>MDTB01032359.1_pt1 | contig 177192 bp, 189 predicted proteins | sample 811161 | NCBI WGS metagenome assembly MDTB01 (sample SAMN05326650, study PRJNA326480) | marine metagenome | isolation source: seawater | place: Mediterranean Sea | collected 2009
AATTTTTTTTTTTTTTTTATTTTTTATTGGCTCGAATGTATGTAAGTCCTCATCAATATTTAATATCTGTGTTAAGTGTCTTGGATCTACGATGTAATTTTTAGGCCAACTAGTATGTTTGATTTCAAAATAAAAAAACATTAATTTAATTAATCTTGCCGTCCATTCGCTCAAAACAGGATCAACAGAAAACTTAAAGAAACTTATGTTATGAGAGTATGCTTCTAATAAAAAATTATTTATACGTTCATTCGGAATTATAATGAAACTTATTTTTCTGGGAAAATATAGTCTTGAGACTAACTCTATAAAATGAATGTCATGCCCAAAGGATCGACTTGCATAAACAGCAATGAATTCGTTTTCTAGGATAGGGTTTTTATTTTTAATTAAAAACTTTATTGACATAATTATTATTTTGATTTTTTTTAAATAAGTTTTAAATGAGAAAAAAATTTTAAAAAAAAAGGATTCTTTTTTTTTAAATTTATATCCCCCTTTTTCAATATAATTTTTAAGCATTATTTTAATTAGTTAGTTTTTTGTTCAATGATATCAAAAATTTTATTCGCCATTCTTTTTCCTGATAATCCATCTGCATTTCCTACCCATTCATCTAATAACAATAATTTTGAATTAGAGAGAATTTTATTCATTTTTTCATTGAGACATTGGGTTAATTTTAATTTTAGTTCATCTGGACTAGACACCATGACGACAGCGTTTTTGAAATCGATTAAACGGCCTTTAAATTCTTTTCTCAATGCTTCTGCATAATGTGGAACGATGCACTTTTTTCCACAAGCAATTGCTTCAAACATTGCTGAACTATTATGACCTACGACCACATCAGAATTTTCCATTAAGCTTAATAAGCTCTCTGTCATAGTAATTCTTACATTTGGTGGGATACGATCTTTAAATTTTTTATAAATAATATCAATTTGCCATCTATCAGATGGCTTATATTTTATTACAATTTCTATATTGGGGTTTTTATGTGCAAACTCAAATAAACTTTTGTGAGTTAAATTAGCAATATCACTCCATCTTCTTTTATCAGTAAATGGATAAATAAGACACGGTAACTGTGACACTAAGGATATCAACAAGCATAAAATTCTTTTTTTTCTTCTTTTTGTATTGTTACTCATTCTTAACCGATGATAAGAATCCAATCTGGGCATTCCCACTATATGAATTTTTTTTTGGTCTACCATCTTTCCTTTTACCAATTGAACGGCAGTTTTTTTATTATAAGTAAGAACTGCTGTGCCTTTAAATGGTTCATTGCCTTTTGTTCTTACATTTATAATTTCCTTATACAATTCTGGGGCTTGGATGCTCTCCTTTTGACAAGCTATGAAAGAAATATTTTTTTTGTCTAGACATTCTGCTAATTCCTGTTCTGCCCAATAGACAATGTTTCCAGTAAGAACCCCATCAACTTTAAAATAATTATCTAAATGATCTATGAAAACACTCAAAAAATTTGAAATTTTTTTTTTCGCTAACTTCATTTCATTTTTTTCAGATTTATAAGAGTTATCTACAACGGTATAAGGCAAAAAATGATTAACAATTAACTTAAAAAAATTTCTTTCAACATAATATAGATTGAATAAATTCTGTGGAACTAATCCTTGCTTTATATCGTCATAAAAAATACTCTTGTTAAGAAAGATTACATTAAAAATTTTTATATTTTTTTTTTTCTCAACCCTAGAATATTCATATAAAGATAAAGCGAAAATTTTTGCTAGCAATTTAGGTTTATTTCTCTTTACAAGAAAAGTAACCCAAAATTTTGAAAATCTTTGGAGTATGATTGGAATTAAATTGTAAAGTTTTAAATTAAAAATTTTCATTACTAGCTAATATGTAATCGATTTTTTTATCTTTAGATTCCAATTTTCTATGGCTTTGTTAATTTTTTCTGATGCAAAACCTTTACCATAAATTTCTGATCTTTTAAATTTTTTTTCATTAATTTGTTTTTTCAAAGAGGTTAAAATTTCGGTTGCTTTGTTGGAACAATCCAAAACATTACTCGCTCTCTGTCTGTGTTGTTGTCTTTCTCCAATATTGACAACAGGCAAACCCAAAAATGAGCATTCTCTTATTCCAGCACTAGAGTTTCCAACTAAGCATTTTGATCCATTTAGTAGTCTAATGAAATCATCAGGTTCAAAATTTTTGAAAAAAGCAAATTTGTTGGATTTTTGTTTTTCTCGAAAAGTCCTTACAGCATTTGATATTCCGTCAGAACCTGCATCAGGGTTTGGCCAAAAACAAAATGTATTGATATCCAAGCTTTTAACTGCAGATAAAAGATTTGTCATATAAAGATGATTCATTTTATAATGTGTAGTGACTGGGTGTTGCATTAATACTAAGTAATCTGAAGTAACATCAAATTTTTTTCCTACAAAATTATAACTATTCCAAATCTTATTATCTATATTTGGTTTTTTTTTAATTGCTATTTTTGCAAGGTCAATTGATGGACAACCTGTAACGATAACAGAATTTTCATGTTCTCCCATCTTTATCACTCTGTTTCTTGCCTCTGATGTGCAAACTAAATGAAGATCAGATAATTTGGTAACAGCGTGTCTTACCTTTTCATCAATTGAACCTGTAACTTCTCCTCCTTGAATATGAATTAGAGGTATATTCATATATGCTGACGCTACTGCAGTAGAAAGTGTTTCAAATCTATCAGCTACAGTTACAACACAATCAGGTTTATTCTTCTCAAATAATGTTACTAATTCCATTAGTTGAATTGCTGTAGTTTTAGTTGTTGAAACTAAATTTTCACCTTCCATAATTGAGTATATTTTATCTGTAATTTCAAAGCCATCGTTTTCGATTACTTTTGCAGCATTACCGTATTTACTTAATAATAATGATCCGCTTACAATTATTGACAATTTAATTTTTGAGTTTTGTTTTAATTTTTCAAGTGCAGTTTTAATTCTGGAATAACTTGGTCTTGCAGTTAACACCACACAAATATTTTTTTTCTTAATCATTTTTTTTAAAGCCTTTGATGAATTTAACAATCTTTTTTGCTATAAAAACTTCTGTTTCTCGCATTGCATCAGTACATGCGCCCCCAATATGTGGAGTTATGATAATATTTTTGTTTTTGTTTGATAATTCAACAAGTTTATTTTTTTTAAAAAAATCTGACGTTTTTGATAATTCATTACTTAGAACATCAGTAGCAAATCCTCCAATTTTTCCTTTTTTTATTTTTTCGACTAATGCTTCCTCGTCAATTAATTCTCCTCTAGAAGTATTAATAATGTAAACATTATTTTTTGTTGAAAATAACAATTCCTTGCTAATAATCTTTTCTGTATCTGACGTAAGTGACAAATTAATTGATATTATATCACTGGTCCGAAAGAGTTCTTCTAAATTTACAAATCTAATCATTTTTTTGTTTTTTAATTTTTTTTTTTCATGAGCTATGATCTGCATACCAAATGATTTTGAAAATTTTGCTATCATCTTCCCAATTCTTCCATAACCAACAATTCCTATTATTTTATTTTTCAACTGAAATCCAGTAAATTTTTCTCTTTCCCAATTATAATTTTTAACACTTTCATTGGCTTTAGGAACTTTTCTAATTAATGATAATAATAATGCCCAATGATGTTCGGCTGTAGCCGTGATACTAGATAAAAACTTAGTTTCGTCTTTTAAACTTAAAACCGTGATTTTTTTTGCATTAATTTTATTAAGATTTATATGATTTAATCCAGTCGTTGCAGTAGCTATTGCAATTAGATTAGGAAAATTTTCTAAAAATTTACTATCTATATTATGCCCTAATCTAGTAATTATAATATTAGTTTTCTGACATTTTTTTACAAAATTTAAGTTTTTTACATCTTTATATTTTGCAACTGTTTTTAATATTTGTTTGGCTTTTAATGAAAAATTATTAGGTTCTAAATTTAAAATGCGCATAAACCTGATTTAAAATAATTATTTGTTTCTATTAGTATAATTAACATTATATTTTAATTATAGCTTTAAATCTAGGCTTCTATGAATCATATAAACCCCTTTATTTACATAAATTTCAAAAAATCTTTTATTAAACTATTTTTTAAAATTACTTACAAACATTTTTCATGAGCTTGATTAAAAATTGACATTTTATAAATAGTTCTAATTTTTATTGTGATGAAATTTTGCAAGTTGAATCAATTTTTTGCAAAAATAGGTTCTAGCACGTCCTTGATTTTTTGATATTTCTGAATTAACCAAATTTTTTCTTTCACCTGTTTTTTCATTCGGATTTTTTAAAATTTTGTTAATGGTAGGTAATAAATCCTCTAATTTTCTCACTTGATAAATAGCTTTATAATTATAGATTCTCTGGATGTGATGAACCTTTACTTTACTAACATCTAAATCATATAGATTCGTTTTCCATCTTCCATACATTAAATTTATGGCTGGTTTATTGAATATTGATGACTCAATCATGTAAGTTGATAAACATGAAATAGTTAAATCACAATGATAAAAAGATGAAATTTGAATATCCTGATCTAATTTTGTAAAAAGTAAACCTGATTGATCTTTGTCTGTTTCTGGCGTATTGATGACTATACCAGGTATTTTTGATAAAACGCTTACTATTCTATCCATTTCATATTTTTCTTTTTTAGCAGAAAAGTATGAAGGATGTAGCCTAAGAAATAATTGAGAAGATTTTAAAAATTTTTTTTTTTGAATAAGTGAACCTAAAAAAGCCATAACCTCCATGTTACTCTCATGGTAGCACAATGAATTCATGGCAAATACAATTATTTTTTTTTTGAAATCCAATTTTGTAATATTACAAAATTTTTTCCTGCTGAAAGGTGGTTTTTTTAAGAAAAAATCATCCCAGATTGGTGCACCGCCAATAAAAATATTTTTTTTGGGAATATCTAAAAATATATTTGCCTCAATAGCTGTTATTTGACTCCATGTTAACATGTAGTCAGGTTGAACGGTAGGATAACCTTTTGATGAAGTTCTATCCCAGGTTTGAAGTACTACTACTGTGGATATTTTTTTTTTTTTTGCCTCTAACATAACCCAACCATCCGCGGAGAGGCCACAAGAACCCACTACAACAAGATTTGGATTATATTTTGTAAAATATAAATTAATGTTTTTATCTTTTGATGTAAAAGCATATAATCTTTGCAACAATTTTCTCATTAAATAGGATTTTGAAGCTAATTTTGCGAAGAGAATTATAAAATTAACAACTATTCTAGATATAAAACTTTTTTTTTTTGCTAATTTTATAATTGATTCAAAATGTATCTTTGGGGTAATATTTTCAGTCTTTCCTTTCTTGATACCATAAACAAGAGACAAAATTCTTGAGATTAATGCATTTATTCCTTTGTCTTTAAGTTCATCTAGAACGGTCAGTTTTCCAAGGTTACTTCCTTCTACAATTACATTTTTACCAACTATTTTTTTTACACCAACAACAGATTCTTCTGGAACAACAACTATGAGTTTAATTTTTTTTTCTAGTAACTTTAAAAGACCATTTTGAAAGAAAAGTCTAAATTCCATAAATCTATAAAAAAATAATATAATTGTGGGTGATTTATCTTTCATAATTTTTTTTGTATTTTCCCCATAATTCTGCGAGTTTCCAATCAAACTTTGTATCTATATTAAATGCTCTTTCTTCAGAAACCTTGTAACCAATTATTTTGTCGCCGTAAATAGCATTATTTTTTAAAATAACATTTCTTTGAATTACATAGACTGAGCCGGTTCTCCAATATATTTTTTCTAGTTGTTGTCTGTTAAAACCAGATTTAGATTTTTTAACAAAAGGAATCAGGCTTTCGTCTTTTCCCACTCTATATATACCAGAAGGATGTTTACAACCAACGTCGGCTATAGAAATTACAGTATCAGGGTTTTTCTTTTTCATAAGTTTTATACAGCCAATTACATCATCTGCATTTCTTAACGGAGCAGTTGGTTGTAATAAAACAACCAAATCAATTTCCCTTTTTTTAATTTTTTCAAATTTTTTCAAGTTATATACGATTGTATCAATTTGAAGTGACTTTGATGTTGCTAGCTTTTTTGGTCTCATGAAAGGAATTGTAGCACCATATTTTTGAGCGATATCAGCAATTTTTTTATCGTCTGTTGAAACAATAACTTCATCAATCTCTTTTATTTTTAATGCTAGTTCAATACTATGAGCGATCAAAGGTTTCCCTAAGAAAGATTTTATATTTTTTCTTGGAATCCCTCTACTACCCCCTCGAGCATTTATCATTGCCAAAACAAACATTTTTAAATAACAAATAATAAAATTCACAACTTTAAATTTCGATATTACCTTATAAATAAACTTTATTAATTTTTTTTTAAAAAAATTGCAAAAAATTTTAAATGTAATAAATATTAAATATTTCTAAAAGTAAAAGTATTTGAAATTTTATGATAATAAAATTAAAAAATTGTTCTATTGGTAAAGATTGTAATACAAAAATAATTGCTGAAATTGGAATCAATCATGGAGGTGTTTTAGAGAATGCAATTCGGATGGCAGATTTAGCAATTAAATCTGGAGCTGATATTATTAAGCATCAAACGCATTTTGTTGATGACGAAATGTCTGAAGAAGCTAAGACTTGGAAAGTCAGTTACATTGGCTCTTCAATTTACGAGCTTATGGATAAATGCTCTCTATCTAAAGATGATGAAGTTAAACTAAAACAGTTTGTTGAAAAAAAAAAAAAATGTTACTTGAGTACACCTTTTTCTCGAGCAGCGTCTAATTTCCTGAATAAAATTGGAGTTTCAGGTTTTAAAATAGGTTCTGGTGAATGCAACAATCTTCCATTAATAGAACACATAGCTAAGTTTAAAAAACCAATAATTTTGAGTACAGGTATGAATGATATAAACTCTGTAAAAAAAAGTGTAGAGATTTTAAAAAAATACAAAATAGACTTTGCGTTGATGCATACAAACAATTCCTATCCAACTCTAGACAAAGATGTAAGGTTGAACGGTATTTTAGAGTTAAAAAAAAATTTTCAAAATACTCTTATTGGATATTCAGATCATTCCATAGGAAAATTAGCCTGTATTGGTGCCGCATCTTTAGGTGTTAGTTTAATTGAAAAGCACTTTACTGATAATTTTAAAAGAAAAGGTCCTGATATACAGTGTTCTATGAATCCTAGATTGTGTAAAGAAATTGTCGAAGATGTAAAAAGAATTAATTTGATGCGAGAAGGAAAAAAAGGACTCAACAAATGTGAATATTCAGTTTCAGAGTTTGCATTTAGTTCAGTTGTTTCAATTAAAGAAATAAAAAAAAATGAGACTTTTACAAAAAAAAATATCTGGGTTAAAAGACCAGGCACTGGAGATTTTAGAGCAAATGAATTCGCACGTATTCTTGGTAAAAAGGCAAAATCTCTAATAAAAAAAGATATACAGATAAAAAAAAAACATGTCTGTGAGTAAAAAAATAAAAATATTTGCTTTTACAGGTACAAGAGCTGATTATCCGAGAATTAAAAGTGTATTAAACCTTATAAGAAAGAACTCGAAGTTTGAATTAAAGATTGTTGTTACAGGTTCTCATTTATTGAAATCGTCTGGGTATACTTACAAAGATATTTTAAAAGATGATTTTAAAATTGATTATAAGGTGAAGATGTTCAAAGAAAATCAAACAGATTCTCTTGGCGAAAATGCATTGTCTTTTTCAAGATGCTCTAAAGGTTTAGTTAGAATAATTGAGAGAGAAAAACCTGATTATGCTATAGTCACAGTAGATCGAGTAGAGACTTTGGCTATTGCATCAATTTGTGCTTTGATGAACATACCAATATTACATTTTCAAGGGGGTGAAATTTCTGGAACGATAGATGAATCCATTAGACATGCAGTAAGTAAGCTCTCTCATTTTCATTTTGTTTCTACACCAAATTCAAAAAAAAGACTCATTCAAATGGGTGAGCAACCAAAAAATGTTTTTTTAGTAGGATGTCCATATACTGATATTTTAAAAGCTGTTATGGAAAAAAAAACAAATAATTCTGAAAAATATTGTATTTTTATAATGCATTCTGTTACGACAAATTTAGATGAAGCGTCAAAATTATTTATTTCCGTATACAACGCTCTTGAAAATATTGCTAAATATTTCAAAGTATACTGTTTTACGCCTAATACAGATCCAGGATTTAAAAATATCTTAAATAAATTGAAAAAAAATAAAAAATTTATTTTGGTAAAAAATTTGGAATCTGATAGTTTTTTAAAACTCTTAAAACATGCCAAATTTATGATTGGAAATTCCTCATCTGGTATTAGAGAAGCAGCAAGTTTTAAAGTACCAACAATTGATATTGGTTCACGCCAGAATGGAAGGGAAAAAAGCTTAAATGTTATTAATGTAGGTTTTAGAGAAGATGAAATTCTACGTAAAGTTAAGTACGTTACTACAAATAGTCATTTCCTAAAAAAACTAAAAAATTGCGAGAATATCTATGGTGATGGCAATGTTGCAAAAAAAGTGTTAAAAATTTTATTAAATTTAAAATTAGATAAAACAGTTCTAGAAAAAAAATTCTATAATATAAAAGAATGAAAAAAATACTAATTACAGGCGGAGCAGGCTGCATTGGAATTGAAGTTTATAAACAATGTTTATCCATTGGACTAGATCCAATAATTTTTGATTTGAGCGAAAAAATTACACAATTATCTAAATATTTTAAGCCAAAAAAATATATTAAGGGTTCTATTTTAGATAAATCACTCTTGTTAAGTAGTTTAAAAAACATTGATTGTGTTGTGCATTTAGCTGCGTTACTGGGTGTGAAAAGAACAGAAAGCGAACCACAAAGATGTTTAGAAATAAATATTGAGGGCACAAAAAATGTAATAGAAACAGCTTGCTTAAATAATGTAAAAAAACTTGTATTTGCCAGTTCATCTGAAGTTTATGGTCAGCCAGCAGTTGAAAGCGTTAATGAGGAAACTGTCACTCAAGGAAGAACAGTTTATGCAATATCGAAACTGGCTGCCGAAGAGTATATAAAAGCAACTACAAAATTTTCAAATTTAAAAAGTGTTATTTTACGATATTTTAATACATTTGGAAGTTTTCAGACGGCGGAATTTGTAATTTCAAGATTCTTGTATCTAGCGAGAAAAGGTGAAAGAATTGTAATCAATGGAGACGGGAAACAAATAAGGTCTTATTGTTATGTTACTGATACTGCAAATGCTACTGTCAAATCTATTTTTTACAATATTAAAAATAAAGATGGTTTTGAAATATTTAATATTGGTAACCCTCTAAATAAGATTAACGTGCTGGATTTAGGTTCAAAAATTTTAACATTATGTCATTCATCAAAAAAACCTAAATTTGATCTAAATTTTCAAATTAATGATAGAATAAGAAACAGAGAAATTTTTCAGCGAACATGTAATATTGATAAAGCAAAATCTTTTCTAGATTATTCTCCACAAGTCAATTTAGAATCAGCATTAAAAGATTTAATAAAAAATGGAATTATATGGAAAAGTTGGCCACAAATTTATCCATGAAAACTTTATGCTTGATTTTAGCAAGAAAAGGTTCTAAAGGGTTAAAAAATAAAAATTTAAAAACAATAAAAAATAAGTCGTTAATTGAGTTAGCAGTTCTTTCTGGACTAGAGTCCAAGATGATTGATAAAATTATTCTTTCATCAGATTATAAAAAAAAAGAGTTAGACAAAATAAGTGGATATTTTTTAATTAAACGTTCTAAACAACTCTCAGGAGATAATGTTTTATCTTACACTGTCATAAGAGATATCATCTTAAATCTAAAAAAAAAAAAGTTGCCAGAATACATTGTACTATTGGAGCCTCCTTGTCCCTTTAGGAACGGAAAATTGATTGATAAAGTTATTAAATTTGCGATTGAAAAAAAAGCCACTTCAGTTGTTACTTTTAAAATAATCCAGGATCAACACCCAATTAGAGTTAAAAAAATTTCAAAGGAGGGTAGAGTATCAGATTATATAATTAGTGAACCGAAAAAAGGTTTTCCTAGACAAAAGCAAAAAAGAGCTTATTTGAGGGATCAAGCCGTATATGTTCTTAAAACAGAAAATTTTACCAAGTCAAAAAACCTGTATGGTGAAAATCCATATGGTTTAATTAATGATGAAAATATCACGGTGAATATCGACAGTTATTTAGATTATAAATTAGCTGAAACGATTTCAAAAGATAAATTATTTAAATCTAAAATCCTATTACCTGAATTTAAACAATTTGAAAACTTAGAAAAACTAATAACAAAAAAAAAGTTAGTATGAATAAATTCACATGTTGTGTGTGTCAAAAGAAGATTTATGAATTAGTCAGTAACTTCTACTCTCCAATTATTGCCAAAAAAAAATTTGAAATAGTTATATGCAAAAGTTGTGGGCACTTGAGCGTATATCCAAAACCAAGTTTACAAGAATATAATAGAATTAATAAATATTGGTATACTATTAAGTTTAGCATAACCCCTCCAAGCTCTGATCCTACTAGTAAATTTGATAGATGGGAGCAAATGTGGGAAAGGTTCGACTTGAAAAATACTAAAATCAATACAGTTTTAGATATAGGTTCTGGACAAGGGTGGGGTTTGGAATTCTTAAAAAAAAAAAAGGGTAGGTTAAAACTTTATGCAATTGAACAGTATAAAAAAAACTGGCCATATCTTGAGAATATGGGGTGCCACTTTTTTGATATTAATATCGATGAACCTAATTGGTCCCAAAATATAAATGTGAAATTTGATTTTATTATTTTAAGACACACACTTGAGCACTTGCGAAATCCAAATATTTGCCTGCAAGAGATTTCAAAAGTTTTATCTCTTACAGGCTTAGTTTACATTGTTGTTCCAGATTCATTGGGTATCAATCAAAAAAGAATTTCAACCAGTTATTTTCGTCCGGTCCATCTAAATTATTTTAACAAAGTAAATTTTTTGAGAATTTGTTACAACAATAATCTTTTTTTTAAATTAATCAACACAAGTTCTACAAATTTAAAAAATTCAGAAATTTATGGTTTCTTTAGAAAAAAAACACAAAGTGATAAACTGGAATTTGATAATACTTATTTGAAACAAGTTGGCTATATAAAAAAAAAAATTCGAGTCAATTACATTGATGATTTAAAAATAATTATTCAAATTAAAATAAAGTCATTTAAGATAATTTATAAATTTTTAAAATTCCTTAAGTCGGTTCTAGTCAAAAATCCAAAATAAAATATTTATCTTGAATAAGTCAATAAAATTAATTATAAAAATGTTGAGTATCTTTCTTTAATAGATTTACCACTTATCACTTTAATAAAAATAAAATTTTAGACTGTTATCTATATGTGTGGCTTAGTAGCTGTTGTTGGAAAAAAATTACCTAGTCTTAGGAAATTTAAAACAGCCGTGGAGCTTCAGAATCATAGAGGTCCTGATAATATAAAATTTTTAAATTTAGATAATGCCTTATTTGGTTTTTGTAGATTATCAATCATAGATCTTAGTCAAAAAAGTAATCAACCTGTAAAATATAAAAATATTACTTTAATGCTTAATGGCGAAATATATAACTATATAGAACTTTCTCAGGAACTTAAAAAATATGGTTTTAAATTTAAATCAAAAGGAGATTCGGAAGTAATGGCTGCTGCTATTTTGTTTTGGGGAGCAGAAAAAGCTTTTAAAAAAGCCAGAGGCATGTGGGCTATTGTTGCGTATGATAATATAGAAAAAAAAATCATAGTTTCCAGAGATAGGCTTGGAATTAAACCACTTTGGTTTTTTAAGAATAATGACAGCTTAATTTTTTCCAGTGAAATAAAAAGTATTTTACATTTATTTCCTGAAGCTAAACAAATTAACAATAATACCTTATCCAAATATTTAATTGATGGTGAACTAGATACTAACTACGATAGTTTTTTTAAAAAAATTTTTGCTTTTCCTAGAGGTTCTTTTATTTCAGAAAAAAATAAACATATTAATTTAGATTTTAAAAAATACTGGTCTTTAAAAAATGGTAATAAAAATAAGGATTTTGAGAATTCAATAAAGAACGAAATAGATAACACTATGAAATTACATCTCAGAAGGGATGTCAAACTTGGAGTCGCATTATCTGGTGGTTTGGATTCAACTTTAATATCTTACTTTACAAAAAGTGATAAAAACATATTTTATTATAGTGTATTACCGCCCGATGCGATAAATGAATCTGAAAATATTAATCAAACTGTTAAACAATGGTCACTTAATCATAAATACACTGATTGTAAAGATGTTGAAAATTTAGAGACAATAGATTTCATTATTAAAAAAATGGATCAACCATTTAAATCATCTAAAACATTATACCAATATGCAATCAGAAAACAAGCAAGTAGAGACGGTATAAAAGTTTTTTTGACAGGCGATGGAGCAGATGAAGTTTTTGCTGGATATTCGAACTGTGTAATTCCGTATTTAAGCAAATTTCTGATAAAAGGCAATTTTTTAACATTTATAAAAAAGTCTTACGAATTGCAAGAATTTTCTGAGACAAAACCACTTAAATTATGTTATTTAACTTTTCGAAATCTCTTTACCAGAGAATTACTAAAAAGGAAAAATGAACCTATTTCCAAAATTAATTTAACTCTTAAAGGTCATTTAAAATATAGACTTTTTGAAGAAGGAATTCCATATTGGTTAAGAGTTGAAGATGCAATCTCGATGATGAACTCACTTGAGACAAGGGTTCCATTTTTAGATCATAGATTGATTGAAGAAGCTTTTAATGTAAACGAAAGTCATTTTTTTGAAAATGGTTTCAACAAATCTTTATTAAGAAAAATTTGTACTTTTCTCCCAAAACATATTGTAAAACCAAAGATTAAATTACAAAGACCCGGCAGTACCAAAAGAATAATTTTTGACGTACTAGGAAATGTTGCTGAAGAATGTTTTAGAAAAGATAGATTGATAATTTCTAAAGAAGATTTGCAGCGATTTAAAGTTGACAAACAAAATAGGAAAAATGCGCAATATTGGTTTAGAGTTCTTTTAGCATTAAGATGGATAGAAATCTTTATTAAAAAATAAGTATTTTTTAATATCAATCTTTAAATTTAAAAATAGTTAAAAAAGTCTATAATAATAAAATGCTAAAAAAAAAATAAATTCTGTCATATTACCTGTTGAAATTACATCAAGAGAATTAAACGCAAAACTATATCTTGCACATAGATTAGCTTCGAAAGGAATCAATGTTTTTTTAGGATCAAAATTTTGTACAAAAAAAATAGCAAATTATCTAGGGCAAAATATTTATTTTGATAAAGGTTATCACAAAGGTGTTTCAGAACATCTTTATAAAGAATTACATAAGAAAAAAAATTCCATAATTTTATTAGATGAAGAAAATGGAGTAGACTTTGAAGATTTGAAGATGCTTGATCATAGAATACCCAGTCATATTTTGAATTGTTTTGAAAAAATTTTTCTATGGGGTTCAAAACAATTTTATTATTTAAAAAATAGAAATAAATGTAGAAGTAATGAAATTTTCAAGGTTACAGGTCACCCTCGTTTTGACTTATTAAAGAAACAAAATCTTAAATTTTATGAAGGTAAACAAAAGAAAATTAAAAATAAATACGGAGACTTCATTTTATTTGCAACAGATAACAAATTTTCGAACAATATTAATACCAAAAAAGAAGTTTTAAAAAATTATGAAAATAGATACGAGGACTTAAAAAATTGGATGAGTTACAGTGATAGTCTGATGCAAAAAAATTTTAAGTTGATCAGAGAGATATATCGTAATACTAAATTCAACATTATTATAAGACCTCATCCCGAGGAAAATTTAAACACATATATCGAAGAGTTTAAAGACTTAAAAGATAGAATAACTGTGATATATGATGATTCATCCATCTATTGGATCTTAGCTTCAAAATTTGTAATAATTAATCACTCCTCAACGGGTGTTGAATCAAGAATGCTTAATAAGATAACTATTTCATATCTTCCAATTAATCTAAAAAGAAATAAATTTCCATATCTACCAGTGCAATGTAGTGAATGTTTTAATGAATCTTCCAAAATAATTAAGTTTTTAAAAAAACCAATTGAAAAGAAAAAAAATTTTAATAAAATTTTCATGGATTCATTTAATTTTAATTTTGAATCTAGAATCTCGAGTTCTAATATTATTGAAGATTTTTTGCTAACAAGTTATAAGTTCAATAATTTAAGTTTTACTATTATTTTCAAATTATTTTTTTTATTAAAGTTTTATTCAATAAAAAATATTTTTACTCATTCTTTTCTATCTAAAAAAACAGATAAATTAATAATTCAGAAAATGAAAGATATGGAAAAGCAAAAAGTAATAAAAAAATTTAATGAATTATATAAAATAGTCAATGGAGAAAGATTAGAAATTTTATCATTTGACAATGAGCTGTATTTAATTAGAAAAAAAAATTAGTATTTAATTTTATAAAATGACAAAGTTTATAAACTAATAATTAGAATCTTAAAATACATTTTACTTTATCATAAGTTTCTTATAAAGTTGAAATTATAATCAAAATGTTATTTACACAAATAAAAGTTCATTCAAACTAAAGCATAATTAATATCACTATTATTTAAACTTTATTGAAATAAATCATCAATAATACTTGACCAAAAAAAATTCCTATTTTTTATCTTTTCACTCTTAAAATAAATTTCTGAAGTGTATAATAAATTATATGATTCTCGCAACAATGTGATAAATTTTTATATTATTAAGTTAGATTTAACTTTTATAATTTATTTTGATCTTAAATTAAAGAGCTTTAAAATTATTATGTTAAGTTGAAATGAAATTATACATAGCTTAGATTTATAACATTTTTCAAAACTTTTTGTATAATTAGTTAGATAATATTAATTGTTATTTTCCCTCATTTTTGTTATCCTAATTTCATGTCTGAACAACAAAAACAAACAAAAAATTTTTTTAAAAAACATTCTTCCGAGTGGAATAAAAAAGCAATTAATGAAATATACAGTAAAATTAATGACAGACACAAAGCCGTTCATAGATGCCTAGAGAATTATCCAAAAAATAGTTCACATTTGGATATCGGATGCGGAACCGGTCAATTAGTCATAGAAGCTTCAAAAAATGGTTTCAACTCTCATGGAATTGATTTTGCAGAAGAAATGATTGAGATTTCAAAAAAAAATTCAAAAATATCAAATTCAAATTCAATATTTGAGGTTGCATCTGTATTTAACCACAAACCAAATATAAAGTATGATGTAATAAGTGCTATGGGTTTTGTAGAATATATTTCTATCAAAGAGTGTCACCAATTATTAGCATATGCATTTAATAACTTAAACAACATGGGTTCCATATGTATCGGTTCTAGAAATAGGTTGTTTAACTTAACAACTTTTAATTCGTACACAAAAATTGAAATTGAATTGGATGTTATTAAAAGCTTGCATGAAGAAGCAGAAATTATAATCAATGCAAGAAACAAAGAACAGCTTATAAAAGATTTAAGAGATTTTTCTAAAAACAATGAATTGATTCAAAATGAAAAACACCCTCATACAACAATTAATGTTGAAACTAGATACCAATTTACTCCTAGTGATCTATTGCATAAAATAGAAAATGCAGGATTTCATGTTAAAAATATATATCCTATTAATTATCATGCTTTTAATTCTGTGTTAAACTTCGACGAAAATATAAAAATTTTTAAAAAACAAATTTGCGATTTTATTTCAAATGAATATTTTGACTATTATCAGCTTTTACCTAACAGTTCATCATTTGTAATAGAGGCAATAAAAGACTAAGACATTTTATTGTGGAAAATCATTTGTATTGCACCTTGGTAATTCATATCGTTTTTGATGTCTTGATTTAACCCTTCCACCCTTGTTTTTAAGACCTAACGAAAAGTTGTATTCTTCTAATATTTTTAACGTATTTTCATCATATAGCCCATGAGGAAAGCAAATAATCCAATTTTTTTCAGACGAATTAATTTTTTTTAATTCTTTAATGGAATTTGTAATTTCGTATTTTTGTTCTTCATAAGACAATTTTGTAAGCCATTGATGAGATGTTGTATGTGTTCCAATAGAAAATCCTTTTTTTATTAAGTACTTTAAATCTTGTTTATTCATATAAAGTTCTCTTGAAAATTGCTTTTGATTTTTGCCAATTAAGTCCTTGAAAAGTCTTTTTATGATTTTTTTTCTGATGGTAGATGACAAATTATGCTGCAGTAATATTTTAAAAAAAGAGATTTTCTCAGAATCAAACATTCTTTTTTTATTAATGTTTTCCCATAATTTTTCAAAATACATATTACTTAAACCTTCATTTGCCATTTCATATTTAAGTCTATCAATGAGTTGATTTTCGCAATCTGATTTGGCAATTATGTAATGTATAGCATTAACATCTAAAAGGATATTTTTTATGTAAGTGTTAGTAACTGGAAAAAATATTGCATCAAAATTGAAATTTTCTAAAATTGGCACAACAAAATTAATATGGTCCTTATAACCGTCATCAAAAGTAAGCCAGACTGAATTTTTCGGGATCTTTGTTCCTTTCAAAAAAAAATCTTTGACTTGTTGAGTTGTAAGGACGGATTTTTTTTTCTTAAAAAAATCCATTTGTCTTAAAAATCCCTCAATTTCTAAACCTTTGATATTAGGATAATTTGAATTTTTTATTGGTCTAACATAATGATATGATATTATTTCAAGTGTCATAATTTAATAATTTAAATGATTAATCATATTTAAGATATTTAAAATAACAAATAAAATTAAAACTTCAATTCTAGTGTTCTTTCTATCATATAAAATCTCATCCAAACTAAAGCATGATTTACATCTTTACTATTACAGCTTTGTTCAAATAAACTATCAATATTATTAGACCATAAATGTTGCTTACTTTTCGACTTTGTTATCTCTTTAATTTTATTTTTAAGTGTATGATATATAAGATGATTTACACTTCCAGGTCTTACAAATTTTTTCTTATTTTTCAAGATTGGTTTTGGCACGATATTTTCTAAAGATTTTCTTAAAATATTTTTATTGAGACCATCTTTCATCATCATCTCAAAAGGATATTTCCAACTATGTTCATACAATCTATGATCTAAAAATAATGGTCTTACTTCAATAGAACTTGCCATGCCATTACGATCTTCATTTCTTAATGAATTAGGAATATCTACTGACATCCTATCCATCAGTTCTGTAAAAAAAAAATTACCTTTTTTTAAATTTTTTATATTTTTATGAAATTTTGTGAATTTTAAGTTTTTATCTGTAATTTTTTCCTGATTGTTAAATAGATGATGACCATAAGGATATTCTTGAACAAGCCTGCTACCAATTTTTTTACTTTCAAAAAGGCTTATTCTTTTTTTGAGTTCGTCAGACGATAAATTTGTCAATTCTTTAGCACCATTTATCGCATTTAAACATTCTTTTACATTTCCATTATCTTTTAGTGATGCAATAAAAATTGGTAAAATTTTTCCATAACCTGCAAGTATCTCATCAGCACCATCACCTACGAGTAACACTTTAAATCCTCTTTCTTTTATTTTTTTTCTAAAAATAAACTGGTTTATTTGGCCTACAGAATAAGTTGGTTCATCATGATAATTAATTAAATCATCAATTTCATTAACATAATCTGCTTTGCCAATATTAATATATTCATGATTTATTCCTAATTCTTTTTTTGACTGTTCTATAAGACTACTCTCATCTGGCACATCATCAGCTATTAAACTAAAAGCATTTATATCTTTGGCTTTACCCAATTCTTTTGCTAAAACAGAATTAATTGCATTACTGTCTAAACCCCCACTGAGTGTGGTTGCGAGCGGAGCATCTGATTGAATATGTTGCTCTACAATTTTTATGAACAGTTCTCTCCAACTAGATACATCTTTAGTGATATTACGTGGAGTTGGATATTTCCAAAATTTTTCTAATTTTTGTTCCTTAGTTATACAATTGTACACTGCATAACTACTTTGTGGAAAATTATAAATGTTTTTATATAAAGTTTCTGGTATGTCATCTAACCAGCCTCGATAAATATATCTTCTTAGAACAAAATCATTGACGTCAACTTTGTTCGGAAGAAAGTGAACAATTGATTTTATTTCAGATGAAAAAATTATCTTGGTGCCAATCTTAAAAATGTATAGTGGTTTAATACCAAGTCTATCCCTACTAACTATTAATTTTTTTTCTTTCTCATCCCAGATTAAAACTGTCCACATTCCAATTAACTTTTCAAATATTTTTAGCCTATATTTCATGAATCCAATTAAAATACTTTCCGTATCGCAATTAGACTTAAATACATATCCATCTTTTTCGAGTTCCATTTTAATCTCTTTCCAATTATAAATTTGACCATTAAAAATCAATGTAAATCGTCCGTTGCTGGACTGCATTGGTTGATGACCATTTTTACTAGTATCAATAATTGAAAGTCTGTGGTGGCCAAGAAAGATATTATTATTGAAAAAAAAACCTTTATCATCAGGACCACGATGTTCTAGTAATTTTAAAGAACTCTGGGCATGATAAAGATCTTTTTGGCTCAAATTACCATTAATATCAAAAACTGCAAAAATTCCACACATTAGTTAATTTTATTTTCTTGATACAATAATGTGTATTTCTTTGCTTCTAGAAAAGATCTTTGTAAAACTTGATTTAAGTCTCCTCCTAAAAAATTCCAAGATAGCTTTTTTATTTCGATAGATTCTAAAATTTTGTTGTAGTTACCATCACTTACCTTGTAGATATCGATAAAAGATTTTGATCTTTTATAATAACAATCCCTTATTTTTTTAATTTTTTTTAATTCTTCATTAGCGTTATTTATTTTTTTATTATTAATAAATTTTTTAATATCTTTTAAATTAGGAACTGTTTCAACTTTCTTTACTAGCAAATAACTATAACTCTCCCATCCTTCAAGTTTTTCGTCAGTATAATTTATAATTGTAAATCCAAATTTCTTAATAGCAATCTTCCAAGTGTTTGGTGTGAAGAACCTGTAATGATTATGGTTATAATATTCCAAAGGAGAGCCAAATATTTTATCACTTCTCCATCTAATCATTAGATAACCATTGTTTTTTAAAACTCTCCGAATTTCAATCATTGACGCTTCAAAATCATAACTGTGTTCAAGTGAGCCAAGAGAAAGAACCAGATCAAAACTATTATCTTTGAAAGGTAGTTTTTCGCCTGAAGCAATTTTAATTTTGAGCCCTAACTCATTACCGAGCTGAACACTAGGTCTATGAGGATCAATACCATGACATTGCCAACCTTCATTTATCCATGGAATCATTGTACATCCTGACGCACAACCATGATCCAGCATTTTCCCAACTTTAATATCATTTGAAGTTACAAAATTTAGAACTCCTTTTCCTCTTCTCTTTTGTTCATTAATGTATGAAGTTGAAGGTTTTATATCACCAAAAGCTATTTCTCTGTACATCTTGTTATAATACTCAATGTAAAAGTCGTCTTCAAATCTCGGATTTAGCATTTTAAATCCACAATCAAGACATATTGTAATTCTAACATTCCCATATACACCTGGTTCTTCACTACGACCCAACTTTTGGAAAACTTTGCTATTAGAAGATTCACACAATTCGCAATTTCTTATAATTTTTATATATTTTTCTTTTAAATTAGAATATGAATTCATTTACTTTATTGCTAAAAAACCTTCAAAACAAACATGTTTAAATACTGTCATAAAATCAACAAATCCTGCTCTTTTTAACAAATCTAAATTTCCTTGAGTCGAAAATGGCTCTAAAACACCACGCAAACTTGCTGTTTTACTTAATATTTCATCGGCTTTAAATCCCTTTTCAATTTTAAAGTCGTTGTATACACTGACAGAAATATCCTGAAAACGCGCATCAGGAGCTCTGACCTTTTCAAACCAAATAAAACCTCCTCCCCAATTCAGTGAATCATAGATTTTTTCTATTACCTTTTGTCTAAGTGATGGATGTATAAATTGAATTACATAATATGAACAAATCAAATCACATTTCTTAAAAGTAAAAGAGTTGATGTCAGCCTTTTTAAAACTAACATTTTTATATTCTTTACAAAATATTCTAGCTTTTTTAATCATATTATCTTCTGAATCTATTCCAACCCATGAGGTTGAATTCTTATGTTTATTATATTCAGCCAATTTTCTTGTTAAATTTCCGGTTGATGAACCTATTTCATAACTAAGGCTATTCGAAACACAAAAATAGTCAGATAACTTGCAGACTAAGTCATGACCTTCATGATAATATGGAATTGATTTTTCAGCATGAGTAACAAAATTTTCTGCAACATTTCCACTAAATGACCAGTTTCCTCTTTTACTTTTGATATTATTTCCTGTATCCATATCTTTAATGATATATCATTTAAAATTTAATATTTCTACTACTCTTTTGGCTCTTTGCTCCCAAGTAAATTTGTTTAAAAAATCTTTGTGTGCTTGTTGAGCTAATTTATAGGATAAATTCTTTTCTTTTAAGACATAATTTATTGTATTTTTCCATTGAGTTATTGAATTAGGTTTGACCATCATGCAGTTTTTTTTATGAGTTAGAATTTCATTCAGAACTTTAATATTTGAAACAATTATAGGTTTTTTGGCTGACATGTACTCGAATATTTTTAAAGGCGACATCCAATCAGTTGTAATTTTACCACCTAAAACGGACGTATCATTCTGATATGGGGCTATTAGTACATCCATTGATAGTCTAAAATATTCTAGATTTTTTTGATTTAGGTAGCCATGAAAGAAAAGATTTTTTGGTTTTTTTCTTGTCATCTCTTCTATTATATATTCATTGCCCCCGGCAATATGAAATTCGATTTTTTCTAACTCTTTTGCAAGTTTAAAAATAATTTCAATACCTCTGCCTTTAATAAGACTTCCAGTATAACCGATCTTAGAGTTTTTTATTTTATTGAATCTAAATTTATTAGTTTCATTACCTGCATCTGGCAAAACATAAATCTTTATTTCTTTATTATTTAATTCTTTTTCTAAAATTTTTTTTAATGCATTACTTATGCAAACAATATTCTGAATTTTTTTTAATTTAATTGCTAAAAACAGTAAAAATTTTTCAGAGATTGTCAAAAACTTTAGTGGTTGATGTACCTCAAGTAAAACCTTTCTTCCAAATAGTGCACAAAAAAGGCAAATTTTGATATTCCTACCAAAAATAAAGTATTTTTTTTTTGTTCTCACTAGAGTAAAAAAAGCTTCTATTAAATTCAGAAAAGGTGCAGGGGCAAGAAAATAACAGATTATTTTTATTTTTTTTTTTATATCGTAATGATTATAAAGGGCTTCAAAATTTTTACCTTTGTATACATAGATACTTTCTAACACGCCTAATTTATCGAAAGCTTTTGACATATTGATAACATGAACCGAATTTGCTTGAAAAGACGGAACAACTGAATTTGATACATATATTATTTTTTTATTCATAATCAAATTTAATGAATTTAAATTATAGAATTTAATAAAGTTAAATGATATTGATTAATAATAATTTTTTTAATTTCTATTATGTTAGATTTTAAATGTGAAATTGTAAAAAAATATTTCAAAGATGTGTGGTATAACCGGATTTTACAGTCAAAATTTTAGTAAAAATAACCTAGAATTACTTGACAGGATGTCTAGTTCTTTAAAAAGAAGAGGTCCTGATTTTTCAGATCATTGGTGTGATCATTCTCAAGGTATTTATTTATCTCATAGAAGATTATCTATCCTAGATTTGTCGGAAAATGGCAATCAACCCATGATTTCCATGTGTGGCAGATTTATAATAAGCTTTAATGGTGAGATATATAATTTTTTGGAATTAAGAAAAAAATTACATAAAAAAGGTTATCATTTTAGAGGTTCTTCTGACACAGAAGTTATCCTAGCATGCATATATTATTACGGTATAAAAAAATCCTTAGAACTTTTTGAAGGTATGTTTGCGGCAGCAATTTGGGATAAATTAAATAAAAAATTGACATTGATTAGAGATAGATTTGGAGAAAAACCTCTTTATTATGGTAAAATTAAAAACGGCTACGTTTTTGCTTCAGAATTAAAATCAATAAAGATCTATGCAGAAAAAAAATTAGATATTTCAAAAAAATCTGTTGATCTATTCTTTTTTTTGGGATTCATTCCAGCTCCATACTCAATTTTTAAAAATATTTATAAAGTTGAGCCAGGTGAACTAGTAGAGATTTTTAACAATAAAATAGCAAAATTTAAGTATTGGTCGTTGCCAAGAAAATATAGAGAAAAAAATAAAAAAAGAAAAAATAAACAGGATTTTAATGATTGCACAGAGCAACTTCACAAAAGTTTAGATTACTATGTAAAGAAAACTATGGTTTCAGATGTTGAAATTGGTAGTTTTTTATCCGGTGGTATTGATTCAAGTTTGATAACAGCATTAATGCAAAAAAATAGTTTGAAAAAAATTAAAACTTATACAATTGGCTTTAATGAATCTGAATTTGATGAATCTAAATATGCAAAGAAAATTTCAAATATGTTGGGTACACAACACCATGAGGAAATTTTTTCAGTAGAGGATTTAATGAATACATTAGAGGATGTTTTAAATATTTCAGACGAACCTTTTGGAGATTCGTCAATATTGCCAACGAATCTTGTATCGAGGCTAGCTTCAAAGGAGTTGAAAGTTATATTATCTGGAGATGGAGGTGACGAAGTATTTTTTGGTTATAACAGATATTTACTATCACAAAAGCTTAGAAAAATTTCAAACATTATAGGACATAAAAATTTTGCTTATATACATGAGCTTATAAAATTATTTCCCTCAAGAATTCTTGAAATAATATCAAGACCAATGCAGAAAAAATTTGGTATTCAAGCCTTCGAACAAAAATTAGATAAAGTCTTAAATGTATTAAGTACAAAAAAAACAGAAGACTTTAATAGAAATATTCTTAAAAATTATGATATTTTTGAAGGTAAGAGCAGAGATTACATTGATTCCTTTTTTGAAAAAAATAATGTGGATAATGTGATCGATGTTTGTAGAAAAAATGATTTGTCTCTTTACCTGCCAAATGACATTTTATACAAAGTCGATACTGCAAGTATGTTTAATTCATTAGAAGTAAGAAGCCCTTTTTTAAATCATAAAATCATAGAGCAAGTATTTGAAACTCCAACTAACTTTCACTGTGATGGCAAAAATACCAAGATTATGCTAAAGAAAATCCTTAACAATTATTTGCCAGAAAAACTCTTTAAGAGACCAAAAATGGGATTTGCCATTCCAATTGAGAAATGGTGTTACAATAAAACTTTTAAAAGAAAAGCTGATCAGTTGATTAAAGAGACGCCTTGGACAGAGTTTGGTTTTAATAACAGTAAATTTTTAAAGGATATAAAAAATAAAAATTATCCATTTAATCTTCCAGCAAGAAAATTATGGTTGTTCATTGTTTTTAGTTATTGGTATAAAAATTATAAAAATGAAAAATAAAAAGATATTGATTTTTATTGGTTCGTTGAATATTGGCGGAACTGAAAAACAGTTGGTAAAGATTCTAAAATATTTATACCGATTTTTTGATATTCAGATTTTTACTATCCAAGAAAAAGGCTTACTAAGTATTGAATTGGAATCAATAGGTATAAAAATAGTTGAACCAAAGTATAAGAAAAAAAAAAAATAAAATCTTTTTCTATTTTTGTTTGATTCTACAAATTCTTTTGCATGTGTTTAAATTTAAACCTAACATCATCCATTATTACCTACCTCATTCTTACTTGATTGCAGGTGTTCCATTAAGTATTTTTTTTAGGATAAAAAAAATTATGTCTCGAAGGTCCCTTAATAACTATCAAAAAAAATATCCATTAGTGAGGCTCATAGAGATATTACTTCATAAGCAGATGAATATTGTTACGAGCAACTGTTCCGCAATAAATAAACAGTTAATTGAACAAGAATTTGTAAAAAAAGAGAAAGTATTATTAATTCGAAATGGAGTAGATATTCCAGTCGTCAAAAAAAAAATAATTAAAAAAAAAATTGTTAAAATTTTAAGTATTGCCAATTTTATTCCTTATAAGAATCATCAGTTTTTAATAGAATCATTAAGTTTATTATCTAGTAAATTGAATTGGGAATTAAGTTTAATTGGAAAAGACAATTTTAACTATGTACAAAAATACAAAAACTTATCTGAGAGTTTAGGTATTAGAAGTAAAATAAAGTTTTGCGGGTCACAAAAGAATGTTACAAAATATTTAAATAACTCTGATATAGGTGTATTAACCTCAAATGAGGAGGGATGTTCTAATTCAATATTAGAGTATATGAGTTTTTCCTTACCAGTTTTAGCTACAAATGTTGGGGGTAATAAAGATTTAGTGAAACATAAACATTCAGGTTATTTGATTTCAAAAGGTGATAAAAAGAGCTTTATCGATTATTTAACTGAACTCATTGAAAATAAGAACTTAAGAGTTAAATTTGGTGATAAGGGTTTGAGAATTGTAAAAGATAAATTTTCATTAAAAGAACTACAAAAAAATAATATGAAACTTTATGAAGAATTATTAAACAAATGAATTATAATTCAGAATTTAATATAATTAAAAAAATAGTTGAATAAGCAGGAAAGATTCATTTGAATAACTTAAACAATAAAAAATTAAGAATAAAAAATAAATTTTTTAGTGACTAATTCTAATATTCTAGATAAAAGTTTCAAAGAAAAAAGTTGCCAAAAAAATAAATGTGATTGTAAAAAAATGAAAAATATTGAAGTAAAAAAAAATCAATCAAAAATATTTTATCAATTTCTAAATACAAGAAATTATACCTTAAAACTTGTAAAAGATTTAAGTTTTGAAGATATGACAGTTCAGTCTAACTTCTTTACAAGTCCAACAAAATGGCATTTAGCTCATACTACTTGGTTTTTTGAAAAATTTATCTTGGAAAAATTTGTAAAAAATTTTAAGCCTTTTCATCCACAATTTTCAGATTTATTCAACTCATATTATAATACTGTTGGTGCACAATATCCAAGACATAAAAGAGGTTTAATTACTAAGCCAGGAGTTGAAGAGGTCATAACTTACAGACATTATGTTGACAAGTTTGTGGTTGATTTGTTATGTGCAAAAAAGAATTATTTGGAAATTGAAACTTTAGTTGAAATTGGTATTCATCACGAACAACAACATCAAGAACTAATATTATCAGACATTATGAATGCTTTTTTCTTGAATCCACTGAAACCTAGTTACAGTAAAAAAAAAAATACAAGCTTTCCAATTATTCACAATAAATCTGACTGGAAAATTTTAAAAAAAGATGAATTTGAATTTGGGGGTTCTATGGATTCTTTTTGTTATGATAATGAATTGCCCTCTTCTAAAAAGATCATAAGACCTTTCAAAATTATGACAAATTTAGTAACTAATCTTGATTGGAAGATATTCATTGAAGATAAAGTTTATGACAGACCTGAATTTTGGTTGTCTGACGGGTATGATTATATAAAAAGAAATAAAATCTGTAAGCCACTTTATTGGATTGATAATGAACAATTATTTACACTTAATGGAATACAACAAATAAATGATTTTAGTCCAGTATCTAATATCAGTTATTATGAAGCTTGTGCCTATGCGAGATGGAAAAATAAAAGATTACCAACAGAATATGAGTTAGAATATTTATTGTCTAAATTAAATCTCGATGGAAACTTTTTAGAAAATAATAATTTTGAACCACTGCAAAACTTCTCAAAAGATTCAGTGTCTCAACTTTATGGAGATCTATGGGAATGGACATCTAGTAATTATACACCTTACGAGGGATATAAAAGCTGGGAGGGAGGACTTAGTGAATATAACTCTAAATTTATGTGCAATCAATTTGTATTAAAAGGTGGTTCATGCATAACTCCTAAAGATCACATTAGAAAAAGTTATAGAAATTTTTACTTTCCGCATGACCGTTGGCAATATTCCGGCTTTAGATTAGCTGAGTCCATTCATGAGTAAGCTAAAACAAAAAAAGTCTAATCTTATTAGTGATAAAGTTTCAATATTGAAAGGGCTTAAAAACATAAGACAAAAAAGAATTGATTCAAAATATTTTTATGACGAAGAAGGGTCAATTTTATTTGAGAAAATAACGAATCTTAAAGAATATTATCAAACTCGAACTGAAATGAAAATTTTATGTCAAAATAAAATTGACATAAATAAAAATTCTCCAATTTCTGCATCTGTTGTCGAGTTCGGCAGCGGTTCCAATAAAAAAATAAAAAAATTCATAAGTTTTCTCAACGCACCATCCGAGTATATTCCTATTGATATTAGTGAGAAATATCTTTTTGACAAATCGAAAGAATTTTCGAAATTCTTTCCAAAAATAAAAGTCCTACCAATTTGTTCAGATTTTCAAGATATCTCAACTATAAAAAAGAAATTAGATAATAGAAAAAATCTTATTGGATTTTTCCCTGGCTCAACTATAGGAAATATATCCCCTTATGAAGCAAAAAAATTATTAATTAAATTTTCTTTATTACTTGGCTCACAAAATAAATTATTAGTAGGTATCGACCTGATAAAAAAAAAAAAAATTCTGGAAAAAGCATATAATGATGATCAAGGAATAACCGAAAGATTTAACAAAAATTTACTAGTAAGATTTAATAAAGAGTTTAATGCGTCAATTAACCCAAAAGATTTTAAACATTTAGCATTCTTTAATTCAAGAAAAAGTAGAATAGAGATGCATTTAAAAAGCAAAATTAACCAGCACATTAATATCTTCGATGAAACAATAATTTTAAAAAAGGGTGAAACAATTCATACTGAAAATTCATATAAATATACAATACAAAATTTTTCCAAACTCTCTGAGCAGAGTAATTTTGAAATTTTGAATGTTTTTACAGATAGTGATAATCTTTTTGCATTATTTTTTTTGAAAGTAAAATAAGGTATATTTTGATTAGAATTAATATATTGGTTGGAGACGAATCACACGGTTTAGAATTGTTTAATGGATATTGGCGTCCAATATTTTTGCATCATGAATTATTTAAAGGACTTCAAATTGAGTTTAAATTTTTTTTCAAAATTTCAAAACATATTTATAATGGCGACTTTTTAATCATATCTTCAAGATTTTTTGGCAAATTAACTAGTGATCCAAAAAATAATTTTGTATTGAAGTTTTTGAAAAATTTAAATAAAAAAAACATCAAAATTATATGGTTTGATTTGAGGGATAGTGCAGGAACAACACAATTCCAAGTTCTGCCATATGTAGATTTTTATGTCAAAAAACAACTATATAAAGATTTTAAAATCTATACGAAAAATCTGTATGGTGGACGAGAATATTCCAATTATTATTATGAGAATTATGGTATAAAAGACAAAGATTTATATTTAATGACAAAATTAGACTTAAAATACAAGGAAAAAATATTACTTGGGTGGAACTTAGGTGTTAGAAATTTTAAATATTATGCAAAACCAAAGTTTAATAAAATAAGTCTATTTCTAAAAAATAAAATTGAGTATTATTTAAATAAAAACATTAGTTGTGATGAGTTAGTTTTGTTTAGTTCTAGGAAAAAAAAGTATAATTTGTTTGCTAATAATAGAACTCAAATATCAAGAAATACGGTAAGATTTCAAAGAGAACTGTTTAAAAGAAAAATAAATCAGACTATTTTTAATGATTCGCTAATAGATGTAAATATAGACTTCAATAATTTTTACAAAATTTTATCAGAGACAAAAATATTACTTAGTCTATTTGGATGGGGTGAGGTATGCTACAAAGAGTTTGAAGCGACAGTTTGTGGTTGTAGCTTTATTGCTCCTGAAATGTCAAATATTTTAACTTGGCCGAATATTTATAGGAAAAAAGTAACATATATACCAGTTGATTGGAGCTTAAATAACTTAAATTCTGTACTAAGCATGCTTATAAGAAATGATGATTTAAGATATAAATTAGTTATCAATGCACAAAATGAAATAATTTCAGTGTCCAAAGAAAATGGAAAAAGATTTTTAAATAAATTATTTAGAAGGTTTATTAATTAATAGGATGATAAAAAAAGAATTTCACTATTTGTATGCTGGGGAAGCTATTGAATATTCATTTAGATTTGAATTAATGTCATTATTAGGTCGAACCTGTTTTTCTAAAAAACCTCTAATCAAAAATGGTTATTGTAATTTGGGATGTGGACCTAGAATAATTGAAGGGTTTGTAAATGCAGAATTTTTTCAATTTAACCTTTTAAGAAAACTACTAAAAAAATCAATCATAAAAAAGAAAATTGATTGGGAAGTTGATTTAAGATTTAAATTAAAATGTAATTCTAATTTTTTTTACGGGATTTTGGTCGAACATGTTGTTGAACATTTAAAAATCTTAGATGCACTAAGATTATTCAAAGAAATTAATAGAATACTAAAGCCAGGTGCTTTATTAAGAGTGTCCGTTCCGGATTTAAAAATGTATATTGATTATTATTGTGGAAAAAAAGTTCACAAGAAATTTTCAGGTTGGGATGATATCAAGAGTGAAGCAATATGGAGTTTAAATCATAATTTTGGACATCAAAGTGTTTATGATGCAGAATTATTAACTGATCTTTTAATAAAAGCTGATTTCAAAGAAGTTAGAAAATGTAGTTTTAATAATTCATTAGACCCACAATTAAGGGTTGATGATTTTGGAAGAAGTTGGGAGAGTCTATATATTGAGGCAAAAAAATAAGATGAATTACATACATTTTAATAATGCAGGTTCAAGTCTTCCGGAAATTAGTACAACTAAAATAATTAATAAATATTTTGAATTAGAGTCTAAAATTGGAGGTTATGAGGCTGAAGAAAAAGAAAAATCAAGGATAGAGAAATTTTATGTTAACACATCTAAATTAATTAACTGTGAACCGAGAGAAATCTCTTTTTTTTCTAACGCTACTTTATCATGGAATCTATTTTTCAAATCAATAAATTTTAATTCATTAGATGAAATCATTATTGCAGAAAATGAATATACGAGTAATTTTATTAGTATTTTGAAAAGAAAACATGAATTTAATAAATTGAAAATTATAAAAATTGATCAAAATGGATTGATTTCATTAGAAGATTTAAAAAATAAGATTAATAATAGAACCAAACTAGTAAGTATCAACCATATTGCATCTCAATGTGGAACCGTCATGCCAGTGCAAGAAATTGGGAATATTCTAAAAAAAAAAAATCCCGATATAATATATTTTTTAGACTGTTCTCAAACAGTGGGACATATTGAAATTGATGTTAAGAAAATTAAATGTGATGTATTAACTGCTTCTGGAAGAAAATTTCTTAGGGGGCCAAGAGGTACTGCTTTCTTATATATAAAAAGTAAAATTATAAGTAACCTTAAACCAGTTTTTCAAGACATGTCAAATACACAAATTGAGACAAATCACAATTTAAAATTAATAAAAACTAAAAATTTTTTAGAAATGTATGAACATTCTCCCGGTTTAAAACTTGGCCTGGCTAATGCTGTTGAAAAAATAACACGTTTTGGCATAACCAAAATAAATAAAAAAGTCATAGAATTGAGTAAATACCTGAGGAAGAGAATGCTTCAAAATAAAAACTTTATGTTCGTAGAAACAGAAAAAAATTTATCAGGAATAAACACAATCGTTTCATCCAAAATAGATAATAAAAAAATTTTTAAATTTTTAAAAAAAAATAAAATTAATATATTTATCTCAAACCACAAACACTCTTTCTTATATTTTAAGAAACTTAAAATTAAATCTGTATTGAGGATTTCTTTTCATCATTTTAACAAAAAAAAAGAAATTGATATTTTAATTAAAACATTGAATTCAATAAATGACTAGCAATGAAATTTCACAAAATTTTTTAAAATTATTTTATTTTCTTCTATATGTCTTTGGTGCTTATTTAGTTATAGACCTTTCTCCTCCAATGTTTCCAGAAATTGTTGCTGATTCTGACTCATATTTTGACCATGAAAGCTCAAGGAAAGCAATTTATCCTCTGATTTTAAAATTATGTGAAATATTTCAGTTAAATATTATAGAAATTCAAAAAGTATTTTTATCTCTTAGTCTTATTATGTTATTTTTTTCCTTAAAAAAAATTAAAATTCACATAACTCTAAGAATCTTATTTTTATTTCTCATTTTAGGAAATATATATTACACATCTTTTTCAAAAGTAATATTAACAGAAGCTTTCTTTTTTGGTTCTATAAATATTTTAATTTCACTTCTAATTTTAAATAAACTAGATAATATTTTTTGTCTTTTTATTTCTGGACTTCTAGTTGGTTTCATTGCTTCCCTTAAGTCTATAGGGATATTACTGGCTTTGATTTTCTTAATATTTTCTGTGATAATTATAAAAAAGAAGACTTATATTAATATACTGACTTTATTATTTGCTGTAATTCTTTTCCCAATAATTGAACACTATTATTTTTTTTCAAAAAATTCTTCGAGGAGCTCGGTATTGCCAATAGCCCTTATAGGAAAGGCATACATGCTTTCCGGACTTGAAGAATTTAAAATAAAAAAGTATCCCCCAGAATTTAAGAATCTATTTTTAACCTCAAAAGAGGAATTTGAAAAAATTCAATCTTTTTTAAGTCATATTAATAACCCGTTGCTAAGAGCAGATCTATCTTCAGACTATGAAACAGTAGCTCAATATCAATTATTCAAAGGAGAGTTAAGAAATACTGGAAAATTATTAAATAAAAAAGAGAGTGAATTAAGTGGGGTTATAATAAAAAATTTAATTAAAAATAACTTTATAGAATTAATAAATTTATCTTTACTAAATTATCTGGGTTTGTGGTCAATTGGCTCAAAACATATTTTTTTTGAAAAATACTTAGAGCAAGAAAATATTTTGGTTCCATTGCATAAAGAGTTAAAGATATCCTCTGGCAAAATAACGAAAATTAATAAAAATATTTTAATGTTAGCCTTATCATATTTTATCATTATTTTTTTAAGTTTTTTGTTTTTAACCATATTCATTATTTTGAAGATGAATAATTTATTTTTTAAAAAAAACCTATATTTAATTTTTTTTACTCTTTCATCTCAAATTTACTTACTTCTTGTTGGCATCACAAATGTTGCAACACCAAGATATTTAATGACTGTTTATCCTATGATTTTAATAGCTTTATTTCTTTCATACAATCTAATTAAATATTTAAAGAAATAATTCTATATTAGACTTTTTGTCAAAACTATTGCATTCTATAAACATGAAAGTTCCCTCTATAATTAGATATATTCAAATCATCTCTGTATTGATTATTTTTATAGGTAGTTTTATTGGATTTCTGAACGAGATTTTTATCATGTCAAAAAATATGAGGGTTGAACTAGCAGATTTGCTGTTACTGTTTATTTATGTTGAAGTAATGGGTATGACACGAGTTTATCTTTTAAGCGAGGAAATTAGAATTACATACCCATTAATAATTGCAATTACTGCTATTTCAAGATTAATTATCTTGCAAAAAAAAGATTTGGATCCTGCTATTCTAGTCTATGAATCTGTTGCAATATTAGTTTTATCTTTAGCAATCATAGTTTTAAGATTAAGATATTTGAAATTTTTAGAACCAAAAAAACATCATAAATAATCAAATATCAAATGTTGACTAGTTTAAAAAAAACAAATTTTTTTAAGAGGGTTTTTATATTTAATACCTTGCTGTTTTTTTCTTTTTATTTTTTTTATTTATCATTTCCAAACTTCGACATTTATTTTTCAAATTTGTTTTTCTACGAAGGAAAATTCTTAGCGGATAAATATATTTTTATAAAAGGATTAAGGACTTTTCTAAAAAATTTAATGATTATTATTCCAATAATGGCTTTGGTTACTTTAGTTATTTTTAAAATAAATAAGCAGCAAAAGATCTTGTTCAAAAAAAAAAAATATAACTCTAAGAGAACTTTTTTTGTACTAGTTGGGTTAATTATTGGTCCAATAGTAGGATGTGGAATAATCGCAAATTTATATTTCAAGGATACATGGGGAAGAGCAAGACCTATAAATATTGTTGAATTTAATGGGAATAAAATGTACACACCCCCTTTTGCTAGAAGTGATCAATGTGATAAAAATTGCTCATGGATAGGTGGTGAAGTTGCTGGAGCATATTCACTTCTAGTTGGTCTTTTTTTACTTAGAAATTATTTGTTTATAAAACTATGTTTCACCTTTGGGCTTTTAGTTTTTTTTTGCAGAACAGCGATGGGAGGGCATTTCTTGAGCGATAATTTATTTTCAATAATTCTTATGATTTACCTTGCACTAGCCTACAGATTTTTAGTAATTAAGTATTTTATAAGAAATACTTTCAAGAAAAATGATTGATTTTCAAGTCAAAAGTGTGCTAGTGATTTATGATTCTAAACTTAGCAGTCAAAATCAAGCAGTAGGTTTGGTTGAAAGCTTAAAGAAAATAAATAAAGAGATTAAATTTAAAGAAATCAAGATAAAAAAAAAGTGTTATTTTTTACTTCCTAATTGGCTTTTATATTTTTTATACAAATTAAATATACTGAGATTAGAACAAAATTTAATTAAAAAATACTATGCGATAATTTCGTGTGGTAGAATCACAGCCCCTTTGAGTTTATTTCTGAAGCAGAAAACAGGATCAAAAATCATTCACATTCTAAACCCGTATTATAAAATTAATTCTTTTGATAAAATAATTCTTCCCTTGCATGACAAGTATATAAAAAACAATGTTATTCAAATTAATGGTTCAATAGTTAATGAAAAAAATTTTAATATAGACAAGAATAATTTAAAAAAATTTGAAAATATATTTCCTATTAATAAGAAGAAGATAATAGTTATTTTAATTGGAGGTTCAACTAAGTTTAACAAATTAAAGGTTAATGATTTAAATAATTTTATCATTTCTCTAAAAAAAATAAACGTGAAAAACAACAAGTTAATTTTTTTATTCTCAAGAAGGACTCCGGTTTTTTTTCGAGAGGGTTTAACAAATTTTTTTTCAAAGGATTGTATTATAGTGAATGAAAAAACTACAAATCCATATTGGTATTTTTTAAAAAATGCCGACTTTATAATAGTGACCTCTGATTCTGTGTCAATGACCTCAGATGCTATTTTTACAGGTAAACCAGTTTATATTTATTATTTTAAAAATTTAAAAAAAAAAATATTATTTTTTCAAAATCTACTTATTAAAGAAAAAATTACAAGAAAATTTTGTGGTAAGATTGAATACTGGAATAATAAAAAAAGTTTTGAAAATATGAAAGTTGCAACCCAGGTTATTAATTATTTAGATAATAATTAAAATCTATTATGAATCCATATCCATTGTTCTGGTCTTTCTTTTATCCAAGATTCTACATAACTATTTAAATGATTCATGATTTTTTTCTCTGTTTTTAAATTCTTAATTTTTTTTACACTTATTTCAGGAAAATATTTTATAACCAAATTTATCCCATCCTCTCTATAACAAAATGCAGGTAAAATTGGATAATTATACTTTAAAGAAAATTTTGCTATTGCCGAAGCAGTTTTAACATCAAATCCAAAAAATTTTGAATCAATCCCGTCATTCATTTTTTGATCTATAAGCATGCCGATATTACCATGTTCATTTTTTAGAATTTTAATACATTCCTTTGCACCCTCAGGTCCTTTTTTAATCAATTCTACTCCATAATTTCGTCTTATTTTTCTCAATAATTTATCAACTAAAACGTTGTTAGGAGCTCTATAAATAAACCATATTTTGTAACCTGATTTTGTCAAAGGGTGTGATGTTATCTCCCAATTACCTATATGTGCTGAAAAAAATAAGCAACATTTATTTAATTTCAAAGAGGATAATAAATTTTCTATACCAATAATTTTTACATTTCTATTCTTAAAAACATCTATTGAATCCAAGTGGGGGTACTCACCAACGACACGACCAAAGTGTTCCCACATTTTTTTAATTAATATTTTTCTTTCTTTTGTTGAAAAATTTGGGAATACTTTTTTAATATTTTTATGGGCAATAATATTTCGATTTGAAAAAATACCATAAAATTTAAAGATCACTCCCCCAAAATCAGAAGATAGTTTTAATCCAATTAGCTTGCTTAAATTAAAGTAAATTTTTACAAAACAATATTCCAAAACATTTTTCAAACTATACATTTTTCAAACTATACATTTTTCAAACTTTTATTTACAATATCCCCAATAAAATTTCCAATTGAAAGTGATGAAGTTAATCCTGGAGATTCAATACCGTGCAGGTTTATAATTTTTTCATTCCTCTCAATTCCATTTTGTATCATGAAATCGTTAGATTGAATTTTCGGTCTGATACCACAATAATCATTTACAATTTTCCTGTTTTTTATTTCAGGCCAATATTTTTTTATCGATTCTTGAAATTTAATTGCAAGATTTCTTTTCATTAGTAAGTTAATTACTTTAACTTCCTCTGTATCTGGACCAAATATAACTTCTCCATTTAGATTTAGTGTTAAATGAATTCCTAATCCATCTTCACTAGGAATTGGATAAATTAATTTTTTAAAATTATTTTTCCCGATTAGTTTCATATAATTACCTTTTACAAATCTAACTTCTGGCACTTGAAAACTAGTACCTAAAATATTTTTTGCAACTGTTGTACTATGTAGCCCTGCACAGTTAATTAAAAAAGATGTTTTTACTTTTTCATTTCTATTATTAAATACTGTTACATACTTATTACCGATTTCTGCTCTTGAAAAAGAATTATTATATAAAATTGTACCTCTTTGATTTTCGACATCCCCAGTTAAATTAAGCATAAGTTCATAAACATCTATGATTCCAGTATTTTCTGATAAAAGAGCTTTTTTGCAGTTTATTTCGGGCTCAATACTTTTGACGGCATATTTATCTAGTTCTTTCAATATATTCCCAGACTTTAAAGCAATTGATTTGATTAACATTAATTTTTCAACCTCATCTTTGCTCGTGGCAACAATTAATTTTCCACATCTAGAATAGTTAATTCCTCGCTCTTTAGCATATTCGTACAATAGTTTTTTACCTTTATTACAGTGTTTGGCTTTCATAGAATTTTGTTTGTAATAAATTCCAGCATGGATCACGCCGCTGTTATGGGAACTATTTTCTTCGCCAAAACTACTATTTTTTTCTAAAATTAAAATATTTCTTTTATGTTGTCCTAATCTTCTTGCTATTGCCAGACCGATCACGCCAGCACCTATTATCGTACATTCAAAATCAATCATTAATTATTTAAAACAAACTTTATTGGTATTTCTAATTTATCTTTTACATTATTACCATTTTGTTTTGCAGGTGTAAAATACCACTTACTTATTGTTTCGATGCTGATATTATCCAGAATTTTGAAACCACTGGATTTTTTTAAATTTATACGATCTACATAACCTGTTTTATTTACGTATACTTTCAGAATTAAATTTCCTTCGAAACCTCTCTTCCTTGCTATAAGTGGGTAGGGAGGATGAGGATTATTTTTGGAACCAATTTTGTAAGTTGCTTTCGAAATAAACTCCTCAGATTTATTTTTTCCTGTTTTTTTTTTGTTGTCATTTGTGTTTTTTTTTCTACTAATTTCTTTTGAAAAACTAGGAGAAACATTATTCTTTTTATTTACAGCTACTGACTGTTCAAAAACCTTTGTAATTGGGCCTACCTTATGTTTTTTTAATGATTTATTTTCTAAAGTATTAATGGGAAAAATATAATTTTTTCTTTCTGAAAGGTTTTGTTCATTATCTGTATAAGAATCATTTGAGACATTTTTCGAAAATTTATTTGTTAAATCTATATTAATAATATTAGTTGTTGTTTTTTGAAATGTACTATTTTCAAAAATCAGATAAGATATAACAATAGAGTGAACACTTAATGAAATTATTAAAAATTTTATGTTTTTCATTTAAAAAGTTTTACTTATTTTCATCATCAAATTAAATTCTGGGAGTGGATAAACATTATATGTTCCGTATGTTCCACTATCTGCAGCCACAGAATAATTATAGATCTTTTTATTCAATAAATTATTAGCAGTTATAGAATAATCAAATTCCAGTGCTTTACCTTTTAAGCCTAAATTCATGTGGTGATAAGCTTTTTGTTTTACCTGAAAATTATTAAGTGTATTAATTCTTCTTTTTCTTCCCTCATAATATACATTTAAAAATAAACTAAGTTCATTTGAAAATTTGTACCCAATTTCAGAATTACTAGAAAAATTTGCATTTCCAGGTATTTCGTGTCCTTTATTAGGTCCCTCCCTAAGTTTTGCAATTTGAGCTGTAAACGAATTATTTATATACAAACTATCACTCAATTTAATATTAATTGAAGTTTCAGATCCAAATCTCTTGCTGGCTGCTAAGTTTAGGTTAACATATTCCTTGGATCTGTAGTAGATCTCACCCCTTAATAACATGTAGTAAAATGCAGTGTTAAATTCTAAAAAGCTATTTTTATAATTATGGCCAAATTCAAAGTCAAATGATCTTTGTGAATTTAGTTGCATGGTAGTTGATACCCCATAACCTTTGAAAGCTAGTCTTTCATCAACGTTTGGATACCTAAAACTTTTACCTAATCTAGCAAAAAAAACTCCATAATTTTCAATTTTTTGTTCAAAACCCAAATGAAAAGCTAATTGAGGTTCATATGTTAGGGATGACTCATTATCTGCACCTTTGTTTGGGGTTCCAGCTGAGGTATCAACAGAATCAGTGGCTTTTAACCAATTACCCTGTAGTCTAATTCCAAAACCAACTTTTTGAGAGTTATTTAAATCTAAATCCGTGTTAGCGTATAAACCAGTGTTAAAATCATTAAATTTATAAATTGCAAAATTTTTCTTACCATCCAAGTTTGCTCTTTCTGAATCATAATAAGTGTATCTACCATCAAAACCTATCATTGAATTTAATTTATAATTCAAAAATCTGTTGCTAAACTTGATTCTTGGGTTAAAGGTAAATACGTGATTTTTTGTGTCAATTGATGAATTATACGATGCTCCATACGAACTAAAATAAAAAGCATTTGTATGATTAAACTTGTATCCAAAGTCTGACTCAACTTCAAGGTTGCTATTAATTTCGTAAATGGTTCCAATAAATAATTTAATTCCATCGCTAGTATTAAAATCCTGGGGTGTTGTAGTACTCCTTGGATCAGTTAACCATGTCGAACTTGAGAGAGCGCCGGGTAAACCATTATCTTTAGTATCTACCCCAATATTAAAATGATAAGCCAAATTTTCTTTGATGAGACCATTAAGTTGGAAAGAAATATTCTTAGAATTAAATTCACTGTTTTCTCTGTAACCATCATCTTTGAAAAAATTAGAATCAATGTGAAAAGATTTTTCTTTAAAAGTTTTATTTACGGATAAATACGAATGTTGTTTCCCGTAATGACCTACAGATTGTTTGATTGTTGCAGAATCAATGTCAATCGGGAATTTATTCGTAATTATATTAATTGAACCGCCTGTTGAATTGCCTCCGTATAAAACAGTAGAACTATTACCTTTTAAAATTTCTATTCTTTCAATGTTCTCAAGAGAAAAAGTTGTAAAATCAACAAAAGAGTTATCTATATTTGAAAGACGTTGTCCATTTAAAAGAATAAGAGTATTAGAAGGGGCAGCATCTCCAAATGAACGCATATCCAAAGTATCACCGTTACCAAAACCATTACCATATAAACTTTTTAATTGAATGCCTGGAACCCTTGAGAGTATTTTCGGAAGAGAATCATCAGCATACATTAAAAGATCTTCTTTTGTTATTGTGATTAGGTTTAATCCGGTTGGCTTGTTTGATGAAAGTTTTGAGGCTGATATTATAATTTCATCTTTTTTATTTTGCGCGTTCAAATGTTTTGTAAGAAAAAAACATACGAAAATAATAAATAATTTTCTCATTTTTATATTCCAAATAAGTTAATATACAATGTGAGAAAATAAAATTTATCACATCATGACGACACGTCATCATGATAGATTACCATTTCAGAAGACCTACCCGTAGTCTGAAAAATGACGCTAAAAAGGCAGGTCTCCTGACTTACTTTCATTGATAATGCGTCCTTCCCGATTTCTCAGTGGTAAATACACATAATCTCCAGCATACAGTAGCGGGGGCTGTTCTAGATTTTAACTAGATTCCCTATTATCTTGGCTTTCAAGCACCTTTTTTTTATACATAAAGATTTTACAAAATTTTTCAAGTAATTAATTTATGATTATGATTGCAGGTGGTTTTAAACCGAACTTATTTTTTTCTAAAACACAATTTTTTAGTTTTGTTGTAAAAATTCTTTCATTTTTTAATGAAATATTTGTAATAATTTTTACGCTAGTATTTTCACATTTTCCAAAGTTTATTAATTTATTTGCAATATTGTTTAAATGTGACAACCCCATATAAATTATAATTCTTCCTTCATAGGCTGATAATTTTTTAAAATTTATTTCTTTTTTGTTAATAATGGCTCTATGCCCAGTGATTAAGGAAAAACTTTTAGTTTCATTATTAAAATATGAAATTTTAAGTTTTTTTAATGCTTCTTGACCAGCTGTAATTCCAGAAAAAACTTTTATGCTTATCTTCACTTTTTTTAGAGCCTGAAGTTCTTCAGCCCCTCTCCCAAAAATTGATGGATCACCACCTTTAAGTCTTAAAACCTTTTTATTCAACTTACTATAACTCTTCATCCAGGAAATAATATCTTCTTGTGAACAAGATTTATTATTTGATAACTTACCTGCGAAAATTAATTTACATTTATTTTTTGCAAGACAAATTATATCTTTACCTACTAGTGCATCATAAATTATTACATCTGCCATCTTGATTGCTTGATAAACTTTTAAAGTTAATAATTTTGGATCACCCGGACCCGCGCCCGCGAGAATAATAGTTCCATCATTAAAAAAGTTTTTTGGAGGTTTAAAATTTATTAACATAATAAGAATTTTAAACTATAATATTAACAATGTTAATGAATAAAATTCAAATAAAAGATCTAAGTGTTGATTTTAATGATAACAAAATCCTAGAAAATATTACGTTTAATTTTCAATCTTCGCAGTCTTTGTGTGTCATTGGAAGAGGTTCTGAGGGAAAGACCACACTTTTGAAAAGTGTTGTAGGCCTTATAAAAATAAAAACCGGACAGATTTATTTAAATAATGAAAACTTAAATACGCAATTTAAGAAAAAAAAATTTTTTGATTCTTTTGGAGTTCTATTTCAAAAAGACGCTTTATTTGACAGTTTAAGAGTCTGGGAAAATATTATCTTTAAAAACTTAAATTCAAATTTTAATGAACATGATCTCAAACAAAAAGCATTTAAACTTTTGAAAGTGGTGGATTTAGATATTAGTGTAGGAGATTTATATCCAGCGGAGTTATCTGGGGGAATGAAGAAAAGAGTAGGAATAGCTAGAGCCATATCAGATGAACCGAAATTTTTAATTTTGGACGAACCAACTGCTGGTTTAGATCCTGTCAAAACGAATAAAATACTTCAAATTATAAGCGACTTATCTAGAAAAAAAAAAGTAGCAATTTTAGCAGTATCTTCAGATATAAAAAGCGTATTGAAATATTTTGATAATGTAATGGTTATTCATAACAAAAAAAAACGGTGGTTCGGTAAAACAAGTGAGATCAGAAAGTCAAATCTGAAAATAGTAAAAGATCTTTTAAAGTATACTTAATTATTTTGATCTTTTAAGTATTGCGCATCCTACGGTAGCGTCAATAGCTGATTCAACATAACATGAACTTAACTTGTTTGTTTCTAAAAGTTTTCCAAGATTGTAACCTCTACTATTAGAGGCGACCCACGTAATTGTTTCATTGTCTGGGTGAATCATACCAAAGAAATTTTTAGTTCCACCAGTATATGTAAAATTACCTCTAAATCTTCTGTCAGTTTGTTCAGTTATATTTATTTTTTTTTCCCAAGATTTTAACCCTTTTAGATCAGAAATTGTATTATTTTCACCTTTCCAAGTCCCGATCAAATTTGGTACTTCGCTTGCAGACATTTTATTCTCAATAAGGAATAATATACTTAATGTGATTAAAAAAAATTTCATAATTCTGATATGTAATGTTAACTTAAATTAATAAAAATTATAATAAAATGCAATCTAAATTATTAAAAATTCATGACATAATAAAATTTTATTCATCAAAAAAATTAATTTTTGTTTTTTTAATGGGCATTGTAAGTGGAATTCCTCTTTATTTAATACTTTCTACGATGATGATTTGGTTAACTCGAGAAAACATTGATATAGCAAAAATTGGACTTTTCACATTAGCACAACTTCCATGGAGCTTAAAATTTCTGTGGGCACCAGTTATTGATAACAATAATATACCAATAATTTCAAAATACTTTGGAAAAAGGAAATCCTGGTTGCTTGTAACTCAATTTTTTTTAGCATTTTCAATTATTACCTTAGGTTTTAATGATCCAAATAAATACCTTTTATTTACAGCAATAATTGCATTTGCAATTTCCTTTTTTTCAGCTACACAAGACATTATTATTGATGCTTTTAGAATTGAATTGCTTGATCAAGAATTGCAAGGAGCAGGAGCAGCAATGACTCAAGCAGGTTATAGAATTGGTGGTATTATAGCGGGCGCTGGTGCTCTTTACTTCAGAGAAATTATAAGTTGGAAATATGTATTCGTGATTTTAGGATTAACGGTTTTTTTATTTATGTTTCTAACACTACTAATTCCTGAAAATAGGGAAATAAAAAAAGATACTAAAAAAAATAAAAAAAAAAAGATTCAACCATTATGCGTTTATTTTTATAGAACCACTAAAAGAATTTTTAACAAGAAATAAGAAAAAAAATACCATTCTAATATTATTGTTCATTTTATTATTTAAACTAGGGGATGTGATAGCCGGAGTAATGGCAAATCCATTTTATGTAAAAATTGGTTTTTCAAATATGGAGATAGCAAATGTAAGTAAATTATTTGGTGTAATCGCTACTTTAATAGGAGTTTTTATTGGGGGCTATCTTGTTAAAGTAATTGGAATCTTGCGAGTTTTAATTATTGGAGGATTTTTGCAGATTTTATCAAATCTATTATTTGTTTTATTAGCAAATGTTGGTCCTGACTACATTTTTTTAATAATTACTGTAGCTGGTGAAAATATTTCTGGTGGTTTAGGTTCGGCTGGGTTTGTTGCATATTTATCAATACTTTGTAATAAAAAGTATACTGCTTCACAATACGCGTTGTTATCTTCGTTCATGGGTATTGCGAGAACAATTATGTCATCACCGTCAGGTTATTTAGTAAATTTAATGGGATGGTCGAACTTCTTTTTAATTTCAACTATTTTTGGAATTCCTGGTGTTTTGATATTATTTTGGATGCTCAAAAATTTTAAAATTCAAAAACAGATTGTTAAATAATATGCTGATTATTAATTATAAACTCATATTCTTTGGTTGATGTCAGAATTTCTTGCTGAGAAATAAATTGAAAGTATTTTTCTAAATCTTGAAATTCATTTTTAAAACTTAAATTTATATTTTCAAGTTTTCCAGATGTTAACCACAACAATATTCTCCAAACAATTATATCTGCAATTGTGAAATTTTCAGTTAGAAAGAAATTGCTTGTCTTATTATTTTTCAGAAATCTATTTAGGTAACCGAGCCATTTAGGTAAAATCCTAATATTTAATTCCTGTCTAAGAACTTTTCTTTTTCTTACATCAGTCTCTCTTATTGAGGGTATCAATAAATTAGTAACATCGTTAGCAAAATCTATGACTTGGTCTATTTTAGCACAAACCATGACATCTGAGGAATATAGTTTAGATAATTTTCCGCAATATCTAACCATAGCCGATGTTTGAGCAATAATATTATCACCGACTTTCAATACGGGAACTTGACCAAATGGAAATTCTTTTTTTTCTTTATTTAAAATGAAATATTTTTTTGAAATAATTTTTTCTTCATAGCTTACACCTCCGATTGCCAAAGTTAATTTACATATATCAACTCTCCAAAACGGAAAATTAAAGTAAATTAACTGTATGATAGATTTATTTTTCTGCAAAAGCTTTCTCTATTACGAAAGAACCTTGTTCTTTCGTCGATCCCTCTAAACATCCTAATTTTTCAAAAATATGTTTTAAATCAGCAGTCATTTCTTCTGAACCGCAAATCATTACTCTATCTTTTTGAGGATCAAACTTATCTAATTTAAGTTCAGGCCAAAGTTTATCATCTTCTATCCATTTTGTTATTCTTCCAGTTCTTGGCCAGTTTTTTCGTGTAACGGTATTAAAATAAATAAAGTTTTGTTTTGTTACCTCTTTGTAAATTTCATCATTGTTTAGATTTTCTAGAAGTTCTTTGTACGCTAATTCTTCTGGTAACCTTACAGTATGTGTCAAAACTACTTTTTCAAACTTATCGTATGTATCAGGATCTCGGATTATACTCATGAAAGGAGCAAGTCCTGTACCCGTTGAAAAAAGATATAAATTTTTACCAGGAAGCAAGTAATCACAAACTAGTGTTCCAGTTGATTTAGAATTTATTAATATAGTATCTTTTATTTTTATATGTTGGAGTTTACTTGTCAGAGGCCCATTAGGAACCTTAATGGATAAAAACTCTAAATGATTTTCGTGATTAGCACTTGCGACAGAATACGCTCTCAAAAGTGGTTTTTTGTCAATTTCAAGTCCTATCATTGCAAATTCACCGTTTTTAAATCTAAAAGACTCATTTCTAGTGGTAGTAAAACTGAATGTTTTATCTGTCCAATGATGAATACTTAAAACCTTTTCCTCTAGTAATGCCATTGATTAATTAAATTTACATTATTTAAACTTAAATATTTACTTGATTTTTTATAAAAAATAAACATTAGTAGTAATTTATTCAAGAGTAAATGAATTAAATTATAAATGACAAATATTAACATCAGAGAGCTATCTCATTCTGAAATGGACCTATATAGGAAACCTCTTTTACCAGAAACATGGAGTTGTTTTCCAGTTGATGAAGAAGTTGACACGCAGACCCTCAGAAGAGCACTCCAAAAAGATTTAGATAAAATAAGGTCAGGCGCTGAAAAAGATCCATTTAGCAATTCGATTACTATGTTAGCCCTTGACATTTCAAGGAGGTTGGAAAAAAAAAAATTAAACTATTCAGCTTTGGAAGCTTTAATTCAAAGACTAGCGGTCGGCTCACTGGGTTTTAGAGCTGATAGATTAAGAAAATATATTGGTGAATTAGACAAGGAAAAAAACAATTCAAAAATTAAGAATTTGATATTAAATTTGTCAAAAGATAAAGATGGAAAAACTATTGATTTTGAAATTTTTCAAAAGAAAATTGAAAAGAACATCTTTGGAATTGTTCTAACAGCACATCCAACTTTTGGTAATTCTTTTAACATGATTGAAAGTCTTGCAAACATGGCAACGATGACGAATGTAAAAGGAAAAGATATTAACATTCATAAACTAAAAATTTTAATCAAAAATATTTTTAAAACTGAACAAAGACCTGACAAAGAAATTACTTTGGATTATGAACATGATCTGTCGATTTATGCACTCAAAAACTTGCAAATAGCTCTTAAGGATTTCTATAAACAAGTTTTACTTGTTTCAAAAAAAATATATCCAAAACAATATCAAAAGCTTGTTCCCAAAATTTTTTCACTACACACCTGGGTTGGTTACGATGTTGATGGGAGAGGTGATATTTCATGGATTGATACATTTTGTAAAAGACTGAAAGTCAAACTTGAGCAATTAGACATTTATCAAAAGAGTTTTATTAAAATTTCAAAAAAAATTAAAGAGAAGAATTGCAGAAAAATTTCTGAAATAATCAATAAAATTTTTTCTGAGGGATTAAATTTAACAAATACCATCCATGATAGATTAGATAAAAAAGGATTAATTAATGATATTAATGAAATAAAAAAAATATCTAAGTTTATGTATGATAAAAAACATAAATCACTAATTGACCTTACTTTAGTAAGTAGAGAAATAAAAAAATTGTATGATTCTATAAAAAAATCGAAAATAAGAAATAAAGAGAATCTACTGTTAGAGTTACAAATCTTTAATACTGAGCTTCAAAATTATGGACTTGGTTTAGGCAGAACTCAAGTAAGACTTAATGCTAATCAATTAAATAATGCTATTGCAAAAGAAATTGATCTTCATGGAGCACCCGATGATCCATCAAATAAAACAACTTATTTAAATATGATTTCTAAGCTTATTGAAAAAGTTAAGCCAGTAAAAATTAATTTTGGAACGATACTTGATGAGAACATGAATGCAAAAAGATTTTTTATGATGATGGCACAAATGTTTAAATATATAGATATTAATCAGCCGGTTAGATTCTTAATTGCTGAATGTGACTTTGCTCTAACTGCACTAACAGCTCTGTATTTTGCAAAACTCTTTAATGTTGATTCTAAAGTAGATATTTCTCCATTGTTTGAGACTGAAAAAGCACTCGCCTCTGGACATCTTGTTATCGAAACATTAATAAAAAATCCTTTCTACAGAGATTATCTTTTAAAAAGAGGTAGAATATGCGTTCAAACCGGATTCTCTGACGCCGGCAGATACCTCGGTCAAACTGCTGCTGTCCTTTCTATAGAAAATCTTCAAAGAAAAATTGCAAAAGTACTCTCAGACAATAATCTTTCAGAATTGGAATTAGTAATCTTTGACACTCATGGTGAATCAATTGGAAGAGGAGGACACCCAATTTCACTAGAGGACAGACTTAAATATATAAATTGTAATTACACTAGAAATAAATTAAGTGATTGGAATATCGAACTTTCTCAAGAGTACAGTTTTCAGGGTGGAGACGGATATCAGTATTTTTTTAATCCCGATCTATCATACGCTGCTCTAACAAGAATATCTGAATTTTGTCTGTCTAAAAGTAATAAGAATTTGAACGATCCTCTATATTTGTCCCCTGATTTTGGGATAGAGTTTGTAAACACAATTAAGCAATTTAATACCAAAATCATGGATGACCCAAACTATGCGGCGTTATTAAATGTTTTTGGTTCAAATATTTTATATTCTACAGGTTCAAGAGCAGTAAAAAGACAACATGAAAGTGGAACAAAAACTTTAGTCTACCACCCTAGTCAAACTCGAGCGATTCCTCAAAATAGTGTGCTTCAACAATTAGGAATGCTTGCGAATACACTCGGAGGAGTTGGTAATTTTTTGAGGAAAGATCCTAAAAAGTTTACCGACTATTACAAAAAATCTGAGAGATTTAAAAGAATTTTAGATATTGTGAAATATGCATTTGCTTTCAGTGATATTGAAGTTTTAAAAGCTTATATTGACTGTTTTGATCCTGGAATGTGGCTTTCATGGTCTACAAGAACTGCTGACATTAATAGAAGTCAAAATATGAAATCTGTTGCTGAGTTGTTAGAATCCTTTGATGTTCATTGGAGACTGAATAAAGTTTACAGAGTTCTTCATCAAGAGTATATGGAAATTCGAAATTGGATACTAGGGCGTAAATCTAAAGGAAGAATTGCTGTTGGAAGAGGAAGAGTTATTGAGAAAGAAATAAGAGACGAACTCCTTTTAATGCATGGCATTAGAGTAGCTATTTTTCATGAGATTTTTTTACTATCTGTTCAAGTACCTAAATTTAGTGATCAGTCTGGGGTTACAAGAGACGAAGTGATTGCAAGGTTAATAAGATTTGAAGTTGTTGAGGCCGTTGATATCTTACGTAAGATCTTTCCTGTTGGAAGAAAAAAAATTGATTTATCAAATTATGGTGAAGAATCAAATTATATTGGAGAAAAGAATATCGATTATACTAGGGAGGAGGAAACTATTTTCAAAAAACTTGAAGCTTTACATGAATGCTCCAAAAGAGTTAGCACTGGTATAACAAACTTTATAGGAGCAGTCGGTTAATCTTTCTTTATGATATTTTCTTCTTCGATCGAAACAATATCTTCCTCTGAGAGATTTAATTTTTCAGATAACTTTCTAAGTTCTTTCCTTTCACTATCATCAATTATGTCATCAGCTAACATATCTCTTAACTTATCCTCATATTTCTTTTGATTTCTTCTCGTAAAGTCCGTAAAAGCAGCTGCTAAAATTCCAGATGGAAGTGCAACAGTTAGGATTCCTAGTATCATGATTATTGAACCAAAAAACTTTCCTAGTGCTGTAATAGGTGTAACGTCACCATATCCAACACTTGTAACTGTTGCAATTGCCCACCACATGGAATGTGGAATACTTCCAAATTTTTCAGGTTGTACATCCTTTTCAACTAAATACATTCCACTTGAAGATATAATTAATGCAATAAATAATATGAAATAGGCAGCTCCGAATGATTTTCTTTGATCCCAAATTACAAAAAGCAAACTATTAATAGAACTAGAGTATCTTGAAAATTTTAGTAATCTTATGATTCTTAACGCCCTTATAAACCTTAAATCGATGCTTGGTGCTATAAGTGCTATAATACTTGGTAATATGGCCATTAAATCAATAATAGCCGGTAAACTAAATATATATCTTATTCTGATTTTAAAATTACTTTTTCTTAAACCTTTTTGATCAACACATGACCAAACTCTAGCAATATATTCAATTGAGAAGACAGTAACAGAAAAAACTTCAAAATATTGAAAGAAGATTTTATAATTAGTATACAAATATTCAACAGTCTCAAGAATAACAGAAAAAATATTTAGTGAAATTAAACCTAATAAAAATAAATCAGCTCTCTTACTTGTAATATCATTATCCTCTCCAGGTTCTAGAATTTCCCAACATCTTTTTCTATATTTAGAATTGTTCACTTGACTGGACAAGTTATTTCTCTTTGACAAACTTCGTTAGGTGCACCTAAAAAAATTTGTTTATTTTTTTCCCCTTTTTTTTGCGAAACATATTCACAAACTACATCTCCAGGAACAATTGTTTGTTTAATCAACCTGCAAATAGGTTGTATTACAATTCTTTTTCTTCTGTCAAAAGTTCCTTCCTCGGGTGCATACATTCTACCAGTAGTCGAAAAAGAAGTTATTGGAAAAGATAAGAGAATTATAGTTGCAAAGATTATAAATACTCTATTTTTTTTCTTCATTCTTTTTTTCATCGTCTGAACCTGGCAAATAAGCTCTTCCTTGTATTACCTTAGCTACGAAAACATTCATTAATTTGTCTGAACTTTTTACGTATTCTTCAAGTTCTTCTTGAATTTTCTTTTCAGCATCTTCTTGTGAAGATGCATCCACGTCAACAATCCCGTCAATGATCCAATGAACTTTATATTTCATTTATTAACCTCTTCATTAAAAGTAAAATATTTAATCTGATTGTAGATTTTATTTGCTTCAATTTGAAGCTTTGTAATATTTTCTGATTCAATCTGATTGCCCACCCTCTCTCTAATATTCATGGCTTTGTAAAGACCTCCGCTCACAGAGACAGAATACCAAATATATGCTTTTTCTAAATCTTTAGATGGAGAAAACATTTCGTACCAAAAACCAAGTTTGAGAGCATCATTTATATCTCTTTTTTTGAAAACAGATTTTTCAATACTTTTTTCTAATTCAATTGCAATATCTTCAATTGTTTTTTCGTCTAATTTTTTTTTTAAAGAATTAATTTTTTCTAGACATTTTTTTTCTCCACCAAGTGAGCACATCCAACTCCATTTGAGAGCTCTTTTGAAGTCTTGAGTAATTCCAACACCATTTGCATACATATTTGAAACATTAAACTGTGCATTTCGATCGCCTTTATCAGCTAGATTTTGAAAAATAATATAAGCTTCAGAAAAATTTGCGTTTTTGTAATTTTTTACACCAAGTTTATAATATTCTTCGTCATTTGGAATGTCATTTGACTGTACATTATTTGAAAAAAATAAATAGAAAAGAAGAAAAGTTAAATATCTCAACTTTACCTGCCAGCCATCATTACAAGTTGAAGGTATAAGATACGTAATTTAAACTTTGAATTAGGTCTCTGTTCGTATACAACAATACGTGGTCTATCAGAATTTGGTTTTTGAAATTCAATATTCATATCTTCAGGAAGATATACTCCGTTATATTCAAGTGTTAGTTGTGGATTTTTCGAAAATTGATTTCTAAAATCCGAATCTATCCAAATTCTAGCAAGGCATTTTCCAAGAATGTCGGGTAAAAATTTTCTTACCTCGTCTCTGTTCTTTAAGTGTTGAAGCTTTTCTGATATGTCTAAAGGATTTTTATTTACACCTGCTTTAACTGCAGGCAACTCAGACTTAGTAATAGGTACCAATGATTTAGATTGCTTTTTTATAGTCATAATACAAACCTTCATTATTTTATAACGACAAATTGAGTGTAAATAAATATTTTTATTAAATTTTTTTTAAAATTGTCGTTGTTAATAAGATGCAAGTGAAATCAAATATAATTTTTTTTCCTGATAAAATTGAAGAAAGAAAAAACGAAAAGGAAAAAAAATATGCTTTTATAAGAGATAAAATTGAAACTCACTTAACGAATTTCTCAAAAATATATGGAGATGAATGGGCGGTTGCCTTAGCAGCTGGCAGATATTCATCCATGAGGTTACAACAAATGGATGGTAGCGACAGCACTATTGATTTTTTTAAAAAGTGCATAGAAACTGAAGAAAAGAATAAAAAAAATTAAATCCTTCCAACATTTCCGGAAACCTGGGCTCCAGTATCAACAGAGAGAGAATTAGTTTTTAATTTTCCATCACATTTTCCTGAACCAGTAATTTCCAGAAATTCTGCAGTAATATCACCAGATGCGCTACCCTCTATTTTTAAGTGTTCGGCATTAAGAGTTCCGTCAAAAGCGCTTGAAGATTCAAGAATTACAGTTTTAGCTTCTAATATACCTTTAAATTTACCTGCTATGACAACTTGGCTGTCTTTTGCTTGAAGTGTTCCCTCCATTACAAGATCTTTATTTATATAAGTTAACTCACTCATTAGTTTTCCTCTTCATTTTGTAAAGAGGCTTCATCATCTTTTTTACCCCTCATTTTTTTTTCATCCCAATTATGCACGACCCTGCAATTCAAAGCAGCACCTCTATCCATTTGGAGAGACTTATAATTAATTTCACCTGTAATTATTGAAGAGTCTGTCAACCAAACCGAATCAGCCTTTAGTTTACCCTGATATTTACCTGAAATTACAACTAAATCAGCTTGAATTGCTCCCTCAAAACTAGCAGATTTACCCAAAGTTATCTTATCAGATTTGATATCAGCTTCAACTCTACCATTAATTTCAATGGTTTTAGAATTAGATATCTTCCCTTTAAAAAGGACGTCTTTACCAATTATAGACTGATTATCTGCCACGATTTACCCCTTTATTGATTTTAAAGATTTAGCTATAGTAGTATTTTTTTTCAAAGATTTAGAGGAAACTTTTTCTAAACCTATATTTAATTCAACCTCTAGTTTAGCTCCAGGTTCTGCTTTCAGAGTATTGTAATAAATACCTCCTTTTACGTTAGCAGTTGAGTGAATTTGAATACTATCTGAAAATATTTCTCCATCAAATTTTCCAGATATAACAGAATCTTGCGCTTTTACTGAACCTTTAAGGTGACCCTCAGAAGATACACTTATTTCGTCACACTCAATATTTCCTTTAACTGTACCTTTTAATACTAAACTACCCTGACATTTAATATTTCCATTAATCTGCATTTCCTGGCCGATAACACTAGCGTCACCATTTGATAGTCTTTTTGTATTTTGGTCGTCTCTAGAAAACATTGAATAATATATAAAAATTAAGTATAATTGCTATCATATAACTTATAAAAAAAAAAGCAAAAATTTAATTTTGGCTCAACATATGCATAATAAATCATTAAGAATGAGGTAATTAAACAAATGGCTGAACAAGTAGTTGATATAAGAGAAAGAATTGAAAAGATGAGGACTCAAATATATGACAAACCTCAACTAGATAATTCGAGCGTTGATAAAGGAAAAGAGGACGATTCTAATGTAAAATCAAAACATAATTCGATAGGTAAAAAGTTTGATAAATCAGAAATTAAACAAAAAGATAAAAATTTAGTTTCAAGCGCTGAAAGTAAACTAGTTAAAGAGACAAACGATAAGACGCAAATTAAATCAAATATGCCCATGGATAATGTTGAAAAAAAAGATTTTAAATCTGTTGTAGAAAAAATGCCTCTCAGAGATAATGATTTTGAAAAGAAAGAATTAAAAAAAAATCAAAAGTCATACGAAAATTATCAGCTAGACAACACAGTTAGTAAAAATAATAAAGAATTTAATTTACGAGATCAAAAACAACCTTTTCCTCAATTTAGTTTAAATGTTAATAATCCGATATCTTGGAAATTAATGTTATTAATTATGCTTATGCAATTACTAACTAATATTATGTTAGTTGTTGTTCTATACCTAAAGTAAGTAAATAAAGTGTCTGACATAAAAAAAACTTTATTAAATAAATTAAAATCTAGTCCCAGATTTGGTGATTTATTTGTAAAGCAAAATATTCAAGAGGTTTTAAAGGAAAGAAGGTTTTTGTTTTTTACAAAAAATGGACCTATCGAAATAGTCTTTAATTTAAAACACTATTTATCAGCATTAATATTATCAATTATTATTATTTTTAAGACCTTTCAATTTGCCTTTTTTGGTGTGATTAATTTAGTAAGTTATATCATGATCCAAAACAATCAAACTCAAGTTAAACAATTTACAGATTCAGAAGTAGAAGCCTTAAAGGAATTAGCAGAAACTGTTATTGAGGATGAAGTTATAGAGGAAATAGGGATTCCTAACATTGAAAAATTGTCTAATAAAGATAATGAGACATTAGATTTTTTTATTAATGTTAAAAATAAAATTAATATGTTTTCAAAAAACATTAGAGATGCTTTTTTCTTTGATGAAACAGAAATTTCTTCATTAGATGAATCAATTTTTGACGATTATGCAAATTTATCTAATCCTCATATGGTTCCTATTGAAAAAACGATTGATAACAGAAACTCTACTAAAAAAGTTGAATCTGTATCCAAAAATATTTTAAAAAATACTTATTCTTATAACATTTTACCTGTTATTCCATTTGCAGCTCCTAGAAATAACAAAACTAAAATGATTCAATTTAGTAAAACAATTGATTTTGAGATAATGGATCTAGTAAATGTATTTTTAACTTTAAATTTAAAACCTGATAATATAGATCTTTCAGAAATAAATAATTTTGCTAATAGCCAAATAGGTCAAGAAAATGATGAATCAATCATAGACCAGATTTCAAAAAGATTTCAATATTTGGAAACACTTAAAGAAGCAATAATTTTTCTTCCACTAAAACCCCCAATGGAATATTATTATGTTTCAAGCCCATACGGCATGCGTATTCATCCTAAAACAAAAAAAAAACAAATGCACAAAGGAATTGATATGGCAGGGACATGGCAAGAGGAGGTGAGGTCAGCATCTCATGGCATTGTAGAATTTTCAGGTAGGCATGGTTCCTTCGGAAACGTAATTAAAATAAAACATAAGCACGGTGTTCAGACAGTATACGGACATTTACACAAATTAGTGGTTAAAAAAGGAGAATACGTTCAACAAGGGCAAATCATTGGGAAGATGGGAGCAACCGGTAGAGTTGCAGGTGCACACCTTCATTACGAAATTAAAGTTAATAATAAGCAAGTTAATCCATACGATTTTATTTCTGTTGGACGAAATCTAATAAGTAGTTCTATACTAAAATAGTGGCATTTTATTTGCACTTTTAAATACATGAATGTTTTAATTACATTATTTTTTCTTCTTTTTATATTTACGATAAATATTTCTTTTGCAGAAGATAATAATGAAATTTGTAAAATTATTACCAATAAAGTCGAAAAAAAATTAAAACTACCACAAAAATTATTAACTTCTATTTCGCTAGTAGAGACTGGGAGAGTCACAAAGAATAAACATTATACCTGGCCATGGTCAGCAAATGTAGAAGGTCAGTCATATTATTTTAATAACAAAGAATCGATGATAAAATTCTTAAAGATTAAAATTCAAAATAAAATTACAAATTTTGATGTTGGGTGCATGCAAATAAATTATAAGTATCATATAAAAAAAGAATCAAATTTGGAATTATTTGTAGATCCAAATTACAATGTTAATTGGGCAGGAATTTTTCTAAAAGGACTATACAAAAAACATAAAAGTTGGAATAAGGCAATTTCTAGATACCATTCTTCTAATAAATTGAGAATGAAAAGTTATCTAAAAAAAGTGTATCAAATTTGGAATAATCAGAGACAATTAAGGGATAAATTACTTTCAAATAATTTAATTGAAAGAAAAAATATTCATGGAGATAAAAATATTTATTTTTCTAAAAGTTTTTATTCTAAAAATAAAAAGAAAATAGACTTATTCAGAAAAGAATTTTTAAAAAGTTCTAAAATTTTTTAAATTAAAGACCTAAGTGGCACATTTAATGCACATTATGTTGTAAAGGAATAAAAATGACAATTTATAAAAATACAGAAAAAAGTTTTATTAATTTCAACTCATTTAAGTTACCAGTAATCCAAATTACACACTTTGATGAAAACAATAAAAAAACTAAACTTGAGTCCTATCCAGTAACATACTTTCTTGATCAAGAAAGCAAAAATTTAAAAAAAGCTGCTAGTTTTAATTAGCAGTCAAATTTTAAACCTACTTTAGATTTTTATAACAAGTTCTTTTTATTTTTTTAAATGTGTATACTTTGAATCTTCATTATCTTTCTTCTTTCAGAAGATGCAGGTATATTTAACAATTCTCTGTATTTTGCAACCGTTCTTCTTGCCAAATTAATACCATGATTTTGTAACTTAAGCACAATTACTTCATCAGAAAATGGATTATTTAATGGTTCATTACTGATTAAATTTTTCAAAGTTTCTCTAACAGACGCAGCAGAATGCGCTTCTCCATTAGAAGTGCCATTTATTGTAGCGCTAAAAAAGTTCTTCATTTCAATAATTCCCCTTGAGGTTAACATAAGTTTTCCTGTTGTAACTCTACTAACAGTACTTTCATGCATTCCAATTTTTTTTGCGACGTCTTTCAAAATCATTGGTTTCAAATAAGAAACACCTTTTTCAAAAAATAATTTTTGTTGTTTAACAATTTCTGCACTTATTTTTAGGGTAGTTAAGTTTCTTTGTTCAATAGCTTTTATTAACCACCTTGCAGAATTTACTGACTCGGCAACAAATTTTTTATCATTTTCATTTGATTTTAATCTCTCAAGTTCTTTCACGTAATCTTCATTGACAATAATTTTGGGTAAATTACTGTTATTCAATTCCACAATCCATTCATTATTTTTCTGATTAACAATTACATCCGGTTCTAAAATTTGTTCTTGATCATCTGAGAATTTTGTTCCAGGCTTAGGATTTAGTGTTTTAATGATTTTGATGTATCTGGTTAATTCAGATTCAGTTAATTTACAAATTTTGCATAAATGCTTAATTTCGCCTCTTGCTAAAAGATCAAAGTTAGCGATTAGCAATTTCATCTGTTCATTAAATAATTCTTTCTCTTGTAACTGAATTTTTAAACATTCCTCTAAATTTCTTGAAAAAACACCAGTTGGTTCAAATTTTTGCATTCTAAAGATAACTTCCTCTAATTTTTCTTCATTACAACCAATTATACTAACTAAACTTTCATTTTTTTCTTTTAACCACCCGCTGTTATCAACATAATCAACTAATATTTCTGCAATTATTCTTTCATTTAAATTTTTAAACTCTAGCTTAACCTGTTCGTTTAAAAATGACTTTAGTGTAATTTTCTCTGATACGGTTTGTTCTGCAATTGAACCCGAGTCTGTTGTATCAAAATTATGATTAGAGGGACTAACATTAATGTCTAAATCCCACCTATTTTCAACATCCTCTGATTTAGGTTCGTTTAAAATAGATTCACCACTTTCAAAAGCTTCTGATACATTTTCAGTATCGCTTTCATTGATTTGTTCATTCTGGACAAAACTTTTCTCTGATTCATCCTCAAGGAATGGATTTTCTTCCATTTCTTTTCTAACAAGCTCACATAGTTCAATATTATTAAGTTGTAACAATTTGATTGCTTGTTGTAGTTGTGGAGTCATTATTAAAGATTGACTCTGTCTGAGTTTTAAGTTCTGTGAAATTTGCATATTAATCTCCTTTCGTATGCTATTATTTCACAATTTTTTTTTTCCAATAGCAAAATTTTAATTTGACACTTCTAAATTGTCAAAAGGTTGACAAAAAAAAATTAGATTTTTTTTCACACAGAGATGAAAAAAACTTTATTTTCAGTATGTTTTTTGTACCTTTTTAAAATTTTTAATGATAAAATTCATTATGTTTAGGTTTTTACCGCTAACATTTATTTTTTTTAGTTTTAGTCTTTTTTTATTAGTTGTTAGTTTTTTGACAACTGATTTAGGTGTTTTAGATAAAAAAAAATTAGATAAAGAGCAAACTAATATAGAATTAATCGAGAAAAATAAGAATCTAGATTTAAGTTTTAGAGAGGTTCAAAAAAAAAAAATAATTCAAACTAAACCCGATATTGAAGAGATTAAAAAAAAAAAAATAAAGGATAAAAATACAGTTGAGGCAACTAAGAAAGTATTTTTTCATGTACAATTTGGTGCATTTTCAAGTCTTAACAAAGCAGAGTTTGCAAAAAATGAATTAACACAAATTTTAAAAAAAAATAATTTAAGCCTACCTTTATATATTAATTTTCTAGAAAATAAGGATATTTATCAATTAATGCATAAGGCAAATACTTTGAAAGATGCAAAGAAAATTTGTAAACTTAGTAAAGACATGAAAGTAGATTGTTATGTCAAAAAATTGTAGAATTTGCATTTTTACAAGAATATTTCTTATTTTTGTAATTTTTTTAATTGTAATTTCATTGACTTTAACAGATAAATTACACTATTTATCCATCATAAGCACATGGAATGTAGCGTTATTCATAATTTTTGTTGGAATTATCGGATTCATTTTTAAGCTATTTTTATATTTAAAGAAGCAAAAATTATCTATCTCTGACAAATCTGACTAAAAGTTCTTTTTCTGGTGTAAACCTTCCGTAAGTATGCCCTGTAAAAAAATTTACGGACCAAAAAAATTTTGGAGACCACCAATTTCGATCACCAGTCCAGTAGGGTTCAGCCGGAGTATTAGGAAAAATTTTTGAGTTAATTTTACTCCCTTTACATTCTTCACAAACTAAGCTTTTTAATTCATCTCTTGAAGGTAGTCTCCAAGAACCCCCAAGTTCTTCGCTTATTTTTGGTAAAAGTCTTTTTGCTTCAATTAAAGAAAGTCTAACTGGCAATCCATCACAATCAAATTCATTCCAATTTTGTCCAGCTGTACACTTTAACCATTCTATTCTTTTATTAAGGTCAATAACATAGTGACCTTTGTCAATAAAATTTTTGGAATGTACAGGAGTAAAAAAAAAATAAAAAAAGGCAAACAATGTAGGTTTTGATAATAAAAAAAACATTTTAATGAACATATTTTAATTTTACTCCAATTGTATTAAAATTACTAAATAATTAATTTTTATTACTTTGGTATCAAAGTTGCAGATTTCATACCAATGTATATATATTATAAATAATAGTTAATGGAATAAAATTATGGATATAGCTACTTTAATTGGCCTTTTAGGAACTTTAGGAATGATTGCAGGAGCAATGGTATCAGCAGGGGGTTTAGGAATGTTTGTTGACTTACCCTCATTATTGATAGTTTTTGGTGGAACATTTTTTGCCGTAATGTATACAGCCCCTATGCCAGTATTTCTTGGTGCTTTTGGTGCCATGGGTAAAGCTTTTAAGCCACCTATAAAAAAAATGGACGAATTAATAACCAGAATTGTTGAGTTGGCTGGTATCGCTAGAAAAGACGGAATGATGGCTTTGGAAGGTCAGGAAACTCCAGACCCTTTTTTTGATAATGGTCTTCAAATGTTAGTTGACGGAGCAGACGAAGAAAAATTAACTTTGCAATTGAAAAAGGAACTAAAATCAATGCAGAACAGACATGCGAAAGCTACTGGAGTTGCTCAATCTTGGGTGGATATAGCACCTGCTATGGGGATGATTGGGACTTTGGTAGGTTTAGTTGCCATGCTTGGTAATATGGCAGATCCGAAAGCCATTGGTCCAGCAATGGCCGTTGCTTTATTAACTACATTGTACGGAGCAATGGTTGCTAATACAATTTTTCTTCCCATAGTAATAAAAATGAAAGGTTATTCATTGTATGAGAGTATCTATCGAGAAATGATAATTGTCGGCCTGCAACTTATATCTAGAGGTGAAAGTGGAAGAAATATACAAGATCAATTAGTTGCAAATTTACCACCAAAGGAGAAACAAAAACTTCTTGAAGCGGCTGCTTAGAAATATATTGTTATGGCTGAAGAAAAAGTAATTGAGAAAAAAGAAGAAACTAAAGAGGAGGAGGAGCATGAATGTGAAGAGTGTCCTCCAAAGGGAGCACCGGCGTGGATGGCAACTTTTGCCGATATGGCTACGCTATTGATGGCATTTTTTGTGCTTATTTTATCTTTTGCCGAGTTTAATGTTCCAAAGTTTAAACAAATAAGCGGAAGCATGAAAAATGCATTTGGTATTCAAAGAATAATTCCAGTGGTTGAGCAACCAAAAGGTACTACCCTACTTTCTTTGTCATTTAGTCCAAATCCGACGCCATCTGTTCAAGAAAACTTAGTACAACAAACAACACAAACGGACCAGGCAAATGTTGAATTAAAAACAAAAACTGAGGACAAAACAAAGAATGATGGTGAAAATGAGGATGCGAAAGAACTAGCTAATAACATTAAAGAAGCCATTTCTAGAGGAGATATTCAAGTAGAAGTATTAGCTGACAAGGTAGTTGTGAACTTTACTCCCCTAGATGCCGAAGAAAAAGATTTACCTAATTTACTACAAGAAACTTTAAACTCTATAGAAAGCGTGAAAGCTGCCTCAGGAAAGTCGGAATCTGAAGTTTTATTTGGAGGCCTTGAAAAACAATTAGCTAAATTGGCAACTTCAGCCTCTAAGAAAGGGAAACAAGAAGCTGAATCAAATGATGGAAATAATATCGGTGAATCAGCTGAAATTTCTGAAGCAGAAGAGAAAAGGGCTCAATTAGCTGAAGATAATCTAAGAATTGCACTTAAAGAAGAAATTGGTGAGGGACTAATAAATATTGATAGAAAAGAGGATAAAGTTATAATTACAGTTGGTTCCGGTGGGGCTTTTAAATCCGGTTCAGCTGAATTAACTTCAAAAGCAAAAGAAATAATGTCAAAAATTGCGGAACAAAATAAAAAAGGTAAAAGTGAAATTTTAGTTTCAGGACATACTGACGATACCCCTCTAATTTTTGGTTCGATTTATAGAGATAACTGGGATTTGGCAGCAGCGAGATCTTCATCAGTTGTTCAAGAGTTATCTACATCAGGGAAATTACAGCCAAAAAGAATGAAAGCCATCAGCTATGGAGAAACTCAACCGGTTGCAAGTAACGGCGATCCAAAGGGAAGAGAAAAGAACAGAAGAATTGAAATTGAAATAAATTATTAAGACAATGTTTATTGAAAAAAGTCCTTATCACATGTCAAAAGCTAAAATTAAAAGCGATAATGGCATATCCGCAGAAAATGAAGGTAAAAAAAAACAAGAAAATAAATTTTTTAAATGGATTAAAGGTCTTATCAATCCATTGCAAAACCTACCAATTATAAGTGGTATTTATTCGAGCGTTAATGCCAAAAATGAAGCATCCGATAGAGATCTTGTACAAAATGGTTTAGGTGGTTTTTTATACGGAGGTCCTATTGGGGCTATTGGCGGTGTAGGTAATTGGGTCTTCAATAAAATTTTTGATAAAACCCCTTCTGAGTTATTTTTAGAGGTTACAGGTATAAGTAAAATATGGAATAAAAAATCAAAAACAGTCAATAAGCTTGTAAGTGTAGACTTAGGAAAAATAGAAAAGCAAAAAATTGAAGTAAAAAATGAAAGTTTAAAAAAACCCTTGATAGAAAATAATGTTAACAGTAATGCTATTGAATTTATTTACCCTAAATGGAATCCTGAAGCTATTAATAAGAAAGATCATAAGAATTTAAGTTCTATCAGAGAGCTATATAATTTATCATCTTCAAGCACTAACAAAAGATTAAATATCAAAGCTTGACACACTTTTATTCAAATTGTGCTTGCTCTTCTCTATATTTAGCATAAAAATCGTCTCCCAAAACATCTAAAGCCTTTTCTTCTGTAATATCAGTTAATCTTTTTGAGAATTCTTCAAAAAAAATGTCACATTTTTTTGCTGCTTGACTAGCAACTGCTTGCTCGATAAATTCATTTTCTACAGCTGCTCTTGCTCTAGTGGTGGCCTCTGATTTAGCTTTAGACAACCTCCCAATTGCAGAATTTTTCTTTCTATTTAGATCATCAATAACTTCCATCAGCTGTTTAAAGCTAGGATCAGGTACGTCTATATTAATAAATTGGCCATCAACATTTGTTTGAAAGTCAGCATTATTTATTTCATCGACTAACAATGGGATATGATCCGTATTAAAAACTAAAACCTGAAGTTTATTTTCTGACTCTCCAACCCTCAAGTCACCTACATCAACAAGCCTTCTTGGTTTTCCATTAATAGTTATTTTTACAGCTTTAATTAAAGCCATATTAGCGTTTGAGGCTTGCACACTTTGAATCACTTCCATGTAATCTTCTACTGCAGCTTTCATTAATGTTTCTGCTTGAATTGAGTATTGTTCAGCCATAAAAATGAAAATTATTTAAGTTCATAATTTCATAATATATAATAAAATTATTTTTTGTTACACTAAAATCTTATCCTGTGAATTTATTTTTTTATTATCAGCGTTTTTTTCAATTATATTTTCAGTGTGTGCTTCATTATTATTATTATTATCAATCTCATCCTCTAACTTTGTGTATTTAAATTTGGCTTTAGGATTGATGAGTCTGATAGTTTTTTGAGCTTCATGTATATTTTTAGATGCTATAATTAGACTAAAACCTTTACCCGACAGTAAAGAAAATGAACGCAATAGATTTGACTGACATTTATGACAGTAAATTGAGAAAATAATCCAACCCAATAAGAAAATCCAAAAATTTACTGAAATTAACAACATACTTAAAGTAGTTAAAAAGCCAAGGATCCACCATTGATTTTCGTAAGCTAACCATAAAGGGGGAAAAAATCCAGCCCAAATAGAATCTTCATCTTTTATTACGTCATAGTTAAACTTTAAATCCCTTAACACACTAAAATTGGTTAACTCATCTTGATCATAAATTGTTTTTTTAGAAAAAAGTTCTTTTAACCTTTTAGTTTCCTCAATATCTGTGGTTACAAATTTACAGCCAAGACTTCTGGAAATGATTATTTCTAAAAATACATTATTTCTAATAATTGTGAGCAGACTTTTTTTCCCTTCAGCATAACAATCTTGAAGTGTTTCAGTAAAAACTTTTTCTCCGCTTACAAAAAATTCATTGTTCAAAGCAATAATAATATCACCCTCTCTTAAAAAAATCGAATTTGCGTAACTTGATTTTCTTACAAGGTCTACTTTTAATAAAGATGCGTTATTTTCGTTATTTTCACTCATTTTATTAAGGAAAAGTAATACTCTCTTTTTGCTCAGTAATTTCTCTAACTAACATTTTATTCTGAGAGGAGATAGTTTTTAAAGCAGCAGTCAAACTTGATGTGCTGTTTGAGAGTTCTTTTAGCATTTTTAAATTAGAATTTTTCTTATTATCTTCTATTAATTTATCAATAGCTTTACTTACTTTTGCAGACGTTACTACCTCATTTTCATTTATATTTTGTGTTAATTTTAGAGATTCTTCCTTTAAAGCTGAAGATACCATTTTAGAGAGATTTGAAATTTCTTTTGATAGACTAATCATTAACTTATCATCATTTTTATTAATTGCTTGCCCTAATTGAAATAATTTGTCCTTAATTTCGGCATTTGTATTAACTAAGTCAGTATGTCTTTCGAGGCTTTCATTCATATTTTTTACGGCAACATTCACAGCCTCAACATTCTCAGCAAATACGACAAGTGCTTCTCTACTTGTGTTGGTCATATTTTCTAATTCAGACAAAGATTTGAAATACAATAGTCCAGTCAGAAGTATTGCAATTATTGCTGTTGCTATTGCAGTTGAAAAAATAATTGTTGTATATTTATGGATTTCTTTCACTTTTTGCTCCGCTTTAATGTATTCGTTTTTCATTCTTTTATATTCAGATGTAACGTCAGTAGCCGCGTCTGCTGCATCTAATGCAATTTTGATACTTTCTTGCATTGTATTTAGTTCTGTATTCACGCAAGTATTCCTTTATTAGTTTTACTATTATTTATATCATTTTTTTTTTTATATGAAAATAGAGCACATTTCATGCCAGAAGTATTATAAACCTCTAAATAAGGCTGTTTTTTTGAAATAAATCCGAAAGCTCTACAGCCAAGTGGAAATTTTTTGTTATGGCTTATAAAAAGGTGCTTGCAATTATTACAGTTTTGGCTATTTAATTTTTTCATTTTTTTTTTTATCTGTAAAAATTTTAACAATTTTAGCAATTTGAAACCTAAATCCGCCCATAAACGCTGTTAATGCGCATACCCAGAGAAATATTGCCAGGAAGATTTTTCCATCATTAAGTTGCGATATTGCTTCAAAATGACAAATTAAACTGCTGTAGAAAAACGCGAATGTTATAATTATTCTACTAAATGAACTATTAAACACTTTTATTTCCGTTTTCATCAAATATTAGTTCCTCTGGAACATCAATTTGTGGCTCATTAATTTTTTCTCCTTCATTTACTTTATAAATATAAGCCAAAGCCACTGCTACGGAATTATAAAGTTTGCTAACAACTTCATCTCCTATCTCACTTGTAAAATAAAGAGCTCTTGCCAAGACAGGACTTTGTAGTTTTCCAAGGTTAAGTTTTTTAGCTTTATTTATTATTTTTTCAGCTATTCTACCTTTACCTTTAGCAATAATAATTGGGGCAGAAGATTCTCCTACTTCATATTTAAGTGCGATTGCAAAATGGGTTGGATTAGTTATGAGTGCTGTTGCTTCAGATAAATTATCAATAGAAGCGTTCTCTTTGGCTGCACGTTGTGAAGCTTTAATTTGTAGTTGTCTAATTTTTTGTTTTACTTCAGGTTGACCATCAGTTTCTTTATATTCATCTTTAATATCTTGATGAGACATCTTTAAACTTTTTATAAACTCAAACTTAGCATACATAAAGTCAAGTATTGCTATGATAATTAAACCAATCAATAACGCTCCCAATAAAATTGGAAAAAATGATAGCAACCGATTAAGTGATGAAAAAAGATTTGGATGAGTTAAATAAGTTATTTCAGGAAGATATTTTTTTAGTACAATATATGTAATTCCTCCAAGAAAACTTACTTTTAAAAGTGCCTTTACTAATTCAACTAATCCTTTGGTTGAAAAAATTTTCTGAATGCCTTTTAAAATATTTAATTTTTCAAATTTTGGTTCTATGGGTTTTAGCGAAAAATTTATTCCACCAACAACAAATTGAGTTAAAATACAAACAAGAACAAGCGGGGCACCAAAAATTATAGTAATTTTTATAAATAGTGATACCGCCGTTTTTATGGGTTGTATTGGTGAAAAATTATCTTCCCTAAATTCGTGTCCAAACTGTAAAAAAGATTTAACAGCTAATAAAAAATCATTTACGAGATAAGGAGTACTGTACATTAAAAAGACACCCGCAAAGAGAATTGTAAAAACGTATGTTTCTTTAGAGGAAATAACTTTACCGTCTTTTGCGGCTTTATCAAGTCTCCGGGAACTTGGATCTTGAGTTTTTTCTTGTGATTGGTTTTGATCTTCAGCCACTATAACAATCCTAAAATATTCTCGAGTGAAGTGAGTGCATTATTAGTTAACTCAGCAAAAGCACCACCCATTGATCTTGTTGATAAGTATAAAATAATAAAAGCTAAAATCAATGAGATTGGAAATCCAAATGAAAATAAATTTAATTGTGGTGCTGATTTTGTAATAACCCCAATAGCAACATTTGTTAGCATTAAACCACCTACAACAGGTAACATTATTAAGCCAGCTGCGTAAAACATAGCCCCAGCAGCTTCAATTCCAGCTCCAACTAGAGCCATTGTCGGTAATCTTGTGCCAAGCTCTAATATTTCGTAACTTTTCATTAAAAAATCAATTGCTAATAAATGTCCATCTAATGATATAAAGATTGTAATTAAAAATAAATCTAAAACTATACTTAAAACTGGTGTTTGTCCTCCAGTTTCAGGATCTACGAGTGCAGAAAATCCTAATCCTGTTGAAGCAGCTATTTTTTCTCCAGCCATAGATGCTGCGCTAAACCAAATAGTTAGTGTTAATCCTGAGGCTATCCCTATAATTGCTTCAATTAAAACTATGAGGGCTAAGTTGTCTAACAAACTATCATTAATTTCTAAATCTGGTGCAATGCTAAAATGGAAAAAACTTATGGCCATTGAGAAAACAATTTTGGCATTTAATGGAACATTTCTAGAACCTAAGAAAGGACTAGAAATTAAAAATGCAGAAAGTCTGATTGAATTTAAGAAGAATAAAAATAGATGCTCTATTAAGAAGTTTAGCTCAAGTGCAGGTAACGCATCAAGAGGAGCGTAGAATGGAAGAGGGATATCCACTAGCTTATACCAGTAATTGTGTCAAAAATGAAAGCAAAATAATCAGTTAAGCTAATAATAAAAAAATTTGCCATAAATCCCATAGCAAAAATAACTAACACAACCTTTGGCACAAAACTAAGGGTCATCTCTTGAATTGAGGTTGCAGCTTGTATTATACCTATTGTGAGTCCTATAATTAGTGCTGCCCCCAAAAATGGTCCACTCGAAATCAAAACTTGATAAAATGCCAATCTAACCATTTCTATATTTTCATCAAAACCCATTTTAAATCCCAAAATAAAAAGTTTAAGAGAAGGTTCCCACTAAGGAACCAACAGTCATCGTCCAGCCATCAACTAAAACAAATAGTAACAATTTAAATGGCAGAGCTATTAACATTGGTGATAACATCATCATACCTAATGACATTAAAATTGAAGCAATAACCATATCTATAACTAAAAATGGTAAAAATAATAAAAATCCAATTTGAAAAGCAGTTTTAAGTTCACTTGTCATATAAGCTGGTAAAACTATGTAAAAAGGAACTTCACTTTCGTTTTGGAAGTTTCCCTCCTCAGCCATACTTGAAAACATATTTAAATCGTTCTTTCTTGTATTTCTTATCATAAATTTTTTCAATTCTTCACTTCCAGTTATTACAGCTTCATTTAGAGACATTTCACCAGTCTGATAAGGTGCCGAAACTTTCCCTACTATTTTATTAAAAGTAGGAGCCATCACAAAAAAAGTAAGAAATAGAGATATCGCAATTAAAATCTGATTAGGAGGAGTTTGTTGAGTACCTAAGGCTTGTCTGAGTATTGACATTACAATTATAATTCGTGTAAACGCTGTCATGCCAAGGACAAGAGAAGGAAGCACCGTCAGAGCTGTCATTAAAGCCAATATTTTGAGTGAAAGAGTATAAGTTTTATCACCGTTAACTGATTCAGTGACTGTCAGAGCCTCTAATCCATTTATTCCTACTGATTCTGCAAATAATAAATTAGGAATCAATACTAAGCTAGTTATAAAAAATAATTTACTATACATTGGTCAATCTTTTTTCAATTAACTTGTTCAATTCCATACTTTTTTCAACATTTTTATTTGATTTAATTTCTGTAAGCATTGCTCCGGAATTTTTTCCCGAAATATATAAAAACTCTCTTTTGTCTAAATTTAATAAAAGGGCTCTATCCCCTTGACCGAGCATTGTAACTTCAGAAACTTTCATTCTTTTTTTATTGTGTAATTTTGATGAAATAATGTGTTTATTTTTTTTTAAAATAAAACAAACCAATTAAGATCAATGTAAGAAAACCTATTACTATAAAATAATGCTCAAAAGATGGACCTGAATATGATGTCATGTTTAAACTCCTTTTAGTTATCAAAGGAGATGCAAGAAGCCTGCCAATAAAGATTTATACTGTTTTTTTCTGTAAAATATTGAATTTGTTCACTATTTTTATGTCATTTTTTTGACTTTTTTTTACAAGTTTTGTACTCTTTCTTCAGGATCAACAACCTCTGTTAATCTAATACCAAATCTTTCACCAACCATAACAACTTCTCCCTTTGCAATCATGGTTCCATTTGCTAAAATATCAAGTGGTTCACCAGCTAATCTATCAAGCTCAACTACAGATCCCTCGTTCAGTCTTAGTAAATCTCTAATTTTAATTTCTGTATTTCCAACTTCAACAGTAAGTTTAACGTCTATATTTTCTAGGACCCTTAGATTATTAGCAGCTGCACTCTCCACGTTAGATGAATCATCTTTGGTAACTTTTCCATCAATTTTATTTTCAGTTTCAGCAGAAACTTGTTCCTCTGTCTTTTTAGCTTCCGTTTCCTGTTTAGTTTCAGCGTTCATAATTATCTCCTTAGTTATTTTTTATTCTTTTTTTTAAATTTACAGCTGCATTGCCCTTAACTTCTCCCATTTCAGCAGAAAAGTACTTTTGACTTTCAATATAAAAGTCTACAGTCTCTTCTAAATTTACTTTAATAACATCGTCTTTTTTTAGTCTTAATAAATTCGACATTGATAAAGTGGGTTCTGCCAATTTACTATGAACTTTCAATGGAACTTCTAAAATTGCCTTTTGTAATCTATCTTTCCAATTTAAGTTTGTCTCGATTACATCTGATTGAACTCTTGATCTCAGTAATGATGAGACTGGCTTTAACGTTTGAAGTGGATAAACTAAATCAAACGACATTGAATCTATTTTTGGTAGTTGCATTACAAATGAACATACTATTACGAGATCTGTTGATTCTACAAAGGCAGCAAACTGTGGATTTTGTTCTCTACTTTGAAACCTTAATGTAATCGGTGTTAAGTCTTTCCATGATTGTTCTAGTATGTTGCAGATACCGTTGTTTACAACCTCAATAATTTTTTCTTCTGTTGATGTGAATTCTGTTCTTGATGACTCTGCTACTTCTAATTTTCCACCATAACGGCTGCTTGTGCATAAATTTACAAAAGCGGGAGGTAACACTGTTAATAAAGAACCTCTTAATTCTTCAATTCTATTATTTGTAAGACTCATGAAGGCATCTAAACCAGAGCTATATTCCTCGAATGTTTTTACTTCAGGTGGAAAAGAGCTTATCCTAGGTTGTACTCTTAGAAGAGGAAGAAATACAGAACGAACCATTCTCGCAAATCTCTCATTAATTAATCTTAATGCATAGTAATCACCAAGTAGAGTTAGATCATCAGAACCAAAAGAAAAGACTTTTACTTCAACGTCATTTGAATTTTTTAAAGTCGAACTACTAAGGTCTCCGGTTTTTAAACCATCCATTAGTGCTGAAACTTCCTCAGTTGATAGTTTTCTAGATGCTTCACTCATAATCTTATTACTTTACTTATTGTAACACAAAAGATGTAAAATGCACATTTTCAACACCGCCAAAACCTTCTAATTTTTCTAGTATTGAATTTATACCATTTTTCAATGCATCTGCTAACTTTTGCTTCCCTTCCCTACCTGAGATATCATCTGGCGAAAACTCTGAAATTACTCCTAAAATCTCAGAACGCATTGCCAATTGATGACTTTCTACATTCATCATAACTGTTTCGTCATATTGAGTAGAAACACCAACTGAAATTTGGAGAAACTTCCTTGAACCCTTCAAATTTGTGGTAAAATTACCTGGAAATTCGTAATAAGTAGTCGCAAAAATTTCCTCTTCTGGTAATATCTTAGGCATTTTTCTCGGTCCAACTGGACAATTTCCTTCCTCGTCCTTTTCTTCATCTAAACAGTCTTCTGTAGCTAGTTCCTCCTCCTCAGACTTATCTTCATCTTCATTTGACTCAGGATTTTCTTTTTTTTCTATGATCTGTGAAATTTCACTAGATGGATCACTTTTTTCACCCCCCATAAACATACCAATACCTAAGCCAATCCCTAGTAGCACCAAACCGCCGACAGCCATGACAATTATTTTTACTAGTCCACCTTTTTTACCATTTTCTTCTTTTTTTTCTTCAGCCATTTTAACTCCTTAGCTTTATTGTAATATTTTACGCATTAATATCAACATTATGAATAGTTTTTCTCTTTAAACCCATTTCAGAAATATTTGAATCCGGTTTGATTTTTACATTTTTTTTTGCTTCAGAATTTTTTTCGCTGTTTCGTCCATCTTTAAAATTTTTAGAGGAGTCATTTGATCCTGAGTTAGAGGAGAAAAATCCTAAATTTATAGTCTCTTTTTCTAGCATTTGATTGAGTTTTTGTTGATTATCATTTAAAATATTAGCTGCAATTTTGCTATCTGAAATTATTTTAATGTCAGTTTTTTCATTAGTAACTTCAATCTCTACTTTCATCTTTCCAAGATTTTTTGGCTCAAGATTAATATCAACTTTGTGAATACCTCTGTTTAAACTATTTTGAATTAACCTAACTAGTTTCTCACCCCAACTACTTTCAAGTAAATCAAGAACCTCTTGTGAATTAAAATTAGACGAAAGATTTTGCTCTTTTACAACTTTGGGATCATTCTTAGCATCAGTTTTATTAAAATTTAAATTTGCATATTTTTCCTTATTAGTTGTATTCAACTTTATTTGTGAGAGAAAAGTAGTTTTTGAGTGAGTAATATTTTCTTCCTTTTTTGTGAAAACAACATCTAATTTTAATTTATCATTTGTAGAAGCTTTTTTTTTTTCTTTTTTGTAAATCATAGCCTCATTATTTTTTTGAATGATCGAATTTTTTGTATTATCCTCAATAACACTTTTGTTCAAAAATTTTTTATTTATCTGGTTTTCAAGTTCTTTATTATTTTCCAAAAAAGTATTTTTTTTTAAAATATTTTCAGAATGATTCAAATATTGAGGTTTAGGTTTCTTCTTTAACTCACTTTTTATTGGAGATAAATCTGAGTTTTTATTTTCGAATTTTGATTCAACTTTAAGAATTTCATTGTCTAAATTTTTTTCAGAATTTATATCAGTTTTATTTTTTTTGACAAACAAGCTATGTAATGCATGATTGTTTTCCATAGACTTAGATTTTTGCTCATCTAATTTAAATCCTAGCTCAAAATCTTTGTGTTCATTAAGTTTCATTTCTTTATAGAATATTGAAATTAAAGATTTTGCTGTACTTATCTCATTATTTTCATTTGAATCACTGGAAACTAAAGTTTGATTAACGTTATCTAGTTCGCTATTGTTAATACTTGAGAGGTTAACTAGAGAGAAAAGTTCAGCGAAAATTTCATCTATTTCCTCAGAATTAAACTTGGAATTGTTAAGTTGAACACTATCTTTCATTTGACCTAAATTTTTTCCTATTGAAACCATTAAAATACCTATAGATTTCGGAAATGTTGCAAATCTAGTGCCATCAGAGTTATTGTTCAAAATTTATTTGGGAATACCATCTCGGATTTAGACTCTAATAATTCTAATTTTTTTGTTTTTATGGTATTTATTTTTTTTTGTATCTTATCTTTTTGTTTATTTAATTTACTAATTTGGGAGATATTTGACGAAATTTCTTTCGACAAATGCTTTTCTCTATTGTTTGTAATATTTAATTTATTTTGCAAACCACTTTGATAATTTGAGATCTGTCTAAGTTGAGAACTTGTTAGAAGCTCATTTTTTTTAAACTTTGAATTTTCAATCATAAAATTTAAATCTTTCTTAATTTTATGAAGTTTTTGTTTTTCTTTATTTAGCGCGTCTAAACCCAACATAGATTTGTTGTGTTTTATTTTTTTCATTACCATTAATAAATCAAATTTATCTCTTTTCATTTTAATTTATCGTATACAATTCTTTAATGCTTTCTAGATAATTGGATTTTTCTTTCTCTCCTTGGCTAATCAATTTGCAAATTTTAGACCAACTATTTATCGCTTTATCAATCTCCTCATTTTGCCCAGAATTGTATCCCCCCATCAAAATTAAATCTCTGTTTTCAAGATAAATTGAATAAAGCTTTTTTATTAAAATAGCTTGTTGTTGATGTTTTAAATCTGTAATTGAATTCATGACTCTGCTTAGAGATTGATTTATATCAATAGCAGGATATATTCCCATTTGAGCATGTTCTCGAGAGAGTACTATGTGACCATCCAGAATTGCTCTTGAAGTATCTACAACTGGATCATTGGTATCATCAGAGTCGGCTAGTATAGTGTAAAAAGATGTAATTGTTCCTTCACCTTCAGTTCCTGAACCTGTTCTTTCTATTAGATTTGGAATCATTGAAATAACAGAGGGAGGATATCCTTTAGAAGTAGGTTGCTCTCCAATAGCTAATCCAACTTCTCTTTTGGCGTGCGCGATTCTGGTTAGAGAATCCATTATAAGTAAAACATTTTTTCCTTGTGCTCTAAAGTATTCGCAAATCGATGTTGCTCTCTGAGCAGCTTTTATTCTTAATAGAGGAGATTTATCAGCAGGTACAGCCACAATTATTGTTTTTTTTTTGGATTCGTTATTAAATACCTGATTAACAAAAGAACCTACCTCTCTACCTCTTTCACCAATTAGAGCTACAACAACAACGTCAGCTTGAGTAAATTTTGTCATCATACTCAAAAGAATTGATTTTCCCACTCCTGAACCAGCAATAATACCTATTCTTTGTCCTTGACCAACCGTTAGTAGAGAATTTATTGCTTTTATACCCACATCAAGAGGTTCTACTATTGGTTTTCTTTTCATTGGATTGACTGAAATACCATTAATTGGCCATGAATCATTGCAGTAAATATCAGATTTACCATCGATGGGTTTACCATGAGCGTCTATAACTCTTCCTAAAAGATTGTACCCAACATCAACATTTATACCTGAACTAATAACTTCAACCTGACCACCGCATACTATATTTGCATTTTGTTGATAGATGGCTAAAAGATTTTTAGAATTTCTGAATCCAATTATTTCACCTTCAACAAAATTTTGATCACTACATTCAATTCTACAAATGGTTCCTATAGGTGAAGGAAAACCGTCACACTCTGCAATTTTACCATCAAATTTAGATACCTTACCCCTAAAAATAATATCTGTATTTACTGAAATATTATTAAGATTTTCATTAATCTTACTCGAAATCAACGACATTGTTACGTACTCTTTTGATTAGTTTTAGTTTCAATATTAGAGTCATTATGAGATTCATCTTTTTCACTAATTTTGTTTAGAACTTTGTCTTTAGTCATTGAATTATTCTGAACATTCAAAGTCTTTGTATTTTCTTGTTCATCTAAAGAAATATTTGTGTCCGATTTATTTTTTTCGTCAAGTTTTGATAAATCTTCTGATAATTCTGAATTTTTTGGAATATTTATTTTTTCAATGATTATATCTTTTATTTCTATTCCACCTGATTTTATAATCATATCACCTCTGTTTAGAGATTCGTCAATTAAAAAATCTATTTCAGCATTTGGCTGATTTTTTTTTAAAAAACTAGTAACTGTCATATAATCGTTCTTGCTTAGAGATATTTTTGCTTTGTTTGTTGAATTAGATATAGATTCAACCAATGATTCAATTTTTTTAATAAAATTATCTGGTAAATTATCAATTTCATATCCCACTAGATTACTACATATATCAAGAATAGATTTTTTAATACTTTTATTGAGAGACTCTAACAACTTTGGAGAGGTAAAAAAAATATTGTCAATTGTATTTTTTAAATCAAGAGCAATTGCCTCTTCTCCTTTTTGAAGTTGATCTTTGATCATTTTAATTCCGTCATTTTTTCCTTGGGTATACCTAATTTCAGATTGTTCATTGGCTATTCTTTTTGCTTCAGTCTCAGTGATTTTTTTCTCCTCTTTAATCTCTTCAATCTTATCTTCAAGGGCTCCCTTTAAACCATTTTTTTCGGATAATTCTGAGTTGTTTTTTACTATATCTGATTCTTGATTATTTGAATCATCTATTTCAGACTTATTTTTTGATACTTCAGGACTAGCTTCTTTTTTTGCAAAATCTGCCATTTCATATTTTTTAAAATTTGAGGAAATACTATCAAATAGTTTTTCAGACTTTGCAAAATCAGACCTATTACTATTATTTAAAATATTAATTATCTCTTCTGTTTTCAGCGGTAAATTATTATCTTTACCCTTCTTATCATTTAAGTCCATCATACAAAGTCATCTCCACCTCTTCCAGCAAGTACAATTGATCCTTCATCAGACATTGTTCTCGCAGTATTAATAATTGCCTTTTGAGCCTCTTGAACCTCCGTTAATCTCAACGGCCCTAAGACTTCCATTTCATCTTGGATGTTTGCTGCTGCCCTTTGAGACATAGAAGAAAAAATTTTCTTTTTTAATTCATCTTCTGTACCCTTAAGTGCAATAATCAAAACCTCTTGATCTATATTTCTTATCAATGTTTGCATACTTCTGTCATCCATTAAAATCAAAGTATCAAAAGTAAACATACTTTCTTGTATTTCTTTTGCTAGTAGTCTATCTCTTTCTGCTAAATTTTTAACTATTCTCTGTTCCATATTTTGTTTAGTGAAGTTCATAATCTGTGCTGCAGCTTTTACTCCTCCTACCGATGAAGCTCTTAAAGAAGTATTAGTTTTGAATTTTAACTGCATAACTCTCTCTAATTCGTTTAATGCGTCAGGTTGAACAGTTTCAAGTGTTGCAATTCTATGAATAATATCTGATTGAAGTTCCTCTGGTAACATAACTAAAACATCAGCCGCAACTCCTGCATCTAAATATGAGATTATTAAAGACATAATTTGCGGATGTTCGTCTGAAATTAACTCCGCAACTGATCTAGCGTCCATCCAATCTAAAATTTCAATTGGTTTGTCACTTTCGGTTGGTGTTATTCTACCCAAAACAGATTGAGCTTTATTCTCTCCAAGAGCTTTAGTCATGACATTTCTTATATAATTTGAAGAACCCATTCCTAGGTCAGTTTGTGTTTTGATAATAGCCAAGAATTCATCCAAAACTTGATTAACAGTATCTTGATCAAGTCCCTGCACTGTATACATTTCTTTACCAAGTTGTTGAACCTCTTTAGGTCCTAAATTTTTCAAGATTTCAGCAGCCTCGTCTTCACCTAATAACATCATCAAAATAGCACATTTTTGTGTATTTGTTAACTTTTCGTAGGCTGTTAACTCTTCTTCATTTTCAATATTCTCTGCCATACTTTTTTCCTTGTTTAGCTATCTTTTTGTAATAACTGTCTAAAAACATTTGATATCTTTCCAGCTTCGTCTCCAACTATCATTCTCACTACAGCAACTTTGTCATCATATGTATTTGCTGTATCAAGCATTTCAGGAGAAATTGAGGATTTTTTTGGCTTAAGTTTAGCCTTAATATCCTCAAGTGATTCACCCTCTTGTACTTCAACTTCCTCTTCATCGCTACTTTCAAGATCCGAATCAGTCAGGGTACTTTCTGCAGCAGAGGGAACTAAAATTCTATTCAACAAAGGTTTTAAAGCACCAAAAGTAATAATAGCCAAAATTAGCACAGTTGACAACTGAGCTATTATATTTTGAAACCACTCCTGCTCATACCAATTAACAGTTATAACATCTATTTCTTCTATAAAATCTCCGCTTGTAACTGTGATTGTATCTCCGCGACCATCATCAAAACCTATCGCTTCTTTTACTAAAGATGAAATTTTTTCCTTGTCTTCTTCGCTTATTGGCTCTGAAGTTTTTCCTTCAGGTGTTTCAATGATTTTATTTTTTACTAGGACAGCTGTTTTTACTTTTTCAATAACTCCAACAGCATTTACAACTGTACTTAGTTTTTTGCTCACTTCATAATTTTTAACATTGCTACTTGATCTTTGTTTAAATTCTGCAGGTTCACCTTGCTGAGGTGTTTCAACACCTAATTCGGCTGCTAACGGTGCTTGATTAGCGACAGCTCCAGGAACTCCTCTAGCTGGTCTGTCTGTTGATTCGTCTGAACTATTTTGTTCACTTCTAGTAGCAATACTATCAGGATCAACAACCTCTTCAGTAATCTGTGAGCTTGTGTAATCCATTTCTACATTAACTTGTGCTGTTATATTACCTAAACCAACAATGGGTGTAACCAAAGACAGAATTCTCTCTCTGTAAAGCTTCTCAATTTTAAGTCTATGATTTAATTGTTTACTAGTAAGAGCAGAACTTGGATCATCTTCGGGTTTAGATAAAAGAGTTCCGTGTTGATCAACAACTGTGACATTGTCAGATGACATATTAGGTATAGAAGAGGAAACTATGTGAACAATTGAATGTACTTGTTCTTTAGTTAAAACTCTACCATCAGCCAATTTTACAAATACGGATGCTGTAGGTGGAGCAGAGTCTCTCACAAAAACTGATTTTTCTGGTAAAGCCAAATGAACCCTTGCTCCTAATATATTAGATATTTCGTTGATTGATCTAGATAATTCAATTTCTTGAGTCTGCTTCATTTTCATAAATTCTACAGATCTACTTGTACCCATCGGAATGTCTGTTAACAAATCATATCCATGTGGAACTGAACTTGGCAAACCTTCAGCAGCAAGTTTCATTTTTGACTCATAATATTCTTGCGATGGAACTAAAATTTCTCCAGTCGAACTATCTATGGAAACATCTATTCCATTACTTCTTAAAACATCTACAACTCTTGATTTTTCATTTTCAGGTAATGATGCAAATAGTGTAGTCCTCTGTGGTTCCTTGAACATTACAAAAAATATGATACCTAAAAAAATCACAAAAAGAGTAATAATAACGGGAATAGATCTTTGGACAGCAGGTTCGTTAGTAACTTTTTTGATCACATCTATAGCATTTTCTGCTTTAAGCATTAAACCTGTACTTGTTGATGTTTTATTTGTAGTTATTTCATTAGTTTGTGTTTGTTCAGCCATTTTATTTTCCCTATTTATTTTTTATACAGGCATATTCATAATGTCTTTGTAAGCACTAAGTACCTTATTTCTTACGTTTAAAGTCATTTGAAAACCTAGCCCAGATAATTGTTGTTGAATCATCACTTTAGTAAGGTCATTTTCTATTCCTAATTCAAAGTTTTTAGTTAGTTCAGCGCTTTTTTGCTGATTATCTGATACATTCTGAATTGCCTTAGAAATTGTTTCAACGAAATCTGCTGAAATTTTATCACTTCCTAAAGCATCTTTTGATTGCTTTATTATTTGTTCCTGAAGATTTTTGACTGTATTTTGGGCGTCTAAAACTTTTGGATTGAGATCGGTCATTCTTGGTTTCATTTTTACTCCTAACTATTAGCTACTTTATTTAAAAGATCGTTATTATCTGAATTAGAGCCATGTAGTGCATCGTCAATCATAATGTCGTGTTTTTCAATAACATGACCATTAGATAAGACTAATGCTCTCTGGAGAACATTTTCAAGTTCTCTCACATTTCCAGGCCAAAAATAATTTTTGAGAAATTCAATTGCATTCTCAGAGAGAAAAGGTAGGTTTCCACCATTTGGAATGTGTCTAGATAATAAAGCCATCGCAATTGGAATGATATCTCCGGGTCTCTCAGACAGGTTTTTTGTTTCAATAGGAAAAACGTTTAATCTATAGAACAAATCTTCTCTAAATTTTTTGGATTTTACTTCTTCTATCATATTTCTATTAGTTGTTGCTATCACGCGAACGTCCACATCTATATCTCTGTGTCCACCAATCGGAGTAACTTTTCTTTCTTGTAAAACTCTAAGTAATTTTGCCTGCAAAGAAAGAGGCATTTCAGAAATCTCATCTAATAAAAGAGTCCCTGTATCACTTGCTCTAAAAATACCCTTATTTGCTGAAGAAGCTCCTGTAAACGCACCTTTTTCATGTCCAAATAACATCGCTTCTAACATATTTTCTGGAATTGCAGCACAATTCACAGCAATAAATGGATTTTCTTTTCTTTTTGATTCAGAATGAATGAAATTAGAAATCACTTCTTTCCCAGTTCCAGTTGGACCGTGAATAAAAACAGTAACTTCTGTTGAAGCAACTCTTTTACAAAGGTTTATTAATTCTTCGGTCTTAGGATCTGAAAAAGAAAATTTTCGCTTTGAAACTATATTTAACAATAATTCATAAATTGATTCATTAAACTTGTTAAAATTTAGATTTATATATGAACCACCTAAATCCGATTCAGTATTATAATCTTTATTTTTATGATTTAGAACGATAATTTTATTACAATTAGAATTTCTAGCTAATTTTATCAAGTTTTGTTTGCCTCCAATTTTTTTTTCAAAATCCATAGATGCTATCAGAATTGATTTTGAATTTGTGGAGGAGTTCAATTCATTAGAATTTTTTAATGAACAGGCTAATTGTTTAGTTTTAAAAAAAAACTCTATTTCTTGAGAATTTTCAAAGAGTTCTTTGATTATTATGATTTCCTTCATTTTTGATCCTTTTTAATTTAACAAATTAACCTAAGCAAGAAACTTACCAAAAATGATATTACAAAAATAAAAATAAATATTCTGAAATAATTCAATGGTTTATAATTTTTTTTTTTTAAAATTAAATTTTAAAATTTGATTTTTGTCATATTTCTGACAATAATATTCTTTTAAATTCAATAATTTGACAAGTTAATGGAAGAAATAATAAAAGGTACATGTAATAGTACATTACAACTAAAGAAACTAGTATCGATGGTTTCAAAATCAACATCGACTGTTTTATTAAGAGGTGAAACAGGTTGTGGTAAAGATATTGTTGCCAGAGCTATTCATAGCTCATCAAAAAGAAAAGGAGAATTAATCAACGTCAACTGTGCTGCAATACCATCAGAACTTCTAGAATCCGAATTATTTGGACATGAGAAAGGTGCATTTACAGGAGCCGATAGTCAAAGGCAAGGACGTTTTGAGCAATCAGATAATGGAACACTTTTTCTTGACGAGATTGGAGATATGCCCATGCCACTTCAGGCAAAACTTTTGAGAGCTATTGAGACAAAAAGTATTCAAAGAGTTGGAGGTAGGAGGGAAATAGATTTAGACCTTAGATTAATTTGTGCTACTCATCAAAATATCGAAAAGAAAATTGAAGATGGAACTTTTAGGGCTGATTTATTTTTTAGAATTAATGTATTTCCAATCGAAATTCCTACATTATCTGAAAGGAAAGATGATATTCCATTATTGATTGATCATATTTTATCTGAACTTGAATCAAGAAAAGAAAAAATTCCAAAGTTTGATAGTTCTGCAATTAAATCTTTAAAAGAGTATCTCTGGCCAGGAAATGTGAGAGAGCTGAAAAATGTAATTGAAAGAGCTTCAATAATTTTTCCTGAAAAAATAATTGATTCTAAAAAGGTAAAGGAAAATTTAATTAGGGTCAGTATTCCTGATAACAATGAGGAGAAAGAAAAATTATGGGATTTAACCTCCGATTTGTCAGAAGTTAATGAATCAAAGAGTATTGAAGAGGATGTATCACAAATCCCTCACCCAAACCATTATAAAAAATGGTTTGAATATATGGATTCTATAGATTTGAGAAGACATCTCGGGGACGTAGAGTTTATTTTGATAGAATCTGCTTTGGAAAAAAATAATTGGTCAGTTACAAAAGCCTCTGAAAGTTTAAAAATAAATAGGACAACCTTAATTGAAAAGATGAAAAAATTGTCTATTCAGAAAATATCTGATAATTGTTAAGGTTTTGAACCAATATGATTTAAACCCTTACTGAAAGCTAATTTAATTTGTTTCTCCCTTTCCTCTAGATTCCTTTTTTTTTGGGTTGTAAGTTCTTTGAAACATTTTGGACAAGAAATTCCTTTTTTATATTGTTCAGATGACATCTCATGTTCTGAGATTGGCATTCTACAAGCATAACATTGTTCAAAGTTGCCTTTTTTTAAAGAATGATTCAAAGAAACCCTTTCATCAAATACAAAGCACTCTCCTTGCCATAAACTTTTTTTTTTTTCAACTTTATCTAAATAATTTAATATTCCTCCAGACAATTGAAAAACGTCTTTAAAACCTTTTGAATGAAGAACTACTTTAGCTTTTTCGCACCTGATACCACCAGTACAGTATATAGCTAATCTCTTATTATTCATTTTACTTTTATTATTATCAACCCAGTTTGGGAATTCAGAAAAATTCGACAACATAGATGGTACCGCATTTTCAAAATTTCCAATTTCTGTTTCATACTTATTTCTTACATCTATAATTAAAGTATTTTCATCTTTTATGATATTATTCCATTTTTCTGGCGTTACATGCGATTTAGAATTGATAATTTTTAAATTACCAATTCCAATTTTCACTATTTCTTCTTTAAGTTTAACCTTTAACCTTAAAAACGCATGTTTTTCATGTTTTGAGATTTTGAAATGAAATTTTGTATTAAAAATTTTTTGAATAAATATTTGAAATTCCATAATTGAAATTGATGTACCAGAAATTGTAGTATTGATACCTTCTTTAGAAATTATAACAGTACCAAGAATTTTTTTTTTTTTACAAAATATTTTGATAATATTTTTATATTCAAAAATATTATTTATTTTAAAAAATTTATAAAAAGTTAATATTTTAAGCATAAAATTTTTTTAACTTATTTTTTTTGGTTAAGTTATTATATTATCATTAAATTTATGATTTAAAAATGAATGTAAAATTATTTTATAAAGTAAAGAAATGACAGAAATCTCTCCTTGTAAGAAGATTTGTAAGTTAAGTAAAAGTAAAAGCCATTGTTTGACTTGTTTAAGAACAATTGATGAAATTACAAATTGGAAAAATTTTTCATTTTCAGAAAAAAAAAAAATAATTCATAATCTAAATTACAGAAAATGAATAGAATAAAATTATTTTTATATATACTCTTTTTATTTAACTTTTCTGATTCATTTGCTTTAAATGAAAAATGGGTTGGTGAGTGGATAGCCACAGATGAATGGCAATCAGAATATATAATTACACTTAAAAAGAGCGGCATTGCCATTTCTAATTATGCAAACGGTGAAAAAGGAAAATGGACAATAGTAGACAGTAATATAGAAATTTTTTGGGATTCTGGCAAATCAGATTTTTTATTTAATGGTGTTATGGGCATGCAAAGATTGCATAAATCTAAAGATAAGAGTTACACATCAGGTATAAAAAAAGTTAAATAATTTTCAATTTTGGTTTTTCTAGTTCTTTTAATATTTCACCAAGAATATTTGATTTTTTAATTGTAAAGTTATTTTTCTTTAGAGAGAATCTGATACTTGATATGTAACTTTTAAAAATAATAAATATTGGTTCTTGATAAGATGATTTGTAGACATTGAATTGAGCGTATTTTTCTCTGAACAAAATTGAATAATCTTTCCATTCTCCTAAAGAAATTTTTTGCTGTAGATAAGCATAATATTATTAATTTCTTTATTATCAAATCTTACCAAATTATTTTTTCTTTTAAGTTTTAAAATCCTCATATAAAGTTTGAAATTATGAAATTAAAATATATAAATAATATTTTATATAATTAAAATTTATATTCCATAAAAAAATGAGTGAAGAATTTATTAAAGAAGTAGATGACGAATTAAAGGAAGAGAGGTTGGCAAAACTATGGAGAAGATTAGCTCCATATATTGTTGGCTTTTCAGTTGGAATAATATTATTTGTGGCAGGAATAGTAGGGTGGGAAAACTACTCTGAAAATAAAAGTCAAAGGATTGGAGATGATTTTACATCTGCTGTTGTTCTTATCAATGAGAAAGACATAGATACGGCATTAATAGTATTAGATGAGATTACTGATGAGGCATCTGATGGCTACGTTACGATGGCAAAAATGAAAAAAGCTACTTTGCTCATTAAACAAAATAAAGTAGAGGAGGGATTAAATGTTTTTCTTGATCTAGAAAAATCAGCATTCGATCAATCATTTAAAGATATGGCTACTATTATGTATGTTCTTAATGCAATGGACTATAAATCTTCGGATGAATTGTTGAAAAAAATAGAAAGATTAACTGTTAATAGTGAATGGAGTTTCTCTGCACTCGAGCTTAAAGCCTTTCTATTTCTTAAAAAAAATGACAAGAATTCCGCAAATGAAGTTTTTGAAAAGATTTTGAGTAAAAAAAATCCTCCGTCCACTTTAGCAGGAAGAGCAAGGGATATGATAGATCATTTAAAAGGTTTATAATGTGCATTTTTCAACAAAATTAGTTTTTATTTGCACAGCTTTATTAATAAGTTCCTGCTCATGGTTTGATGGACTTTTTGAGGAAGAGGAGATAAAGCTTCCAGGTTTAAGAGAAAAAGTATTTGAAATTCAAGAAAAACAAGTTCTTAGATCTGAATTGAAAGTAAGCTTACCTCTTCCAAAAGAGATTGACAATTGGGCTCAAACCAACCAAAACCCTCTAAATCATATTTTTCACTTTTCTGGTAATAATAAGGACTTAAATAAAAAATGGAGTGTAAACATAGGTGAGGGAGAAAAAAAAGGTAAACCATACTTAGCTACACCAGTCGTTTATAAAAATATTGTATTTACAATTAGTAATGACTCCAAACTACAAGCAAGAAATTTTAGTAATGGAGGTCTAATTTGGGCAAAAATTTTGAAGGAAGAAGAAAAAGAGAATATAAATTTTAGTGGAGGTCTATCAGTCTCTGAAAATATATTAATTGTCTCAACAGGACTTGGTAATGTCTATGCTTTAAATTACAAAACAGGTAACCAACTTTGGAAGAAAAATTTACTTACACAAATTTCTGCTCCACCCGCTACATTCAATAAAAAAATATTTTTGACTACTGATGATAATCAGCTTTTAGTACTAGCTTTGTTGAATGGTAATACTTTGTGGACACACAGTGGAGATATAGAAACAGTCTCAATTTTTGGGGGTGTAAGTCCTGCAGTTTCAAATTCAAATGTATTCGTTACTTACACCTCAGGTGAAATATTTGCTCTAAATGAGCAAAATGGAAATTTGCTTTGGGATCTAAATTTGAATAGTGATTCGCAATTTAATGAAATCTTAATTTCTGATATTCAATCGCCAGCAACCATTGTAAATAACACCCTGTTTGTCTCAAATTCATCTGGAAAAATTGCATCTATTGATGTGATTGATGGTGAAAAAAATTGGGAATTAGATCTTTTTACAATTAGTCCGATCGTAGTTTCAGGAGAGTTTATTTTTTTACTGACCACAGAAAATATTTTATATTGTTTATCCAAGATCGATGGAAAGGTTGTATGGGCTTCACAACTGAAGAGAAAAAAGAAAGAACAAATATTTTGGGTAGGACCTTTACTAACTTCATATAAATTAATTCTGGCTAGTTCTGAGGGAACTATTTTATCTTTGTCACCGTTCACTGGAGAGATCTTGAGTTCAAAAAAAATAGATGAAGGAGTTAACATACAACCAATTCAATCAGGAAAGTCAATTTTTTTCGTTACAAAAAAAGGAAACCTTTTAGCATTTGAATAACAATGAAAAATAAAGTTACGATTATTGGAAAACCTAATGTTGGCAAGTCGACTCTTTTTAATTCTTTAGTAGGTAAAAAACTAGCTCTTGTTAAGGATATCCCCGGACTTACAAGAGATATCAGAAAACATGAGATAAGTTTTTTGAATTCAAAATATATTATAATAGATACAGCCGGAGTTACCCAAGATGGAGAGAATTTCAATGAGAACATTTTGAGAAATACAAAAGATTTAATAAATACTAGTAATCTAATTTTATTTATAATAGATGCTAAAAATCCATTATCTAAAGAGGATTTTAAAGTGAACGAAATAATCAGAAATTTAAATAAAAAAACTATTTTAATAATCAATAAAGCTGAAAGTAAAATCAATGACTTTTTAAGAAATGAGTTTCCAAAACTTGGTTTAAAGAATTACTTATTTGTTTCTGCAGAACATAATATTGGAATTTTAGAGCTAAAAAATCTGATAAATCAAAATTTGATTTTTGAAAAAAATGAGACAAATAAATCAGAGAAGAATTTTGATCACACCATTACAATTATTGGTCAAACAAATACAGGAAAGTCGACACTTATTAATAGTTTAAAGGGAGAGAATATATCTATCACAGGTAAAACAAATAACCTTACAAGAGATCCCGTGGAAACAATCTTCAAATGGAAAACAAAAATTTTTAAAATTATCGATACAGCTGGGCTTTCTTCTAAAAAAAGAAAAATTGACGAAATAGATAAAATCTCAATATTTGAAACTAAACGAAAGCTAAGACTTTCTCAAATAACTATGGTTGTTATAGACATAGAAAATTATTATGAAAAATATAATTTTAAATTACTCAAAAGAGTCATTGATGAGGGGAGATGTTTAGTAATAGTTATAAATAAAATTGATAAAAAAAAAGACATTTCCAAACAGTTTATTATTAATTACATTTATAAACTCTTACCAGAACTTAAGAGTTTTCCGATATATTTTATATCTTCATTAAAAAAATTAGGAATTGACGAACTTATGAACGGTATAATGAAAATTCTACCAATTTGGAGTAAAAGGCTTAATACGGGAAAATTAAATTTATGGTTGAACAAAGTTATAAAAAACAAGCCACATCCATTGTATAAAGGAAAGGAAGTAAGATTCAAATTTATAACACAAGTGAATTCCTCTCCTCCTAAATTTGTTATTTTTTCAAATTTTCCAAAAATTATAAGTGATCATTACAAAAGATTTTTAATTAATAACTTGAAAAAAGATTTAGGATTTCAAGGTGTAGTTGTGAGATTAAATTTTAAAAGATCAGGCAATCCATATGGATAAAAAAATTTCTTTGTTTTGTTGTTTAATTATTTATTTATGGGGTATCTCAACTCATGCAAACGATAATTTAGTGTCTATAACTTCAATTGTTAATAATTGTAGTAGTTGCCATGGATATAATAATCAGGGTAATATTTATGTGCCTTCAATAATAAGTTTAAAAAAGAAAGACTTTATATTAAAGATGAATATGTATAGAGAACTCGATAAAAGTACTTCTATGTATAGGATTGCAAAAGCACTTACAAATGATGATATAATAAATTTAGCAAATTTTTATTTTGACTAACTGTGAAGAAAACAAAAAGAAATTTTTTGAAATTAATTACACTTGGAGTTGCGTCATTTCCTTTTATTAGGGGAGTAAGAGGTAACTATAAACCTAAGATAGTGATAATTGGGGGAGGTTTTGGAGGAGGAAGTTGTGCTAGATATCTTGAAAGATTTTCAAACTTTTTCGATATTCTATTAATTGAAAAGAAAAATACCTATTATACATGTCCATTTTCAAATTATGTTTTAGGAGGATTTAGAACAATTGAACAGAATATTTTTGATTATAAAAATTTTGCACTTAGAAAAACAAAACTTTTGAATGCTAACGTTCATTTCATAAATCCTGAGAAAAATAAAATTATCTTAGACAACAACGACTCAATAAATTATGACTGGCTAGTAATATCTCCTGGGATCGATTTTAAATGGAATACTATTGAAGGCTATAATCAAAAAGTGAATGCTAAATTTCCGCACTGCTGGAATGGTAAAGATGTAGACATCTTAAATAAACAAATCGATAGTTTAGATAATAATTCTGTAATTTTAATATCTATACCTGCTTATCCATATAGATGTCCACCTGCACCCTATGAGAGAGCATCAATGATTGCTTACAAGTTAAAGAAAAAAAATCTTAAATATAAAATATTTTTATTAGATAACAAAAATTCCTTCACTAAACAAAAGTTATTTTTAGCGGCTTGGAATAAGTTTTATCCAAATTGTATTGAATGGATTTCGAAAAATAATGGTGGAGAGGTTGTTGAATTAAATCAAAATAAAAAAGAAATCTATACAAAATCGGCCGGAAAATTTAAAGGTAACTTAATAAATATAATTCCTGAGCAAAAAGCTGGACAACTTTTACAAAGTTCAAATTTAGTTTTCAATGATTGGGTAGAAATAGATCCAATCTCATTTTCACATAAGAATTTTTCAAACATACACGTACTTGGAGATTCAATAAATGCCGGTGATATGCCTAAATCTGCATTCTCAGCAAATAGTCAAGCAAAGATATGCGCAGAAAATCTAAAAAATAAGATTTTAGAAAAAGATATGATAAACCCAACTTTTTTAAATACGTGTTATAGTTTGGCTTCCTCTCAACATGGATTTTCTACTTCGTCTTGGTACAGAGTTAGTTCTAAAAATTCGAAAATAGTATCACTTGGAAGTACAGAGACAAGAGTTGGAATGGATAAAAAAATCTATAAAGAAGAAATGTTACATTCTTTAGGTTGGTATGAAAATATTGTTAATGAGGTTTTTGGATAAAATCAAATAATTTCTTTTATTATTGTGTTTAGCTGACAAAATTTTTTGTCCTCGTCATCGTCATTAAGCCCTAAAATACCTTCCTCACAGACACCTTTAATATAAAAGTTGAATCTTTTTTTTTCCTCATGATAGACTTCAACTAATTTTTTTAAAGCTGAATTTGCAATACTATAAGCGTGATAGTATGCCATATTTTTTATTGCAGATTTATGAAGAAAAAAATAAATAGCTGGATTGTTAGATTTTCCTAATAAAACTTCAATCTGTTTAAGTAATCTCCATTTGGAATTTAAATTTACTTCCAATATTCTATTCCATTCTTCGTTGTTTAAATGAGTTATTGGAGTTAGTTTATTTATTTCCGAAATCGCATTAAAATAAAAATCTATTTTTTTAAATCTTTTATAAATAACTTCTCCAATATTTCTGTAATTTTGAATATTCGATACATCTAAATGTATTAACGTTGCACTTTTTCCAATGCTTTTTAATTTATTGTCTAATTTTTCTAGTTTTTCCTTACTTTTTCCTTGTACAATTAATTTTACGTTTTCTTTAGCTAGTTTAATCGTTAATTTAGTACCGATTTTTCCGGTTGCTCCAAAAACAATCACACACTTATTTTTTAGAGATGTTTTCAAACTTATTAAATAGTTTTTAAAAATTAGAATTTATTTATATATTAATCAAAAAAGAAAATTATAATATTTTTTTAAATAAAAAAAAATGAAAAAAATTTTTTTGAGTGTAATTATTCCTTGTTTCAATGAATCAAATACAATTCTAAACGTAATTGATAAAATTTATAGACAAAGATTGAAAGTTAAAATTGAAGTTATTGTAATTGACGACGGTTCAAGTGATGGCAGCCCTGATATTATAAAAAAAATACGAAAACCCAATTTTACTTATAAAATATTTAAAAAAAATAAGGGAAAAGGGTTTGCTGTAAAAGCGGGCATTAAACTAGCTAAAGGAGATTATATATTAATTCAAGATGCAGATCTTGAATATGATCCAAAAGATTACAAAGTTTTGCTTAATCCAATTTTTGAGTATGGTGCTGACGTAGTTTATGGATCAAGGTTTAAAGGAGGAGATTCTATAAGACTTGTATATTTTGTAAATGCATTAGCAAATAAATTTCTTACGTTCTTATTTAATTGTTTTTCTAATTTAAATTTTACAGATATTGAAACAGGATATAAGTTAATTAAAAGGTCTCTTCTTAAAGACATAGATATTGTAGAAACAGGTTTTGGAGTGGAAATTGAGATAACAGCAAAATTATGTAAAATTACTAATAAATTTTACGAAGTAGGTATTAGTTATAATGGAAGGACATATGATGAAGGAAAAAAAATTGGATTAAAAGATGGTCTGAGAGCTTTTTATGCTATAATTAAATATAATATTTTTTGAATTAACTCAGTGAAATTGGTGGTTTGCTAAATGCAAATACCATTTGAAAAAAAATTAGAAAACAAATGGCGAACGGTAACGATTTTTTGTCGAATTTTTTAAATAACCACAGTGATACTAAAGTTAAAACGGTTATCAAAGGGTTGATAAATCGTGTTTGATTTTCATCTTGAATGTAATTAAATAAACACTGAACAATGAAAATTGATATCGAGGCAATGACTATGGGATTTGTTATCAATCTAATGAGTTTTAGTTTTTTTTTAACTATACAATACGTAATAAGAAATGTAGATGGTATCCATTGATAGCCAAATGAATTTGAAAAATTATCAAAAAAAACAAGTAAGTGCTGTGTAATAATATTTAAAAAATTACCATGAGTGTCTCTGTAAGATTCATCGAATATCTTAAATAACCACATAAACTGAGAATGCTTTGATGCTTCAAAAAAAATTGATATTCCAAATGAAAAAGTAAGAATCATCCATATAAAAATAGGGGCAAGAAAAGTAGCGACAAAGTAAAGGGTTTTCTTTGTTACTAATAATTCCACATTCTTAAAAGCAATTCCAAAAATAAACATCCCTATCCAAAGAATTGACATTTGATAAATCAAACAACCCATACCTAATATGAAAGCAAAAGATATAAATCTTTTACTAGAAATTTCATTCGAATAGAATCCTATTAAAAAACTTAATAATCCAACTAAAGGAATTATATGTCCAAAAAAAATTGAGTGAGCAGTCCAAAACCATGCATTTACCATGTCAGTTGTTGAAAATAAAATAGATACCAAAACTTTTTCTAGATTGTTTGTTGTATTCAAAATAAAAAAGGCAATTTTACTCAAAATAACTAATAAAAAGAAGTTAACTAGGTAAAACGATATGTAGATTGGTAATTTACTCAAATAATTCTTTCTAATACCATTATAGTTGAGTTTGTGAAAAAAAAACATTTTTGGAACCAAGGAAAATGGATAAATTATTGGAGATAGAGCTGTTCCTAGGAGTATATGAATTGGTCTTCCTTTCCATGGATTGTCCTCCCAATCAAATAAATAATTAGAAAAATTTTCTGATGACGAGGTTATTGAATGAGCATCACAGTTATGAATAAATATTGTTGTCTTTTCATAGTTTATTTTTTTAAAACACGAAATTTCAGAGTTAGAAAATTTATCGATTTTAGGAGTAAAAAAGAAAATAAACGGACAAATCAATATAAAAAATATCCATGAATTTTTACTAATCAAATTCATAAAATTTATTTACAATCTTCATTTAAAGAAAAAAATTCTAAGTATGGATAGATTCTTTTTTTTATCTTTTTAAGGGCTTCATTAATCTCTTCTTCTCTAAGATTACTATTCATTGTTTCTGATTGACCGATTTTGATGATTTCGTCTCCAATGTTTGTCCAAATTTTATTACCCTTTGGAAACTCTAGATCGTTTATTGCATTCTTTATACCATTAGAAATAGAATACGAGAAAGAGATAGACATGAGTGAAACAAATATAAAAGCAATAAACCACTTTTTCATGTAAGAAAATTTCTCATTTGACATTTTAATACTAGAATTTAATTTACTTATATTCACGCCAATTTCTTTTTTTATTTCTTTTTCATTTAATATTTTCCTATTCAAGTCTTCATAGGCTAGTTCATATGAACCACCAACTCCGACTAGATTTTCAAATTTATTAAACAGATAATATTTTTTGTTTTTAATTTTTAAAATATAATTTTCAGTCATTTTTTTACCTTTTTGCTTCTATAAGGAGTGAGAGTTGAGACGGTTCATGCCCAATATTCTTATCAACTAATTTTACAGGATAGTCCCCACTAAAATAGTGATCAGTAAACTGTGGTTCTGATGGATCTCTTCCATTTTTAAATCCTAGAGCTCTGTACACCCCATCAAGTGAAACAAATTTGAGACTATCAACTTTTATTATCTTTGCAATTTCTTCTACCGAATACTTATGAGCCAAAAGCTCGTCTTTTGATGGAGTATCAATTCCATAATAGCAAGGATATTTTACTGGAGGACTTGCTATTCTCATATGAATTTTTTTTACACCACAATTTCTAAGCATTTCAACAATTTTCACAGAGGTTGTACCTCTTACTATTGAATCATCTATGAGAGCTACATTCTTTCCTGACAGCGGTTGATAGTTTGGGTTGTGTTTGAGTTTAACGCTTAGGTTTCTTATTGAACTTGTCGCTTCTATAAAAGTTCTCCCAGTGTAATGATTTCTAATAATTCCAAATTCAAAAGGTTTTTTAATTACTTCTGAATAACCTAATGCTGAAGCATTCCCAGAGTCAGGAATTGGTACAACTATATCTATATTATTTTTATCTTCTAATGACTCTTTTGCAAGCTCTTGACCAATTTTTTTTCTTACTTGATAAACACTCCTACCCTCTAAAAAACTATCTGGTCTTGAAAAATAAATATACTCAAATAAGCATGGTCTTAATCTACTTGTCTTAAATGGAAAAAAAGATTTAAATCCGTTATTATCAATAACAATCATTTCACCTGCTTTAACATCTCTTATTAGTTCAGCCCCTATAATATCTAATCCACAACTCTCTGAACTTAGTATAAAAGAATCATTTAATTTTCCAAGTACTAGTGGTCTTATTCCAAATGGATCTCTGATACCAATTAAATTTTTTTCTGTTAATATTAAAAGAGAATAAGCTCCGCTTATACTTTGTAATGCATAATTTAATCTATCAATCAGATTTCCTTTTGCAGTTGATATTAAATGAAGAATGACTTCTGTGTCCGAAGTAGATTGAAAAATTGATCCAGTTTCAATTAATTTTTTTTTTAATGTTGCTGTGTTCGTAAGATTGCCATTATGAGCAATAGATATACCGCCTATTGAAAGTTCAGAAAATAAGGGTTGAACATTTTTTAGGGCAGATTCACCAGTTGTGCCGTATCGATTATGTCCTATAGCAGTGTTGCCTTTTAACTTACTAATAATTTCAGAGTCTTCAAAAACTTCTGAAACTTGACCTATGCCTCTATGTGCATAAAACTTATTATAATCATAACTTACAATACCAGTTGAATCTTGTCCTCTGTGCTGAAGTGCGTGAAGACCCAAAACAGTAAGAGAAGAAGCACTCTTATTATTAAATACACCAAAAACCGCACATTCATCTTTGGGCTTTTTTAAATCAAATAAAATTTGAGTCATTCTATATTTTCAATTAAATATTCAAGTTCTTTTCTATCATTTTTATTATAACCATTATCAAAATTTAAATTTTTCTCTCTTCTTATATGAGAATCAATACTTTTCTCAAATAAAATTTCAGACTTATTTTTAATTTTATTCTTTAACAAATTTATAGACGCATTTTCTTTGTCAAATATAGAAACTACCTTTATTGAACCATACATTAGTAAATAATTCATTTTTGATTTTTCTAACCACTTTGGAAGTTTATCTATATAAAAACTATTAACTACAAAAAAACATAAACATAACAAAACATATCCTCTGGCAACTCCAAATATAAAACCCAAACTTCTGTCAAGCATTCCAACAGCACTTTTTTTTACTTTACTAGAAAATTTACTGGTTAAGTATGAAAATAAAAAAAGGCTTACTACAAAGATTGTTGAATAAGTAATAATTTTAGAGATAAGTGAATTTTCAATGACAAATTGTGTGATGTAAAAGAATTTATTTGAGAATAAATAAGATATTAAAAAAGCTGATAACCAACTTACCAAGGAAAGAATTTCCTGAGAAAAACCTCTCGAAAAAGAAAACATCGCAGATAAAATAATAAAAACTGTTACTGCAAGATCAAAAATTAAATATGATTCCAAATTTTTCCCTTTTTCAATTTATACCATTAATAAAATTAAATAATTGTTTATTTTTATTAAGATTAATTTGTCCTATTTTTCCATACCAAGAAATACTTCCTTGATCTATAAATGCTACTTTATCAGCAAATTCATATACACTTTCCATATCATGGGTAATTGTTATTGTGGTCAATTTATAGTCTACAACTAATTTTTTTAATAATTTATTTATTTGATAAGCCATTATTGGATCTAAACCTGTGGTAGGCTCGTCAAAAATCAGAATCTCTGGCTTAGAAATTATAGCTCTAGCAAGTCCAACTCTTTTTTGAACTCCTACCGAAAGCTCAGCAGGATATTTATTTGATATTGATTTATCTAGGCCCACTTTATTTAAAATTTCTTCGTAATTCGATGAATTTAATTTAAATAGAATATTTTCTTTTACAGTTAAACTATCAAATAGTGCAGCATTTTGAAATAAAAAACCAAATTTTGCAGTATGTTTTAAAAGGTTATAATTGTCTAATTCACTTATTTCATAATCATTGTCGAAAAAAATCTCTCCTTTTTCGAATCTTAGTAATCCAGTTATACATTTTGTGAGCACTGATTTTCCTGAACCAGATTGACCAATAATCGCAAGTGACTCTGACTGAAAAATTTTTAAATTTAAATTTTTAAATATTACCTTTTCATCAAATTTTTTACTTAGATTTTTTATATTTATTTTTAATTTCATTATAACTTAAAAAACAATGATGTAAGAATATAATTCAGAAAAAGTATTAATATTGAAGATGATACCACTGAGTAGGTTGTGGCAAGACCAACTCCCTGAGCTCCCCCTTTTGTATTAAAACCCTGATAACAGCCCATAAATGATATTACCAATCCAAATACTGCTGCTTTGACTAAACCAGAAAAAACATCAATAAATTCGATAAAATTGAAAGTATTTAGAAGATAAACATTAGGATTAAAGTTTAAGACATAAACACAAATTAGAAAACCACCTAAAATCCCGATAATATCTCCAATAAGCACTAAAAGTGGCAAAGATATTATCCCTGCGATTAGCCTAGGAGCAACAAGATAATTTAAAGGATTTGTAGATAATGTTTTTAAAGCGTCAATTTGTTCGGTAACTTTCATTGTTCCAATTTCTGCTGCTATCGCTGCACCTGACCTACCTGCTACCATTAAACCAGCCAGTACAGGTGATAATTCTCTTGTAATTGAGAGAGCCACGACATTTGGTATAACACTCTCAGCAGAAAATCTTGAAAATCCAGTGTAAGATTGTAAAGCCAAAACCATTCCAGTAAAAATTGCTGTTAACCCAACAACAGGAAGAGAATTAAAACCTATTCTTATAAACTGAAAAAGAATTAATTTAGGATAAAACTGCGGCAAAAAACAGCATCTTATACAATCAAAGAGAAAAATCAATATATCCCCTAATTTAATTATAGAATTTACACATATTGAGCCAATTCTATGTGCAAAAAAAAAGAGAAATTTAACAGGGTTATTCATTTTTATTAATATAACTTTTTTTAAGTCTGTAACCTAGATTATTTAGAATCTCATATTCAATTGTTTCAGATAAACTTGAAATTAATTCAATCTTAATATTTTCACCAATTAATTCTACCCAGTCACCTTGTTTTATTTTATTTTCCTGCAAAGAAGTTAAATCTACTGTTATATAATCCATTGAAATCTTTCCAACTATTGGAAGTTTTGTCTGATTGAAGATTGCAAAACCTAAATTACTTAAATTTCTAGGATAACCGTCTGCATAACCAACTCCCAATACAGCGATTTTCATTTTAGATTGTACTTGATAAGTTGAATTATATCCAATCATTTTTAAAGACTCACGTTCAAGCTCTCTTATTTGTAAAACTCTTGCAAATAATGACACAACATTTTTCAGTGGATTTTTTTTATCTCTTATTGGGTTTATTCCGAACAAAGCTCCGCCAGACCTTACAAACGAGTAGTTGAAACTTTTTAAATTAAATATTGCGTTAGAATTTGCTATACTTAAAGGAATATTTGCAAACATTTTTTTTATTTTATCAAGTTCTTTTTTTTGAACTTTGTTACTTTCCTTATAGACCTCATCTGCTGAGGATAAATGAGTCATGATGCAGTAAATTTTAATTTTGTTAAATGAAATCAGATTTTTCACATTGTTAAGTTCGGACATTGATATTCCAAGTCTGTTCATACCAGAGTCAAAGTGGAGTGCAACTGGATGGATATTATTTAAGTTTTTACTATATTCGATCCATTGTTTGATTTCTTGATAAGAATTTAAAACTGGTAACAATTTAAAATTTATAATTTTTTTTAGGGAAGTTGAACTTTGATTAGTTATTCCATTTAGTACTAAAATATCTGACTTTTTAATTAGTCTTCTAAGTTTAATACCTTCATTAATCGTTGCAACAAAAAATTGTTTGCAACCAATCTCTTGCAGTGTTTGTGCAATGTGATTTATACCTAGTCCGTAAGCATCAGATTTTAGTACAGCAGCAATATTTGATTTTTTACCTATTTTTTTTTTTATGATTTTGTAATTGATTTTTATTGCACTTAGATCAATAACGATTTGTCCCAAATCATTAAGTTTATTTAAAAGTTTCATAATTTAACGTTAATCTTTTAAAGAACTTGAATCTATAAAGTCAGAAAATTTTGTAGATGAAGGATTAAAGTGTAGCTTTACTTTAGAAATAGGTCCATGTCTATGTTTTGCGATGATTGCTTCGGCAACATTATGAATCTCATTCATTTTATTCATCCAGATTTTATGCTTCTCCGTTCCCTCTGTTGGCTCTGATCTTGCTAGATAATATTCTTCTCTATACAAAAAGACTACTAAATCAGCGTCTTGCTCTATAGCTCCAGATTCTCTAAGATCAGATAGTTGTGGTCTTTTTTCTTCGCGATCTTCTACTTTTCGTGAAAGTTGCGATAAAGCTATAACCGGAATATTTAATTCTTTAGCTAAAGCTTTTAATCCTCTTGTTATATCTGAAACCTCTTTAACTCTATTATCGTTAGGATTTGTACTTTGACTACTTATTAACTGTAAGTAATCAATGAATATTAAATCAAGTCCGTGCTTTCTTTTCATCCTCCTGGCTCTAGTTCTTATTGAGGAAACGGTCAAAGCTGGAGAATCATCTATAAAAAGTGAGAGGTTTGAAAGATATTCACTTGAATTTAACAGTTTTGAAAAATCACTTTTATTAATATTTCCTGTTCGAATTTTTTCAGAAGGGATTTCAGAGGACTCTGATAGAATTCTTGTTGCTAATTGTTCAGATGACATTTCAAGTGAAAAAAATAAAACTTTTCCCTTTGCATCTGGCTTTTTTGCTAAAACATTTTTTTCGTGAGCTTTAGCGATATTAAAAGCAATATTTGTAGCAAAAGCAGTTTTACCCATTGATGGTCTGCCGGCAATAATTATAAGATCAGAATTATGTAAACCCCCAATTTTTTTATCAAAATCTTTGAGGCTAGTTTTCAAACCAATTAAATCGGTATCTTTCTTATATGCCTTTTCAGCATAAATTATAGCTTCACCTAAAACGTACTTGAATTCGCGTGGTCCACTTTCAATTAAACCTTTTGTTGCAAGATCGTAGAGTTGTTGTTCTGCTTTTTCAATAATTACCATAGAGTCTTTTTCAGTAGACTGAATGTAAGACTCGTTTACTAAATCCGTACCATAATCGATTAACTGCCTTCTTTGAGAAAGATCATGAATGAGATTTGCATAGTGCTTTGAGTTAATAATACTCAAAGAGGTTTCACATATTTTTAAAAGATATTCAAAACCGCCAGTGTCTTCATATTCTTTATTGTTTTCTAATAAAAGTTTAATTGTATTTATATCGGCTATTTGTCCCTTATCCAATAATTCTTTAATGTAAGAAAATATTTTTTGATGAACCGGTTCTGCAAAATCTTGAAAATTAATAATACTCTCAATATTTTCATAAGCTTTATTGTTTGATAGAATAGAACCTAATAACGCTCTCTCAGCCTCTAGATTAGCTGGAGGTATTCTTGGTTCCTTAGGTAAAGGGAGATTTGTAATTTTCGAGGTATCATCAATTTTAACCATTATGTAACTTACATTAAACACAAAAAAATATCACTATAAATTTATCTGTTAATTATGTGGATATCGGGTAAAACATTCAGCTCAGATATTTAATCTTGTAGACATAAAAAAAATAACTCAGGTAAATCAAAATCAAAAACATTGAGGAAACTTTGTTTATTTTTTTTAAAAAAATGACTAAAATGGTGAATAAAACTGTACTGAATAGTAAAAATAAAACATCGGAACTAAGTAAATTCTTTTCATAGTTGAATTGTTTGAACAATGATGAAAAACCCACAATAGCAAGAAGATTATATAAATTTGACCCAATAATATTTCCAAATATTAAATTTACTCTTAGCTTTCTGGCAGCAGTTATTCCAGCAGCTATTTCTGGCAAAGAAGTGCCAATTGCAATAAATGTTAGTCCAACAATAGATTCTGGTATGCCCAAAAATCTCGAAATTTTAATTGCACTTTCTACTGTTAAGTCTGCACCAAATACTGTGATTGTGATAGAGAAAATGATAATTGGCACTCCAAAAATAATAGGTTTTCTAAGTATTTTTTTTGAAATAATATCATTATTTATTTCTTCAGCATCAGAACTTTTGCTGTTATTCTTTATTGCGAAAAATATATAAAAAATAAAAAATGAAAGAAATAGGATTCCAATTAAAAAATCTATTTTGTAGTAACTGAATAATAGAAAAAAGAAAATTGTAACAAATAGTTGAAAGAAGATATCAAATTTTTTAATTTTAGGAGTCTTAATGGTTTTAAAAATTCCTGCTGCTCCTAAAACTAAATAAATATTAGCTATATTTGAACCAATAATATTTCCTAAAGACAAGTTTGTTGCATCCTTTAAAACAGCGTTTAATGAAACTAGAAATTCAGAAAGCGAGGTTCCAAATCCTATGACAATCACTCCGATTATGAGTTCCGAAACACTGTATTTTTTTCCAAGAGCTATTGAGCTGTTTATTAGAATTTCAGCTCCCCATAGAACCAAAAAAAGTCCGAAAATTAGCTCTATAATAAGCATAAAATTTTTTGTAGATAAACTTTATTCAGATTCAACCACTTTACTTTTTATATCTTTTCCTTTGGCATCATTTTCAGTAACAGTACCTTCAAACTTTTCTTCTTTTTCTGAAGCATTAATCTCTTTCACTAATTTTTTTGCAGATTTATCATCATCTTGTTCAATTACTTTTTTCTCTTTTTTTTTAATTGAAGTTGAGCTTTCAATTTTATTTTCTTTATTTGATTTTTGATCTAAGTTTTTTTCCTTTTTGCTTTCATCAGTTAATGTATTGGGTTGTACTTTTTTATTATCAGTTTCTTTAGGCTTTAAAAATTCTTTCATTTGAATTTCTGCATTTTCCTCTGATGAAGCAACATTAATTAATGTATCAACAATCACTTGAGCATGCAGCCTTATTTTTGCATCGAATAAACCAATTTTTTTTACCGACGACATTAAGTTTATATTTGAAGGTGAAATACTTATATTCTCAGTTTTTAATTGATTTGAGATGTCTTTGGGGCTAACAGAGCCATATAGTTGACCTGATTCACTGGATTGTCTTAAAAAGACTAATTTAATATTTTCAAGTTTTTTAGCAATCTTATTTGCATTATCAATAGCATCTTTGTTTTTCTTTTCTAAATCTTGCCTAATTTTTTCAAAATATTCTTTATTTGCTTTGTTAGCTCTTAAAGCTTTTTTTTGAGGTAATAAGTAGTTTCTAGCAAAGCCATCCTTAACAACAACTGTATCTCCAATATTACCTAATTTATCAAAACTTTCTAATAATATAATTTCCATTTTATTATTCTCCTATGAACTAGTTACTATTTAAAACTTTTCTTAAATGTTTGCTCAAGCCTAAAATAAATAATAATAATAAAAGAACATAACTAAAAAAAATAAAAAGTAAAAATAATATTATAATTTTTAAAAATAAATTTATATTATACTTTTCAAAAAACTCAAGGACTCTAATAAATCCACTTAAAATAAAAATGGAAGAGAAGATAATTGTAAGATTTAGAAATAAAGTTTGTAGAAAGTCAGACAGGGTGCTAGCTAAAATAAAAAAAACAATGAATGAAAAAAAAGTCCAGTTTGGAATTTGAAAATTTTTAAACGATACCCTATTAAATTTTTTAAAATTCAGGTTTCGTAAAATATTTTCAGAAATTTTTAGATTGAAAATTGTTATAAAAAAAAGAAAGGAAATGTAAATCGAAGGTAAAATTTTAATAAAAATATTTATTAACTTATCAATTTGAATTTTTGTTGAAACATTCTCCTTTGCGAATTGTAAATTATATATTTTTTTCATTTCATCAGTGAATAAATCTAAATTTAATTCATAATTATTATTGTAAAAGAATATGAGTAATGTTGACGAAATCAAAAAAATATATTTAGAAACAATTGCACCTGTGGATTTAGAAAAGTTTTTTAAATTATTTTTAATTAAGAATAATAGCGCAAAACTTACAAAAAAAATTCCTAAAAAAATTATTAAAATTTGAAGATTAATCGCAGTTTCAGAATTAAGAAAGTAAAAGTTTGATATCAAAGTTAAGATTATTCCCGAACCTAAGAATACGTAAAAAATGTATTTTAAACCCAGAATCAGTCCTACAATTAAAAGGGGAATAGAGTTAAAAATAACAAAAGCATGCGGAGAAATTTTTATTAAAAGTAAAAAAGACGAAACAATAAATAGTATCGATAATATTAAGACTTTAATATTATCGATACTATTTACAAACATTAAAATTAATTAGAAACATAAGGAATTAGAGCTAAAAATCTTGCTCTTTTGATAGCTAAAGATAACTCTCTCTGCTTTTTTGTACTTACTTGAGTTACTCGACTCGGTAAAATTTTACCTTTTTCTGTTGTATATCTTTTTAGTAGATCGATATTTTTGTAGCTTATAACCGGTGCATGTTTTCCAGATAAAGGACAGTTTTGACTGGTTGGAGCTCTGTTATTATCAAATAATTTATTTTTCATTTAATTAATTACCTTTCTTCTGAAGCTTTTTTTAATATTAAAGAGTCCTCTTCCGGTACTTTATCAATATTTAGTTTTAAGAATCTTATATAATCCTCATCTATTTTTAGTTTATTCTCAACTTCCAATAAATTTTCATTCTCGGATTCTATAAAAAGAAGAAAATAGTGCGCTTTGGAGTTTTTTTTTATTTTGTAAGCTAGGCTTCTTAAGCCCCAATACTCTTTTTTTAAAACTTTAACTTTTTTTTCAATCTCATTAATTTTTTCGTTTGCACGTTTTTCAGTTAAATTGCCACTGAACATGAAAACAGTTTCGTATAAAGACATAAAGTGTTCCTTTCGGTTAAATTCAATTTGAATTCAGCTAAAATAGCAAGGTTAGATTCTTATAACATCAATGTTGCAAAAAAAAAAGAATCTTTTAATCTAAGTTAAATTAATTTTTTTTAGGGTTTAAATATTTTAAAGTTAGCATTTATTTTTCCAGGCCAAGGTTCACAAAGAGTAGGAATGGGAAAGCGTTTATTTTCAGAACATAAACCTGCAAAAGACGTTTTCTTAGAAGTTGACAACGCACTGGATAGAAAATTATCGAAAATAATATTTGAAGGTAGCGATTCTGAGCTTACAAAAACATTTAATACTCAACCGGCATTAATGGCTGTAAGTTTAGCTATTATAAGAGTAATAGAGAGTGAATTAGACAAAAAAATCTCAAGTTTTGTTGATATAGTAGCCGGTCATTCTTTAGGAGAATACTCGGCACTATGTGCTATTAATTCAATTGATCTAGAAGATACTGCTAGAATTTTAGAATTAAGAGGAAAATCAATGCAACAGTGTGTTAAATCATTTCCTACAAAAATGACAGCAGTTATGGGTATGGAAATCAAGGACATTGAAAAAAGCTTATTTTCAGAGCCAGATAATATTTGTGAAATTGCAAATGACAATTGTCCAGGTCAAGCTGTAATATCTGGACATGAATCAGCAGTTGATAAAACAAAAGAAACGTGCAAAAAGAATGGTGCAAGAGCTTTGATTGATTTAAAAGTTAGTGCTCCATTTCATTGTAGTTTGATGCAACCCGCTGCAGACAGTATGCAGGCAGCCTTTGAAAGTATAAGCATTAAGAAACCTGATATTAAATTTATCAATAATGTAAATGCTGATTTTGAGTCAAATCCCTCAATAATCAAGAATCTTCTAGTTCAGCAAGTAGTCAATAAAGTGAGATGGAGAGAAAGTATAAAATTGATTTACAGTGCAGGAGTAACTAGTATATTTGAAATTGGTTCGGGAAAAGTACTGACTGGCCTAAATAAAAGAATGAATATTGGCTGTGATTTCTCAAATATTGAAGAATTTAATGAAATAAAAACTTTTTTGGAAAAGTTAACTTGAAAATGAAAAAAAATGTTTTCATAACTGGAGCTACTGGCGGTATCGGAAAATCTCTCGTAAAATCATTTATTAAAAATGATTATTTTGTGATCATGACAGGTAGAAAAAAATCAAAAGTTGAAGAGTTAATTGATAATTTTTCAAAAAATGTTGACTTCTTTGAATGTGATCTCGAAAATCCAAAAAAAATTGATTTCATGTGTCAAAAAATTTTCGAGAAATATGAAAAAATAGACGTTCTAATCAATAATGCGGGGATTACTAGTGATAACTTGTTTCTGAGAATGGATTTTAACAAATGGAATTCAGTGCTTAATGTAAACTTAAATGCTAATTTTTTAATAACAAAAAACGTAATCAAGCATATGCTAAGAAAAAAATATGGAAGAATAATTAACATAACATCAGTTGTTTGTCATACAGGTAATCCAGGACAATCTAATTATTGTGCATCGAAGGCTGGCATTATTGGAATGTCTAAATCTCTTGCTCATGAGGTGGCAAAAAGGGGAATAACCGTTAACTGCATATCTCCCGGTTTTATTGAAACTGATATGACAGAAAGTCTTACCGAAGACCAAAGAATTAACATTATTAAAAATATACCCTTAGCAAAGTACGGTAAGCCTGAAGATATTTCAAATTGCGCGTTATTTTTAGCATCAGATGTTTCTTCATACATTACTGGACAGACAATACACGTGAATGGAGGTATGACTATGATATAAATTTTAAATTATTTGATTTAAGCCAAAATTTATTTATTAATAAACTTTTAAATTAAACTACAGGGAAAAAAAATGAGTGATGTTGCAGATAAGGTGAAAAAAATAGTTGTTGAACACTTAGGTGTCGATGAGAATAAGGTGAATGAATCAGCAAGTTTTATTGACGATTTAGGTGCTGATAGTTTAGATACTGTTGAACTTGTTATGGCATTCGAAGAGGAATTTGAATGTGAAATTCCTGATGATGTGGCTGAAAAGATTTTAACAATTAAAGATGCAATTAACTATATTGAAGATAAGAAAAAATAGTCACAAAATATGAGAAGAGTCGTTGTTACTGGCATGGGAATGTGTTCGCCACTAGGATATGGCGTTCATCACTGTTGGAAGGAAATTATAGAGTCAAAATCTGGTATTAAAGAGTTAGTTGGATTTGAAATTGAAGATCTTGCTTCAAAAGTTGGTGGTCAACTTAAAAATATTGGAAATAATTCGTTTTTCCTGGATAATGTTATTGAGCACAAAGAAAAAAGAAAAACTGAGCCTTTTATTCAGTATGCTTGTTCCGCAGCGAAAGAGGCGATAGAAGATTCTAATTGGGAGCCTAAAAATGAAGAAGAGTCTGCAAGAACAGGAGTTTTAATTGGTTCAGGGATTGGTGGATTAGATGGAATTAGAAAAAGTTCAGAAAATCTTTTAAGAGGCCCAAGAAAGATTTCACCATTTTTCATACCATCATGTCTAATTAATTTAGCTAGTGGGCATATCTCTATAAAATACAAATTTAAAGGTCCTAATCATTCAGTTGTGACTGCATGTGCTTCAGGGGCGCATGCAATTGGTGATTCGTGTAGGTTAATCATGTTAGATGATGCTGATGTCATGATAGCGGGTGGAACAGAAGCAGCTTGCACTAGATTTGGTATTGGGGGATTTAGTGCTATGAAAGCACTATCTACAAAGTTTAATTCAGAACCTGAAAAAGCATCAAGACCATGGGATAAAGATAGAGATGGTTTTGTATTATCAGAAGGAGCTGGCATACTAGTTTTAGAGGAGCTAGAGCATGCTAAGGCAAGATCTGCAAAAATTTATTGTGAAGTTACAGGATACGGTTTATCCGGCGATGGTTATCATCCTACAGCTCCAGCACCAGATGGGAGTGGAGGGTTGAGAGCAATGAGAATGGCACTAAAGAATGCCAATCTTAACCCAGCTGACATAGATTATATTAATGCTCACGGTACATCTACACCGTTGGGGGATGAAATTGAATTTAATGCTGTAAAGTCTTTGTTTAAAAATAACCTTAATGGCTTAACTATGTCATCTACTAAATCTTCTACTGGACATCTACTAGGAGCTTCTGGAGCAATTGAGGCTATCTTTTCAATTTTATCAATAAAAAATGATCTTGCTCCACCTACTTTGAATTTAGAAAATTTATCCGAAGATTGCAGGGATATTAATCTTGTTCCAAGAATTAGTATTGATAAAAAAATAAATAAAGTTTTATCAAACTCTTTTGGTTTTGGCGGTACAAACGCATCATTAATTTTTGCAAGTATATAATGAATAATTTTTTTTTTTTTGCTTATTAAGTTTATTGTTTTTTAGTTTTTTAAAAAAAGAATTTTATTTAGATAGATTTAATGATTCAGAAAAAATCATTATTGTAAAAGAAGGTATGACCACTAGTGACGTTTCAAAAATTTTAATAGAAAAGCAAATTATTAAAAGCGAGCTTTCGTTTAAATTTTGGCTAAAATTAAATTTTTTAGAAAAAAAAATTAAATTTGGCGAATATGTTATTCCTAAAAACACATCCTTAAACGAAGTAGTTAAGATTATAACTAGCGGAAAATCTTTGAGCAGATTCATAACAATCGTGGAGGGCACATTTAAAAATAAAATAATTGAATCATTTAAAGAAAAAAAAAATATAAACCTAAAAGAAATTAATATTCCAGAATATATTATTGCTAATACTTACTCATTTACGATAAATAATGATTTTAAAAGTATTTTCGATATAATTAAAAAAGAAAATGAAAAAATTTTGAATAAAATATGGAGTGATAGAGATAAGTCGATACCGATAAAAAATAAAAAAGAGCTCTTTATATTGTCGTCAATTGTGGAATTGGAGTCAGGAAAAAAAAGTGAAAAAAATAAAATTGCTGGAGTTTTTTACAACCGAATTAATGAAGGAATGAGATTACAATCTGATCCTACTGTGATATTTGCAATTACTAAAGGGAAAAAACTTGATAGAAAACTTTTAAGAAAAGATCTTAAATTTAAATCAGACTACAACACATATACCAATAAAGGATTACCACCTGGACCAATATGTTATCCAAGCATTGAAACTCTCAAGGCGGTATCAAAACCTTACAAAGGAAATTTTTTTTACTTTGTAGCAGATAAAGATGGAGGTCACTTATTTTCTGAGACTTATGAAGAACATAAATATAAAATAAATCTAGTGAAGAAAAAAAGTAATTAAATTATGATAAATAAAAAAGGAATTTTATTTGTATTATCATCACCATCAGGTGCAGGAAAAACAACCCTTTGCAAAAAAATTTTGAGTTTAGATAAAAATTTGAGAATGTCAATTTCATACACCACCAGACCAAAAAGAAGGAGTGAAAAGAATGGTAAAGACTATTATTTTATCTCGAATGATGAATTTTTGAAAAAAAAAAATAAACATGAATTTATTGAAACAGCTACTGTTTTTGAAAATAATTATGGAACGCCCAAGAAATTCATCCAAGAAAGTATCAGCAAAGGATTGGATATAATTTTTGATATTGATTGGCAAGGAGCACAAAAACTTGTTAATTTTTCTTCTGCAAATTTAGTTTCAATTTTTATTTTACCTCCTAGTACTGATGAACTAAAAAAAAGATTAAAAAAAAGAGCAGAAGATACTAAAGAAACAGTCGAAAAAAGAATGAGTAAAGCAAAATCAGAGATAAGTCATTGGGTGGAATATGATTATGTTTTAGTAAATGATGATTTAGAAAAATGTGTTGAACAGATTTTAAATATAATTAAAGCAGAGAGACTTAAACGTGTAAGGCAAAAAAACCTTTTTGATCATATTGAAAAATTTTCATAAATTTAAAATTTTACTCATAAAAATAAATTCATCTGGTGAAAAATCTTGAGGTCTAAGATTCAAATTCAATTTATTTTTTTCAAAAATCTCCTTTGCGTTAGGAAAGTACTTTATTAGGTTGTTCTTTATTTTCTTTCTTCTTGAAAAAAAAGAATATTTTAACAATGAATTTAGTTTTTCATAGTCAATATTTATATTTTTCTTTGCATGAATTGTAATTACTGAGGATGTAACTTTAGGCTTTGGATAAAAATTTGTTGGTTCAATATCAAGTTTTTTTTTTACATCACAAAATGATTGAGCTAAGATAGAAATTCTACTATAGTTAGACGTTGAAACTTTAGCAATTAATCTATCAGCAACCTCTTTTTGAACCATAACCACAATTGCATTAAAAACATTTATATATTTAAGCCAATTAATAATTAATGTTGTTGCGATATTATATGGAAGATTTCCAATTAAAATAAAATTTCTTTTTTTAAATTTTTCGTTAAAATTTATTTTTAAAGCGTCCTCAAAGATAATCTCAGCATTTCTATTTTTATCAAATAAATGGTTGATATATGGCTTTAGAGAAATATCCTTTTCAATACAAATTAATTTTTTGGGATCTTGATTAATAATCTCTTTTGTCAAAGAACCTAACCCAGGCCCTATTTCGATCACAAATTCATTCGATAGATTTTCTATCTCTACTATTTTTTTTACAATATCTTTATTCTTAAGAAAATGCTGTCCGTATTTTTTTTTGATTTTAAAATTCATATTTTGACAGTCTTGATGCAAGTTTGATCGCTGCAATAAAGCTTTTATTACTTGCCATATTTTTCGTTGCAATATCAAAAGCTGGGCCATGATCTGGTGAAGTTCTTATGATTGGTAACCCGCCTGTTATGTTTACTGAGTTAAAAAAATCAAGTGTCTTGACAGGAATCAAACCTTGATCATGATACATACAAATAATACCATCATATTCTTTACGATGATTCATTGAAAAACATGTATCAGCACTCAATAAACCTGAAATGTTTCTTCCTTTTCTTTTTAATTTTTTAAGAGAGGGTAGAATAATTTTTTTTTCTTCATCTCCTATAAGTCCAAACTCTCCGGAATGAGGGTTCAAACCACAGACACCAATTTTAGGGTTTCTAATATTCCAAAGATTCTTTAAAGATATTATAAAACTCTCTATTTTTGATGTAACGATTGAAAGTTTTAGGCTTTCAGAAATTTCTTTAAGTGGAATATGAGTTGTAACTAATCCAACGACAAGATTTGATCCATTATCAATCGGCTTTGTAGTGGATAGAATCATAATTTCATTAATCTTTTTCTTTTGTTTAATTGATATATAATTTGAAATAAATTCTGTCTGACCAATAAATTCAAATCCCGACTTCAATAAAATATTTTTACTTACTGGGGAGGTTACAATCGCTTTTATTTTATTGTTTAAAGAGTAATCTAACGCTTTACTTATTGAATTAATTATGAATTTTGAATTCCGCTTATTAGGCTTACCGAGCTCAAATTTGATATTTTTTTTGATGTTAATAACAGGTAGAAATTTGTTAAAATATTTGAAAGTTTCCTCAGGTTCATTGATCTCTTTGATAGGTACTTTAATTTTGAATAATTTAGATATTCTTTCTAATCTATCACAAAAATCTATAACAAAAAATGGTTCTAAAGAATAAGAGTTTTTATCTTTCCATGTTTTCAATATTAACTCACCTGAAATACCAGATGGATCACCCATAGTGATTGATATAGCTTTTTTACTTTTCATCTTGGTATTATTTGATATTTAAATTAATATTTGATTTCCTTCTTAGCTTATTTAAATATGTTCTTGAAAGTACTCTTAGTCTGTCCTGGAAATATTTGTTTTCGATTAAACTTTCATTTACTTTAACCACATTTCCACCTTTTATATCACATATTAAAAGAAAAAAATTAGTTCCATTTTGATTTATCACATCAGTTGTATCGCCAGGAAATTTATTATCTAACATTTTTTGTGTTTTTGAGGGTAAATCTTTAAAAAAAACATTATCAATTTTATTGAATTCAACATCATCTTCAGTAAGTAATGTATTAAATTCCTGATCACAATCATTAACTTTTTTCTTTAAAAGATTTACGTCTGTTTTTGGAGATATAACTGAAAAGCTTATTAGGGAGTATTTTTTTTCATTATCAATTCCGAGAGTTCTTAGATCATTTAATTTAAACATCTTAAATGAGTCATCGAATTGAATAAAATTTGATTTAGTTTTTTTTTCTAATTTTTTCAAATTATTTAAAACTTTTTTTTTTATCTGTTCTTCAAAAATCCATCCCAAATTTCCCCCTACCAGGCTTGATGGTGATTCTGAAAATTTATTTGCTACAGATTCAAAGCTAACATCTTGTGAAAGGATGTTTTTGATTTTATTTATGGAGGCTTTAAGTTCTTGAATGCTTCTTTTTTTTTTGAGAATTACAATTTCAGAATAGTTGTATTGTTTTTTCCCTGCTTTTGCATTGTATTCATTCACCATTGAACTAATCTTTTCTGGTGTAATAATAATTCTTGAAGAAAGTTTTTGATTAACAAGTTTCTTCCACATTAACTCAATTTTAATTTGTTCTTCAAGCACTTCGTAATCTATGTTATCATTTTTTAAAAATTCTAAAAATGTGTTTTTATCATCCTTTGAGAAACCAAAGGCTTGTTTCATGAATTCTTCAACATCTTTCTGGGGAATTGATATTTTTTCTTTCTCAGCTTCGTTGAGTTTCACTACCTCCTCAATCAATAATTCAAAAGCTCTTTTTCTTACTATATCTCTATTTTCTATATTATCTTTAAGTTGGATAGATTTTAATAAAATTTTTATTCTTTGATCAATGTCATACGAAGTTATTGCTTTATCATCGATGGTTCCAATTATACTCTCAAACCTTTCGAGGGCAATGACATGTTTCATAAAAGAAAAGAAGAAAAACAGGGTAAAAAAATAAATAAAAAAATATTTGTTATTTAAAATCATATTTCACTTTCCATAATTTTCTTTAGTGAAAATAAAAATAAGAAATTATTAGACGTTGGGCTCTCTGAATTATAGGTATATTGTCTTTTCCACGATAATGAAAATCCCAAACATTCATCTTCATATTTAAATTTTGTATTCCAATCCATAAATTTTAATTCATCTACTATTTTAAACTCGGTAGAACCTAAAAATGTCCAATATTTAGAAAGTTTGTTATTAATTCCTAATCTAACTTGGTTTCTTCTTTCAAATGAAGTTGATTCAATTCCTTCCGTTGCCTTAGAATATAGATGGTTAGCATATATTCTATGTTCATTATTTCCAATACTTAATTCATTTATCATTTGCGAAAAAGAGCGATTATAACTGTCCCAGGATAAATATGAATTAAAATTTAAATTATTATTAGGTTTTATATTCAGGCTGCTAACAATGTTTGAAAAATTATTATTTGAACCGCTATTTGAACTTTGGTATGCCTCTTTATTAAGTCTATAACTTTGCCCAATATTTATATTCGTAACTGATAAATTTTTCTTATTTTGATTTGTGTAAGAGAACCCATAGTCAATTCTTGACCCATTATCTAGTCTATCTGTCCCAGAAAGACGATTACGCTGAAATAAATCAATATAATCTAAGTCAAAGTTTCTACTATCCTCATTTGGTATCTTCAGACTATTACCCTCATTTGAACCGGTAACTAGTAAAATTTTTGGATTCAGAATTTGTTTTGAAATTTTATTATTTTTATACAAAGGTTTAGAATATTTTATTGTTAGCTGAGGATATAATTTACCTTTAAAATATTCATCTTTTTTGTATTTTAATATTGGGTCTTCATAGTCGCTAATCTTGTATAGAGCAGAGTTTATATGTCCACCAAACTCTATAATAGATCCGCCTTTTGAAAGTATTGGGAACTTAAAAGATTGTTCCAAAAAGAATTTATTTACATTAGCTCCCTCTTTTCTGAATAAATTAAAATATTCGATGTTAGTAGAATAACTTAAGTTATTATAAAAATTTGACGAGTTCAGACTTGTTTTTATTCTAGGAAATATTTTGGGAGTTTCTTTTTGATTAAAATTTCTTCTCATATCTTGAAAAAAATAAGATTCTAAACTGTAGAAGTTATTTTTTATGACTGCATTGATTTTTATGTTTGAGTCTAAAACATCCCGATATTTATATTTATAAGTTTGTAAATAATTTCTATCTGAAGCTCTATTAATTGAATATTCCCAATTTAGGTAATTATTTACTTCAAATTGTCCTCTACTTTCGATGTGCCCTCGGAATTTATTACGTTTTATTTGATTAATATTTCTATCAGAAATTGTGGCACTTAACTCAGAAAATAATTTTCCATTTGATAAGTTTTTCCTATGTTGGACAAACCCCACGGGATTCTTCTCAGTACTTAATTTAGGCGAGAATGTAAGATCTTCGTAATCACTTAAAACATAATAATATGGGATTTCAAATGATTCTCCTAAAGAGGAACTAGATCTATATTTTGGAACTAAAAATCCAGATTTTCTTTTTACTTGTGGTGATGGATGTGAAAAGTATGGAAGATATAAGATTGTTCTTCCCGAAAGCTCTAGAAATGAATCATAGTATTCCATAGTTAATTTTTTTTTATCATGAATGACTTTGTTAGCTTTAAGTTGAATTAAAGGTTCTTTATATTTTTTTTTTTTTTTATCATAACAAATATCACAAGCGGTAAAAACAGCTTGATTGAATGCCTCCCAATCTTTATTCCTTCTTTCCATAGAATTGGCAGCTATTCGCATGAATCTTTTGTTAATAATATATTCTTCTTTGGAATCATCAGGTAGATATAAAAAACTTTTTGAAAACTTTGCGTTTTCCATTTTTTTATCTGAAGTCATGCTGTCAGTTTTAAGAATTGTACCACTCTCATGAAATACGCTTATTTTATCTCTTGCGCTTATAACTTTAGTTTCTGTATTGATAAAAATTTTTTGGGCAAAAATTTTAAATGAATCACTTATAATTTCAACGTTTCCAGTTGCATAGAATCTCTTCTTTTTTTTATCATGGGTAAATCTATCTGCATCAATTTCAAGTTCTTTAATTTCAGCAGAATTAGTGCTAGAGAAATAAAAAAGAAATAAAAAAAAATAAAAAAAACTAGCCATCTTCAATATGAATTAAAAAGCCAAGAAGAATAGAAATTGCAATAATCGGAACACCCCAAACTGCAAAAAATACAGACAAGTCTCCATTTTGCCCAATGGTTCTAGTAATATCTGTCAAAAAGTGAAAAAGGATACCTAAAATTATTCCTATTAAAATATTCAAATATTGCTTTTTTTTCCTTTCTTTTTTTATGGATAAAATACATCCTAATAATACCATTGTTATAACTATAAGAGGAAATGATAATAGATAGTTAAAATATATATTATGTTTTTTAGCTGTAAATCCAGATTTCTCCAAACTCCGAATATATTTTTTTAAATTCCAAAAGTTTATTGTTTCAGGACTTCTGAAATTTTGTTCTATCTTTTTAATACTTAATTTAAAATCAATATCCATTTCTTCATAATAAACAGGTGTTTGGTTGATTTTTGCAACAGATACTTTTATTAATTGCCAATTTTTTTCTGACATTAGAACTTCTTCTGCATCAATCCTTCTTTTAAATAATCCGTCTTCTGAAAACTCAAAGATAATCACATTTCTAAGTTTATTATCACCAGGTGAATAATGTGTGGCATTGATAACAAATTCGTTACTTTGATTAATTTCTCTTAACCATAAGCCAGTGGGTGAAATTTCATGTAATCCTGTACTTCCTTTAAAGAGTGAACCCTCATATGATTTAAACTTTATATGCATCTGACTGAAAATTGGGTTAAAAAAAGAAACATATAAAATTGTGATTATTAAACAATTTAGTATTGCAGGAAACATAAAAAACCAAATCGATAATCCTGAAGAACGCATTATACTTAACTCGCTATTTTTATTAAGTTTCATAAAAGTATTCATTGAGCACAATAGAAATACTGTCGGTAGAATTATTGGTAATAAAGATGGTAAGTGTAAGAAAGTAATTTTAAAAATCAAACTAATAGGAATATTTTTCGATGAACTTCTTCTTAAAAGTTCAATGAAATCTACTGTAAAAAAAAGAAAACAACAAAAAATAAAGATTATAAAAAAAGATATTAGGTTTTCTTTTAGTAAATAATTCAAAATTACAGTGGGCTTTATCATTTTCAAATATAATTATTCCTGTTTAAAATATAAAAACCTAAACATAAAGACAAAATTGATGGTAGAAAATTTACTAATTCAAGGTTGATATTTTTTATTGCTATATTAGAGCACAAGATAAAAAAACTTTTTTGAATAATTATTAAAAATAAAACATTAAGGTTTGTGTTTAATTTTTCTATTCTGCTAAATTTTTGTGAAACAATAAAACTTACTATCAGAAAGCTAAATGTAATTATATTGATAGGTAATGCAAACCGTTGAACAAATTCTGCTTTAAACGCCTGTAAATTATTTTTATCATCCCCATTACTCAAATCTGGATTTAAAAGTTCATTTAAGTTTCTTTCAGATGGTGATTTCCAATTTCTTTTAAAAGATGATTTACTATTGTCTGAAATATTTATGAGATATTTTTCAAAATAGAGAACAGAAAGCTTTTTATTTTCATTAGAAAAAAAATGCTGTGTTCCATTTTCTAAAAGTATTTTTGTAAATGAATCTGAATCTATTAAAGAACCTTTCTCTGCAATAAGTGTGGTTGGTTTATTTTTATCACTAGAATCATGTATAAAGACATTTTCAAGTTTCCCATTATTATCACGTTTTTTTATAAAAATTGTATAATTTTTCCCTATTGTGTTAAAAGTTCCTTCTTCTAGCAGTGAAGTAGAATATTTATTTTTAATTGTGTATAGTAAAATTTTGAAGTTTTTATTGCTACTAGACGATATGTTTAAAGTAAAAATAAAACTAATAATTGATAATAAAATACCAAATAAAATTACAGGTCTTATCAGCTCCTTGAAAGATATTCCTGCGCTTTCCATTATTATTAACTCGCTATCATTTCTCATGCGTGTATATGTAAATAAAATCGATAATGATATAACGATGGGAAGTATAATAGGAATTATAGTCGGTAACGAAAACATAATTAATTTTAAAAAAAATGAAAAGGGTAGTCCTCTATTTATTGATAATTCTATAAGCTGAACACTCTTACTTAATGCAAAAACCGAGATAATAAGTGTAATAAGAAGGAAAGAACTTGTAGCTAATTGTTTAATTATATATTTTTCTATTAATTTCATTGAAATTATTATTTAAGAGAATATAAATACAACATATCATATAATTACTTAAAAGAGAATGCTTTGAAAATTACATTTACAGAAAAGACAGATTTAAATACTTCAGTTGTTGTTTTTATTTTAAATAATGGGAAAAATATTCTTAATGATGAGACATTAGAACCTTATTACAAAGATTTTTTATCTAATATTATTTCTTCGTCGGAATTTAAAAAGAATAAAAATTTTGGGGAATTTTTTAATATTCAAATCCCAAAAAATAAATTTCAAAAAATATATGTCTGCAAATTATATAAACAGGAGGTAACGTCAGATTTTGAAAATCTAGGGGGTCAAATATACAGTAGGATAGTTGCTAAAGATGTTGACACAGTTTCTGTCTTAGTAGAAAATTCACTTTTTAAAAAATTTGAAACTGAACAAATTATTTCGTCAGTAGCATCTGGTTTTAATTTAAAAAGTTATTCATTTTATAAATATAGGACTGAGGCAAGACCAATAGAGAAGTCTATAAATGTATTAAGCTTTATTGTACCTGATAAAAAAAAAGCTACAAAACTATATGATGATTTCAAAAACATTTCAGCTGGCATCTTTCTCACTAGAGACCTTGTTTCAGAACCAGCAAATGAGTTATATCCTGAGAAGTTTGTTGACTATTGTATTAATTTAAAAAAAGCCGGCATCCAGATTGAGGTTTTTGATGAAAAAAAAATTAAATCCTTAAAAATGGATGCTTTATACGGGGTAGCACAAGGTTCGGTAAGACCGCCTAGGGTTATGATTATGAAATGGAATGGTACATCTAAGTCTTCAAAACCACTTGCTTTTGTGGGCAAAGGGGTAACATTTGATACGGGTGGTATTTCAATAAAACCATCTGGTGGTATGGAAGATATGAAATGGGATATGGGTGGAGCAGCAGTTGTTGCAGGCCTCATGAATGCCCTTGCCAAAAGAAAGGCTAAAATAAATGCTATTGGTATTGTTGGTTTAGTAGAAAATATGCCCGATGGAAACGCGCAAAGACCAGGTGACGTTGTAAAGTCAATGTCCGGGCAAACTATTGAGGTATTGAATACAGATGCAGAGGGTAGACTCGTTCTTGCTGATATACTCCATTATGTAAATACAAAATTTAAACCTGAATTAATGATTGATTTAGCAACTCTTACGGGAGCAATAATAGTCGCTTTGGGCGATAGGTATGCTGGTTTATTTTCAAATGATGACAAGTTAGCTGAAAATCTGACATCATCCTCAAAAAAGGTTCATGAACTAGTATGGAGGCTTCCTTTAGATAGTGAATTTGATAAACTTTTGAACTGTGATATAGCAGATATGAAAAATATAACTGGAACAAGGGGTGCAGGAAGCATAACGGCAGCACAATTTTTAAAGAGGTTTGTTGGTAATACCAAATGGGCACATTTAGATATTGCCGGAGTTACTTGGTCAAGGAAAGGAACCTCAATTTCAAAACCGGGTGGCACAGGATTCGGGGTAAGACTTTTAGATAATTTTGTTAAAAATTATTATGAAAACAAATAGAGTTATTAAAAATCTTAATTTTTATTTCATCAAGTCAAGTTTTGAACTCATCATATCTAAGCTCTGTTATACTCTCTTAAAAAAAAATATAAAATTTTAATCAAAATGAATACTCAAAAAGAATCAACAAGAATTGATGATTTTTTGTGGACGCATGATAAACATTCTTTCCTACCGCATAGTACTGTAAATGATGGATACGTTAAACAAGATAAAATTCTGATCACTCATGATGAAATTTTGAATAAGACTTTTACTCCAAAATTTGACATTTTGGTTATTTCTCCTAATGTTGTTATTAAAAATCTTAAAAATTTTGAAAACTTTTTTTTTTTCTCCTACGATTTCGATGAAATTAAAAAAATTAATTTTAAAATGCTAAAGAACAAAGGCTTCATGATTAAAGCTTTTAAGGAAAATGAACAGTTTAAATGGGAAAGTATTTAAAATCATGTCAGAACAATTAACTCTTTCAATAATTAAACCAGATGCTGTAAAAAGAAATTTGACAGGAAAAATAAATTCAATTTTTGAATCAAATCATCTTAAAATTGTTGCACAAAAGATGATTATTTTATCAAAGTTAGATGCGCAAAACTTTTATAAAGTACACAGAGAAAGAGCTTTTTACAAAGAACTTTGTGAATATATGACATCGGGTCCTATCGTTGTTCAAGTTCTAAAGGGTAAAGATGCTGTAAAGAAGAATAGAGAAATCATGGGTGCAACTAATCCAGAAAATGCTGAAGAAAATACCATCAGGAAAAAATTTGGTTTATCAGTTGAAGCAAACTCCGTTCATGGTTCTGATAGCGAAAAAAACGCTACATTAGAAATAAACTTTTTTTTCTCATCACGTGATATACTAGACCACTAAGTAAAAATATAACAGTGCTAAAATTATCGTTAACAGGATACAGGATATAATAGTAATCTTAATAAACAGATTAAAAAATTTTTGGTGAGAGGTACCGTCTAGTTTCGCCATAATTTTTCTCCATTTGAAAGTTTTTTCAACACATTTATATATATTTTATGCTCTTCAATCAATATTTTTTTTGTTAAAGAATTCAAGGTATCATTTTTAGTAATCTTTACTAGACTTTGCTCGATTATATCTCCTCCATCAAGTTCCTCATTCACATAATGAACTGTACATCCAGTAAATTTTACTCCGTATTCAAATGCTCTTTTTTGAGCATTAAGTCCTTTGAAAGCAGGAAGTAAAGATGGGTGAATATTAATAATTTTTTTTTTCCATTTTTTTACAAACACTTCACTTAAAATTTTCATAAATCCTGCAAGACAAATTAGATCTACATTAAGTTTCTGCATATATTTTTCAACTTCGAATTCCCATTCTCTAAATGATGCAAATTTCTTATGATCTATTACTTTTAATTTGTTGTTGTTGTTGCAGAGTTTTTTGATACCTTTGGCTTTTGGATTATTACATACGAATATTTTAATATTTGCCTTTATTTTTTTTTCATCGATTGCTTTTTTTATGTTGAGCATATTACTGCCGTTTCCCGAGAAAAAAATTGCAATATTCATTTCCATATTCCAAAATTTCTAATTATAATTTTTGACTTGTCTTGTCTTTTTATGTGTCCAATTTTATAAAAGTTAACTTTTTGTTTATTCATATAATCAATAAATTTGGATTCATTATCTTTGCTAATAATCAATGCTAAGCCTATTCCACAATTAAACGTTTTCAGCATCTCAGAATTTTTTATATTTCCAAATTCTGACAACCATAGAAATTTTTTTGGAATTTGAAAATTTTTAGTTTCTATTTGTGCACTTTTATTAACTGGAATAATCCTGCTAATATTGTCAACTATGCCGCCTCCTGTTATGTGTGCCATCGAATTAACAAGATTTTTCTTAACTAATGGTAAAATTAATTTTGTGTAAATTTTTGTAGGAACTAGGAGGTCATCGCCGAAATTTTTTTTTTTTGAAAAGTAAGGTGGTTTTGACCCTAATGTTATTTTTCTTTTTTTTAATATTTTTCTTATTAATGAAAATCCATTTGAATGAAAACCCGAGGATTCAATGCCGTATATTAAATCATTAATTTTTACTTTTTTTTTTTTAATAAGATTTTCCCTTTCGACTGCTCCTACGCAGAAGCCAGCCAGATCAAATTCATTAGGTTTGTATAGCCCTGGCATTTCAGCTGTCTCTCCACCTACCAAAGAACATCCAGCCTCGGTACATGCTAACTTTATACTTTTTATAATTTTTAAGAGAATATTAGTGTTAAGTTTAGATGTAGCAATATAATCTAAAAAAAACAATGGTTCACCCCCATTTACTAAAATATCATTTACACACATAGCCACTAAATCGAATCCAATGCCTTTAAAATTATTATGTTCAATGGCAAGTAGAAGTTTTGTTCCCACTCCGTCAGCTCCACTTAACAATATTGGATCCTTATATTTAAGTTTTTTCAAATCAAATAAAGCTGAAAATCCTCCTGTATTTTTTATAATTTCGTTTCTAAGGGTTTGAGAAGATAAAACTTCAATTTTCTTAACTAATCTTTCGGATTTGTTTATATCAACACCAGAGGATTTATATGAATTTGAAATAATTTGCTCTCCTATGAGAATTAAATTTACAGATATTAATTAAAAATGTATTAGATATTAATTATAATATAAAGAAATTAAATATATAAATATAATTTGCTTATTTTTTTTAAAATAATTTTTTCTTTTGGTTTTTTTTTAGCAACAGAATTATTTGCTAGTGATAATATTTATTTGATCGAAGATAATGAAGTTATTGTTGAATCTGATAATATTTCAAATGCAAGAGAGCAAGCAAAGAAAATAGCTTTTAATGAGGCTTTTAAAAAATTATTGAAAAAGATAGTACCTGAAAACCAGTCTTACCTTTTAAATAAGATAAACTTTGAGCAGATTGATATTTTGGTTAAGGACTATAGACTTAGAGACGAAGAGTTTTTGAGATCGGAATACAAAGTACTAACTGATGTTAATTTTAACGAGCAGGACGTTAATGGTCTACTAGGTAAATACGGAATCAAATTAAGTAATACTGTTTCAGAAGAATTTCTAATTCTACCTGTCCATTATTATCTAAATACTTTTTTTTTATGGGAAAAAAATAATAAATGGTACGATGCACTTCAAAACAATTACAATGAAAAAAGTTTTTTAAAATTATTTTTTCCTAAACTAAATATACTAAACAAATTTAAAATTTCTGTTAAGGAGGCACTTGATGGTGATACAGATAGTTTAAATAATATACTTGAGAATTATGATAAAAAGTCAGCGCTAATAATCTACTTTAAAGAAAAGTATGACATCAAAAAAGAAAGTTTTTCAAACAGTGTTAGTATAATGGTTTACACTGATAATCAGTTTGAAAATATTGATATTTCAGATAATGAATTAAAATTACTAAATTCTAAAACATCAAACATTGACTACATAGGTAAATTAACTATCAAAGAGTTGCAAAATTGGTGGAAAAATAAAACTTCAATTTTAGATTTTGAAAATGAAAAGCTTTTTGAATTTGATATAGTCGTAAAATTCAAATCTATCAATGATTCCTTGAAGCTTGAAAACGACTTAAAAAATATCTATATGATTGCAAATATTATTCCGATAAGTTTCTCAAAAAATACAATAAAATATAACCTATTTTCATATGGAGGTTTAGACAAACTTAAACTTGCTTTAAAGGCTTCTAACTTAAAAATTGAACAAATACGTCAACTTGATTTATTTGAAATTAACAAAATTGATTAGATGGAACAAGATATTTTAAAATTCGATTTTACTTCTACAGAGATTAATACTTTATTTTATGTATCTGAGAAAAATTATTTTGCTAATAAATTTATTAATTCATGGCCTAAATGGAAAAATCAATGTTTATTTATCTATGGCCCAAAAGATTGTGGAAAAACTCACATATCAAAAATTTGGAAAAAAAAATCTAATGCAAAATTATTAAATAAATACTTTTTTCAAAATCTAGAAGAAATTGAAATAAACAAAGAATTTAATTCTGACAAGTCATGGATAATAGAGGATATTGACCTAATTTTAAATGAAAATAACAAGAGTTTAGAAGAAAAAATCTTGAATTTTTTAAATTTAAAAGGTCCCAAAGATTATGTATTAATTACTTCAAAGAAACCTCCTAGCCAATTCATAACGCATTTAGATGACCTTGTATCTAGGCTTAGAGCCTCCTTAGTTGTTGAGGTCAAGGAACCTGACGAGATATTATTGAAGAAAATCATCTTAAAACACTTAGAAAACAGACAAATTACAATTACCGATAAGCAGTTAAATTTTTTAATTAATAGAATTGAAAGAACGTACTCTTGTGCAAAAAAAATGTCTAGTTTAATAGATGAAATTACATTAAAAAGACACTCAAAAATTTCTAATGAAATACTATCAGCTATTATTAAATCGTATAATAATGACTATAGTTCAAGATAATCTTTTCCAAATATTTTAAATTTCCAACCATTTAAAGGCTCAAAGTTTTTTTCTAATATTAATTCTACTAATTCCTTTTTATTAGCTATGAGCAATGGATTAACATTGTGGATTTTGGCATTCTTAAGTAGTAGATTCTTGGCAAGTTTCAATTTTTGTATTTGATTTTTATTTAATTCATGATTTGCTTTTTCATCGCTTTTTACTTTTTTTAAAATATTTTTATTAAGAAAAGTATGTAAATTTGGATCAGTTATCTTATCAATAATTTTTTTTTTTGCTCAAGAGATAAATTCTTCTTTACAAGTTTTGGAATAAAATTATCATCTAAAATTTTTTTTGGTGGTAAATTATAATTTTTTGCTAATGTTTCACGAAATAAAGTAATCTTTTTTAAATTCTCTAGCTCACTTTTGAAAGATAATTTTATTTTAATTTTCTTCCAAGCATTTTTTTCTTTTTCATCATATAATTTTTTATCTAATAATTTTTCTTGAATTCTCCTTATCCAATGCAACCTGTTAATTGCATTTAACTTTTTTGTAATCTCAAGATATAATTTAATTAGGTATTTAACGTCGTTTCTGGCATAAATTATTTGTTTTTTTTTCAAAGGACGTTCCTTCCAATTCTTGTAATCAACTTCTTTATTTATTTCAATATCTAAAAATATTTTGCAAATTTTTTTTAGACTCATTGATTGTTCGAATCCCAAAGGTAACGTTCCTAATTGCGTATCAAAAATAGATTTTGGTAAAATTCCAAATAAATTAAAAAAAATTTCAATATCTTGTCTCGCTGAGTGAAAAATTTTTAATATATTTGGGTTAATTAACATTAGCTTTAGATATTTCAATTTTAAATTTGAATTAATTAGATCTATTAAAACAATTCTTTTAGAATTTGAAATTTGAATTAGACATGGAATTGGTTTGTATGTTCCTACCCAATAAAATTCTGTATCAACACCTATATATTTATCCTTTTGACATTCCTGATAAAATTGTTTTAATTGGCAATTGTTTATAATTAACACTTTTAAAAAGTATCACTAAAGATAAAATATTGCAAAAGATATGAATACTTATAGAAGTCATAACTGTGGAGAAATAACGATCAATGATGTCGATAAAGAGATTACTATTTCAGGTTGGATTAACAAAAAAAGAGATCATGGGGGTTTGCTATTTTTGGATATCAGAGATAATTATGGGATTACGCAATGTGTGATAGATAATGAGCATAAATTATTTAATATTGCAGAGAGCCTCAGAACTGAAAGCGTCGTAAAAATCGTAGGTATTGTTATAAAAAGAACGCAAGAAACAATCAATAAATCGATTTTAACAGGAGAAATTGAAATAAAGATTAACCTAATCGATGTTTTAAATAGTTCTGAGGTTGTCCCTTTTCAAATTTCAGTAGATGACGACACACCCGAAGAAATGAGGTTAAGATATAGATACTTAGATCTAAGGAAAAAAAAAATCCATGAAAATATTTTATTGCGTTCAAAAGTAATTAATTTTTTGAGAAATAAAATGATTGAAAACGATTTTACTGAAATTCAAACGCCAATCTTGACATCATCTTCACCAGAAGGGGCAAGAGATTTTTTAATTCCTAGTAGATTACAAAAAGGGAAGTTTTATGCACTACCACAAGCTCCACAAATTTTTAAACAATTGTTGATGATTGGTGGTTTTGACAAATATTTTCAGATTGCACCCTGTTTTAGGGACGAAGACGCGAGAGCTGACAGGTCCCCTGGTGAGTTTTATCAACTAGATTTTGAAATGTCATTCGTTAATCAAGAAGATATTTTTAACACAATTGAACCTGTAATCTTTGAATTATTTGATAAGTTTAGCAATAACAAAAGAATAAGTGACTATCCATTTACTCAGATAAAATATAAGGATTCTCTTGAAAATTTCGGAACCGATAAACCTGATCTTAGAAACCCATTGATTATAAATGATTTCACAGAAGACTTTGACGGTGCATCTTTTAAGATTTTTTCAGAAAATATTAAAAAAGGGTTTATTGTCAAAGGAATTAAAGCTCCTAAAACATCAAATTACCCTAGAGCATGGTTTGATAAGTTAAATGATTGGGCAAGAAATAATGGACAAAAAGGGTTAGGATATATTATCTTTGAGGAGAATAGAGGGAAAGGTCCTATCGCTAACAACTTAAGTGAAGAAAATACTCAGAAAATTAGAAAAAAAGGGAATTTAGTTGATGGTGATTCAATTTTCTTTGTTTGTGATCAACCTAAAGTTGCAAAGGAATTTTCTGGTATTGTAAGAGAGAAAATATGCGATGAGCTCAACTTAAGAGAAAAAGATTGTTTCAAGTTTTGTTGGATTGTAGATTTTCCAATGTTTGAAGTAAATAAGGAAACTAATAAAATTGACTTTAGTCACAATCCTTTTTCTATGCCTCAAGGAGGTATGAATTCTTTAATTAATAAACATCCTTTGGATATTTTAGCCTGGCAGTTTGATATTGTATGTAATGGAATTGAGCTTTCATCTGGGGCAATCAGAAATCATAAATCTGAAATAATGTTAAAAGCTTTTGAAATTGCTGGATATAGTGAAAAAGAATTAAAAGAAAGATTTGGAGCGGTTTATGAGGCATTTAATTTTGGTGCACCGCCTCACGGTGGTTCTGCACCAGGTATTGATAGGATTTTAATGCTTTTAGCCGATGAAAGAAATTTAAGAGAAGTTGTTGCTTTTCCACTAAATCAACAAGCAGAGGACCTAATGTTAGGTGCACCAACATTTCCCTCTCAAAAACATTTAAAAGAATTAAAAATTAAAATTGCAAGGGATAAACATGAATAAAATTAATATTATAAATTTTCTTTTTATAGTGATTTTTTGGATAGGTAATTCAAACGCAAATTCTTTAATATCATATCAAAGTGTCTACGAAATAGAACTTGACAATGAAAGAGTGGTAAAAAACACTTTTGGAACACCATATATTAAACAAGCCAATGGTCAGCTTTTACTGGACTGGTTTGATAATTGTTCATCTTGGGTTTCTAATCAAAGAATGAATCTTAAGTTTATCAATTCTTCTGGAGTTGGGACTCTTTCTGACATTAACTATTCACTTAATGAAAAATATGATGGTTCGGAAATGACTTTTGCTTTGCAAGTTAAAGAAAATAATATGATTAAACAAAGAATAAATGGTAAAGCAGAAAAAAATAAAAAAGTAAAAGTAAAGTTGTTTGATAACAGAGAAAAAGAGTTAGAGTTTTCAGGAGACATTATTTTCCCACACCAGCATCTAAAAAGCATAATTTCGAATATTAAAGATGATAAAAAAATTGTATCGCACAGAGTATACGAAGGAAGTATACCTGAAAAGTTTTTAAATGTATCAACATTTATAAACAACAAAACAGTAAAATTAGAAAAAAAGTTGCTGACTGCTGGAATTTCAAATAAATTTTGGATAGTTAGAATGGCTTATTATGACGAAAATAAACAGACCCCAGAAATGGAACTCACTGCCCACATTAATCAGCAAGGTTTTGTGAGTTTTTTTAAATATGATTATCCAAGTTACTCACTTAAAATGAAACTTAAAAAAGTGGTACTAAGTCCAACAAAATGTAATTAAATTATTTTATCTTTTGTTCTTTAAAGATGACATGTTTTCTAACTTTTGGATCATACTTTTTTAGTTCAAGTTTCTCAGTCATCTGTTTAGGGTTTTTATCTTTTACATAAAAATAACCAGTGTTAGCGGAGCTAACAAGTTTAATTTGTATAGTATTAGATTTTGCCATAACTTTTTATAAACTAAAATTTAAATCTGTCAAGATGAAGTATCTCTAACATTTATTTGAAATGCTAAAAATACACCTTTCATTTTTGGAAGCAACCAAATACTGAGTATTGTTGTAAATGCAGGCCAAAAAGTTAGCTGAAATTCTATAGGTGGAGGGTTGTCAAGGCTTTCTAAAAAAACAATCATTGGAATTATGATGTGTCCTACAACAAATATTGTACAATAAGCTGGGCCGTCATCTGTCTTAAACTTAGCAAAGTTGGTCTTACATTTATTACACCTTGGCTTTAGTTTTACGTAAGAGTCGAATAATTTAGTTTTTCCGCAGACAGGACATAGCTTCAGAAATCCTCTTCCTAACTTATTACGTAGATTATTTTTTCTATTTCTCATTTAAGTGTTTTAAATTATTAATTGTAATTTGACCTTTCACAATATTAACTCCTATAACTTTGAAACTCACTTTTTGTCCTAATTTAAAGTTTTTATTAGTTCTTTTCCCAAAAATGATTTCGTTTTTTTCGTCAAACTCATAAAAATCGTCAATTAGATCTTTGAGTTTTAATAATCCTGAAAAAGGAAGTTCAATTGCTTTTACAAAAATTCCGAAATTGGTTAGACCATCAATATATCCAGTGAATTTTTTTATTTTCATTTTTTTAATATAAATACAACAAGCTTTTTCCATAAGCTCTCTTTCAATAAATTCTCCTTTTTTTTCCTGAATAAGTAAATGTTCACATAAAGAATCATTAATAGTTTCAACTTCGTTTTTTTTTCTCTCAAATAAATTTTCACATAAAGTTCTATGAACTAGTAGGTCAGAATACCTTCTTATTGGCGAAGTGAAATGTGTATAATAACTTAATCCAAGACCAAAATGTCCAATATTTTGATGGTGATAAAAAGCTTTTGATTGGCATCGTAGAAGAATATCTTTTAAAAAAAAAAATTTTGGATGATCTTTTAAATTCAAAATTTTATTTTGATACTGATTTTTTTTTATAAAATCATTATTCGTGTCTATATTTAGTTTTCCTAAAACATCAACCAATTTTTTAATTTTTTCTTCACTTGGTTTTTCATGATTTCTGTAAATACTTTTGATTTTCTTTTTTGATAAAATTTTAGCAACTACTTCATTTGCGAAAATCATTAATTCTTCAATAATTTTGGTTGATTTTAACTCTTTTGATTTTTTTATTTTAATTTTAGATTTAGAAAAAATAATCTTAAAATTATTCAAATTAAAATCAATTTTTCCTCTAGCTTCGCTTTTTTTTTTTAAAATTTTATAACAAAAAAAAAGATCATCTATAGTTTTATTTTTTATCTTTTTGTCATAATAAATCTCCTCTACTTTTTTGTAAGTAAGTCTTTCTTTTGAAATTATTATTGAACGTGAAAACTTAGAATTTAAAATATTTCCCTCAAAATCTATTTTACTTTTCAAAACTATGCATTTTCTTTTTTTGCCTGGAACAAGTGAACAAAGGTCATTTGATAGGAACTCAGGAAGCATAGGGATAACTCTATTCGGTAAATAAAAAGAATTCCCTCTTTTTTTGGCTTCTAAATCAAATATATCATTTGGTTTCACGTAATAAGACACATCCGCAATAGCAACAAAAATTTCGAGAAAGTCTTTTCTTTTTTTTACAAAAACAGCATCATCAAAATCCTTACTATCGTCATTATCAATTGTTACAAATCCAATTTTTGTAAGATCATCATGCTCTTTTTTTCTTTCTATAAAATTTGAAGCACTAAAGTATTTAAAATGTTTAGGAAAAAAGGTTCTTAATTTACTATTTTTGATTTCATTCTCAATTAAGAAATTCAAACTTATATCATTTTTTTTTCTTTTTTGTTTTCTTTGTTTTCTCATCTATTATCAATAAAGCGTCTTTTAAGGAAATATCTTCAATTTTTAAATTTCTTGGAAGACTGAGTTTTTGAATTTCATTATCTTCAGTACCAATTTCTAAATAGTATCCAAATTTTCCTTTTTTAATTGTTATTGTTTTATTTGAATTTGGCAGGGTTCCTAATTCAATCCCTTTTAAAAGGCGTTCTTTTTCACTTATTAATTCAATTGCTCTATTTAGACCGATATATAAAACATCGTCATCCTTTAAATTAACATATGTTGGAGTAGGTTTTTTATCATGTTTAATGTATGGTCCAAAAGGACCAATAGCAGCAGTTATCTTCTTCTTACTATCTGGATGAAATCCTATTTCTCTTGGAAGTTTTAGTAAATCAAGTGCTTTTGAAACATCAATCTGTTTGAAATCAACGTTTTTTGGTACAGCTGTTCTTTTGATTTTAGATTCACTTTCTTCAATCTCTAAGTACAAACCATATCTACCTTTTTTTATCTTTATAGGTTTTTTAGTTACAGGATGGGTGCCTAAAATCTTTTCACCATCAATAAAATTTGTAGTATCTTCTTCATCCAAACTTTGACTAAATTTACATCCATTGCTATCTTTACTATAATTAGAGCATCCTATAAAAGGGCCACTGAAAGCAAATTTTATAACTTGCCTTCCATTTTTACATTTTGGACATTTCTTTTCTTTCAACAATTCGCTACTTTTTTCGTTAATATGATCAATAACATTGGTAATACTCATTTTTTCAACGTCACTTACCGTTTCATTCAGAATCTCAAGGAAATTTTTTAAAATCACTTTCCATTCAATTTCAGCTTTTGTTATTTGATCCAATTGTTTTTCTAAGCTTGCAGTAAATTCATATTCTACAAAATTATTAAAATAGGATTCCAGGAATTTTGACAGTATCTTACCTTTGGCATTTGGAACCATTGATTTATTTCTTACTTGAACGTAATCTTTCTCTTTTAACTTTTTAATTATGGATGCATAGGTCGAGGGTCTGCCTATACCAAGTTCTTCTAATTTCTTTATTAGCCCAGCCTCAGAATATCTTTTTGGTGGAGAGGTAAAAAATTGATTTTTTTCAATCTTTTCTGGTTTTGTTGAATATTTTTCTGTAAAAATTGGAATTTTGTTTTTAGATTCTTCATCAGAATCTGAAAAATTATATACCTTTTTAAATCCGTCAAAAACCAAAATTGTTCCAGATGCTTTAAATTTAAATTCGTCTGCACTCACAAAAATTGTAGTTTCTTGGTTAATACTTGGTAACATTTGCGAAGCTATAGTCCTATTCCAAATCAGTTCATAAAGCTTAAATTGATTTTGATTTACTTTTCCTTTTATTAAATTGGGATATAACTCAAGATTTACAGGATTAATTGGTTCATGTGATTCTTGAGCAAATTTTGCTTTATTTTTGAATATATTTTCTGATTTTGGCAAATATTTATCTCCATATCTTTCAAATATTATTTTTCTACTTAAGTGAATTTTTTCTTTATTTAGAACTATGAAATCGGATCTTGGGTATGTAATTAGACCTTGTTCTCCATCTTTATAAGCACTTCCATCAAAAAGTTGTTGTGCAAGCGATGTTGTTAGAGAGGATGAAAAACCTAATTTTGATGACGCGTCTTGAAGAAGAGTAGAAGCTGAGTAGGGAGGGTAAGGACTTCTCTTTTTTTGTTTTTTTTCTATTTTATTTATTATAAAAGTTTTTTCTTTTAATTCTTTTAACAAAATATCTGCACTTTTAATGGAGGATATTGATAGTTTTTTAATTTTTTCTTCTCCACGCATAAAAAGCTTAAATTTTTGACTTTTTCCTTCTTTATTCCTCAGGATAGTTTCTATCTCCCAATATTCTTTTGGCGTAAATTGATCAATTTCCATTTCTCGATTAGCTAATATCCTTAGTGCGGGTGATTGAACTCTTCCAGCACTTTTTCCAAAAATTGTTCTCCTCTGAGTAATTGGAGATATTCTGTAACCAAAAAATCTATCTAAAAATCTTCTTGCAATTGCTGCATTAACGAGATTGATATTTATATCTCTGGGATTTTCGATAGCTTTTAAAACTGTATCTTTATTTACTTGATTAAATTCAATTCTAGAAATTTTTTTACCATTTAGAAGGTTCTTTTCTTTGCAAATTTCTAAAAGGTGCCAGGCAATTAATTCGCCCTCTCTATCCGGGTCAGGAGCCAAAAAAATTTCCTCGGCATTTTTTACCAATTTTATAATTGGATTTATTTTTTCATTATCTATTTCCCACTTTTTTACATTAAAATCTTCCGTTTCTTCAATTCCTATTCCACTTTAGGAAGATCTCTAAAATGACCAATACTGGCTATAACTTCATATTCAGAGTCTAGGTAAGCTTTTAGTGTCTTGGCCTTGGAGGGAGATTCTACAACTATAAGTTTCATTATTTACTTCTTAACTTAATTGAGGGTTCTTTATTATTTATAAGTCTGATTATATTTTCTTTATGCTTAAAGTAGATAAATATATTTAAAATTAATAAAAGTAAAAAAAAATTTTTATCTGAATTAAAAAAAATAAAAATTGTAATTATTAAAGATGAAATTAAAGCAGATAATGAAGAATATTTTGTTAATATTGCCGTAAATAACCACGAAAAGATATAAACTAAACCATAAATTATGGAATGACCAAATAGAATTCCAATTAATACAGCAACTCCTTTACCACCCTTGAATTTAAGCCAGATTGGAAAAATATGTCCCAAAAATACACCTATTGAAGCAATCATCGTATGTTGCTCAAAATTTACCATACAAATTTTTACCGGAATAAAAGCTTTTAGAACATCAAGAATCAGGGTGCTCAGTCCAGTTTTCCATCCACTAACTCTCGTAATATTGGTTGCACCGAAATTTCTTGAACCAGAATCTCGTGGATCTTGCTTTTTAAAAATCTTTGATAAAATTAACCCAGATGGAAGTGAGCCCAAAAAATAACTGATTATAAAAAAGTAGAATGTCATAGACATTTGAAAACAAGTCTTCCTTTTATGAACGTCATTAAATTTTTGCCCTCTACAAGTAAACCGTCAAAAGGCGTATTTTTTGATTTGCTTAAAAAATTGTCTGCTTCAATTTTCCATGGTTTGTTTTCGTCAAGCACAATAAGGTCAGCATCAAGCCCTTTACCAATAACTCCCGATTTCAAACCTAAAATATTTGCCGGTTTATTTGTGACTAAAGATAATACGGACTCAATTTTTAGACTACCATTTTTTACTAAACTTAATGTTAGAGGTAATAAAGTTTCTAAACCAACAGCACCATATTCAGCTTGGTTGAACGGTAGTCTTTTTGCATCTTGATCTTGTGGAGTATGATCGGAGACAATTGCATCAATAGTTCCATCTTGTAACCCTTGAATAATAGCTAACCTATCACTTTCTGTTCTGAGTGGTGGAGATAACTTTGCAAAAGTTCTATAATTTTCAATTGCCATTTCATTTAGCATAAAATAGGGTGGAGCGGTGTCACAAGTAACATTTAGTCCCTCTTTTTTTGCTTTTCGAATTATTTCAACTGCTACTGATGTTGAAACATGATTGATATGGTACCTAGCACCTGTCTCACGAACAATCCAAAGATCTCTTTCGATAATCATTGCTTCAGCATAGTAAGGAATTCCTTTGAGCCCCAACCTTGTAGAAACTTCTCCCTCATTCATTACTCCGTCAGAACTTAAGTTATTTTCTTCAGGATGTTGCATTATTAAACCGTCGAACGATTTGACATAAGTAAAAGCTCTTTTCATCACTCTTGCATTTGAAACTGATTTTATAGCGTCTGTAAAACCTAATGCTCCTGATTCATGCATTAATTGTAGTTCACAAATTTCTTTGCCCAAAAGGTCTCTTGTTATGCATCCAGTACAAAAAATTTTAGTTAATGCAACTTCTCTAGCTTTTCTCTGAATTGATTGAATAAGCGCAGGCTGATCAATTACTGGAAATGTATTGGGCATGCAGACAAGTGAGGTTATTCCACCAGAAGTTGCAGATTTTGAAATACTTTTCATAGTTTCTTGGTGTTCGAATCCTGGCTCTCTGATTTGTGCTCTCATATCAACTAAACCAGGACAAACGAGTAAATTATTACAATCAATTTTTTCAAAATTTTCAGAAATATTATTTTCTTTTATGTGTTCTCCAAAATCATAGATTATTTTATCTTTTATTAGTAAACCTCCCTCAATAGTTCTATCTTCGTTAGGAAGAATAATTTTTCCATTTAATAACGCAAAGTCTTTAGCTGTTTTTTTATCAAAATTAAATAGAACTTCTTTACTCATTGATTTTTTGTCTGATTTAAATAGATAGCTTTTAAACAAGCCATTCTTACTGCGACACCCATTTGTACTTGCTCAAAAATAGCAGATCTGTCAAAGTCATCAGCCAGTTCTGAATCTATTTCCACTCCCCTGTTCATTGGTCCAGGATGAAGCACTAAGGCATCCTCTTTTGCATAATTTAGTTTTTCTCTATCTAAACCGTAAAATCTGAAGTATTCTCTTACAGATGGAACATAAGAACCGGACATTCTCTCTAGTTGCAGTCTAAGCATCATAATGATATCACAATTTTTAAGCCCTTTTTTCATGTTATAAAAAACTTTTACACCAAGTTTTTCGATTTTTTTTGGAACTAATGTGGCAGGGGCAATAATTCTAACCTCAGCTCCGAGAGTATTTAATAAATGTATATTTGATCTCGCTACCCTGCTGTGGAGTATATCTCCGCAGATAGCAACAATTAATCCACTCAGAGTTTTTTTTCTTCTCAAAATTGTAAGTGCATCTAATAAAGCTTGTGTTGGATGCTCATGTGGTCCATCGCCAGCATTAATAACTGAACATTTTACTTTCTCCGATAATAAATTTACTGCACCAGCATCATTATGTCTAACAACTATAATATCTGGTTGCATTGCATTTAGTGTCATTGCAGTATCTAAAAGTGTCTCCCCTTTTTTAATTGAGCTAGATTCAAGAGAAATATTTAATATGTCTGCTCCTAACTTCTTACCAGCAAGCTCAAAAGATGTCCTTGTTCTTGTGGAATTTTCAAAAAAAAGATTGATACAAGTTTTATTTTTTAAAATTTCTAATTTATTACCTTTTTTATTTAGGTAATTAACATATTTCTCAGATTCTTGCAGTAGATAATTTATGGACGGAGGACTTAAACCCTCAATGCCGAGAAGATGTTTGTGAGGATAAAAATTTTTTTTCAAGACCCCATTCATTAAAGTTCAATATATTAATATTTACTTATAAAACAATCAAAATTTTATATAATTTTGTTTTTTTTTAAATTTTGAATATTAGCTTTATTTAGTTTTAAAAATTTTCTAAGTATTTTTTCGGTATCCTCTCCTAACGTAGGAGGTGATTTTTTAAATTTAGTAGGAGACTTTGATAGTTTTATTGGGCTTCCAATCAAATCTACTTTACCACTTGAAGACTTAGAATGTTTCATTGAAATCTTCATATTTCTTGATATTACTTGAGGATCTTCAAATACTTGTTTTATATTATTAATTGGGCCACAAGGAACATTTACCCTCACTAATCCCTCGATCCACTGAGAAATTGTTTTTTTTTTAATTACTTTTTCCAAAATAATATTTAGTTTTTCTCTATTTTTAACTCTTGAAGAATTTGTCTTAAAATCTTTGCACTGATAAATTTTTTTTAACCCAGCAAAAATACAAAATTTTTTAAATTGATTATCGTTCGCGATAGCTAAAACCATAAGACCATCTTTCGCCTCAACAACCTGATATGGAACAATGGAGGGGTGATCGTTACCTAGTTTTTCTGGAATTTCATTAGATATTAAAAAGTTCTGTGCGACATAACTTAACCATGATACTTGGGAGTCAAGAAGAGAGATATCAATATGTTGTCCTTTTCCTGTTAAGTCTCGATACCTTAAAGCTGATAAGATGGAAATGCAGGCATATAATCCTGTTATTATATCAGAAACTCCTACTCCTATCTTTGTGGGCAAACCTTTTTTTTGTCCTGTTATGCTCATAATACCCCCCATCGCTTGAACCAAGTAATCGTAGCCACCTCTTTTTGAATATGGTCCGGTCTGTCCAAATCCTGTAATTGAGCAATATATTATATCAGGCTTAATTTTAATTAAGCTTTTATAATCAAGGCCATATTGTTTTAAATTTCCAGCTCTAAAATTTTCAACGATAATATCGCATTGTTTTATTAATTCCTTGGCTAGCTTTTGTCCCTCCTTTGTTGTCAGGTCTATTGTAACTGAGTGTTTATTTCTGTTCACGCTCAAAAAATATGAGCTTTCTTGTGGATTTAAAGATTTTTTGTCCAAATATGGAGGACCAAGATTTCTTGAATCATCTCCTGTAATAGGGCGCTCTACTTTTATTATTTCTGCTCCAAGATCTCCAAGTGTTTGTGTGCAAGTTGGTCCGGCCAAGACTCTAGTTAAATCAAAAATTTTAATTCCGGACAATGGTTGGTTGATTTTACTAATCATTTTTTTTTTTATTTTTAAAATTCAAAAAATCCTGAAGTATTTCACTTGCTGCAAACTTATCAATAATTTTTTTTTGTTTTATAGTTTTTATGCATAAGTTTTTTAATTTTTCTGTTGCCTCTAAACTTGAATATCTCTCGTCCCAAAAAAAAATAGGAATTTTAAAATTATTATTCTCTAAAAAAGTATTAAAATTTTTTGATATATCTTTTATTGATTGAGTTTTTTTATTCTCTGAACCATCAAAATTTAAAGGTATCCCAATTACTATACTTCCAATATTATAATCCTCAATATTTTTAAGTAATTTGTTAAATAAATCCTTTTTGTTATAATTCAATACCCTCATGGGAATTGAGTATTTTTTTTTTGGATCTGAGATAGCTAACCCCGTTTTTCTATGCCCAAGATCAATTGCAAGGATATTTTCTTGCTTTATTGAGATTTCAACTAAAAATTCATTTATATTGAAGAAAATCATATCGGATGCTATTTATAAATAATCATATTACACTAATACTTTATTATGACTATAGATAGTTCGGTTGTTAAAAAAATTGCAAACTTATCAAAATTAAAGTTTGATAAAAACCAAGAATCTCATCTTGTAAAAGAGTTGAATAATATTTTAGATTGGGTTGACAAACTTCAAGAGGTAGAAACATCAGATATTGAACCCATGTTATCTGTATTTAACGAGAAGATGGTAATGAGAAACGACGAGGTCGCTCAATCCTTTAATGTGGATAAACTATTACAAAATTCTCCTAGAAAAGATTCTGATTTTTTTGTTGTTCCCAAAGTTATTGAGTAGTAATGAAAGAAATGGATAATCTTACAATAGAATTAGCGATATCTTACTTGAATCAAAAAAAAATATCATCCTTAGAATTAACTAATCATTTTATAAATAAAATTGAAAAACATAAAAATTTAAATTGTTACATAACTCGCACTTTTGAAATAGCAAAGAAAATGGCAACTAAAGCAGACCAAAAAATTAATAATTCTGAGGAACTTGGAATTCTTGAAGGAATTCCAATCGCAATGAAAGATCTTTTTTGTACTAAAGATGTCAGAACAACTGCTGGGTCTAAAATACTTGAAAATTTTTTACCATTTTATGAATCGACTGTCTCAAATAATTTATGGGAATCAGGAGCAGTAATGTTAGGAAAATCTAATTTAGACGAATTTGCAATGGGTTCAGCTAACACTACGAGTAGTTTTGGAAATGTAATAAATCCATGGAAGTCTGAAAAAAATTCGTCCCTATCTCTTGTTCCAGGTGGTTCCTCAGGAGGTTCTGCGTCTGCTGTTTGTTCTGATTTATGTTTAGCTGCTACTGGTTCAGATACAGGTGGTTCTATAAGACAACCAGCAGCATTTTGTGGTTTAGTTGGTCTTAAACCTACATATGGTAGATGTTCCAGATTTGGGATGATAGCTTTTGCGTCTTCACTTGATCAAGCAGGACCAATTACCAAAACCGTTGCCGATGCAGCCATAATGTTACAAGCAATGGTGAGTTATGATGAAAAAGATTCTACAAGCTCAAAAAAACCTATACCAAATTTTAGTCTGAACATTAAAGATGGAATTAAAGGAAAAAAAATAGGTATACCTAAAGAATATAATGTTAAGGGTCTTAATAGTGAAATTGATAAAGTCTGGAAAAATGGTATTAATTGGCTTTGTGAAGAAGGAGCGGAAGTTATTGAAATTTCATTGCCTCATACAGAATACGCTTTGCCAGCATATTATATAATTGCACCTGCAGAAGCATCCGCAAACTTAGCTAGATATGATGGCATTAGATTTGGTCGCAGAGAAGATGCTGACGAATTAGATGAATTATATAAAGGTACCAGATTTAGAGGTTTTGGTGATGAAGTGAAAAGAAGAATAATGATAGGTACATATGTTTTATCTGCAGGATATTATGATGCTTACTACATAAAAGCTCTAAAAATAAGAAGACTTATTTCTAATGATTTTGTAAATGCTTTTAAAATATGTGACTTTATATTAACACCAACTACACCAGGTGTAGCTTTTCCAATAGGTGAAAAACAAAATGATCCACTTGAAATGTATTTAAATGATATTTTGACTGTTCCTGCAAGTTTAGCAGGATTGCCTGCTATTTCAGTTCCTTCAGGATTTAACTCTGAAAAATTACCAATAGGATTACAACTAATTTCGGAACCATTTAATGAAGTGGAGCTATTAAAAGCTGCTTATGTTTTAGAACAAAAAGCAAATTTTAAAAGATTAAAATCATGACTTATATTATAAAAGGTGAAAAAAGTAATTGGGAAGTTGTTCTTGGACTTGAAGTTCATGCTCAAATTAATGCAAAATCAAAATTATTTTCAACTGCTGCGAATAATTATGGTGCAGCGCCAAATTCGCAAGTGGCTTTAGTTGATGCAGGAATGCCAGGAGCATTACCAGTTATAAATAAAGAATGTGTTAAACAAGCAATTTTAACTGGTATCGGTTTAAACGCAGAGATCAATTTAATTTCAATTTTTGATAGAAAAAATTATTTTTACCCAGATTTACCTCAGGGATACCAAATTTCACAATTTACCCATCCGATAGTTGGGAATGGTTACATTTTTATTGATACAGAACATGGTCAAAAAAAAATTGGCATAACAAGACTTCATCTTGAACAAGATGCTGGAAAAAGTTTGCACGTTGAAAATACCGACTATTCGCTTATTGACCTAAATCGTTCAGGATGTGGTTTGATGGAGATAGTTTCAGAGCCAGACTTAAGAAGCCCAAATGAGGCAGCCGAATATGTTAAAAAACTTAGATCAATTCTAAGGTATATAGGAAGTTGCGATGGAAACATGGAAAAAGGAAATCTTAGAGCAGATGTAAATGTTTCAGTTAGAAAAAAAAACTCAGAGTTGGGCACTAGATGTGAGATTAAGAATGTGAATTCAATCAAGTTTATTCAACAAGCTATAGAATTCGAAGCGAATAGGCAAGTAGAATTACTTGAATCAGGGAAGGAAATTAATCAAGAAACAAGATTATTTGATCCCCAAAAAGGAGAAACGAGATCAATGAGAAGTAAAGAAGAGTCTCATGATTACAGATACTTTCCAGATCCAGATTTGCCACCTTTGAGAATTGAAAAGGAATTGATTGAAAGATTAAAAGAAGAAATGCCTGAGTTACCTGATAAAAAAAAAAAAGATTTATGGAGGAATATAGAATCAAAGAATATGATGCATCAATCTTAGTTTCTGAGAAAGACACAGCCGATTTCTTCGAAAAATTGATTCCAAATAGAGATATCAGGTTAGTCATAAGTTGGGTAACTGGAGAATTATTTTCTTATTTGAAAAAAAAGAATATTACAATCAGAGATAGAAGTATTTCTGTTGATAAAATAGGCGAGCTGATAGATCTTATTCAGAATGGTGTATTGTCTAATAGATTAGCAAAAGAATTATTCGAGGAGTATTTAAATGGTGACAAGTCTGCAAAAGATCTTGTAAGTGAAAAAGGAATGACTCAAATTTCAAATGAAAATCAGATAAGTGATATGATTCAAAAAGTTTTACAAACAAACCCTAAAATGTTAGATGAATATAAAAACGGAAAGGATAAACTTTTCGGTTTTTTTATTGGACAAGTTATGAAAATTTCAAATGGGAAGGCAAATCCAAAAATTTTAAATACTTTATTAAAAAAAAAATTAAAGCAGGATGGGTGACTGAGAGGCCGAAAGTACCAGGTTGCTAACTTGGCGAACGAGCAATCGTTCCGTGGGTTCGAATCCCACCCCATCCGCCATTTTATGAGAGATTTTTGATAAAGAAATAAAACGTTTGAGCCAAATAGTATACTAATCCTATGATCGCAACATAATATGAATAAATTGTCAACTTCATTCCTTTTACTCGAAAATTAAAATTTTTATCCTTTTCATTTTGATCTAAAATACCTTTTGAATGTAAAAATCTTCCAACTAACAACATTAAAATCGAAATACAGCAAAAAATTAATAAATTATGAAAATATAAAAACATCAAAACTAACAAACTAAAAGGCACATTTTCATTAAAATTTGCATGTGCTCTAATTGAGCGGAGTAGAGTAAGATTATTTGAATCTCCAATTGAAACTTTAAACTTTCTTCTGTAATGGATAATATTTCGAAATAACTTTATGTACAAAAAAATTAGGATTATTAAACATACAAGAAAAATTGATTCTAATAATAGTCTTTCCATTCTTAATTTTCGTTCTATATATTAATAATGCTATAATATAATAATTTTAATAAACGTTCTAACAAAAATTGAATATGAAAAAACAAGTTGTTATTAATTGGTTTAGACAAGACTTACGGACGCATGATAACCCTTCACTAAGTTTTGCTTCGAAATTAAATCTACCTATTATTAATATTTTTGTTCTTGATGAAATAAATTGCAAAAATAAGAACCTTGGAAGTTCTTCCAAAATATGGCTCTACTATTCTTTAAAAGCTTTAAATAAAGAACTAAATTTTAAATTAAATTTTTTTAAAAACTCACCAGAAATTATTTTTAGTGATCTTATAAAAGAGTACGATATCATGTATGTGACATGGAATAGATGTTATGAACCATGGATTATTAATAGAGATAAAAACCTAAAAAGTTTTCTAAAAAAATCTGGTGTAAACGTAAAAACATTTAATAGTAATCTTTTGTGGGAACCTTGGGAGATACTTAAGGATGACGGAACCCCATACAAAGTTTTTTCTCCTTTTTACAAGAGAGGTTGTCTAAATGCCGCCATGCCAAGACGACCAATACCAAAACCGCATTTGCGAACATGTTTTTTGAAAAAAAACTTTACAGAATTAAATTCGTTGAACTTACTACCAAGTAAACACTGGTACAAAAAGTTTAATAGAATCTCTGATATTAATTTTGATTCTTTAGAAAGTAATGTTAATAATTTTTTTAGCATAGGTATAAAAAATTACAAAGAGGGAAGAAACTTGCCGGGGAAAAATAATGTATCCAGACTATCTCCCTTTATACATTTTGGACAGATATCTCCAAATTTTCTGTGGTATAAATGTGATGATTTCAATTTTGACGAAAATGTAGAGCATTTTAAAACTGAATTAGGATGGAGAGAATTTTCTTATTATCTTCTTTATCATTTTCCTCACTTGCCTGACAAAAACTTACAACAAAAATTTGATAGATTTCCATGGAAGTACAATATTGACTACTTAAATAGCTGGAAAAGGGGTAAAACGGGTTACCCAATAGTAGATGCTGGAATGCGAGAGCTTTGGGAAACTGGTTATATGCATAATAGAGTGAGGATGATAGTAGGTTCTTTTTTAGTAAAAAATCTACTGCAAGATTGGAGGTACGGAGAACAATGGTTTTGGGATTGTTTATTTGATGCTGACCTAGCTAGTAACAGTGCAAGCTGGCAATGGGTAGCAGGTTCTGGTGCAGATGCAGCACCATATTTCAGAATTTTTAACCCTGTGTCTCAAGGTCAGAGATTTGATTTTGATGGTGAATATACTAGAAGGTTCTTACCAGAATTAAAATATTTACCTTTAAAATTTCTTTTTAATCCATGGGAGGCTCCATCTGAAATTCTCGAAGAAGCAAATGTAAAATTAGGAGAAAATTATCCTTTGCCAATAGTAGATTTGAAAGAATCTAGAAATTTGGCACTAGATGCCTTTTCAATAATAAGAATTAAATAGAAGTATGGAAAAAGCTTTTATTATTTTAGGAAATCAACTTTTTAATACAAAGTTTTTTGAGCAATACAAAGACCACAAATTCTTTATGGCAGAGGATTTTGGCCTATGTACATACGAAAAACATCATAAGCATAAAATAATATTTTTTTTGTCATCAATGCGTTCCTTTAAAGAAGAATTAGAAAACCTTAAATTTGATATTTTTTACCATTCTTGTCATGAAAAAGACTTTAAAAAAAGTTATGAAGAAAAACTTCAAAATTTTATCACATCAAAAAGAATCAGTTCGATATCTTTTTTTGAAATAGAAGACAAAAATTTTGAATTAAGAATTTTTAGAATTTTAAAAAAGTTGGATGTAAAATTTAGTTGTATAAGAACTCCGATGTTTTTATCAAAAAGAGAGGATTTTAAAAATTACTTAAACAAAAACAAAAAACCATTTATGGCGTCTTTTTATAAGATTCAAAGAAAAAAGAATAATATTTTAGTTTCTAACGATGGTAGTCCAATTGGTGGAAAATGGAGCTTTGATACGGAAAATAGAAAGAAAATTCCAAATTCACTTGATTTACCTAGCCAACCCCAGTTTAAGGATTCTAAACATACAATTGAAATCAAAGAATTTGTAAAAAAAAACTTTGAAAACCATCCAGGGTCGGTTCAAGATTTTTGGATTGGCACTACAAGAGATGATGCATGGGCTTGTTTTGAACATTTCATTAAGTACAAAATTGAACTTTTTGGTGACTTCGAAGATGCGGTCAGTCATAAAGATAATGTATTATTTCATAGTGCATTGAGTCCTTTTATTAATATAGGATTAATCACTCCAGGCGAAATAATCTCCAGATTGAGTTTGAATGAGTCAAAAATAAGAATTAACTCTTACGAGGGTTTTATAAGACAAATTATTGGTTGGCGAGAGTTTATGAGAGGTATATATCAAAACTTTGAAAAGGAATTGGGAACAAGTAATTTTTTTTCACATAATAGAATAATGAAAAAGTCCTGGTACGAAGGAAAGACAGGATTAGAACCTTTGGATTTTTCAATAAAAAATGCATTAAAATATGGATGGACTCATCACATTGAAAGATTAATGATACTAGCAAATATAATGAATTTATGCGAAATAAGACCAATTGAAGTATATAAGTGGTTTATGGAGATGTTTATTGATTCATCTGAATGGGTTATGTATCCGAATGTGTATGGAATGGGATTGTTCAGCGATGGAGGCATTTTTGCCACTAAACCATACATTTGTGGTTCTGCTTATTTTTTAAAGATGATGGATTTTAAAAAAGGAAACTGGTGCAGAATTATGGATGGGTTGTATTGGAGATTTATTGAAAAAAATAAAATTTTTTTTCAAAAAAATCCGAGACTTTCTATGATGGTAAGAATTTTAGATAAAATGAAAGTAGATAGAAAAGAGGAAATTTTTGCTTCTGCTGAAAATTTCATTAAGTTAAATACAAAATAGATATTAACTTTAAAGTTTATGCAAAAAAAATTAGATTTTAAAATCTGTATTGTTTGTAAAAAAAAATTTTCATGGAGAAAAAAGTGGAGCAAAAATTGGGAAAATGTAAAATACTGTTCAAATAAATGCAAAAAGTTTAAGGCTGTTTAGTAGTTCTTAAATATGATTTAATTTTTTTATATCCATCCGGAAATAATTTATCTGCTTCTGAATCAGAAACAGCAGGCACTATTATAACATCATCGCCATTTTTCCAGTTCGCGGGTGTAGCAACTTTATATTTATTTGTTAATTGAATAGAATCAAGGACTCTTAAAATTTCGTCAAAATCTCTTCCTGTCGTCATCGGATATGTTAACATCATTTTAATCTTTTTATCTGGATCTATCAAAAAAATAGACCTAACAGTCGCATTTGTCAAAGCAGTCCTTTTTTCACCAGGGTTTTCCTCAGCCGGAAGCATATTATAAAGTTTGGCTATTTCAAGTTTTTCATCTGCAATTAAAGGATAATCTACTTTTGAACCTTGTGTTTCTTCAATATCTTTTAACCATTCGACGTGATCATCAATTCCGTCAATGCTTAGGCCAATAATTTTACAATTTCTTGATGAGAATTCACCACTTATTTTCGCTAAATAGCCTAGTTCAGTTGTGCACACTGGAGTAAAATCTTTAGGATGTGAGAAAAGTACTACCCAAGAGTTATTAGCCCATTTATGAAAATTGATATTACCTTCAGTAGTTTTAGCATTGAAGTTGGGTGCGTAATCATTTATTTTTAATTGCATATTACAATCATAATACATTCTTGAACAAACAACAAAAAAAAAATTAATTTGATATTTTAAAAAAAAAAAGCAAGGATCTAACTTTTCAATACTTTATAATATGCTATCTAATTTAATTCAAAAAATTAAAAATTCAAATAACCCATTCTACGTCTTTAGAAAAAAAAATTTAAAAAATTCTGTGGAGTTCTTTTTAAGAAATTTCAATGGAAATGTTATTTACGCCTTAAAAGCAAATGCTGAGCCATTGATAATAAAAAATTTAATAAAATTTGGTATTAATCGTTTTGACGCTGCATCATTAAATGAAATTATTCTGATAAGAAAAATTACACCTCACGCGGAGATTTTTTTTATGAATCCGGTTAAATCAAGAGAATCAATAAAATTAGCATATTTTAATTATGGTGTTAAAAATTTCGTTTTAGACTCTTTAGTAGAATTAAAAAAAATAAATGAACAAACTAACTTTGCACAGGATTTGAATTTATTTATTAGACTTGATATTCCGAATAAGTATGCAAAAGTAGATTTGTCAAAAAAATTTGGTGTAGACTATAAAGAAATATTTGAAATTTTAAATATAACAAAAAATTATGCATTTAAAACTGGAATTTGTTTTCATATTGGATCTCAATGTTATAATTTTAAAGCGTACACTCACGCACTAAAAATAGTTTCTAAAATAATAGAAAAATCAAATTTTAAAATTGATTTTTTAAATGTAGGTGGAGGTTTTCCCTCATCATATGCTGACTTTATTCCTCAAAATTTAAAGGAATATTTTAATGTAATCAATTCTGAATTCAAAAAAATTAAAAAGAGCAACATCACCCTTCTAGCTGAACCTGGCAGAATTATTGTCTCAGACTGTATGTCATTAATTGTTCGTGTGGAATTAAGAAAAAAAAACAATTTATATATTAATGATGGTGTTCACGGTGGATTAAGAGACGCGTTATATAATGGATTCAACTATCCAGTTAGATTAGTATTTTCTGAAAGAAAAATTTCTAAAAAACTCGCTCCATTTAGTTTTTATGGTCCAACTTGTGATTCCAATGATTATATTAAAGGTCCTTTTTATCTACCTAAAGATATTAGTGAAGGTGATTTCATTGAAATTGGAAAATTAGGAGCATATTCAAAAACTCTTAGTAGCAATTTTAATGGTTTTGAAATAGATAAAAAAATAATTTCAACCTATGATGAAGAATTTAAAAATGAAAGATAAAATTTTTAAATTAAAAATTATAATATAAGACTGAACTAATTCCAACACACAAAAAGAGGATACCGATTACTTTCTGCGGATTTATAGTTTCCTTAAAATATAAATTTCCCAAGAATACTGATGATATTTGACCAATACTTCTTTTTATTGATTCCATGATTGTTACGTAAGTTAAACTGATGGAAAAGAACTGAAGAATAGTTGCGCCTAAACCAATAACTAATGTAAGAGAAATTAACTTATAGTTTTTTAAATAGTTTACAATTAAAATATCAATTTCTTTTCTCTTTATGATTATTAATAAAATAAACATAACTAATGACTGAAAAAATCCGTGAAAATTCATTGTAGCGTATTTGAAGCAAACTTTATCAAAAACGGGAGTAACACTCCATAGAATTGAAACTATTAGCATATAGATGGCACCTTTTTCTGATTTTATGATTGAGAAACTTCTTAAAATTTCTACTAATGTAAAATTTTTTGCATATAATATCATTGTTCCAACTAGGATACTTATGATTCCAAAATATTGAAAAATATTAAGATTTTCTTTTAAGATTATAGATGAGAAAACTGCACTAAAAAGTGGTGAAAATGATAAAAGTGGTATAGTAAGACTTAACTGTGAGCTTTTAATAGATTCTAAAAATAAAAATGCAGAAATTATATTTATAAAAACTAACACCCCAGCCGGTAAAATATAAGAATGAAAGTCAACTTTAAAAAAATCAAGAAATAACCAGATAGAAAAAAAAACAATTTGAATTAATGAAAAAAAGATCAGTAGCTCAGTTGATTTAACTTTTTTTAAGCTAAATTTTCTCGAAATATCAAAAAATGCCCAAAAAATTCCTGAAATTATGCAAAGAATTATTCCCATAAGATATAGTATAGGAATTGTAAAAAAAAGGATGCATAAATTTTTTAAACTATTTGTTACTAAAAGTTCGGAAGTCTCATTAAATTTGAACCAGCTTGATCTAATTCTTCTGCCATTTGAATAAATTTTATATGCATTTCAAACTTTCTTTGTTGATCTATTGAGTTTACCATTTCATTAACAATATTTACGTTGCTTTTTTCAAGAAATCCAACAAGTAATTTTGCTTGTTGGTTTGTCTCAATTGGAATAATTTCCTCTTGACCGTTTTCATTAATGTTTGGCTCTATTCTTATATGACCGTCTAATGATTTTTTCAATCTTATTTCTTCAGCAGGTACTGCTGTTCCAATAGTAGCAATCTCTACTGGAGGTAGTCCAACCTCACCTAAAGGTTGTATAAAAATTTGTCCTGTTGGAGCAAAATCTATCGATTTAAAAGCTGGAAGTATAATTGGTTGCAGTCCATCGTCAAGAACTAGACTACCAGTCCCATCAGTTAATTGACCTTGCTCATTAACTTGAAAGTCACCTCTTCTAGAAAAAGCTGGTGTACCACTTTTAGGTTGAACCACAAAATATCCATCATTTTGAATAGCTACATCCATAGGGTTTTGAGTATTCTCTAATTGTCCTTGCTCAACTGAAAATCCACCAGTATTTCGCGAAGAAACAATTCTAGGCTCAATACCGTTTTCACGATTTAAGTAGATACTTGTAAAATCAAGAGTTACGTCTTGTTTAAATCCTGGAGTATTTGCATTTGCAAGATTATGAGCAGTTGCAGCTTGATTTTCCATCATCATTTTTAAGCTATTTAAAGCTGTTTGTGCCATTCTATCCATACCAATTACTCCAATAAAGTTACATTCTTATATTTACTATTTGTTGTGTAGTAGCAGCAGTTGTTTCAATTGACTTTGCGTTCGCCTGAAAGTTTCTTTGTGCTGTAATCAAATTTACTAATTCTTCAGTAATATCAACATTAGAACGTTCCAATGAACCAGATAAAATAGTTCCAAAACCTTCAGAACCTGCTTCACCAACAGTTGCTGTTCCTGATACTGCTGTTTCAACGTATGTAGCATTACCAATTTGTTTTAATCCATTTTGGTTATTAAAGTTTGCAAGAACAATCTTACCAAGTGGATTATTTTGACCATTAGTATAGTTGGCTCTAACGGTTCCAGAGGCATCAATTTCAAGACCATCCAATCGTCCAGATGTAAAACCATCCTGAGTCACATTAGTAACAGAAAATGGTTGTGCTAATTGAGTCGACTTTGTAAAATCGATATCCAAATCAATACTAAATCCTGCCTCTTGTTTCTCATAATGAACACCTTGTTTTGGGCTTATGATTGCTCCTGATTTATCAAATGTTAATTCTCCTTCGTCAATGTATAAAGGAAAATAACCTGAAACAACGTTATTTGGGGGAGTCTCAACTTTATTTCCATTAGCATCTACAAATAAAGCAACTCCTGCAGCATTAGTAGACTGGGTTATGTTGTATATCTGTGGGATTGTTCCAACACCCAAATCAACATCATCTAATCCGAACCTTGCTGCACCTTTAATTTTTAGTGTTGATGCAGTGCCCTTTGTGCCATTTGTAAATGTAAATTTATTAGTTCCAGAATCGTATTTTACGGTAATTCCTCCACCAACTGTTCCTGCTGCATTTTCAACTTGGTTTATTCTTTGTTGTAATGCTTCAGCAAGAGTTGAGCCAACATAAAATCCTGTCGGTATTTCAATAACACCGCTGATGCCATCAACAGAAACGTTAAAAACATTTTCATTATTAGTATTAGATAAACGAAATACTTCTGTTAAATCTTCGGTAGCAGCTGAACCAGTAACAACCGCTGCTGTTGCAGCCAAACCCTTGCCAGCTGTTTTAACTGTTGATGTTTTTGTTGCTCCAATGCCTAACAGTTGATTATCTCCTGCAAAAAAATCAGTTGTATCAATGATTGAGCCATCAGTAGTTGATAATGAATATCTACCTACCGAAATATCTGAAGCTGTCTGAGCAGTGGAAACACCAATTGCACCGTTGGCATCAATTGCTTCACCTGTTGTTCCACTTTTAAATATAAATGCTTTAAATTCACTACTGTACTCTACATTTACACCAAACCTTTTATCATTCAATTGAACTTCAGCTCCATCTGCTACAAAGGTGGCGCCTGAAAATTTTTCTCCACCTTTTATTTGTGTTGCTGTTGTTGTAGCTAAAGCGGGTATTCCTAGGTTATTTGTCGATGTAGCTGTTGATGCGCCATAAAGTTTAAAACTATTGAAGTTACTATTTGTTCCAGTTCCGAGGATATTTCTATCAACCTCAAACTGTAGTTTTTGATTCAAAACATCATAGGTAACCTCAATAGCGGGATCTCTCTCATCTACCCAATGTGTAGCCTCATTCATTCCGCTCAAGGGGGTAAAACTGTCAGAGGCGTGTCCGTCAGCGGCAGTAAGATCAATATTTGTACCAGCAACTGCGTTTGAAAGTGTAGTTGCTAACTTAAAAGTATCTGCATCATTTTTAATTACATAATATGTTCTTCCATGATCCATAGCTGTCATATCAACAGTAGGAGTAAATGTATCAGAAGAATTTCCTCCGCTTAATGCAAGATCTATGACACGAGCAGTTGACGCAGTTGCATCTGAAAAACTTTCAGCTAATTTGATAGTTGAGGATCCAGATGGATCAGCTATGTAATAAGTTCTACCATGTTGAAGTCCTGATAATGGAGCTTTTGGTGTAAAAGTATCATTAGCAGCTCCATTTGTCGCTGTAAGTGTTATTGCTGTTTGAGTTTTACCTGAGGCATTCTCATACGACGAGGCAAGTTTAAAACTATTAGCGTCAACTTTAATTACATAATAAACTGTACTGTCCGTAAGCCCAGTTAAAGCAGTACCTCCTGCTCCATACGTAACGGCGTCTCCCGTACTAAAACCGTGAGCTGACGTATGGGTTATAGTATTATTTACTGGCGCTGTTGTATTAATCGTTACAGATGAACCATTACCAGCTGCACTGTATACGATTGCAGTTCCTTCGGTTAAAGCAGAGAGATTTGCTTGAACAATAGTATTATTGGCAGCAGAAACAACTGAGTTAGATGTCGTATTCACTGTTCTTGAAGTTCCGCCAAAATCTCCAGACTTATAAACAAGTGTATCACCGGTAACATAGCCATGAGCAGATTTCGTGATTGTATCATTAGCAGTACTAACTACTGTTCCACTTGTGGTGTCAAGAGTTACTGAAGTAGGGGAAAAACCTGCAGTTGTCATTGAATCTAAATGTGTACCATCACTATTCGTTAATGCGAATTCAGAGCTATCTACACTGATTATACCCTCACCTGAAAAACCTATGATATCATCGTTAGTGTATGAATGTTTATTCGTTGAGCCGATTTCTCTTAAAACTATTTTTTTGTTACTAAAATTGATAGTAGCGTCTTTATAAACATTTTGCGCACCCTCAAAAAAGCCTTCAACTGATGTTGATAAATCGCTATAAACATTAATGTTAGCTTCTGCTAAATTAAAACTTGAGTCAGGAAAACTCATTCCAGATGTGCTGGCCTGAATAAAATAATTTCCATTTGAGTCTGTTGATTGTGATGAAACTGTAAATTCTCTTCCGTTTAGAAAAGCTCCATTATTAGTTTCGGTTGTAGATTCATCGAATAAACCCATAACTCTTACTTTTTCATTAACTGAAAAACCTGGATCTGAAGCGCCAAAATATATTTTAACTGTATTTTCTGTATGAGAATATTCAATTGTATTACTACTACCATTTGCAGATACTGCATTTTTTGTGTCATAAACACTTAATTGCGGACTATTTTGATAATAAGAATAAGTCAAATATTTTGCTGATTCTGTTACTGCTGTAACGGAGCCAGCAGCAGCTGTTCCACCATCTCTGTAAGTTAAATTAAAAACTTGATTCTGATTAAGTACTGTCGACATTGCTTGCCCATTATTTCGTGCAAATAATGCAGAGTTTACACCTAAAGCAGTTGCATTTTGAACAGTGTCAGTTGCATCAACAGCATACTCATTGAGTGTTGAATTTAATCTAGCTTGTACATGCGCTAAAAACTGATCTTTTGTAAAATCTGGTGAAACTCCAGTTAATGTAATACCCTCAACGTCAGAAACATAAGAATCTGATAAAAGATCAACAGAAATTGGGGTTGTTAACCCAGTTGATGTGCCATCTGCATTTAATTTTTGTAAATCTATTGATATTGTATCATCTACGTTTCTGACAATTTGAATTTTTTTATCGTCTCCATATGCAGCATTTACCGCTCTTTGAATCTCAGTTGATAATTGGGCAGCATTATATGATCCAGGCCTAATGCTAACATTAATAGGTGTGTCAGCATTATCTACATTGATGGTCAAAAAGTTTGTACCCCAATATACATTAGAAGTACTATTACCACTTTCTCTTGTAGAATTAAATTGAACTGGATCTGTAACAATAGTAACTGTTTTGTCACCCTCATCACCAAAATCAAACGCACTTGTTTCCCCTCTTATAGACGCTGGTGTTGAGTCTACAAGTGTTCTCAAATCATCCTGTTTATACAAAGGGGAGCCTTTTCCTTCAAGAAAGTAGTTATCATCAGGAACGTTTGTTGTTTGTTGACCAAACCTATCAATAAAAATTTGCTGTTTAGTATCGCTCACTGCTTGAACTAAATCTGGTTCAATTACTGTATCATTGATAACTAATCGTGTTTCAAACTTATTAGTTGGATCAGCAGCTGATGCGGCTTGAGTTCTTATGAAAAAAATTGTTGCAATAGTAGGATTACCTAAATCATCAAATATAGTTATAGAAGTTGAATTGTTATATGTTTCTGGATCAGAGGCATTAAATGTGTAACCCGAGGCAAATTGCGATTTTTCTGGGATAACATCAGCGGTAGCAGGAACGTTTACACCTAATTCAATATTTGAGGTTGCCTGTGGTGTACCAGATGTAATAGGAAGTTGAAGAGGATTTGCACTTACTAGGTCTTTGGCTGTAACAGAACCGTCTGCGTTTACTGGATAAGCTAAGACAAATTGACCGGAAGAATCAACAACATATCGATCGTTATTTACGTTAAAAGAACCGTTTCTTGTATATACAGTTTGAGTAGATGTTAATGAGGGTTGAAGAGCAAAAAAACCTTGTCCAGAAATAGCTAAGTCCAAAGCATTTAACGATGAACTAATGTTACCTTGAGTAAATTGTTGTTTTACACCTTTCAAAATAGTACCTGAACCAATGGAGGATGAGGCATTTTGCAGTGGAGAAGTCGCAAATATATCACCAAATTCAGCTCTTGACCTTTTAAATCCAGTTGTATTAACGTTTGCAATATTATTTGATGTAGCAGATATATCTGACTGAGAACCGTTAAGTCCTGTTAAAGCTGTGTAAAATGACATTTATTTACTCCTCATTTTTTGTTATACTAATTATTATCTTTTATTTTAATAGCTTCTGAAGCTGAAATTTCTCCAAAATCTTTTAACTCTAATACAACATCTTCGCTGTCCTTTGGGGTGGATGCTGATATGACTTTGTTATAAACAGCCGTACTTAATCCATCTGTAGCATTTCCGTTACCAGCAAACGCTTGGAGTGATAACTTTTTGTTTGCCTTGATTATATCTTCAGGTACATCTGTCCAACTAAATCCAACTAAACCCTTACTCTGTGAACCTAATTCGATAGTTTTTAGAATTTCACCATTAAGAGTAGAAATTGTTAATCCCACATTTGAAGAGGAAGCTGGTAAATCTATAACTCCATGAATTTCGCCATTTTCATCTGGAGTAACATTCTGACCCGGAACTAAAACAGAAGTGCCCAGGAAAGAGGCAGCAGTTGCAATTCTATTAGGCTCTAATTTACTTCCCAGAGTATTAAGGTTATTATTAATTTCAGTTATCCCAGTGACTGTTGAAAATTGAGCCATTTGAGCAATAAAGTCTCCATTATCCATTGGTGCAAATGGATCTTGGTTTTGAAGTTGTGCAGTCATTAACTTTAAAAATTCAGCTTGACCGAGTACAGACGAATCTTTTTTTGTTTTTGCTACATTGTCGGAAGAATTAATTCCTAATTTATTCAAAATATTATTAAGTGATTTTTCTGAAGTTTTCGTAATGTCTGCCATTTCTTTCTCCTAATTTACTTTCCTAAATTTGCTGTTTTTAACATTAATGTTTTTATAGTTGTTATTACCTCAACGTTATTCTGGTATTGTCTTGAAGCTTCAAGCATTTCGATATATTCCTCTTCTGTATTAACTGGAGCCCGATATATAAAACCCTCCTCATCTGCCAACGGATGACCAGGTTTAAATTCCTTTATAGGTTCTATGTCCATTTGCTGAACAGTTACTGCATCCACTGTAGAAATTCCTCTTTTTTTTATGAGATCAAAATATTTTGTCTCAAAAACAGGTTTGATTGGTTTATAGGCATCATTGGGATTGCTCGCTATATTATCCGCATTAGCAAGATTACTTGCAATTGCGTTTAATCTAACTAATTGAGCACCCATTGCTCTTTTTGTGATATTATATATATTCTTTATTTCCATTTATTCTCCCCTAATAGCGCTGTATAGACCCCTAATCTTTGAATTTAAAAAATTTAAAGAGGTTTGGTACCTTACTGCATTTTCAGCAAATTCCATCTGTTCGACAGCTAACTCTACAGTATTTCCATCTAATGAAGGATTAAGTGATTGTCTAAATTGAACTTTTCCGGGTAAGCTTTTACTGGCAACTGCTATGTGGTTATTATTAGTAGTACTAATAGGTCCTACACTCAACGATCTAGCAAGTTCAATTTCAAAATCAACGTCTCTAGCTTTGTAATGAGGTGTAGCAGCGTTAGCAATGTTTGAAGCTAGAATTTCATTTTTTCTATTTCGAATTTCTAAAGCTTTGCTATGTACTTCGAATTGTTGTTTAATACTGTTAGTCATAAATCTATAAAATTCTTCGTTTTGGTTTAGAATTTGCAAATTAAATGCCAAAAGAAAGGTTACTTAAAAATGGTAAATATAAAAAACATGGCAAACACAGAACTTGATCCAGAAATTTTAGATAAAAGAGACAAAATAATTGAAAAAATAGGGAATAAATCTCTTGATGAAGTAAACATAGTTATCAAAAAGTTACTTAATGAACAAATAGATGAAACTACAAGATTAGCTGCACTTGCAGCAAGAGTTATGATAATAAGAAAAAAAATTGAAAATTTATATGAGAATAAAGAAAATGTAAGTACGAATAATAAGAAAAAAAATCCTGAGATTTTGAAAGACTCAAATCAATCGAACAAAAAGGAGGTAGTTAAACAAGCAGTTGACCAAAATAAAAAAATAGAAATTAAAGAAGAATGGATAAGAATTCAGTTACTAGAACCTACAGAGGTGAATCAAAAAAACGTTGATAAAGATGTTGTATTGGATGTAAAACTCGAAGAGGGAAAAAAATTAATAGAATTAAAAAAAGCTATCAAAGTAGAACCCGAAATCAATGAAAAAGTTGAATCAGGTATAGCAAAAGAAAAGATACAATTAGAAAAGAATACAGAAAAATCAAAAATTTCAGAAAAGATAATAGAAAATAATGATGGTAATGCTAATGTAGAATCTAGTAAAAAAAATGAAGAAAAGATTAATATCGAAAAAAATACTGAGGACAAAAAAATAAATGATGAAGTTTCAAACGAAAAGAAAATTGATGAAATTAAGACTAAAGAACAAAATCAAGATTTATCAAGTGGCTCAATAAAAAGTGAAGAAGAGAATTTAGAAATGAAACCTCTAGTTGAGTCAAGGGGAAAAAACGAAAGTAAAGAAAAAGAAAATCTAGACGAAGATAATACTGTTAAAGAATCGATAAAGAATGAAAATCCGACCAATAATTCTCAAAGTGAGCAAAATAATTTAACTAAATCAAAAAAAGAAGAAAAGTTAGAAAATAATAATAATGAAAATAATGAAAATAATGAAAAATTAGAAAAAGATCTTTTAGAAAAACATAAGGAAGATTTAATAAAAAAAGAGAAAAATTCTGAGGATACAAAAAAATTACCAAAATAAAGAGGAAATAAAAGAATTTTATTCTTTGAAATAATTGTATTGTGATGTTTAAAGTAAAACGCAGTAGAGCAATTTTTTTTGTATTGTTTAGTTTATTTTGCTCAAGTTGTGATGAGATTTTTCTTAGATTCAGTCACGAAAAATATTTCTGCGAAGATAATAGATTCCTTATAAAAGAAATTTCAGTTACACAAACTTCAAAGAATTCAACAAATGTAGTTTTAATTGATGATACAGAATTTTTGTTTAATGTAATTACTGTTTCAGATAATTCTATTATTATTAAAAATAGAAAATTAGATATTTCATTAACTATTAATAAAACTAAAAACAAAGTATTTGGATTTTATAAAAAAAATTCTTTCGGTCTTACGTGTGTAAAGAAATCATTTAGGATTTAATTTTTAGTATTAAATGAAACTCCGTGATACTTAACAATAGGCTCAACCTCTTCAGTTGGTATACCTGTTCTATTTGAAATTTCATCAACATCTAAACCCTCTTTTGCTAGATTAATTGCTTTTGTGATATTTGCTTCGTTATTTAGGCTATCTGCAAGCCTTGAAATCTCTTGTTCAATTCTATTAAGATGAAATCTATTTTCATCAATAGCTTTCTTTTGTTCATTAAATAATAATTCAATTGATCTAAATTCCTCCACTAGATCTTTTAGGGATCTATTGAAAGCTTGCATTTTATTTAATGTATTTTTTTTTGATTTATAATCATTAAAAAAAGATATTATTGATAAACCGATTGTTGCAATGAATACTGCTATAAAAAGATATGCAAATGTTTCAGCAGGATTTGCTCGAAATAAAGATATATAAGATTCCATATAAAAATTATAATATAAAAAGAATTTAATTCATTAAATTATTTTTTTTCTAAAAAAATTTTAAAATCTTCAAAAATCTTTGCACTCTTGGGTTGATTTTTAAATAGTGAGTTTAAAGCCTCGAGAAGCGCATTTAAATCATTCTTTGAATATTTTTCTTTAAGAGTAATAGACTTTTTAAGAGACTCCATCTGTTCTATGATTTTTTTTTCACTCTTAATTATAAAGTTAGGATCTTTACTATTTTTGAGTTCGAAAATAAAATTTATTAGTGCATTAATTTTATCATTCATAATAATGATAGTATCGAAATTATCAATTATTTCATTTCATTATATGCACTGAGAAGAGCTTCTGAAATTTTATCAATGTCGATCGGGTACGAACCAGATGATATAGCGTTTTTAATTCTGGAAATATTTTCTTTATTGATTGGTGGTTCTTTCGACATTTCTTTGGTTTGATCAGATTTAACAAATTGGCTAATATTTTTTGTCGTATTTGAAGAATTATCGACAGATTTGGCATCCGTAACATTAAAGTTAGCTTTATTTTGATTATCAACTCTTGATTTTGTTTGTTTAACAGAGTTGGATATAATATTTTTTATTTGATCAACCATTTATTTTTATCTCCTATATTAATATACGACAGTTTTTCAAAATTGTTTAGCATTTAATTTAACCTTTTTTTTATTTTCTACAAAACCTCTAAGAATTTGTCCGCTTGAGAGGTTTTTAACTTTAATTTCATCTAAAAAATCTCCATTTTGAAGGGCTTTACCTTCAATCTTGATAACTATAGGTCCAACACTATTTTCAATAGTTACCAAAGAATCTTTTTGAATCAACCATTTTTTTTCTAAATAAGTACTTTTGATAAGAGTATTTTCTCTTAAATTTCTCTTTAGTTTCATACCAATGATTTCATTTTTATTTGTTAAGTAACTACTTTGAGGTCTATAGTTTTTAATTATTAATTTTAAATCATCAGACTTAACCACCCTACCTTTATCCAAGTATTTATTTAGAACAACAAATTTTTTTTCAAATTTATCACGATTCTTAGTTTTTTTTACCTGTCTTGTCTTTTTTTTAATATTTTTATTTCTTACTATATAACTCCACTGAGTTTCATCATTACAGGAAATTTTTATTAGCTTAAAATTTAGAGAAATATCTTGTATCACAAGATTTTTTTTACATTTATTAAACTTTAGTTTTGGAAGAATTTTTATATTGGCAGCTTGATTTTTTTCATTGAGCCATTCTTCAATTTTAAACTGCAATTCTGAGCCTGATATCACATCGGAATCTGCCGAATTTGGAAGTATTATTAAACACAAAATAAATATTAATCGAATCATCTAATTAACTCCAAAATAATAAATATGCTTAGATTTATTTGTTTTAAGGATGCTTTTAGGTTTCTCACTTACTAAATTTTTTATTTCGTTAATTGATGGGATCCTAATTTTTGAGCCAGCAAATAAGTAATTTGGATTTCCTCTAACAAAGGCCTTTTTATTTATCTCAATGATTGATATTTCTATAACCTTTCTATTTAAACCAGTATTTTTATAATATTTATCCATAATACCACTTAGTGAATCGCCAAATTCAACAGTATGTATTTTAAAATAATTGGCATTTTTCAGAAATGGATTATCTCTGTCAATATTGTTTTTATTTTCAAAAGAGCTTTGTCTATATTCTAGTACCACGAAAGGTTCTTTACTATTTGATTCAGCTTTTAGAACTAGAATTATTAGTAAAGTTTTTACAAATATTTTAAATTTCTTCATTTTTTTTCCTTAATCTATAAATCTTATAATTTTTCCATTAAGTAAACTTACATCAACTTCAGGATTTAAAGTCTCTAATATTGAAAAATCGGGATTTGAAGATTTTACACTCACAACAAACCAATTTTCCATTATTCGTTTATCTGAAAAATCGTTTATTATTCCAATTTTTCCAGAATATAGACCTTGATTAGTCCCAATTGGAGCAATTAGTTTTCCATCATTAATAACAACTTTTGTTTCTAATGGAACACATTTTAAATTATCAATTATTCTGTAATGTAACTTAGATAGGCTAATATCCATCAATTCGTTTAATTTGTCTTCTGAAACTCTATAGAAACTATCTATGTGTGAGTAACCTGTTCTTGGTCCTAAATCTAAAGAAAACTTATAATTTATATCAGTTATATAATTATAATTTGGTCCCTCGAATATTCCAAGACTAAGATCAAATGATATTTCTCTACTAAATCTATGAATTCTAGATTGTTTGAAATCAATTTTAATTGTGGGAATTAAACTAAACTCACCATTTTTAATAGTTACTTTAGATTCTGTTAATGCTTCATAATCAAGTGTGTTTGATATATTTTTTTCTTTATAAGGATTTACATAATAGTTTGTAGCATTTTTTATATTAATATTATTTAAAGACTGTATATTTCTAAATAATAATTGAGAAAATTTATATGGTATCTCGTTCGACCACGCTGGAGTTTTACTTGAAACGAGATAATGGGCCTTAAAAACTGTAAGATTTAATTTTTTTCTTTCAGTGCAACTCACACTAATTTCGTTTGTTAAAAGAGCTGCTTGAATTTCTACAATATAATGAGATTTTTCTACTTTCTCGTTTAATATTTTAAAATCAATAATATCTGATGAGGGCCTGATAATTAAATTTTCTTTTAAATTAGTATTTGCATCAATTGATGAGTAGCCGTCAATTTTTGCTCCACCTTGAAGACTTGCCAAATATAAAGCATCGTCTAGTGCTCTTTTTTTTGCAACATTAACATTTTCGTCAATAATTACAGATCTTCCAGTAGTTGTTACGAGTTGTACAGAACTTTCTCTAGCTAAGAGCAAAGATGAAATGGATACAAATGTAAATATAGCTATTATGAAAAAAATAAGTTTTTTCATTAAATTGTCATAAGGGCTGTAAAATAACTTATTCAATTTTTATCTCATTAAATTTAAATGGATTGAGCTTGTCTAAATAAATAAGCAACCATGTCCTGGTCAATTTCAAGAACAGTTTCATAAGTATCAGCTCCAGTAGGATTTATTCTAACAGTTCTTGCCCCTCTTATAACTCCAGAAACTATACCTCTAAAAGTGTCATTCTGGACCATCAGGTCTATGACTGTTGTATTACTGTCGACCTTTAGACCGTGAATTTGTTCTGCTAATTCTCTCATTGCTGCCATCCTTGCAGCTCTTATAGCCATTAATCGTTTTTGCTCCACACTTTGTCCTGGTTGAGAAGAAACAACTGCATAACCTGTTGCAGTTAAAGTTGGAAATGTAATTGTAGAAGCATCTAAAATTTGTTTTGTTTTGTTTAATTGTACAGTAGGTGTCTCGTTTATGGCTTCATTTTCATTATAATTTGTTAGTCCTTCTATCAAATTATTTGAGCATGATTGAGTAAGTAAGATTGCAATTACATATAATATTTTTTTCATTATTTTAGGTCCTTATATTTTTGTTGTTAACCTTTACTTGCACATAATGTGCCATTTAAAAACAATAAAAAATTTTTGAAAATGGCACATCTGTTGCATCAATAAAAAATATATTAATTTAATAAAATAAAAAATGCTTAATTATCCAATAAAAAAAGATTTAACAGACTATATTAGTCAATATTTTGACTACCTGGAGGTGTCATGGATTTGGCTTTAGAAAGTAATAAGCCTAAATTTTCATATTTTCTGAAAACTTTCAGTATTCCATTGGGAATAATGATTTTAGTTGCAATGATGGTGATCCCATTAAATCCAATTCTTTTAGATTTTTTATTCACCTCAAATTTATTAGTATCATTACTTGTATTAATGGTAGCTTTACAAGCTTTTAAACCATTAGACTTTTCAAGTTTTCCAACTGTTCTATTATTCTCTACTGTTCTAAGGTTAGGATTAAATGTAGCATCCACAAGAGTAATTTTAAGCGAAGGTCACACAGGAACAGATGCAGCAGGTAAAATTATTGAGGCTTTTGGAGCTTTTGTTATGTCTGGAAGTTATGTGGTTGGACTATTTGTTTTTACAATTTTAGTAATAATTAACTTAATTGTAATTACAAAAGGAGCTGGAAGAGTATCTGAAGTTGCTGCAAGATTTACTCTTGATGCTATGCCTGGAAAGCAAATGGCAATTGATGCGGATCTAAATGCAGGCATCTTATCAAGTGATGAAGCAAAAGCTAAAAGAAAAGAAATAGGAAAGGAAGGCGAATTTTATGGTGCAATGGATGGTGCTGCAAAATTTGTAAAAGGTGACGCAATTGCTGGTATTTTAATACTTGTCATAAATATAATAGGGGGTTTAATTATTGGAAGTGTTCAACACGATCTTAGTATTAATGAGGCTGCAGAAAAATATATTCTTTTAACTGTCGGCGATGGTTTGGTCGCACAAATTCCTTCTTTGTTATTAGCTCTAGCTACAGCAACTATAGTAACTAGAATTGGCTCTGATGATCAAGATCTTTCAGGACAAATCTCGAGTCAAATGGGTTTATCTAAGGCATGGATACCTGTGTCTGGAGTTTTAATATTATTTGGGTTAGTACCTGGAATGCCGAATAAATTATTTTTATCTGCTGGTTTCTTGGCTGCAATACTTGCTTGGAAAATTAATAAGAATAATAATGCAAGAGAAATTTCAAGTGGTAAAGAAAAAGAGTCTGAAGAAAATCCTGAAAAAATCGATATCGAAGAGGTATCTGATAATAGTGCTATTTCATTAGATTTAGGATACGGATTGGTGTCACTTGTCGAGGATTCTGATGAGTCTGAATCATCTGGCCCTTTAATTTCAAAAATTACTGGTATTAGAAAACAAGTTTCACAAGATCTTGGATTTGTGATTCCTAATGTAAGAGTCAAGGATGATTTATCTTTGGATGCCAATACATATGTTATAAAAGTTGGTCATACAATTGTTGCCCAAGATAAAGTCTTTACAAATAGAAAATTAGCAATGCCAAGTGATGAAAGTACACTAACTATTCAAGGTATTGAATGTAAGGATCCTTCATTTGGTATGAAAGCATTTTGGATTGAACCTCATCTAGTAGCTAAAGCAGAAAGTCAAAATTACATGGTGATTGAGCCTGAAGCAGTTATAGGAACACACTTAAATCAAGTTCTTATAAAATTTGCAGGCGAATTAATAAGTCAGGATGATGTTCAGAACCTTCTTGATAACCTAACGAAAACTAATCCCCAATTAGTTCAATCTGTAGTTCCAAAACTGGTTCCTTTGCATCATTTAACAATTATTTTAAGAAATTTATTAGTTGAAAGAGTGCCAATCAATGACCTGAAGAAAATTTTAGAGGCACTATCAAATTTAGCAGAAAAGAAGATGAGTCCTGATGAATTATCAGAAGCTGTCCGACCTGCTATTTCTTCTTTATTGATTCAGAAATTATCAGGAATCAATGAACCTTTAAATGTTAGTACTTTTAATGCTGAATTTGAACAAATGCTAATATCCATGTCTCAAAAAAGCGGTTCAGAGGGTTTATTAATGGATCCAAATTTAGCAAAACAAATTATTCAATCAGTTATAGATATAAATGAGAAAATGTCAGCAGAAAATAAAACCTCTGTAGTAGTGACATCACCATCTATAAGAAAGGATATCTCTATATTATTACGTCAACACATCGAAGATATTGTTGTTTTAGCCTTTACAGAATTACCTGAAAATAAAAAGATAAAGGTCATAGCGACAATTGGAGAAAAAATTTTAACACAATCTAAGGAGAAAGAAAATGACAACACAAGTGTTTAAAGCAAAAGACATTAAAACCGCTCAAGGTTTAGTATCTGAAGAGTTTGGTGATGATGCGATAATACTGTCAACAAAAAAAAATAATGGACTAGTTGAAATCGAAGCCTCAAATAATGATGAAGTAATTAAAAAGTTTCCTAGAAAAAGAATTCAAGATAAAAATTTTTCAAAAATTTTTTTAAAAAAACTTGAAAAAAATATAAATGAACAACCAAAACAGAAATTTTCGTCAACTGACGGAATTAATACTGGTGAGGAAAAAATAAAATTTGACGATATAAAAAAAAGTATAAGTATTCTACAAAATGAAATGTCAAATATGAGAAAAGAAATTACAAGTATGATATTGACTGATGATACAAGTTTATCTGATAACATCTCAAAGTCTACAGCAATAAAGCTGAGACAAAGAAAATTTTCGCCAGAAGTAATAAATAAATTAAACTTTGCATTTCAAGGAAAAAATGTTGAAGAGGGAAAAGTTTCTTTTTTCAGAGAACTATCAAAAAAATTAGCTTGTCAAGATTTTGATAGAATACTTACTACAAAGAATATTTTTGTCTTTGGAAACTCAGGTGCAGGAAAGTCAACGCTTGTCGCTAAATTAGCTTCATATATTTCGGATCTTAGAAAGAGTAAAATAATTAATTTTGTTGATGTGACAAATTCATCAACAAATCATAGTGAAATATTGAGAGGTTATAGTCGTGTTTTAGGATTTAAAATTACAGATTTTAAAAATTTTAATATTGATAAAACATTTGATGAAGCAGATAATAAGATAAATATTTTTGATTTTTCTGGTGACCTTAGTTTTAGTGTCGACAAAATTAATCAAATTCAAGATAACAATCCTGAATTAAACTTTTGTTCTATTTTAGCTTTACAAAGTGGTTCAAATTCTGCAATGATTGATAATATTTGGAGTAAAGTAAATGATATCCAACCTATGGTCGCATTAACTAAATTAGACGAATGTTGGACTGGGGCTGAAGAGCTTTCTGCTTTAGTATATAATAAAGCTAAAATTGGGATCGTAACTGGAACGAAAGTAATAATTGATTCGATTTTAAGAGCAGATGAGGACTCATTAACAAAATATATGAAGGAGAATTTTCAAAGTGACTGATTCAATTGCAATAACAAGTGGTAAAGGTGGAGTTGGAAAAACCACTATTTCCGTAAATTTAGCAATTGCATTCAAACAATTAATGAATGATGTTTTATTATTAGATACTGACCTAGGTATGGCAAATTCTCATATTTTACTTGGAGCTAATCCGAAATTTACACTTGAAAACGTTTTAGCAGGAGAAAAAAATATAGATGAAGTGGTCGTAAATTCAAAGTCTGGTATTAGTCTTGTATCAGGTGGTTCTGCAACAACAAATTTGCTTAATTTAAACAATAATCAAAGACTTTCTTTGATGCATCAAATCGAAAATTATCTGAAACAACTTAAAAAAACAAAATTAATCGTTGACGTTGCAGCAGGAGCTGAGGATAATTCTGTTATTTTTGCAAACGCCTGTGGTCGAATCGTAGTCGTGATTGTTGGAGAGCCTACAAGTTTTATTGATGCGTATTCTCTAATAAAAACGATTAACTTAAAATCTTCGTTTAAAAATTTTTGTCTTGTTATCAATCAAGTTGAGAATAAAAAAATCGCTGATAATATCTTTTTAAAGTTTCAAGAGATTACTTCTAAATTTTTAGATGTAAAATTACATTACGTAGGCTTTGTTCAGCAATCAAATTTGATTAGGAAATCTATAATTAAGAGAGAACCAATAATCAGTAGTAATCCAAATTTGGACCTATCAAAAAATTTTTTAAAGATTGCACACGAAATACTAAAAACTCCTGAAAATGATTGGGGCGGTTTAAGTTTTGTGACAAAATCAAAAAATCAAGCTATAAATTAATAATGTCTTATTCCTCTTATGAATCAAGTCACAGTATTCAAGAGCTTATTGAAAATAATTTGGATTTAGTAAAAAAAATTGCTTGGCAGATTTATGGGAGAGTCAATAATGTAACAGAAATTGAGGACTTAATCCAACAAGGCATGGAGGGATTAATAAATGCCGCTCAAAAGTACACTCAAAAAGATGGTGTTGATTTTAAATCTTATGCATATTTAAGAATCAGAGGCTCAATAATTGATTATTTGAGAAAAAATTCAAATCTTTGCAGAACAACTATCAAAAAGAAACAAGAATTTGAAAAATTACATTTATATTTACAAAATAAGTTGGGTAGAGAGCCCTCAAAAAAAGAACTAATTGATGAACTAAAAATATCTGAAGATGAATTCAGTTATTGGGAAACTGCATTTGAAGCAAATAAAATTCAAAGTATAGATGCTGCATATGACGAGTTTTCAATTATATTTGCTTCGAAAAATGATAATCCAGAGGAGGAGCTTAATAACAAGCAATTCAAAGAAATTATAAAAAAAGCCCTTGGAGAACTTAATCAAAGAGAGGCATTAGTTACTCAACTATATTATGTAGAAGAATTAAATGTATATGAAATTGCTGAGGTTTTAGAAATTAGTACTGGGAGGGTTTCTCAAATAAAAAAAACAATAATTCAAAAGTTAAGAAATATTTTGCATGAAAAAGTTGAACAATAATTGGAAATCTCTTGATAAAGTGATCCTTAATATTTTGTCTGCAAATTATCTACTTTCTGATAAAAGTGAATCAATCTTGATGAATGCTAATTTTGATAATTTAGCAAAAGGTAGATGCGAGGTCTCAGTTGTCAAAAAAAATTGTAATATTGCAGATAGAATTTTGGTACATTCTGACAGAGCTTTAATGGAATTAATGATTTACTCTAATGAAAAAACTTTTGAAAAACTAATAAAGATTTTAACAATTAAAAACTTAAGAAAAAAGAAATTAACGGTCTTTCTATCTGAGGGTTTGTCTGTTAACAATAAAGGTTATTTGTACGTAAATGAAAATACTAATGTAAAAGTATTAAAAATGGATTGGCATACGCCTATTTTCTAATTATCCAATCAATCTTTTAACTGTATCAACGTCAGATTGAAGTATTTTTGAACATCCGTTGAAGGCATGTTGAGTTCTCAACATAGTAACTAATTCGTCTGTAATATCTGTATTTGACTTTTCTAAATGGCCAGGCATGAGCTTTCCAAAAGTTCCCTCTTTTGCGAAACCAAAAGTTGGCACTCCACTTTCGGGCGTTTCTTCAAATTGTGAATTTCCTAGTTGTTTAAGACCATGTTCATTAACAAAATCTGCAATTAAAATTTTTCCTACTGTTTGTGTTGTATCTAGTCCATAAGTTACATCAATACTTCCACTATCCTTAACTTTTATTTCTGAAATAACTAATGGGGATCCAGCATTATTTTGCAATGTTACTGGTACATTTATTGGTATTTCTCCTTCACCTAGAAGAGGAAGTCCATCAGTATTGACAATGTTTCCAAGTCTGTCAAGTTGAAAGGAACCATCCCTGGTATATTTATTTGTTGTTACTTGAGGGGTAGTTCCAATTTTGTCCCCAATTATAAAGAAGCCTTCTCCCATAATAGCCAAGTCTAAGCTACCATTAGTAAATTGCAAAGAACCCTGAGAAAAAGATTGCCTTGGTTTAATGTTTTTTACACCCATCCCTGTCGATTTAGTTGTTGAATCGTTGTGCTGAGAAAAATACATATCTTCAAATTGAGCATCACTTTTCTTGAAGCCATTCGTTGATACATTTGCAATATTATTGGATATCACAGCAAGATCTTTGTTAGTAGCGTTAATCCCGGTTTTAATAATTGATAGCATTGACATGGAATTTAACTAGCAACTTATGTGCCAATTTCAAAAAATGTTGTTATTTTGATTTCTACTATTAAGATATTAAAGTAGTCTAAATTGTGGGCGGATAGCTCAGCTGGGAGAGCAATTGCTCGACACGCAATAGGTCGCAGGTTCGATCCCTGTTCCGCCCACCACAAAGAAATGAGTCTCAAAGTTATGAAAAGAAGAAATTTTTTTAAAAAAAGTATAAAAAAGACTGTATTAGGCAGTGCAATAGCTTCTTCATTTTTCTTTCCTAATGTAATAAACGCCAAAAAGAAAAGGACCTGGGTAGCTGTCTCTGCCTTTGACAAAGCAGGAATTCTGGGTAGAAGTTTTCAAAAAATTTGTGATGATGTCACCCGGATATCTAATGGTGATTTAACAATAAGACTATTTCACGCAAATGAGTTAGTTGGAGCATTTGAATCCTTTGACGTCGTTCAAAGTGGCACATGTCAAATTGGATTTGGATCTCCATATTATTGGGCAGGTAAATCAGATGCAATAACTTTCCTTTCAGGTATACCTTTTGGTTTTAATTTCCAAGAAATGAGTGCTTGGTTTTATCATAATGATGGGATTAAACTTGCAAATAAACTATATAATCAACTAAATTTAAAATTTTTTCCTGCTGGAAATACAGGTAATCAGATGGGAGGTTGGTTTAATAAAAAAATTATGTCTGTTGACGATTTCAAAGGTTTGAAATTTAGAATGCCAGGATTAGGTGGTGAGGTATTAAAAACTTATGGAACAACAGTTGTTCTTTTGCCAGGGCCGGACGTGGTTCCATCGATAACATCTGGTACAATTGATGGAACAGAATGGATTGGACCAGCAGCAGATCTTGGCAAAGGATTGCACCAAGTATGTAAGTATTATTATTATCCCGGATGGCATGAGCCGGGGACTTGTTTAGAGGCTTTTGTAAATTTAAAAGCATGGAACTCACTCGAAAATAGTTTAAAGCGACTTCTTGAAATGGCTTTCATCAAGTCTAACACTTATATAGCTTCTGAATTTTTTGCGAGAAACACCTATGCAATGAAAAGATTAAAGGATGATTTTAATGTTAGTTTTGTTAGATATGATAACGAGACCTTAACTTCACTAAAAAGAAGATCAGATGAAGTAACGTTTGATCTAGCTCAAAAAGACCCTTTAGCAAAAGAAATTTATTCAAGTATTATTAATTTTAGAGAGCTTTCAATGTTTTGGTCCAATTATTCTGAAAAAGATTTTTTAGACGCACGAAGTATTTAGTTAATTTTTTTTGGTAACCAAGTAACAATTTCTGGATACTTATATAAGATTACTATCAATATTATTTGAATTATGATAAACGGCATAACACCAAAATAAATATTGGATGTCTTAATTTTGGAAGATGCTACCCCTCTTAAATAGAACAAAGCAAAACCAAATGGAGGAGTTAAAAAACTTGTTTGGATGTTTATTGCAATCATAATCCCTAGCCATATTGGATCAAATCCAAGTGAAATCAGAGATGGACCAACTAGAGGTATTATTACAAAAATAATTTGAAGAAAATCTAAAAAAAATCCTAAAATAAAAATTGTAAGAAAAACTATTAATAATGAACCTAGCGCACCACCAGGCATATTTGTTAGAAAGTTTTCAATAATTAAATCTCCACCATATCCTCTGAAAACTAAAGAAAATAATGATGCACCAATTAAAATAAAAAATACCATGCATGTAATTTTTAAGGTTTCAATAGAGACTAAATTAATAATTTTCATGCTTATTTTTTTACTTACTAAAGATATTAGGAATGAACCTAATGCTCCTAAAGCTGCTGCCTCTGTTGGAGTGGAAATACCAAATAAAATCGAACCTAATACAATGACTATCAAAGAAAGTGGAGCGGATATTACTTTTAATGCTGAAAATAAGTCAATTTTCGTTTTATTGATACTTTTCGGAATTGGAAAACTTTTTGGTTTTATTTTGGAATAAAGAAAAATCCAAATTCCGTAAAAAAAAACTAATAAAAGGCCTGGAAGAATTGCTCCTGAAAATAAATCAATACTGCTTACCGGATCAGGCGCTAAGTCGCCTTTAATCTGAGCTGCTTGTTCATTTGCTCCTTGAAGAATGTCAGCTAATAGTACAAGTACAATAGATGGTGGAACAATTTGTCCTAAGGTTCCACTTGCGCAGATAATTCCTGTAGCAATATTTTTATCATAACCCCATTTAATCATTAATGGTAATGATAATATTCCCATTGTCACTACGGTAGCACCAACGATACCAGTTGAAGCAGCCATCAAGGTTCCAACGAATAGCGTTGAATAAGCTAATCCACCTTTTACATTTCCCCATAGTTTCCCCAAATTACTCAGTAACGAGTTGGCTATACCTGATTTCTCAAGCATTACACCCATAAAAATGAAAAGCGGAACAGCTATAAGAGTTTCATTTGTAATAGTACTAAAAATTCTATTTGGCAAAACACCTAGAATTACAATTGGAAATAAACCTAAGATATGTCCTAATACCGCAAATAAAATTGCAGTACCTGCTAAAGTAAGTGCAACTGGAAAACCAAATAATAAAAAGAACCCCAAACAAATAAAAAGTGAAATAGCCATTATTTCATGATTAACTATCTCCATTTTTTTTGTAACACATTAATTAAAAAATTTATTATCTGAATAAATAAAAATATTCCTAACAAAAAAATCAAAAATTTTAAAATATATATACCAGGTAAACCACCAGATTCGCGTGAACCTTCATTTTGAAGAAAAGATCTATAAAAATATGGAAAACCTTTTAAAATTAAAATAAGACTTAAGGGCAAACAAAAAAATAAATATCCAATAATATTTACAAATATTTTGAATTTTTTTGATGCGTTTCTATAAAATAAATCAATTCTTACATGACCGTCTTCCTTGAGTGTAAAAACAGTTCCCAACAGTATTATAGAAGCATGCATCCATATGTATAAGTCTTGCATCCATATAAATCCAAGTGAAAAAAAATATCGTAAAATTACAGTTATAGAAATTATGATTATTAATACAGGAACTAGCAAGCTCGAAATAAAACCTAAAAAATTAATTTTATTATTTAAAATCTTATTTATTTTAAAAAATAAATTTTTGAAGTTTAGCATAATAGTTTTGTTGACATTTATCTGAATTAAGAATATTTATCTTAATATAATTTAGATTTAAAGAATATGAAAGTTTTAAGATCCATAAAATCTGCAAAGTTACGACACAGAGACTGTAGAGTTGTAAGAAGAAAAGGCAGAATATATGTTATTAACAAAACAGATTCTCGTTTTAAGGCTAGACAAGGATAGTCAAGAAATTTTTGCTATTCGTAGGTTATTAGTGCTTCCGGATACGCCAATTGGTGCGCCTGCAGTTACAACTACACTGTCTCCTTTTTTCACAATCCCTTCTTTTTTTGCAAGTTCACAAGCATTATTAATCATTCCAGAAAAACTTTTAGGTTCTAATGCGTGAATATTGTGTATACCCCATATTAAAGCTAACTGTCTTGATGTAGATCTTTCTGGAGACACACCAATAATTGGGACTGGAGGTCTTTCTCTAGATGCTCTAATCGCTGTTGCACCCGAACGAGTATAAGTTATTATTGCTTTTGCTGAGACTGTTTTGACGACTTGAGATGCAGCAGAACTAATTGCATCAGATGTTGTTTGTTCAAGATTAAGCTTTTTACTGTCCAGTATTTGTCTGTATGAGCTGTCGTTTTCAACTCCTCTGATTATTCTATCCATAATTCTTACCGATTCTACAGGGTATTTTCCAACAGCTGTTTCAGCTGACAGCATAAGTCCATCTGCTGAATCAAAAACAGCGGAAGCAACATCAGACGCCTCGGCTCTTGTGGGAGAAGGAGAATTAATCATTGAATCTAACATTTGAGTTGCAACTATAATTGGTTTTCCCTGATTTCTAGCATTTTGAATGAGTCTTTTTTGTATAATTGGAACTTCTTCAGGAGGCATTTCTACACCTAAGTCTCCTCTTGCAACCATAGCAGCATCACTAGAATACAATATTTCTTCCATTTTTTCAATTGCAAGAGGTTTTTCAAACTTTGCCATTATTCCGGTCTTATGTCCTGTTAATTTCTTTAATTTAACAATATCTTGAGCTTTTTGGACAAAAGAAAGAGCAACATAATCAACACTTAAGTCTAAACATAATTCAAGATCTTTAAAATCTTTTTCTGTTAAAGGAGACAATTTAATAAAAGTCTCTGGTATGTTTACTCCTTTATTATTTGAGATTTTACCTCCATTGATAACCTCAGTTTCAATTTTATCAGAGGAAGCTCTGATTACATGTAATTTAATTTTTCCATCATCTATTAGGATTTGAGAATTATTTTTTACAGAGCTAAAAATTTCTGGATGGGGAAGGTTAACCCTCTTATTATTCCCCAACTCTTCATTTAAATCAAAAGTAAACTTTTCATATTCTTTAAGAATAAAATAGGCCTTTGAAAATTTTCCAATTCTTAATTTAGGACCCTGAAGATCTCCTAAAATTGCTATAGGTCTTCTAATTCTTTTTTCATATTGTCTTATATGAAAAACTTTATTTCTGTGATCAGCGTGCGTACCATGACTAAAATTAAGTCTAAATATATCTGCTCCTGCTTTGAATAAAGAGTGAATTCTTGAGGGAGAAGACGTTGCAGGCCCTAGAGTTGCAATAATTTTAGTATTTCTATTTCTTATCATTATTTAAATTTATTAATCTGTTATTTAATAGAATATAATTATATCATAAAAACAAAAAACCTAATTATGCAAAAGCTAAATAATAAAATTTGCTCTTATTATAACTTCTCAAAAAATCAAAATTTTAATATTTTATTCATTTGTGATCATGCATCAAATAAATTACCTGCTTATGTATATAATTTAGGTCTGAATGATGATAATTTATTTTCTCATATAGCATGGGATATTGGAGCTAAAAATGTTACTTTAAAGTTGGCGAAAGAATTGAATGCTCACTGCATTCTTTGCAATTTTTCCAGGCTTTTTATTGATCCTAATAGAAGACTATCCGAATCGGATCTAATAGTAAAAATATCTGGTGGAATTGAAATCCCTAATAATTCTACTATTGATAAAAATGAAATGAATTATAGAGTAAATTCATATTATATTAAATATCACCAACAAGTTACTAAAGTAATTGAAAGTTTATATAACACAAAAAAAAAATTATATATCTTCGCCATACACAGTTTCACAAAAATATTTAATAAAAAAAAAGATATCATGAGATTGGTTTGTTATGGAATAAAGATATTTCACTTATGTTGCCGATTTTAAAATATTTGCAAAAACAAAAAATTAGCGTAGGTAATAACTACCCTTATTCGGGATATTTTTTCAACTATACGTTGGACAATGCTTGCTTTAAGAAAAAAATAAAAAATTTGAGTATAGAAATTAGAAACGATTTGATTTGTGACGCAAAAGGAATTAAAAGTTGGAGTATATTATTAAAAAAATCAATAATAAAAAGTATAAAGAAAAATAACAATGAATGATAATGATTTACAAGCCATTGAAGCGGCTGCTTTTAGAAGACTGATAAAACATCTTCAAGCTAACCCTGATGTACAAAATATTGAAATTATGAATTTAACAGGATTTTGTAGAAATTGTTTGTCAAAATGGATGACAGAAGAAGCAAAAAAATTAGGAATTGAAATCGATTATGAAGACTCCAGAGAAAAAGTTTATGGAATGCCTTATAATCTATGGAAGCAAAAATATCAAAAACCTGTAAAATAAAAATGAATATAATTTTGACTGGTGTTGCAGGATTTATTGGTTTTCATACAACAAAATTTTTTTTAAAAAAAAACTATAAAGTTCTTGGAATTGATAATTTAAACAACTACTACGATGTCAGTTTAAAATTGAATAGATTAAATCAACTCAAAAAGATTAAAAACTTTTCATTTGTAAAAAGTGATATTCAAAATAAGAATCTTGTAAATAATTTTAAAATAAAAAAATTTAATGCTGATTGTCTCATTAACTTAGCAGCACAAGCAGGTGTGAGACATTCATTAAAAGATCCATATTCCTATGTATATTCAAACATCTTAGGACAATTAAACATACTAGAATTAATAAAAAAAAAAAAAATAAAGAAATTTATTTATGCGAGTTCTTCATCAGTTTATGGTGGAAATAAAGTTCAACCCTTTTCTGTAAGTCAAAGAGTAGATAATCCTGTATCCTTATATGCAGCCTCTAAAAAGTCGTCGGAACTTATCGCTGAATGTTATTCAAAATTATATGGTATTCATTCGATAGGCCTTAGATTTTTTACTGTGTATGGTCCATGGGGTAGACCAGATATGGCGACTTTTATATTTACAAAAAAAATTTTAGAAGGCAATGAAATTCAGATTTTTAATTTCGGTAAAATGAAAAGAGATTTTACATTTATAGATGATATAGTTAATGGTATAAATGGAGCTGTAAATTTTAAAACTGATAAATTTTTTTTTCATAACATTTACAACTTAGGGAATAATAATTCAGAGAATCTTCTTGACTTTATAGGAATAATTGAAAAAAATCTTGGACTCAAAGCAAAAAGAAAATTTCTTCCGCTTCAACCCGGCGACGTTCCAGAAACATATGCAGATATAAAAGAAAGTAAAAAGGATTTAAATTTCAAGCCAAAAACAAAAATTATTGATGGAATACCAAAGTTTCTTGATTGGTATAAAAATTATTATTCGATTTAATATAATTTATTTATTTCTTTTTCAAAATATTTTAAAACATTTTTCTTTTTAATTTTCAGCGTTTGAGTCAAAAAACCGTCCTTATAAGTTAGTTCTTTTTTAATGAGTAGGAATTTTCTAATTCTTTCGTGTGCATTAAGATGCAAATTAGCTTCCTTAACAAGTTTGCTAATTTTTTGGTAACCAACTTTTTTTTCTGGAATAATCAAGGCTACTAAATATGGTCTTCTATCTCCAAAAACAACAGCTTGAATTATTTCTTTATTACGAATTAAAAGATTTTCTATTTTTTGTGATGAAATATTTTCACCTCCCGATGTCACAATTAAATCTTTTTTTCTACCAGTTATTACGATTCTATTTTTTTCATCCATATATCCCAGATCTCCAGTATGTAACCATCCTCTAATGATAGTTTTTTGTGTTAACTTTAAGTTATTCCAATATCCATACATTACATTTTTTCCCTTAACTAAAATTTCCTGGTCATCTGCTATTTTTACCTTGACATTTTTCACAGGCATACCAACAGTGCTAGTTTTGTTCATTAGAACAGTGTTGCAACTTATAAGTGGACTGGCTTCGGTTTGTCCATAACCTTGTAAAATTTGACAATTCATTTTTAAAAAGAAATCAGCTATTTTTGGATCCAATGCTGCGCCGCCAGATACAAAGGTTTTAAGATTTTTCCCAAAGATATTTCTTATTTTACTTTTTACTAAGAGTTCTAGTAATATTTCAAATAAAAAATTAAAAAAATTTTTTTCTTTTGAACCATTTTCAATAGTTTTTAAAAATAAATATCGAGAAAATTTATTTGTTTTATTTATTTTAATTATAATCTTTTTATAAATATTTTCATAAAGTCTTGGAACAGCATTTACAATAGTGGGATTTACTTCTTTGAAATCATTGGTGATATTTTCGAGTGAGTTACAATAATAGATTTTGGCTCCTATACTCAATGGAAAATATAATCCTGCCATTCTTTCATATGAATGTGAAAGTGGTAAAAATGATAAAAATCTCTCTTCTTTTAAATTAAAATTTAATAATAATTCATTTGCTGCCTCAACATTATGTAGAATGTTTTCATGTGAAAGCATGACACCTTTAGGTTTTCCACTTGTACCTGAGGTATAAATTATGGAGCAAATATCAGTTTTTCTAACTTTTTTCAGAATTAATTTTTTACTTTTTTTTGTTTCCGTGATGATTTTGTCAAACGATTTAAATTTTTCATTTTCTTCTATTAATAATATTTTATGTTTAATTTTTTTAAATACTTTCTCGTTATTTTTATAAATATTAATATTTTCCAAAACGATAAATTTGGGTTTACAGTCTTTAATGATAAACTCATTGTCCTCTGCGTTATTTGTTGAAAAACAAGGTACGGTGATACATCCGCAAGCCATAATTGCAATATCTGCAATAAACCAATCAATTCTGTTTGAACAGACAAGCATAATTCTATCTCCTTTTCTTACTTTTGCATTTAAAAAAAAAGATTGAATTTTTGAAATTGATACATTTAACTCATGGTAGCTCTTTCCAATCCATTTTTTATTTTTTTTGAAAAATAAAAATTTTTTTTGCGAATTTTTTTTCATTTGTGAGATAAATAATTCGCATAAATTTGAAATTCTTTTAAAATCCACTATATTATTCTCTTTATTCATAATTTTAAATTAAAACGAATTTTGAAAATGCCTCTAACAAAACTACCTGAATGGGATCTCAAAGATTTTTATCCGTCATACAAATCAAAAGAATTTAATTCTGAAATCACAAACCTTGATCAAAATATTAATATTTTTGTAAAAAAATATAAAGGTAAAATTTCAAAAAGTAACCCAAGTTTTATAAAAAAATCTATTGCTGAATTTGAACAAATTGAAGAAATTTTTGTGAAAATAAAAAGTTATATTTTTTTATTTCACTGTACTGATCAACTAAACGAAGAAAAAACTTCCTTTTATCAAAAAACACAAGAAATATTAATAAAACTTGAAAGTAAAATGTTATTTTATAATTTAGAGATTAATAAAATTAGTCAAACAGTAGTAAAAAGTTTATCAAACTCAAAATTCTTTCCATGGATAAAAATTCAAAGAAAATTTAAAAAATACCAAAAGAGTGAGTCTATAGAAAAAGTATTAATGCAAAAATCTATAACTAGTAATAATGCATGGGTAAGACTATTTGATGAGACAATGGCAAGACTTACTTTTAAAGTTGGGAATAAAAAATTGAATGAAAGTGAAGTTTTGAATTTAATGTCTTCAAATAAACCCTCTGTTAGAAAACATGCAGCCATTTCATTTGGCACAACCTTAAAAAAAAAATATACATCTTTTTTCTTTAATTACGAACACATTATCTAAGGATTTAAATACAGAAAATACATTAAGAGGTTTTGAAACCTGTGATTCCTCGAGACATTTAAGCAATCAAGTTGATTCAGAAGATGTAACTTGCTTAGTGCAAACCGTTAAAGAAAACTATTCCAGTCTATCTCACAGATATTACAAATATAAAGCAAAAACTTTTGGTAAATCAAAATTAGATTATTGGGATAGAAACGCTCCTTACCCAGATCAACATTCAAAAGATATTTCATGGAGCGAAGCAAAAAAAATAGTACTTGAGTCTTATAGTAGTTTTGATAAAAGAATTTCAGAGATTGTAAAACTTTTTTTTAAAAATTCATGGATTCATGCCCCAGTTATGAAAGGTAAAACCTCTGGAGCGTTTGCACATCCCACCACACCCTCTTGTCATCCTTACATTTTATTAAATTACCAAAATAAAGTAAGAGATGTAATGACATTATCTCATGAACTTGGTCACGGTGTTCACCAATATCTAGCTAATCAGAACGGGTTATTACTTGCTGATACACCTCTAACATTAGCAGAAACGGCTAGTGTGTTTGGTGAAATGTTAACATTTAAATTTATATTAAAAAAAGCAAAATCAGAAATTGAACGAAAAACGGTCCTTAGATCAAAAATTGAGGATATGCTAAACACAGTTATTAGACAAATTTCATTTTATGAGTTTGAAAGATTGGTACACAATAAAAGAACTTTGGGGGAGCTAACAGTTGATGATATCAATGAAATTTGGTTAGAAACACAGAATGAAAGTTTAGGGAATTCAATAAGGATCTCTGGGGAATTTAAATATTTTTGGGCTTATATACCTCATTTTATACATTCCCCATTTTACGTTTATGCTTATGCGTTTGGTGATTGTTTGGTAAACTCCCTTTATGCAAAATACGAGGATGGGGAAGAAAGTTTCAATGAGAAATACTTTAATCTACTTAAATCCGGTGGAACTAAACATTATTCTGATTTATTAGATAATTTTGGTTTAAATCCAAAGGATCAAAAGTTTTGGCAGAGTGGGTTAAATATTATTAAAAATCTTATAGATGAACTTGAAAATTTAGGATAAGTTATTTTTTTATGTTAAAATTAATTATTCCATCAGAAAAGCATCCTAATGAGGACAGGGTAAGCATAACGCCTGATTGCGTCGCGTCTTTTTTAAAAATGGGTATATCTATTTTTGTTGAAAAAGACGCTGGTCTGAAGGCAACATTTAGTGATGAAATGTATATCAAATCAGGGGCTAAAATTTGTAAAACAACAAAAGAACTCTTCAAAGGGGCAAATATAATAGTAAAAATTCAAAGACCATTTAATAATTCAAAAATTAATGAATTTACTTTAATTGAAGAGAATTCTAGCTATCTAAGTCTTATATACCAAAATAAGTTTAAAAAAGAATTCGAAAGTCTTAAAAAAAGAAAGACAAATATCTTTGCTATGGAATTAATGCCTCGAATTTCTCGAGCACAAAGTATGGATGTATTATCATCTCAAAGTAATCTTGCAGGGTACAAAGCTGTTATTGATGCTGCTAGTCTTTATAACAAAGCTTTTCCATTAATGATGACTTCAGCTGGTACTGTTGCACCTGCAAAAGTTTTAGTTATTGGTGCCGGAGTAGCAGGGTTGCAGGCTATTGCTACAGCAAAAAGACTTGGTTCTGTTGTTTTTTGTTTTGATGTTAGAGCTGCAACAAAAGAGCAGGTTGAGAGTTTAGGTGGTAATTTTATTCAAGTTGAAAATAAAGATTCAGGTGAATCTGAATCTGGTTACGCCAAAGAAATGTCAAAAGATTACAGGAAAAAACAAGCAGTTCTGTTGGAAGAGAATCTTTCTAAGGTAGATATTGTAATTACAACAGCTCTAATTCCTGGAAAAACAGCTCCAGTTTTAATTACTAAAAAAATGATAAAAAAAATGAAACCGGGAAGTATTATTATGGACTTAGCCTCAGATTTTGGGGGTAATTGTGAATTGACAAAACATGGAGAAATCGTAGCTTTCGAATCAAAAAGGATAATTGGTCCTATAAATTTATCTTCATCAGTATCTCAAGACGCTTCAAGGCTTTATTCAAAGAATATTTTGAATTTCTTTAAAAATTCGTGTTCTGACGGTAAATTTACTGACTTTAATTGGAGTGATGAACTTGTTGAAGGAACATGTATATTAAAACAAAAAAAAAAATAGGTAAATTATGGAAACAGTAGATCCAATCATCACACTAGTCATTATTTTTGTCCTTGCTTGCATGGTAGGTTATTACGTGATTTGGGGTGTTACTTCTGCCCTTCACTCCCCATTAATGGCTGTTACTAATGCGATTTCTAGCGTAATCATAGTAGGTGCTATAATTGCCGCAGGACCAGAAGAATTAAATTTTTCCTCGATAATGGGCTTTTTAGCAATTGTCTTAGCCTCAATAAATATTTTTGGGGGATTTGTGGTATCTCACAGAATGTTATCGATGTTTAAAAAGAAAGAAAAAAAGAAATGATTATTAGTGCAAATATATCAGCAGTAGCATATTTGATATCAGCTATATTTTTTGTGTTAGCACTGAATGGATTAGCAAACCCAGATAGCGCAAGAAAAGGTAACTTATTCGGTATTATAGGCATGATCGTTGCTGTTATAACCACACTTTTAAGTCCTAACGTTGTATCTTATGAACTAATTATCCTAGGTATACTAATAGGCGGTTTGGTTGGAACTGTAATAGCTCTAAAAATTGAAATGACATCTTTACCAGAATTAGTTGCTGCTTTTCATTCATTAGTTGGTTTGGCGGCAGTCTTTGTTGCTGTAAGTGCTTTTTATTCTCCAGAAAGTTATGGAATAGGAGTTATAGGAAATATTAATGTAGCAAGTTTAGTTGAAATGGCTATTGGTGTTACTATAGGCGCAATTACTTTTACAGGATCAATTATTGCTTTTTCAAAATTGCAAGGTTTAATGAGTGGTGCACCAGTCAGTTTTAGTGGTCAACATCTACTAAACTTACTCATAGCACTTTCTTTAGTAGCTTTAGTAGTATTATTTGCTAAAAGTGAATCTAAAACAATTTTTTGGTCAATTATTATCTTATCTTTAGCTCTTGGAATTTTACTTATAATTCCTATAGGTGGAGCTGATATGCCAGTTGTTGTTTCAATGCTCAATTCTTATTCTGGGTGGGCTGCAGCAGGTATTGGCTTTACATTGAGTAACCATTTATTGATTATCGTCGGCTCTTTAGTTGGTGCTTCAGGTGCAATATTAAGTTATGTAATGTGTAAGGGAATGAATAGGTCTTTTTTTAACGTAATACTCGGAGGATTCGGAGTAGAAGAAGGGACCGAAAACAATTCTAAAGTTGAGGAGAGACCAGTAAAAACAGGAAGTCCTGAAGATGCTGCCTTTATTTTAAACAATTCGAATTCTGTAATAATTGTACCTGGATACGGTATGGCAGTCGCGCAAGCGCAACATGCATTAAGAGAAATGTGTGATACCTTAAAAAAAAATGGTGTTGGTGTTAAGTATGCAATCCACCCTGTGGCGGGTAGGATGCCTGGACACATGAATGTTTTATTAGCTGAAGCGAATGTTCCATATGATGAAGTTTTGGAATTAGAGGAAATCAATAGTGACTTTTCTAATACTGATGCAGTTCTGGTAATAGGTGCAAATGATATTACTAATCCTTCCGCCAAGACTGATAAGTCAAGTCCAATCTACGGAATGCCAATCCTGGATGTTGAAAACGCTGGCACAGTTTTATTTATTAAAAGGTCTATGGCTTCTGGGTATGCTGGGGTTCAAAATGAGCTTTTTTTCAGGGATAATACGATGATGTTATTTTCGGATGCGAAAAGGATGGTTGAAAATATAATTAAAAATCTAGATTAAAAACCTTCAAATTCAATTTTTTTTCTTAATAATTTCTTAAATCTTCTAGTAGATTCATTTAGTAAACGAGCTTTTTTTTCAGATGGTTTTTCATAGGCTCTTCTTTGTTTCATTTCGCGAAAAACACCTTCGCGTTGCATCTTTTTTTTCATTGCTCGCATGGCCTTTTCTATATTATTATCTTTTACGTGAACTCTAATTATTTTATTTCTCCTTTAAAAGTTTGCTTATAAATTATATAAAAAATAATGAATGTAAACAATTTTTTATAATTAATGTACACAGCAAAATTTAAAAATACTCTCATAGACACAATACTTGAAAATTTATCAAACGATAATTCCTTTTCTTTAGCAGTTGAAAATTCGTTAAGTAAATTAAAAATCAAAAAATCTGATCAAAAAAGAATTGAGGTTTACTATTTTCCAAATAACTTTCAAAGTTTTATAGAGGAATATATTAATAGAACTAATGATGAACTCTCAGAGCTAATAAAAAATAAATTACCATTTAAAAGTTTAAGGGATAAAATTGTCTATATTATTGGCGAAAGGTTTAAAATAATATCAAAATTTAAAAATGCAAATAGAAAGATTTTTAGATTTTGTTGTTTACCTCAGAATTTAGTTTTCTCTCAAAAAATGTTATTTAAGATTTCAGACGAAATATGGTATTTAACTAGTGATAAATCTTTAGACTTTAACTTTTACTCAAAAAGATTCATTCTTATGAATATATATTTTGCAACATTTATTTATTGGATGAATGATGAATCAGCAAATTTTGAAAGAACAAAAACTTTTTTAAAAAAACAAATAAATAAAACTACTATTATAGGTAAATATAAAAATTTACTTAAGAATGTCATAAGAAAATTTAATCCTCAGTGATTGTATAGTGAGCCATCTTTCTTTTTGCTTTAATGTCTTTCTTAAAATAGTCATAAAATTTAGAACTTTTCATAATTTTTTCTTTATTTAAATATTCACTACCTATAATATTTTTCATTACTGCGCTTTTAACAAATATATTTGGGTGGCATACACTTTGTTTTGAGATCGAATTAATAAGGTTATCAAATTGATTAAACTTACAACTATCTAATGACCAGTGTCCAGAATTATGTGGTCTTGGAGCTAGTTCATTTATCAAAATTGTATCATTTTTCAAAACAAACATTTCAACTGCTATAATTCCAATAAGATCAAAAGATTCGGCTATTTGTTCTGAAATAGAAATAGAATTTTTAATTATTGAGGTTTTAATTTTCGCAGGATACTTAGATGTTGATAAAATTCCATTAATATGGGTATTTTCAACAGGAGGGTATGAAATAACTTTTCCAAATATATCTCTACACACTATCACAGAAATTTCTAGTTCGAAGTCAACAATTTTTTCAGCAATGAAATGCTTAAGATTTTTTTTTTGAAATGATTTTATATTTTCTTGATTAATTTTGAATTGATTCTTTCCATCATATCCAAATTCGCAAGATTTGATAATAAACTCATTACCAAAGATTTTTTGAGTTGCTAATAAATCATCAAAGCTATTTATTTTTAGAAAATCGGTTGTTTTAATATTTTTAAGAGAATTCAAAAAATACTTCTCTTTAACTCTATTCTGTGTGATTTCAATTATATGAGCAGATGGAAGTAATTTTTTTTTACTCTCAATAAATTTCAAGGTAGGTAAGGGTATATTCTCAGTTTCAATTGTTACAATATCTACTTTATTAATAAACTCATTGATTTTATTTAGGTTGTTGAGTTCTCCTACAGACCACCCTTTACAAAATCTTTTTGAACTAAATTCAGGAGATTCAGAAAAAATATAAATTTCTTTTTTTTGTTTTTTCCCAGCCTCACACAAAAACATGCCAAGTTGTCCACCGCCTAATATACCTATTGAATTTATCATTTCTTAAATATTTATTTGTCTTTAGGATTTTTAGGAATGGAATTCGTTAAGCTTTTCCTAAATCTAATATATCTTTTTTTGATACTATCATTTGAAAGACTTAGTATCGAGATTGCTGCTAATGCAGCATTTTTAGCACCAGCTTGACCAATCGCTAGCGTTGGTACAGCGATTCCAGCAGGCATTTGGACTATAGATAAAAGACTATCGATACCTTTGAGTGTCTTCGATTCAACAGGGACTCCAAGTACAGGTAAATTTGATAAAGAAGCTATCATTCCTGGAAGATGTGCTGCTCCCCCTGCACCTGCAATTATTATTTTAACTGAGGAGTTATCAACAGATTTTGCATATTGATACAATCTTTCGGGAGTTCTATGAGCTGAGATTATTTTTTTCTCAGTGGGGATGCTAAACTCTTTGAAAGTTTCATGACTAATTGATAATGTTTTCCAGTCAGATTGGCTTCCCATAACAATAGAAACAATAGGATTTTTCATTTTTTTAATATTACATTATAAATTTTGATTTAAAAAAACTAATATTTAAATTATTTGTATTTTTCAAACAGTTTTTCAAGCTCGTCTTTTGTACAAAAACCTAATTCAAATGGATTTTGTGCTCTAATATTTTGTGAATTCCAATGACTTCGATCTCTAATGGATTTTATAGTAGTCTTTGTAGTTCCGATTAATTTACAAGTCTTCGAATCAGGAAGATTCGGTAAATTTTTTAATATCCAAGATATCCCGTTCGGTTTGTCAGCTCTTTTTGATAAAGGTGTGTACTTGGCTCCCTTAGTTTTAGTCTTAGGTTGAGGAATATTTGTTTTAAGAAGCTTTAATTCTCTGTCATTGTTATTTTCACAGATCTTAATCTCCTCTGCAGATAATTCTCCATTTTCAATTGGATTTCTTGAGAGAACTCCTACTGAAACTTCTCCGTCAGCTATTGCCTGAATTTCGAGTTCGTGAAATCCAACAAAACTAGCTATTTGTTTAAATGTTAATGTTGTATTTTCTATCAACCAAATCGCCGTAGCTTTTGGCATTAGTGGTTTGTTCATATTATTAAGTCCTTTATTTAGTTCATGTTTTTAATATTATTTTTCCAATATGTTCTTTTGAATAAAGTCGTTTATGAGCTTTTACAACATCGTCTATTTTGAACACAGAATCAATCACTGGTTTTATTTTTCCTTTGAGTATTTCAGGAAAAATTTTATTTTCTAAGTCGTTTATAATTCTATTTTTAAATAATTCATCTCTAATTCTTAATGTAGAACCTGTAATTGTCAATCTTTTTAACATAACTCTCATCATGTTAATATTTACTTTATGACCTTTCTGAAAAGCTATATTGATTAATCTTCCATCATTGCTGAGTAAGTCTATGTTTTTTTGAATGTAATCACCACCAACCATATCAAAAATAAGATTAACACCTGAATTTTCGGTTTCTTTTTTTACTAATTCGTAAAAATCATCTTTATTATAGTTCATTACAAAATTAGCTCCAAGTTTTTCGCAAAATTTTTTTTTTTTTTCGGTTCCGACAGTTGTGTAAATTTTACAATTAAATAAACTTAATATTTGAATTGCAGTAGTACCAATTCCACTTGAACCACCATGAATGAGGACCTTTTCGCCTTTTTGAATCTTTCCACGAATAATCAAATTTGACCAACAGGTCATGAAGCATTCTGGTACTCCTGCTGCCTCTTCAAATGAAAGATTTTCAGGAAATTTAATAGTTTGATTTTCCTTAGCTACTGAAAATTCCGCATAACCACCACCGTCTAATAAAGAGCAAACTTTGTCTCCAATATTAAATTTTTTAACATCTTTACCAATTTTTTCTATAATTCCTGATACCTCAAGCCCAAGAATATCAGAATGGCCTTTTGGAGCAGGGTATAAACCTTCTCTTTGAAGTAGGTCAGGCCTATTCACTCCTATAGCCAAGTTTCTAATTAAAACTTCGTTATCTTTTGGTTCAGGAATGCCTGAATCCAAAACTTTTAATACACCAGGCAAACCTGGTTTATCAAATTTAACAATCTTCATAGAGATTTTATTTTTTTAAATTAAGATTTTGAAATCTTTTATTAAATCTTGCAACTTGACCCTCTGTATCTAATATTTTTGATGTTCCGCCAGTCCATGCCGGATGAGATGATGGATCTATGTCGAGTTTTAATCGATCTCCTGCTTTCCCATAAGTAGACCTAGTTTCAAAAGTAGAGCCGTCAGTTAGTTCAATTGTTACATTGTGATAATCGGGATGAATTTTTTTTTTCATTTTTATTTCTCTTTTAATTATTTCTTATTAAATATATAAATATTTCAAATTCAACAATTTTTTCAAAAATAAATTTTTATATGCACGAAATTTTTTTAGATTTAGCTAGCAAGACATTAAATGAATTATCAGTTTACTTGGAGAAATTTGATGAATTCTTAGAGATTGATTTTATAGACAACAATATTTCAATAGAAACAGATGAAGGAAAAGTTTTTATTATAAGTATTCATGAACCGTTAACTCAGATTTGGTATTCCTCTCCTATAAGTGGTGCTCATCATTTTGAGATGGGAGAGGAAAAAGATATTTTTAGTTGGATAAGTACACGAAATAAGAAGATTTTTTTATTTGAACTTTTAAAGCAAGAAATCGAAGAGGTAATAAATCATGCTTAAAGTTTTGAAAATTTTTAAAGTCAAAAATTTTTACCAATTATTTAAAGTTTTTATAGTTTTTGGTATTACCGGATCAGCCTCTGTTTTTGCCTCAGACTACGTATTACTTTTTTTAAATATTAATCAAGACTCATTTAATAACTTTCTTTATTGGACAATTAGAGTTTTAGTAGTCTTTCCTGTCTATCAAATTTTATTGATAATAGTTGGAACTATTTTTGGTGAATACAATTATTTTATGAGTTTTGAGAAAAAATTTTTACGAAGGATGGGATTCAAAATAAAGTAGTTATCTATTTGTAAGTTTGATTTCAATTCTTCTATTCTTCTTGAATGCTTCAGCATTGTCTTGATCCAGGAGTGGATGAAATTCTCCAAATCCAGCCGCTACCAATCTACTAGGTGAAATTCCCTCATTAATTAAATATTTTACAATTTTGATCGCTCTAGCACTCGATAAATGCCAATTAGATGAAAATTCTCTTGTTGAAATTGGTCTTTTATCTGTGTGTCCATCAATTCTCAAAACCCAATCAATTTCTTTTGGAATAATTTTTGATATTTCAATTAAGCTTGATGCAATCTTTTTTAATTCGACAAGTCCAGTATCTTCTAAAGTATCATTTCCTGACTTGAAAAAAATTTCAGCAGGAAAAACAAATCTATCGTCAATTAAGATTATATCGTTTCTTCCTGATATAACACTTTTGATATTCTTTAAAAAGATTGATTGATATTCGCTCAATTCCTGAACTTTCCCCGCTAAAGCCAGATTTAATTTTTTACCTAAATTTTGGATTTTTACTCTATTTTTTAAGTCTTTTTCTTCTGCTTTATCCAATTGATTTGAAAGTGAAAAGATTTGTTTTTTTAGTTCCTCTATATTTTTTTCGAGATTTTTAATGGATATGATATTTTTTGAAATTACTTCCTCTTTTCTAGTAATCTCATTTTTATTTAAATCTATCTTTTTTTCCGCTTTACCTAGTTCTTGCTCTAAAGACTTTTTTTCTTCACTTAAATTAAAAATTTTTTTATCATTTAATCTCAAAGTAAATTTATTTTTTTTTAGAGAAATATCTAAAGACTTATTCTCCTCTTTTAAATTATTAACCGTACTTTGAAGATCAACATTTTTTTTATTAAGTTTACTATTCTTTTTGATTTGTATAGATAATTCCTCATTTAAACTTCTCAATTTTATATCTAGTTTAGATATTTGATTTGTTTTTTTTCCGAGTATTTCATTAAAATATACTTGTGCAACACCAGAAATCATTATTGTAAATATGGTAACAATTAAGAGTGTTGCTAAAACATCAACAAAACCGGGCCAGATATTAAACTGGTTATGTCTTACTTTTGATAATTTCATTTACTATTTATCTCTCTTAATGTTAGCTATAGTTTTTGAGAGTATTTTTATTTCATCTGCTACAATTTTATTTGTGTTAATGTTTGTATTAAGAAATTGATTGATTTCGGAAAGTGATTTAACAATCATATCCTGATTTAATTGTTGTTGCTCAATGCTAGAAGTTGATTTTTTAAGATTTTCCGTTGTAGATTCAATCAAAGATTCAATGTAAGCTGGCGCAAAATCATTTTTAATAGAATCACTAGTTGAGTTCGAAATTTTTGTGAAATTCGCTAATTTTTCCTCTACTTCATTAAAAAATCTATTTTGAGCTTGTCCAGATTGTAGATCTAGAAAACCTAATATTAATGAACCTCCTAATCCAAATAACGATGAGCTAAATGCTGTTCCCATTCCTGAGAGAGGCTTTTCTAATCCGTCTTTTAAAACAAAAAAAAGTGAATCTGTATCCTTAGAGAAGTCTAAATTTTTTACTGTTGATGAAACTGAATTAATTGTCTCTAAGAGTCCCCAAAATGTACCTAACAAACCAAGAAATACAAGTAGGCCTATAAAATACCTAGAAATTTCTCTCATTTCAAACAACCTATTTTGTAAACTTTCCATAATTGAAGTTAATCCGATCTGGGTAAGACGAATATCACCCATTTGAGAGCGCATAATTTGTGACATGGGTTTTAATAGCTTTGGTGTTCTTATAATTTTTGAGGGTTTTTTTTTATCTGACATGAAAGATTCCATCCAATTGATTTCGGGTGCTAAAACCAAAATTTGTCTGAACATCAAAATAATTCCCAACACTAAAACTGCAATTATTACAGAATTTAATGTAGGATTAGTATTAAAGAAAATATTTAACTTTTCTAAATTATAAAGAAAAAAAACAGATATAATAATTAAAAAAGCAATCATCCTAATTATGAACTTACTTAAAATTTTCATTTTACATTTCAATAAAATTAAGGATTATTTCATCATCATTGTCATTATCTGTCGTTAAGCCTTTATTATTTGTTTTAATTTGTATTCTGTTGTGAGAAATTCCTAACTTAATTAGGTGTGCTCTAATTAACAGAAGTCTTGATTTTAAAAGTCTTTTGTTTGTATTATTTACTTTGTAAGTTGGTTGAATCTCAATTTTAATTGGTTTCTCTTTTACTGCGTTTACATATTCGGAGATTTTCATCATTTGTTTAATGTCTAATTCTACTTTATCTTTCTGATAATAAAATATTTCAGTTTTTTGCGTAAAATTTTTATGTTTTAATTTTACTATTGGTTGGACACTATTTAATGCAGTTATAAGTTTTTTGTCCTTGTCTGATTTTTTTGCATACTTTTCCTCTGCAATTATTTTTTTTGGCAGCTCTTTTTTTTCAATTTGAACTTTTGAACTAGCAGTATCATCATTTAGAACTAATCTATTAGCTATATTTTCATCAAAGAAATATTTTGTATTATCGATAGACTTTTCTTTGTATTTTTCACTCTGATTGTTGTAACTTGAATATTTTCTTTTTCTAATTTCTTCATCTCTTTTTTTAGCCATTTCGTTTAAACGAATCTTTTCGTTAATTTTATTTGAAATTAATTCTGATTCTGTTTTTGGTTTAATTAAGGATAAATCCTTTTCCTCTTTTAAAATTTTATAACTTATACCTTTTTTAGATAAATCGTCAGAAATTTTAATTTCTTTTTCTTTTTTTATCAGATTAAGTTTAGCCAAAGCCTCACTTTTTTTTTTTTTCCGCAATCATTTTGGCTTGTAATATCTTCAGGTCTTCAGCTTCTTTTTTTTCAATCTGCTTTCGAAGTCTTTTTTGCTCAGCCAACTCTTTTTTTAGTAATTGCTCTTCAATTTCTTTTTCTTTTTTTAATTTAGCTTCAAGTGCTTTTTTCTTAGCTTCTTCTTTTTTCTTTTCTGCAATAAGTTTTTGTTTTTCAAGCTTAATTCTATTTGCTTCAGCCTTTTTCTCTTCTTCTTTTTTTCTTTTAACTTTTGCTAATTCTTTCTTTTTCCTCTGTTTTTCAAGCTCTCTTTCTTTTTTTTCTCTAAGAAATTGAGCTTTTCTTTCTGCTTCGATTTTCTTTTTTTCTGCAATCAATTTCTGTTTTTCAAGCTTTATTCTGGCAGCTTTAGCTTTTTTTTCTTCTTCCCTTTTTCTTTTAATATCAGCAAGTTCTTTTTTTCTTTTTTGCTCCTCTAATTCTTTTTCTTTTTCTAATTTAAATGCTTTTGCTTTTGCCTCAGCCTCCGCCTTTTTTGCTTCTGCTTGTTTTCTTGCTTTAATTTTTCTTTGCTCTTCTTCTGCCTTCTTCTTATTTTCAAGTTCTATTCTTTTTCGTTCAGCTAATCTTCTTTTTTCCTCTTCTTTTTCTAATTTTATTTTAAGCTTTTCTTTTTTCTCTCTCTCTCTTTCAGCTTTTCTTAAAGCTTCTTGCTCTTTAAGTTCACGTTCTTTTTCAGCTTTTCTTAAAGCTTCTTGTTCTTTAAGTTTACGTTCCTCTTCAGCTTTCCTTAAAGCTTCTTGTTCTTTAAGTTTACGTTCTTTTTCAGCTTTTCTTAAAGCTTCTTGCTCTTTAAGT
>MDTB01028308.1_pt1 | contig 175669 bp, 126 predicted proteins | sample 811161 | NCBI WGS metagenome assembly MDTB01 (sample SAMN05326650, study PRJNA326480) | marine metagenome | isolation source: seawater | place: Mediterranean Sea | collected 2009
CCCTCCTTCCAATCCTTGCACTGGCAGGTTGTTCAACGGTTCAGAATCAAGCGCCACCCGTGTGGGCAAAGGGTGCAAAACCTCAGGAAATACTTACCAGCGGCGCAGGTGAGGGACCTGCGTGGCACCCCAAATTAGGCCTGCTATTCAGCGGCGATGGAAATGTGCAACGCTGGGCCCCGAAAGAAGACAAGCTCGACGTATTCCGCGAAAAAGCCGGGACAAATGGCTTACTTTTTGACTACAGCGGTCGATTACTGGCTTGCGAACCCAAACAAAGACGAGTCACTCGATTGGAAAAAGACGGCTCGATCACCTTTCTAAGCACACACTATCAGGGTAGCCGGTATAATACTCCCAATGATATCACCGTTGATGAAGATGGAAGAATTTACTTTTCCGACCCAAGATACGGTAATCGATCCAACATCGAAATGCTGGACGATCAGGGAACACCAATCGAAGGAGTATATCTCATCCGCCAAGACGGGACTGTAGTACGCGTCATTACGCATGAAGTTGATCGTCCCAATGGCGTTCTTGTCTCCTCCAACCAAAAGTATCTTTATGTTGCTGACAATAATAATGATACCGTTGGCGGGGCTCACAAATTGTGGCGATTCAAGCGGAAATCGGATGGAACCCTCAATCTGAGAAGCCAGCAACTTATCTTTGACTGGAAGACTTCAAGAGGCCCAGACGGAATGGTGCAGGATGCTTCTGGGCGTATTTATGTGGCGGCTGGTTTGAATACGGATAACTTGCCCTTTGAAACCAAACTACCTTACGAAGGCGGAGTGTTTGTTTTCACGCAGAACGGAATCCTTCTGAATCATCTCCCCATTCCAAATGATGAGGTTACCAACTGCGCTTTCGGTGGGGAGGAGTTGAAGACTTTGTTCATTACTGCTGGGGGACACCTTTGGAGTATGAAAACTTCAATTGCTGGTGATCTTCCATGGCCAAAAGGCAGATCAAGCAAAACGGAATAATACGTTCAGAGGCCGCTAAAGTCCCGGACGTGACATCCCTGTCAAGGAGCAAGAGTTTTTCCGATATGAACCCTTTTCTCAGATATCCAAAGCCACTGGGAATCGTTGCACTTTTATGCCTCTTTCCCCTACTCTTCCTGGCATCCAAGATCAAGTTCTCCTCTCAAGCGGATAAGCTGCTGGCTACAGACCAAGGCCAACAGGAAACTTTCGAAAAGTTGCGCGGTATCATCAATAATCAGGACGTGCTTGTCGTCAGCATCAAATGCCCTGAAGGCATCTTTTCCCCTTCTGGCTTGATCACTCTTCACGATGTCAGTGAAGCCCTTTTGACAATGGAGGGTGCGTCTGATGTCAAGAGCCTCACCCACTCTTACAAACCCGTGAGATCCGGCTTCAGTTTTGATATGGTTCCACTGGCCGCTACGAACCATCTGGATATTGTGTCCTTGAAGAGATTATCCGATTTTTCCCTAAGCAATCCGCTTATCAAAAACGTGATGGTTTCAAGTGATGGCATGGAGGCCTTGATCAATGTGACTTTCGCCACTCCTATTACAAGGGAACGTCAGTCAAGCCTTTCAGAGGAATTGGACGTAATCCTGAACCCATGGGTAACAAAAGGCTACCGTTTTCATTATCTGGGTTTACCCCTCGCTGAAAATGAAGTCAGGGAAGCTTTGAAATCGGATATCAGGTGGATGATACCGGTTCTTTCAGCAGGCATCGCTCTCATGCTGATCGGTTTCATACGATCCTTCCGTTTATTGTTTTTCCTTTTTATACAATCGGCATTCACACTTCTTTGCGGTATTGCATTACTATCCCTACTGAATATTGGTATCCCTTTGAGCGGCTGGTTGCTCATCCCCTTTTGGGCGACGATCCAATGGACTCTGCTGATACATTGCCTTTCGGCCTGCAGGCAAAGCAAAGAAGACCGCGCTGAGCATCCGGTAAAGGATGGTATTCAACGTATCTTCAAATCAGCTTCGCTGGCCATGTTGACCACAGCCATTGGCATGGGATCTCTCAGCGCAAGCGAATCTGCATTCATCCAGGAAATCGGTTTGATGGGAGCAGGCGGTGTGGTTCTCATCTTCTTGACCACCTTTGGCCCAGGAATGTCCTTTCTCAATATATTCTATCCTCGCTCAGCTGACCGAGGCTCGAACAAACGACATCGAGAACATTTACATGAAAGTTATGTTCAAGGCTATTTGAATTGGCTGCTTGGAAACCGGCGCTGGATTTTGAGTGCAGCCTTGTTCATCTTCCTGATCAGTGCCTTCGGTCTCAGGTATCTATCTGCAGACATTCGGATCAAATCATTTTTAAACAAGGACACAAGAACTCGACAAGGATTGGAGCATTTTGACCAGATCTACGGCGGGGCCAATATTTTCCAAATGGAAATCGATACGGGTAATCCAAATGGGATTCATCAAAGGCAGGTATTGAACTATCTCGAAAAACTCCAGGAGCAAGCAGAGCAAAAGCCTGAGATAACTGCTGTTTACTCATACGCACAGCTGCTGTCCATGATGAATCAAATATGGGAACAGTATACACCTGGGTCTTTTCAGTTACCCAAATCAGATTTGATTCTAGGAACGTTTGCCACGGTTTTAAAAACACAGAACTACCCCTTCATGCGAGCGTTATGTGATACAGATTATCAGAAATCCTGGCTCATTATTCGAACACCTGACATGCCAGGTAAAGCCTACGTGAATCTAATCAGTGAGATTGTGGACATTGCGGAACGCGAACTGCCCAACGGGTGCAAGCTCAATATTCAAGAAGGATTGTACAAGCTAATACAATCCGACCGGCAGATTGTTCAAAGCATGACCAGATCAGCTTTATCAACCACATGTATTATCTTGATTCTCCTTACCCTGCTCTGGCGATCCTTTAAATTGGGAATCATGGCTGTTGCAGTCAACTTGTTGGCTGTTGTATTTGTGGTCGGAAGCGCTGGATGGCTGAATATTCCCTTTAACACCTTCACTGTCATGATTGGAGCCATGGCCATGGGTATTGCAGTGGACGATGCCGTTCATTTCGTATCTTACTGGCGTTCGAGACAAATGATGGCAGAATCCGCAAATCAAGCTTTGATAGCTACAATGAAAGCGAAAGGACGCCCCATCGTGTTTACCAGTCTCATTCTTGTTTTTACATTTACTGTGTTTCTCGGATCTTCAATCCCCCCAGTTAGCCAATTCGGAGGCTTGTGTGCACTTGCGTTTGCCGCAGCACTTGTTTCAACATGTGCCGTATTGCCGTGTTTACTCGGAAATGACATTTACAGAAATGACTGAGATTACTGTTTGTCATATCAAGGCTTCCAACTCAAGTAACCCTGTTCGTGAAACCAGGCGATTTCATCGGTCAAGGACTCGGCCAGAGGCCGAAATCGAACCCCAAGCTCCTCTATGGCGCGTGTATTGTCAAAAAGCATGGGAGAACCTGCGAGACGAACTCCAGTGATGGGAGCGACCGGCGGCTTTCCTGTCATGTTGGAGAGTCCTTCACTGAAATAACTGAAGCACAACGCAAGCCAGTAGGGCACCTGTCTGCTGGGCATGAGACGGCCGGTGATTTTTGAAAGCTCCTCAAGGAGTGTGCTTAATTTTAGATTGGTGCCTCCAAGTATGTACCGCTGCCCGGGTTCTCCTTTTTCGTCGGCAGCGAGGTGACCGGCTGCCACATCTCGGGCATCCACCATATTCATATGTGTCTCGAGAAAAGCACCATAACGTCCATTCAGATAACCAAGCAGCATTCTTGAAGGCGGCGTAAGGGTGGAGTCACCAGGACCAATGGGAACGGTTGGATTCACGATCACGACCGGAACACCTCTGTCAGCTGCAGTCATGGCTTCTTTTTCTGCGAGGAACTTTGCACGGCAGTAGTGACCAGGCATATCCTGAAGAGTCAATTCTACGGATTCATTGGTAGTATTGAATTCTGGTTTTCGACGAAAGCTTTTCAGAATGGATTCAGTCGAACAATGAACAATACGATCGACTCCAGCTGACTCAGCTTCCTGAAAAACATATCGGGTTCCCATTTGATTCACGCGGTAGAAATCGGCATTACGGTGTGACCAGAGTCCCGCTTTGGCTGCCAGATGAAAGACTTTGTTCACTCCTTTCATGGCTTTCCGAACATCCGAGAAATTTGTGATATCCCCTGCGATATACTCCACCTCTTTCGCTTTCTTTTCAGGGCTCTGAATATCCAGCACTCGCACTGCATCCCCTCTCGACAGGCATTGATCAACCACATGTTTCCCGATGAAACCTTCCCCTCCTGTTACCAGAGTTAAGTGACTCATCAGGTTGCTCCCTCTTGTTTGCCTGGAACTGCATACCCCCAGTGATCCACGTAATTACCCCAATGCCGATTCACTTTTTCAATAGTTTCCGAGTCATGGGAGTAAGGGTTCTTTTGATATCGTTTCACTGAATCAAGATACTCAGTGAAGATATCTTCATCTTCCTCGAATGCCCCAAGCTCGAGCCTCTTGTAGATTTCCCGAAGAACAGACAAGGGGCGCTGATTCAATTCATCGTAGCCAAGTTCGATGAATTGATGAGATCGCATATGTTCTGTATCAGAAATCAGTCGATCCATGATACGGGGATAATGTTCTAGAACAATATCAGGTATCGAAAGGTGATCGTATTTTTGAAAAGCCAGTTCATGAAAAAGATTGCTGTAGAAATTCTTCATGGACTCAAAAACGCGGTATGGATTGCGATGGATGTGAATAAACTTTGCCTCAGGATACATGGACTGAAGCAAGGAAACTCTGGCTGTGTAAACCGGATTCTTGACTAGGATGGGGCGCCCAGACTGGAGGATGGACAATTTACGCATGAAGTATTGGAACGTTTGCTTCCAGTTTTCAACTTCAAGAGGAGCACAGCCCCTGAAATAAACACCTCGATTGAAATGTTCATCAAAGCGTGATGGGAAATACAAACCATGGTAAAAAGATGGTTTTGTCATGTTCGCAAGCGCAATCTCATCTTCCTGCGGTGAATCAGGCATCACTGGAACATTATCAATGAATCGCTCCGAAGGAAGTGTTTTAAGCAGCAACGGTTCAAGCCATCGCCCTAAAGTAAGCATATTCCATGGAATGCCAGTTGCGATTGGTGGGAGGTATCCAAACCTTGGTGCTTTTGATAATATGTTGTAAAGATGGGTTGTTCCGCTTCTCCAGTGACCAAGAATGAAAACGGGAGCTTTCCCTGCCATCCCATTGTTCAAGTGACGATCAAAAAGACGTCGCTCAAGGGCATTGAACGGAATTCGGACCGCAGCAGAAGATCCAATCATGAGCAAGTCCACAAAACGTTCGCGCTCAATCGCACCGTTTGAGAAAAACAAACGCAAAAGCGTCTTTAAATCAGCGCCACATAAAGGGTGCGTCGCTAACTTCCTGCGGCGCGCTTCAGTTGGTTGCGTTTTCTTCATTCGACTGCGGGAACCTCAGGTAAAGCTTCAGTGCCCTGCTCGATTAAAGTTTCCACGCGAACTTTGTCAACATGCGAAGCTAGTATTACCCCTCATAAAGAATCCAGCTCAAATATATCAAACCTCAGGGAGTATGACTGAGAGCCCCATCTAAAGCGCATGCATACCCAACTCAATTCATGTTCTTGAGCCTATTCAAAACACCCAGTTGCAGCCAACAAAGTCACATCCCGGCATGCTGTAATTGTGGCAACTTTCCTGTCAACTGACTTACAATGTTTGGCCATTGGAAACTTCTGAAGAATGTATGTTTCAACAAACCGTGCCAGGATCAGGAATGCAACAACTTGTGGGCCCGACGGCTATCCCCAGCATTCACGATTCATGCAATTGCCATGGAATACGACCAGGGATGCCCGAACTGTAAATTCAACAAGATTCACTCTTTTCAATGCCTGTATTTTCTTCTAATGTCCCACTTTCTTTCAGGAAACACTGATGATCTGGAAGCAACTGGAGAGGAAACAATCCAAATCCCCATTTTCTGTTACGTATTTTAAAAATGCCAAGTGTTTACATCAAAACCTACGGGTGCCAGATGAATGAACGCGACTCGGAAGCAGTCGCTGCACAACTTTGTGCCAAGGGCTACACCATGGCTCCATCTGAGAATCACGCAGACGTCGTGTTACTGAACACATGCAGTGTCAGGGATCAAGCGGAGCAAAAAGCACTGGGAAAAATGCAGAATCTGGCCGTGACACTCAAAAGAAACCGTCCCGACGTGGTTCTCGGCTTCATGGGTTGCATGGCACAAAGCCGAGGTAAGGCCTTGGTCGATCAGTTGCCCGATGTTGATCTTGTTCTTGGGACACAGAAATTTCATCACGCTCCAGAGTATATAGATGATCTGGTTCATGGTAGAAAACAACAAATTGTCGATACCGACGAGGAGCAAGGCAGCGAGGCCACGATCAAAGAACATTTACTCAAAGGAAATACGGAAAAATCATCCGTCACTGCTTTTGTCAGTATCATGCAAGGATGCAATCAATATTGCACCTTCTGCATTGTCCCTTATACGCGTGGCAAGGAACGCTGCCGGTCCATCGAGGAGATTGTTCTTGAATGCCAGCAATTGGTCGATCGAGGCGTCAGGGAAATCACACTGCTGGGACAGATTGTCAACAGTTACGGCAAAAGGGAGATCGGCATGAAGGATGGTAAATCAGCATTCGTTCAATTACTGGATGCGGTTCATCAAATAGAGGATCTAGAGCGCATTCGATTCACATCTCCACACCCGAAAGGCTATGGAGATGACTTAATCGAAGCTTACGGCCGTCTTCCCAAATTATGCCCAAGTGCCCACATTCCGGTTCAAAGCGGCAGCGACCGTCTTTTGAAACGCATGCACCGGGTTTACACTCGGGAGCGGTTCCTTGAAATCATCCATAAACTTCGAAAGGTTAATCCTCATATAGGATTAACTACCGATATCATCGTCGGATTCCCCGGGGAAACCGAAGAAGATTTTCAAGCCACCATGTCGCTTGCGGAGGAAGTAGGGTTTGATAACGCCTTTGTTTTCAAATATTCACAGCGCACCGGAACACCCGCAAGTGAAATGGACGGTCAGATCCCAAAGGAAATCATCGAATCCCGGCATGCCATCTTGTTGAAACGTATCACAGAGATCGGCCGAAAACGATACGAGCAGTTTTTGAACCGTGAAGTCGAGATTCTAGTAGAGGGCCCGAGTCGCAGGAATTCAGAGCGGCTTGAGGGACGCACAGGATGCAACAAGATTGTAGTCTTTGAAGGTAACAAACAACGCCACCAGGGACAGTTGTTGAAATTAAACATAGAGCGCACAGGATCGTTTACTCTTTACGGAGATCCAGCGATACTGAACGTCAACGATCCGCTACCCACCTGCTGAGCGCATTTTAAAATTATAATTTCTTATGTCACTGTCACTTTTATCTATTTTACTGGGAACCGGATTTGCAGCACCTGCGATTTATGGCCTCCTCAGGCCGGCTGAATTTCAAAATACCATGAAGGAGTTCTCCCGTTCTAATAACTGGGGTTACCTGCTGATGACGATCGCAACAGCCTGGTTCCTGTTTTTGGTCCAGCAGGAAGACATCTCTGATTTCGCGGCTTACAAAAATTTAATGATGATAGGCTTCGCTGCGATCGGGATAGGAACCGCCGTCTTCGTTCGAGATTTTTTAGCTGTCAGAGGAGCTGCATTGGTCATGCTGCTTCTGGCGAAGTTGATGGTGGAGACAGCACGTTGGGTTGATACTCAATGGCGTCTTGTGATTGTGATCTGGGCTTATGGGTTGGTGATATGTGGCATGTGGTTTACCATTTCACCGTGGCGCATGCGTGATTGCATTCAATGGGCAACCGGGGATCTGGGCAGATTAAAAATCCTCTGCCTCTCCCGAATCGCGTTTTGTGCATTGGTCATCTTGCTTGGAGTCACGATCTACCGAACTTCACCGTCATTGTGATCCAGAGCAAAGGCAAGGTTTTGGTCATCAGGGGAGGTGCCATTGGGGATTTCATTCTCACCATTCCTGTATTGCAGGCACTCAAGAAGAATTTTCCTGCGACACATATCGAAGTGCTGGGTTATCCGAAGGTGGCCAACCTCGCCGTCGAAGCTGGGTGGGCGCATTCGGCCAAATCTATAGAAGCTCCCGGACTTGCCCGTTTCTTCGCCCCTGTGGGGCAGGTGCCCCAAGAATGGCTGCAGTATTTCGCTCAGTTCAACATCATCATCACCTACCTCTTTGATCCAGACAGTCTTTTCCAAAATAACGTCTCACTTTCCGGAAAACACCACTACATCAAAGGACCGCATCGTCCCGATGAACGATTAAACCTGCACGCCGTTGATGTCTTCCTGAAGCCTCTTGAAAAGCTGGCTATTTACGAAACTGGGGTGTTACCCGACCTGAGCCGTATAGGAGCTTTAAAAGGGAAACAAACGGATTTGAAACGCCGTATAGCCTTGCACCCTGGAAGCGGCAGCACCAAAAAAAACTGGCCATTGAAAAACTGGATTCGCCTGACAGAAAAATTGCTGAATGATACCGATGTGGAAGTCCTCATCGTGGGTGGAGAAGCTGAAAGAGAAAGCGCAGAAAAACTGGATGGCCTATTCCCAAAAGATCGAACCAGGCTGTTCATGAACCGTCCATTGGAAGAAGTGGCGCGCGCCCTGTCCCAAAGTCAGGCATTTGTTGGACATGATTCTGGCATCAGCCACATAGCGGCGGGTCTGGGGACTCCTTCCGTCATTTTATGGGGCCCTACCAACATGAAAATATGGCGGCCATTGGGAAAACACGTGACCATTATTGAATCGGAAAAGGGACTCGAGGGAATCTCTCCTAAGCAGGTCATCAGGGAAATTATCAGGGTGATCGAAATGGGAACTTCTGCTCAACAATGATGAATCATACGGAAAATTTCACGTCATAATATTCGAGCGCCCATTCTTTCATGTATCGAACTTGATTTGGAATGATTCGATAAATAATCAACTGAGGATTATCTACTGACCCCAGATATTTCCGAAGTAGAGGGTTCGAATCCCAAATTTCAATCATTGTTCCACGATCATCAACAAGCTCTGCAATGCCAGTAATACGCACCTGATCATGATTCCCTGCCATGTAACAAAGCTCAACTTTGGGGTTGATGGCAATTTCCTCGGTCTTTTTATAGAATTTCAGGTTGGCTACGTAGACAGTAAAATGATCCAAACGTACTGGTGAGACGGGGCGCACCCGCGCTTGATCCCCATCAACGGAAGAAAGGAATGGAAATTTTGCGTCGTGCATTGTTGATTGTGCGAGTTCGATCAATTCCGCATCTTCCATGGGAGGTAATTCGGGCAAATCCATAAATTCTTTGTGTTAGAGATTAAAAAAACTCATCAAAACAAACTGCTTGGCAAACTCAAACCATGCTTGATTTTTCAGCGCACTTCAGCACTGGGAACGAGTTCGGCAGTTCGGTTCTCAAGGTTTTTGCCCACTCGATCTTTCAAGGTCCGGTAAACAGCCAGATTCACTTTATCAAGAGCCAATCTGGCCTCGGCTACCTGGTCAATCTGAAGATGGATACGTGCCAGATGAATGTAGACGCCTTGTCTTTCATGTTCACCCGGGGCTATCTTCAAAGCATAGGCCCATGCCTTCAGAGCTTCATCTGGCCGAGCCATTCGAGGAGGCACTGCTTTATTTCGAATGCCGTAGTAAGTCTGCGCGATGTCTTCCGCTAAATCAAAATTACCCGGTTCTTTTTCAAGAGCCTTTCGATAAAGCTTCAACGCCTTGTTAAACACCTCGGACTCGCTGATATCGAAATGTTTCATCGCATCCTTGCGAAATAAATAAACGGTAGTCCCGTAATTATGGAAATAAACCGCTGCATTAGGGTTCAGCTTGATAGCCTTTTCATAACATTCAAAAGCCTTTATCACTGGTCCCAGATGGCCGTAATGGTTGCCAAGATTATTCCATGCTGCCGGGTTTTCAGGGTTTAGCTCAGTTGCTTTCATCAAATGAGGCGCAGCCAAAACTTCATCACCTCGGTCCGTTAAAAAGCTGGCATAAGCCAATCGCACTCCCACATGCTTGGGATGCTTTTGAATGAATGCATCGTAGGCAGCGCGGACGGGTTTGAGCCGTTGTTCGATTCTAGCGGGAAGCGAGATCAAGGATGTATCATCCACACCATCATTAGTTGCATTCGATTCGCGAATCCAATCATCAACTTCCTGCAAGGCCATATCATCCAGTTCGAGCAATTCCCTGTATTCTGCGGCGATCAATGCTTCCTCTGAGGACTTCTCTTCACCTTGAGCACTTGCTTGAGATTCACCTTGTTGTGCACTCAATCTGGACGGATCCATGAGCAGCAGTTGCAAACCCAGCACAACTGCCCATGTTGTTATCGTCCTTTGAAAGGGAATAAAAAAATGAACCATGAAGGAGATAGAGGGCATGTGTCGCAAAGAAATTTTTTATTTTATGTTCATCAGTATCTGACGACATTCGTCTGCGTATTGCACTAATTGTTCTGTGGATCGTATCGGAGCGTATCTCGCTTGATTACAGGCCTGAAACAGTCGATGAAGCGTTTCAATATCCTCCTCTGAACAATCCAATTGTCCACGCTGGTCATCAATCACTGATTCGGTAATGGATACAGCCGGCAAATTCATGCATTGTCCTAAACGCTCCTGTATGAGTCGAAACATTAGTTCAAAGAAACCATCACTATCATTCTTTTGTGCCAGCGCATCCAGTAACGGAACTTGTTTTCGGATAAACGAGTCCACATGGCGTTTTCGCTTACCCCTGATATCCTTACCAGATCGCTCTCGAAATTGACTTACACCTAATGCTATCCCGAGAAAGATCAAGGGAATGAGTTGAAGCCCATAAGCACTGCTTTGCATCATCCAAGGATTATCAAGTGCGACGACCTCACCCAGAAATGGTTTGATGGGCACTATATCTTTGGGTTTGGGCTGCGGGAATCCTTCTTCGCCATTCCTCAACAAAGTTTGAGAAGGCATCGTAGGTGCATTCGGGTTTGCTTTTACCTGAATCGCTATGGCGGGATGCTTGATCGAGCGGTATTTCTTAGCGTTTGTATCAAAAAAACTGAACTCTATGGGCGGGATAGCCTTCAAATCGCTGCTTTGCGGAATGACGACCTGTTCAAAACGACGTATTCCAACAAGTCCGGTCTTATCGCCCTGTTGGGTGGTTACGCTGCTTGGATACGTTTTGAATCCTTGCCAATGGTCAATCGGTGGCATTGGAACGGAATCCAGAGCTCCATTGCCCGAAATACTGATGATAATCGTCAGTGGATCTCCAGCTATAAGTTCCTTGGGAGAAGCTTCAATGTCCATGGAGTAAACGCCAATAGCACCGTTGAAGGATGCCGGTCGACCTTCACTGGGTAGTGGAAGGATTTTCAAAGTTTCCCCGGCAGCCTTCAAAACAATATTGCGGCGCTTTGCGTTCATATCATTGAAAAAAGAATCGAACACACTTCTTGAGCGGGATTGTTGACGAAACACCAAACCTGCAGGCCAATCGACAGGGCCGAGTTGCAACTCACCGTGCCGCACAGGTCGCGCAGTATAATCAAGGCTCCATACATTGTAGGATGCACCGCCAATCACTTTCTTGCTTTGCCGAAGATTGTCTGAAATGCGTTGAACCACAAACCCATCTGATATGAGGTCAGGGGCTTTCTCTACCCGGGCATTCTGTTCATACAAATCAACTGAAAAAGCAAATGGTTCCCCTTCATAAAACTCGCGCTTGGGGAGGCTTAGCTGAATGAAAGCATATTGGCTGTAATCAATTCCCTTGCTTACCGAAAGCCGGGCTGCCTGAGTTTTAAGGGTGTTACCTCCTACGTTGAATTCCAGGGGAGGAATCAGGTAAACACCTTCTTTCTCTGGCACAATTTTCCATTGGTAAATCAAAGAAACCACCCTCACCATTCTGCCTTGGGAAATGCGGGTATTGGAACTGGTTTGTTGACCTGCATAATTAATTTCCAGCCCATCAATAGCTGGAAATTCCGGAAGCTGGCTGGGTTTTCCGTTAATGACTTGCAATTGATATAACGCTGTTTCTCCTGCCGGCACTTTAGCAGGTGAAAGAGACACACCCGTACGCACTTGTTCGGCAGCTCTTGTGACGGGTATTACAAAAGAAAAAGAGAGGAGCGGAAGGATCAACAACCAACTCTGCCATCTCTTAAACAAGGGTTTCAATACTCTCGAAAACATGCGGAAGTCCAAATTCACCAATCTTTGAAACGTTGGTTGCGTTTATTTTCTCGAGGTTTGAAGATCAACGCCTTCGCCTCGTCCTTTGCGGATTCCAATAACTGCATGGCTTGCTGAGGCGTCATTGTGGTTGCTGCGGTTTCGGTTTCATTTCCTTTACCTTCATCCGGCTGAGCTGCGGATGCTTCTTCTTCCTCTTGATTTTCATCTGATTTTGAAGATTGCTTTTGTTCCTGCTCTTCTGGCTTTTCAGGGTTCTCCTGATCCTGATCTCCCTTGTTCAGATCTTCCTGAGCTTCCTGATCTTCCTCTGAGGATGGATCTTGATTCTTGCCTTCACTTGACTCTTCCTGGTTGTCCTGCTGTTGATCGTTCTGGTTGTCCTGCTGCTGCTTGTTCTGATCGTCCTGTTTGTCGTCTTCGTTTTGATCTTCGTTGGGTTGATTCTCCTGATCCTGCTCCTGCTCCTGCTGCTGAAGCTTCTCCAGTTGCGTTTTAACAAACTGAAGATTCTCGGTTGCAAGTTTATCCGTATCGTTCAATTTCACAGCATGATCGAACTGATCAAGAGCTTCTTTCCATAATTGTGTTTTCTTTTCAAATTCTGCTTCACTTTCGCCGGCTTTGTAGAGTGCATTGCCGCGATTATAAAATGACTGTTGTTGCAAACCCAGATCAGACGATAAACTTGAAGCATCAAAATATTCCTGAGCTTCCTGGAATTTCTGAGCCTTGTAAGCAGCAACTCCGGCATTGTAGAGGTAGCGTGAATCATCAGGTTTCCTTGATGCAAGATCAGCATAAACTCTCATGGCATCGTCATACTGACCAAGTTTCATGTGCTCGGCCGCTTTGCGCGGTGAATCTGCACACAACACCATTGTCAGAAGAAGTCCAACCATGAGCCAGATCTGGATCTTCCAAGAGTTTAGACTGAGTGTTTTTTCTAGGTGCACGATTTTTATTGAAATATTACTGATACCTTCATCACTAAAATGGCATAAATAATAAATATTTTCAATGCCTTCAGGGTTTTCTCACGAATGTTTCAATACATTGCCTGATTGAATTTGTTCAGTAGGTTTCGGCACTTTTCTCTGATCAGAAACAAACATTTCACACATCAGAATCAAAATTGCCAAACCAAGCGGCCATTGAAATCGTTCAATGTACTGTCTGACCAGACGTGAGGCCAATTCAGATTTCGGCAAAGGCGCCAGATTAGTGCTGTATAATGACGACAAAGTACCTGCATCGCGCATCAATATGTACGATCCATTACCCGCTTCAGCGATCTCTTTGAGTAACTGCTCGTTGAGTCTCGATTTAACAGCATTCCCTTCTTCATCTTTCAAAAAACTGCGCTGATTATTTTCTCCGAGAATTTGGATCAATTCACCCTCAGGAGTACCAAGGCCAACTGTGAAAACTTGACAGCCCTGGTCCAATGCCTCTCTTGCAGCCGCCACGGCACCGGCTTCATGATCCTCTCCGTCGGTAAGAATAATGATGGCTTTGTAATTGTTGTTTTCAGGATCAAAGGCCGTCAGAGCACTTCCGATGGCTTCCGATATCGAGGTTCCCCCTTGCGGGATAACGTTGGGACCTAAAATATCCACACTTTGCCGGAACGCCTGATTGTCCAATGTCAATGGACATTGCAGGAATGCACTACCGGAAAAAGCAACCAACCCCAATCGATCCTGTTGCGCAAGTTCCATCAAATCCAAGGCAGCCAATCTTGCCCTTTGGAGTCGATTCGGGGTTAAATCAGACGCCAGCATACTTTTGGATGTATCCACAGCCACCACAATATCCAACCCGCGTTGAGTCGCCTCTTGCCATGAAAACCCCCATTGCGGGCGAGCCAATGCAATGAAGAGTAAAATGACAGCGAAGGTCAACAGAGCGGATCTGATATTTTGTTTTTTCCAGGAAACTCCCAATGTCAATGAGGCCAATAACCTGGATTTCACAAATTCGGAAATCAAACCCTTTTTCTTCATCCAGCTCCACCATAAAAACAAAATCAGGACTGATACAGTGATCGCCATCAGCCAGAGCATCCTTACTTCTTCAAATCGAAATGTATCATCCATGATTCTAAGGAAGTTTCCTCCATATGGTATTGTTTAAAATCATTTCTAAAATGAGCAGAATGAGCCCGGGAAGAAGAAACCACGCTGCCAAAACCTCGTGCTTTGTGTATTGTTGCATCTCGACTTCGGTTTTTTCAAGTGAATCAATCTCCTCGTAAATCTGACGAAAAGATTCGCTGTTGTCTGCACGGTAATATTTGCCGCCGGTTTTATCAGCAATACCCTTCAGGGTTTCTTCATCGATATTGACTTTCATCTGCACAAAGTTAGTGCGACCGAATGGACCTTTTTGAGGGTAAGGTGCCATGCCTTTGGTCCCAACACCTATAGTATAAATTTTAACACCCAGTGCCTCAGCAGCTTCAGCTGCAGTTAAAGGCGGCACCTTGCCTGAATTATTTTGTCCATCGGTCATCAGGATAACGATTCGACTTTTTGACTCCACATCCCTGAGACGATTGAGGGCGGCAGTCAAAGAGGAACCAATGGCTGTGCCATCCTCTACAATGCCAAGTTGCAGGCGATCCAGATTAAGCTGAAAGAAATCGTGATCCAGAGTCAATGGAGCAGCAATGTAGGCGCGTCCAGCAAAAGCAACCAAGCCAAGGCGATCATTGGTGCGTTTTTTCACAAAACTTTCCAGAACGTCTTTGGCAATGTCCAGACGATTGACGCGCTCGCCATCTTTCTCAAAGTCCATAGCTGCCATACTCATACTCAAGTCCAGAGCCACCACAATATCAATGCCACTTGCCTTGACGGAAGTCTTGCCCTCACTCAAGCGAGGGCGAGCCATGGCCAAAATACAGAGCACTAAAATCAACCACCGTAGTCGAATCAGGAACGCACGCGCACTGGATCGCTTAAGATTGGCCACTCCTCGTAACAAAGTGACAGAAGAATAAAGAAATGCAGCCTCCTTGATCTGTCGGGAACGTAACCACGCTAGAAAGGGAAGCAATAGCAGAAGAAGAAGAAAATAAGGATGAGCAAAATTGAAGTTCATGAATCATGACTCCTCTCTTTCTGCGATTCGGAAACCGTGGATTGAACCTCCTGGTTCAGCTTGGCTCCTGGCGCAGAGATAACTTCCGGTTCCGTTTCACTCACAAATTGCAATCCAATATCGTGGAGGGATTTAAGCTCTTTACCAAGCATATCCGCTCTGGCAAATTTGGCGAGATCGCATTGTTTCAGGAAGGAGTGGAGCGTTTCTTTCTGAGAGGCATTGAGCGAAGCTGAAGATTGTAACTCTTCCAGAAATTCTTCCGTCGTGCGCTCAGGTGCCCGCAACTCAAAACGATCTTCCAGGTATTTGCGGATGGCGTCTGAAACCAACACACAAAACAGACGGGTATCGTGCAGATGTTCGAGTGCTGCATCCAGTCGTTTTCTTGCCAAAATGTGAGACGGAGTTATGGGACGCGAGGCTTGCTCAGTCATTCGCTTTTTTCGATTCCTGAGAAAATATCGAGTCAGAAAGTAAGAAAGAACGAGAAACGCTATCAGGAACAGGGCCCATCCCGCATATTCCCATAGAGATACAATTTCGATTGCAGGCCGAATGTCATTCAGCTCGGAGGGCACGCCATTGGTAGAAGCCGCGAGTGGTTCCTCAATCAGAAGTGCTGGTCCGTTGGTTGTCATCCGCGCAGCCTCCTCTTTTCCCTCGTCTCAAAAAAACGAGCAAGTGCAATTTCATAATTTTCATCAGTGGTGAGCTGAATGGAATCAATGCCAACAGATCGAAACAATCTTCCCAGCTCGTGCTGTGCTTTTTTCTGTTTGCTGGCAAAAGCAGCACGCTTACGTGGATCTCCTGTATCAACCTCCATCACCTCTCCTGTCTCGGCGTCTTTGAGCAGCACTCTACCTATCGCAGGCAAGTGCATTTCAAATCGATCCATGACTTGAACTGCAACTACATCATGACGACGATTGGCTTGCCTGAGAGACGTCACAGAGGCGTATTTCAAGACGTCAGACAAAACGACTTCCCGCAGAAGATGGGCTGAAATTTCCCTGCGTGTTGGAGCGGTTTGGCCAATGAAATCTGAAATCACTACCGCGATTGCCTTGTGAGTAGTCACTCGACTGAGAAATTTCAGAGCACAATTAATATCAGTACCGCGCCGTGCAGGCTGATGAAACATAATCTCCCTGATAACGCGTAATACATGGAATCGCCCCTTCCGTGGAGGGATATATTTCTCAACTTCATCCGTGAATAGAATCAGGCCAACTTTGTCATTATTCCTGATGGCAGAGAAAGCAAGCACGGATGCAATTTCCGCTGCAAGTTCACGCTTAGATTGGTCACCTGAACCAAATAAACCCGAGCCACTCAGATCCACTACCAGCATTAAAGTCAACTCGCGTTCTTCCACGAATTTTTTGATGAACGGATGATTCATTCTTGCCGTTACATTCCAGTCGATAGTCCTGACATCATCGCCTGGCTGGTATTCCCTCACTTCATCAAAATGCATCCCCTGACCTTTGAAGACACTATGATAATGCCCAGCCATCGTCTCGCTTACCAGACGTTTGGTCCGTAATTCGATTTGGCGAATCTTCTTGAGGATTTCCTTGGGTATCATGGATTGTCGGAGGTCAGCCGTTCCCGATGATTACAGCACGTGCGGTGGACGGAGAGAATAATTGACATCAAGGGACGGGTAATTCATCAAAAATTGTCTGAATGATGGATTCACTCGTGCGTTCTTCGGCTTCGGCCTCAAAGGTCACAGCCACCCTGTGTCTCAATACGTCCATCCCGATGCTTTTGACATCCTGAGGTGTGACATAACCTCTACCACGCAGGAAAGCATAGGCTTTGGCCGCCAGAGTTAATGAAATCGTGGCCCTTGGAGAAGCCCCAAGTTGAATGAAATCACCGAGGTCAATATTGTATGTATCCGGTGCCCGCGTACAGCAAACCAGATCAACAATGTAATCTTTGACTTTATCGTCGATATAAATTTCGTTGATTACCTTGCGTGCTTTCAGGATCTGCTCACCTTGAACCACTGGTTGAGCTACTGGTGAACTTCCAGTGCGAGCCATCAAATCCAGAATTTGTCGTTCCTCATCACGCGTGGGGTAATCAATGCGCAGTTTAAGCATGAATCGATCAACCTGAGCCTCTGGCAGCGGGTAAGTGCCTTCCTGTTCGATTGGGTTTTGGGTAGCCAGCACCAGAAAAGGATCCGATAATGGGTAAGATTCGCTTCCGATGGTAACCTGCCCTTCCTGCATGGCTTCGAGCAGAGCACTCTGCACTTTTGCTGGCGCTCGATTGATTTCATCTGCCAGGACGATATTAGCGAAAACCGGCCCTCTGCGCGTGGTGAAATCTCCCGACTGAGGATTATAAATCTGAGTGCCAATGACGTCGGCAGGCAGCATGTCAGGCGTGAATTGAATACGGGAAAAGTCAACGTTCAACCCATTTGCAAGGGCTTTGACAGAAGTAGTTTTAGCCAAGCCTGGCACCCCTTCCAGTAAAACATGGCCATCAGCCAGCATGCCAACAACAAGTCTCTCAATGAGGTACTTTTGACCTACGACAACTTTGTTAATTTCAGTTAAAAGAGGCTGAAGAAAGCCGCTTGCATCCTTGACTTCATCATTGATGGCACTAATTCCCGCGTTCATAAAATATTTAAAAAATCTGTATGTATGTGAGATAAAACATGAAGTTTAACCAAAACAGTCAAAGCATTTCAAATAAATCGGATAATTTGAAAGACCGGTTCAGAATTTCAACCTCTTAATTGATCAAGGCTGAGGCCTGAATCTGGACCTGGCCTCCGGGATCCACTTCTTCAGGTCTGCGATGCGCTTATCGTCCATTGGATGCGTCCTCATGAACCAGGGCGTGCCACCGTTTCCTTGTTTTGCGTTGTGAGTTTTGAACCGTTCCCAGAATGCAACAGAAGCCTCAGGAGGATACCCTGCCTGCGCCATTCTCAACAGACCGACATAGTCGGCTTCACTTTCCTGAGTTCGACTGTGTGGTAAAGAGACACCTAATTGAGTTGTCATGCCGTAAACGGTTGCAGCGGCGACTTGAGTCCTGGTTTCGTAGCCATAAGCAGACATTCCGGATTGAACCAGCGAACCACCCAACTGGGTCAGCAACGCTCTGGAAACACGTTCATTTCCATGACGTTTTTCAGCATGAGCGACTTCGTGCCCAATCACGGTAGCAAGCCCTGCTTCGTTCTTTGTAATGGGTAAAATCCCTGTATAAACGCCTACTTTGCCACCAGGCAGACAAAAGGCGTTCGCTTCAGGGCTATCAAACAGGACAAACTCCCATTCTGCTCCGGGCAAGTCTGCCACAGCAGCGATCCGTCCCCCTACTTTTTTAAGCAAGGCATTGCCGGCCGCATCCTTGCTGATCGGCACGCTTGTTTTCATGGTTTGAAAGTTGCTGAAACCCAATTGCATTTCCTGTTGAGCAGAAAGCAATATCAACTGTCTTCTCCCCGTTTCCGGAACGGTGCTGCATCCGGCTATCAGGAAAACCAACAGGACAGTCTCTATCCAGATGAAAGTTTTTTTCCTTTTCATTTCAATCTGAGAGGAGGATTTGTCAAAGAAATCGAAAATTTACAAGTTCAATTCCATGTCTCTTGTAAAATAGACAATCCTACCGCAATTTGAACAATTCACGATCTCGCTCTGAGCTTTACAGGAAACCTGAATTTGAGTGGGTAGTGCCATGTGGCAGCCGGCGCAGACGCCTCGATTGATTCCTACAACTACTTTGCTCTTTTTCTTTTTCAGCAATCGATCGTATCTGACCAGGACGCTTGGGTCTATTTTTGAAGCCAGTTGGGTTCTCTCCTCTTCAAAATTTTGCTTGTCTCTCTTCTGATTCGCTTCCCGAACTTTGAGTTCTCCTACTTGTTCGTCTGCTCGGTTTTGGGCTTCTTTAGCTGTTTTTTCAGCCTCTTTGATTGCGTCCAGTTTCAAATCATAGGACTCCATCAATTCGAGTTCCTGATCTTCCAGTTTCTCGATATCACTCTTACAGGTGTTAATTTCTTTGCTCAGTGCCTGGTATTCCTCATTTTTCTTGGTTTCAAGCTGTTGGGATGCGTAGCGATTAATCTGCTTCTTTTTTGATTCCACCTCCAGCTCCAGCTCTTTGCGGTTTGATTCCACCTGTTGAGCCTCTGTTTTAGCCTTTTTCAAGGCTTCTTTGGAGTTATCTGCCTTGGACAACAAGGCGTTGCGCTCGGGTTCAATACGAGACAGTTCTTCCTGCAGACGCATGATTTTCTGGTCTCGGTCCTGCAATACCAATAGTTGTTCAATGACATCCAACATGAATTTTCCTTAGTGGCTTCAACAATAGAAACACGAAAGGACAGAAGTCAATGCAGCGTGCCGATTTTTGAGGCAATATTGAGAAGAGTTCTTCACTTAAATGCATGGATCGCTCCTGTGATAAAGCGCTTTACGCCAGAAAAAACATGATATTTGAGGCATGATGATCTCGCTTAATCAAGCAAGTTGCTTCTGTGAAGCATCTTCATCCAATCTGGCTTTGAAAGCTACCGTAAAGACTGATCCGCGACCCAGCTGGCTCTTGACCTCTACATAACCCTCGTGCGCTTCAACAATAGCCTTCACCAGACTGAGCCCCAGTCCCAATCCACGCTGCGAGCGACTTTTATCAGCCCGAAAAAGCCGATCCCAGATCTTTTCCATGTCTTTCTCTGCAATACCTGATCCCGAGTCCTGCAGCTGCAAAACAATCAGATCATCCATTCTTTTTATGCTGCCAACTATCTTGCCCCTTTCGGGCGTATATTTCATTGCATTATCAACCAGATTGGCGAAAACGATACGAACCCGCTGTGGATCAGCGCTTGCGATCATGCCCGAGCTGGAATTCAATTGGACCGCAAGTGATTTATCTTCTGCCACATGCTCGTACAGGTCAAACGATTCGCGCAAAATCTGAGCCAGATCAGTGGGGGCCAACTTCAACTTCATGACACCCGCTTCGGCTTCTGCCACAGACATGAGTGTATCGATCATCGTCAATACTCTTTCGGATTCTTCCATGCAATCCGCCAAGGCCTCCGCGGCCGTCTTTTCACTTACATTATCTTCGCGCAATGCTGATTCAGCAGCGTTTCTCAGTCTTGTCAAAGGCGTACGCAAATCGTGCGCAACGTTATCGAGGGATTCACGCATCGACCCTATGAGCCGCTGATTATGCTCGAGCATGCGGTTGAACAATCTGGCAAGTTGCGTCAACTCATCTTCCGTGGGAGGTAAAGCAACTCTTTGATCTAGTTTTCCAGTATCAATGATGTTTTGAACCGCTGAGCTGATTTGCCTCACCGGCTTCATACTGCGCCAGGCAAGGAAAGCACCTCCAAAAAAGCCGAGCAATACCACCGGAATCATCGCGCCAACGAATACTCGTCGAAAAGGTTCGAGCCAGGTCTCCTGATTATCCATGCTCTTTCCCGCTACCAGGATATAACCATTTGATAATTGAGAAAAGGCAAGGAGGAGATCTTCTTCCTCAGGTTCGGGTATCCTCAAAAAGTCGCGACTCTTGAAGACAAGGGCACCCATCTGATAGGCGTCGAATTCCAGCCATTTTTCAGAAGCCTCCAGAAAAACCTCACGATCCGAAGGAGTCGTGATTCGGACAAAAAATGATTTAAGCTCCCCAGTCCGCTTGCGTTCCTTCAACCAGCGCCTCAATGCCGGCGCACCCCCATCTCGGTATATTCGCGAGTAATCTCGAATTTGATTCTGTAAAACTGCCAAATCCTTTTGAAGCACCGCGTTGGCAAGCATCCAGTAAAGGAAATAAAACATTGCAGCGCCACTGAGTGTAAAAATCCCAGCATACCACAGATTCAGCCGGAATCCGAAGGTGCGAAGGTATTGCTTAATGGGGTTTGAGGACATAACCGATACCTCGCATTGTATGTATACGTTGCTTTTCCGGGTCCACCTTGTTGCGTAATCGAGAAACCAATACGTCCACAACATTTGTTTGAGGATCGAAATGGTAATTCCATATGTGTTCAAGAATCATTGTCTTGGTCACAACACGGCCTTTCTGTCTTATTAAATATTCCAACAAGGAAAACTCCTTGGGCTGTAGTTCCACTTTGATCTCGCCGATGAAAACATCCCGTGTCAACAAGTCCATACTGAGATCTCCACAGTCCAGCCGCGTAGGCTCTGCTGTATGACTGGAACGACGAATCAAGGCCTGAACCCGCGCCAGTAGTTCCGTAAACGAGAAAGGCTTCGTCAGATAATCATCTCCACCGGACTGTAAGCCTTCGATCCGGTCATCCACTGAAGCCTTGGCGCTTAATATCAAAACCGGGGTCTGAATTCCTTCTTGCCGGATGACTCGAATAATCTCAAGCCCGTCCATGCCTGGTAACATTCGATCAAATACAGCTGCATCAAATGAAAATGAACGAGCCATCACAAGCCCTTCGTCCCCGTCGTGACACACATCAACGGCATAACCACTTTGCGTCAGTCCTTTCTCGAGGAATCCAGCAATTTTCTTGTCATCTTCAATTACAAGTATTCGCATAGTGCAATATGAGGGAACATAAAAGATGAAGAGGCACCATGCAATCTATCCTAAACCCTGTTTTATCAGTTCCTATTCCATTTGACCTGAGGGATTCGGATCCTGTTGAATGACGTGGTAGCATGAATATTCGAACTGTAATCCGTTTTACATGGATAGTTGTGTGTTGTGGGCTGCCTCTGTTCAAAGGGGAAAGTGAGGAACTGGCCTCGTCCACACACCTGCGACATCCATTACGTATGGCCTGGAGCAACCAGGGGCAGTCTCAAGTAGTCGTTGCAAACAGTAATTCAGGAAGCCTTTCTCTGGTGGATCTGAACACCCGTCGTGTGCTGTCGGAACAATCAATAGCCGAGAGCATCTCGGACATGTTGATTCCAGACAGTTTGGATCAGATATTGATTCTTGATAACAGTCAGCATGGGCTTCGAATGATTCACTTCGCTGACAACCAATTCGATGGAACCTCCTCCGAGTTCGTTCCATTGGCACAGCATCCAACTCGAATCGTGATACATCCTGATTCAAACCGAATTGCCATTGCCTCCAAGTGGTCAAGGCGGGTTTCCTTGATGTCGAAGGGCAGTTCGACAAATCAAAACTCATTGTGGCAAATTGAGCAAGTGATTGATCTAAGTTTTCCGCCAGGTGAGCTTACCTTCATACCGAATACAAATAATCTGCTTATCGCAGATGCTTTCAACGGCATGATTGTGATGATGAATCCGGAAACTCAGGAAACATACATGGCCTGCCACCTGCCTGTGAATAATATCGCAAATCTGACTTTTGCCTCCAAATCGGACACATCTACCGTATGGCTTTCCGGAGAATCATTGAATTCATATGCCACAACAATCAACCCCGAGGTTACTTGGGGCGTTTTGATGGACAACCAGGTAAGAAGCATTCCCTTGAAAGAACTACAGGACCCTCTAAGAACATCCATGCACCTGGGAAGTGTATATGGCATGGGAGACGAAACTGGCCCCGGAGGTGATCCCGGACGAGTCCTTGTTAAATCGGATGGTGCACTCATCACCGCCTTGCAAGGTGTCGATCGTGTTGCCATTCGCCCACAACTTCCCAGATCTTACACAGATAGAATACCGGTTGGGGATCGCCCCATCGACATGCTTTTGAACAGAGAAGAAACCATGCTCTATGTGCTCAATCAGTTTTCAGATTCCATCTCAGTCATTAACCTTCAACAATCCAAGGCCGTGCATGAAATCACTCTGGGGCCTCAGCCGGAACTGACAGACTCGGACAAGGGAGAAAGATTATTTTTCGACGCAACCCTCTCCCTTCGTGGCTGGTATAGTTGCCACAGCTGCCATACGGAAGGGCACACGACCGGGTTGTTGAATGACAACCTCGGGGACGATCATTTCGGATCCCCCAAACGTATCTTGACGTTATTGGGAGTGCATTCAACGAGTCCATTTTCATGGTTGGGAAAAATGAACAACCTTGAGGATCAAATTGCAAAATCGCTCCATAAAACCATGCTGCACCGTGGTTCAATCGATGACAAAGCAAAGTTGATTGCGACCTACCTCAAAACACTGAAAGCTCCTCCATCCATTCATCATGCAAGAGGCAATTTCAATTCAAACTTTTTTGAGGAAGGGAAAACAATTTTCCGCAGAGAGGGATGTCACAAATGTCACAGGCCACCGCATTACACTGTCCCTGATACGTTCAATGTGGGGCTCAGGGACGAAGCGGGCAATGTAGAATTCAATCCGCCATCCTTGCGAGGCATCAGTCAGAGAGACACTTATCTTCACAACAACGGAGCGTCCTCAATAGAGGAATTACTGTTCGAACAAAAACACCCGGACCCAACCCGGACTCCAATCAATGCAGCAGACCGCAGTGCACTGATTTATTTCCTGAACAGTCTTTGAAACAATTGTTCATTAAGATGTATCAAAGACCAGGTTAGGTTGCTGCATCCAACATGGCCTTTGCATGGCGAACAGCTGCCTCACCTCCACTGCCCAGCATCCTGGCGATTTCCGCGACCCGGTCTTTTTGATTTAATTCCTTGATTTCAGAGACAGTGCGATCTCCTTCCGAAATTTTCTCAACCATAAAATGATAAGGCGCAGTTGCAGCCACGGGTGCCAGATGAGTGATGCTGATCACCTGCCTGCGCTTGCCTATTTCCTGCATTTTCAAGCCCACTACTGTTCCAGTTTCCCCACCTACATTGGCGTCGACCTCATCAAAGACCAGAACTGGCACACGATCCTGATCAGCAAGCACAGATTTCAAGGCCAACATGACGCGAGCCATTTCACCTGAGGAGGCTATGCGCTTCAATGGGCGCATGGGTTCTCCCGGGTTTGGGCCGAACTGAAAATCAACCTTGTCCAGACCCGAGTTATGAAACTTTAATTCCCCACTGGTTGGGTTGACTTTGATGCTTGTCAAACTAACGTCAAAGCGACTCTGTTTAAAGCCGAGATCTTTCAGTTCTTCCACGACCGCCTGATTCAATTCGGGAATAACCCTGGATCTTGCCTTGGTCAGCTTTCTACCGATACCAGAAAGTTCAGCAACTAACTTTTCAATATCGCTGTTCAAATGCGCAAGGGTCTCTTCCCTGGATTCCAGGTCACTCAGCTTGTGCCGAGCCTCTTGAGCGAAATCAATGACCTGCCGTAATGAAGGCCCGTATTTTCTCTTCAGGGATTGCACCACTGAAATACGCTCCTCCAGCTCATTGAGTAATCCAGCGTCGAGATCGAGACCGTCTACATAATGGGACAAAGCCTGCTCTAATTCAGAAACCATGCGCACTGTTTGCTGATGCAACTCGCTGATTTCATTGGAGTGTTGATCAATTGTCGAAAGTGAATCAACAGATCGCCCTATGGCCCCCAGGGTATCCCAAAGTGATCCATCCTGGGCATTCAATGCCGACAGCGCACTTTGGCCCAATTCCAATAGCTTTGAGGCGTTGAGAGTCCTTTCATAAGCTTCTTCCAGTTCATTCTCCGCGGCGGGGTCCAGATGAGCTGATTCGATTTCATGAACCTGATGCCTTAGCAACTCCAGCTGTTGAGCGTGCGTTTGATCATCGACAATCAATGCGACTTTATGCTCTTCCATTTGTCGCAGTTTTTTCAGCAGGTCGGCGAATTCTTCTCGTAATGGATCCAGATGTCCATAGGCATCTAGAATTTCAAGTTGCCGAGAGGCGTCCAATAGTGACTGATGATCATGAGGACCATGAATATCCACTAAAAGCTCCCCTATCAACTCGAGGGCTTCAAGTGTGGTAGGAGAGCCGTTGACAAACTGACGATTGCCGCCGCTTGTTCTGAGTGATCTCTTCAGGATCAATATGCCATCATCGCATGATTCGAGCCCAAAATCATCCAGCAGTGGTGTCAGATCTTTCTCAATGCTTGCCGATTCAAAAACGGCTTCAATCACACATTGACTTGATCCATTACGGATTAGACTGCGGTCGGCACGCTGGCCAAGAATCAAATTCAATGCCCCGATCACAATGGATTTACCCGCACCGGTTTCGCCAGTGATTATATTGAATCCCGATCGTAACTCCAAAGTCAGATCGGTCACCAATGCAAGATTCTTAATGCGTAATGTCGTGAGCATCGAATAAAAGATGGTGACCAATTTGCCTTCCGTGCTAGGTTTTCGCCAAGCTTAAACGTCGAAGATGGTCAGAGAAATGACAGATAAACAATTGAAGGTCGTGTTTTTAGGGTCCGGCACTTCCCAAGGAGTGCCAATCATAGGCGCGGACTACCCTCCTGAATTCCTTGCCAATCCGAAAAATCATCGCACGCGTCCATCCATCTACGTTGAATCGAGTCAGGTACGCATTCTAGTTGATACAACTCCTGAAATGCGAATTCAGATGCTGAGAGAAAACATCAAACATGTCGATGCTGTCTTGATAACGCATGCTCATGCGGATCATATCATGGGCATGGATGACTGCCGGAGATTCTGTCAGCAAACCAAAGCTCCACTGCCTGTTTATGCAAACGCTGCAGCCATGGAAGGTATTAAACGTGTGTTTGAATACGCTTTCATTGGCAACCCAATCTCCAAAGGCTACTTTCAACCTGAGCCTCAAATCGTAGACGGGCCATTTTGTATAGGGAATGTGAATATTACTCCGGCACCTCTTCCTCATGGAAGAATCATTTCATGTGGTTATATTTTCTCATTGAACAACCAACCAGTGCTGGCATATTTGACTGATTGCAAAGAAGTACCTGATTCGATCATAGATCAAATCAAGGGAATACCGGTTGTGATACTCGATGCACTGCGATTTAACCCCCATCCAACCCACATGTGCTATGACGAAGCTCTGACTGCGGCTCGCCGCATTCAAGCCGGGCAAACCTGGTTCACCCACTTGACTCATGATTATGACCATGATGTGCATCAAGCAGAATTACCCGAGGGCGTTGGCTTGGCCTATGATGGCTTGAGACTTGAAATCGCTATTTGAGAATCAATTACATTCGCATGTCAGTAAAACTAACATTTCCCAAAATCAAAGACTGTCTGTTGGGTTCCATCGCATTCCTGATCGTTTCAGGAGCGCCTGGTATCAACGCTGAAGTAACCGGTCTGGGCAAGAGCGCCGTAGTTGTCTACAACAATAGTATGCCTGAATCGAAGGAAGTAGCATTACATTATGCCAAGCTTCGAAAGGTGCCTGAAGATCAGGTAATCGGTTTCCCTCTGGACAAGAAAGAAACTATTTCAAGGGATAAGTTTGAGTCTTCTCTTTACAAACCACTCTACCAGTTTTTCAAGGAGCAGGAATTATTTGAAACAGACTATGAGATAGTTCCAGCAACCCGCAAAAGCCCCGGCACGATTTACCAAAACCTCATCAAGTCTAAAATCCGATTCTTGATACTCTGTTATGGCGTGCCAGTCAGGATCCAGGAAGACGAGACTCTGGAAGAACTCGCGGAAAAGAACATGCGTGTGGAGTTACGCTACAACCGAGCAGCCGTTGACCACGAATTATCATGGCTGGGACGAGACCCTAAAAGAGTCACCTTGGCAGGCCCCATTCAGAACCCTTTGTTCGGGACCCAGAAAGCCATGGAAATCAAGCCCGAAAATGGAGTCATGATCGTTGCACGACTGGATGGCCCCTCGGCGGCGATTGCAAAGGGATTAGTCGACAAGGCCATGAAAGCTGAGGAAATGGGGATATGGGGTAGAGCTTATTTTGATGCTAGAGGATTAAAAACAGGTCCCTATCTTCAAGGCGACTCCTGGATACGAAACACAGCCCAACTCATGGCAAAGGCAGGTTTCGAAACCATACTCGATGATCAAGCGGCAACTTTTGCGGCTGGCGATCCCTTGAGTCACATTGCCTTTTACGCAGGCTGGTATGCAGAGCATGTTTCAGGTCCATTCCTGCGTGACAAGGTCGAATTTATGCCCGGCGCTATAGCCTATCACTTACATTCCTACAGCGCTTCGATCCTCCGGACATCCGAAAAGCATTGGGCCGGTCCACTGCTCAACAAGGGAGCAACAGCAACCATGGGATGTGTTTACGAGCCCTACCTTGGAGCTACACCTGACATTGGAATTTTCTTCGAACGCTTGCTCATGGGATTCAGCTTTGGAGAAGCTGCCTATGCTTGCCAGAAAGTGCTTTCATGGCAAACGACAGTGGTTGGAGATCCTCTTTATCATCCTCTCAGCAAGCCTGTTGAATTACTCCAAATGGAACTGACCGAGAAAAAAAGCCCTCTCCTGGCTTGGATTCGTATGATTGCGGCTAATCAAGCGCTTCAAAATGGAGCCGAAAAAACAGCGGTTGTTGAAGCGCTTGAAAAGGATATCCTATCTCAGACACACCCCGTCCTCTGTGAAAAACTAGGTGATCTATACTTCAGTCTCAATCGCCCCGAAGATGCCCAGGAATCCTATGAACGCACATTGTTGCTGGACCCGAGCCGAGATCAGCGCAACCGACTGCTAATGGCACTGGCAGCCCTTGAAAGTCAGGATGGCGAACCGAATAAAGCCCTGGACCGCATGGAGCAATTACTGGCGAAAGACCTGAACTACCCAGAAAAAGCCAAAATGCTTGCCACAATGAAATCTCTGGCTGAGCAAACAGGTTTAACGGATCGAGCGGAAGATCTTACCCGCCGGATTCTGCCCCTTGAAACAAGTCCCTGAAAGCCAACCCTGCTGTAAATGCATACCCACTGAACATTCCATGATCTGTTAACTTCAGGGCTATTACCATGATGTCCGTTGCGTTAGAATTTTCTAAGCCCACGTTGTAAGTTTCCCTGAGTCGAACCTTGGATAAATCACGCTGAAGAAACATTCCAATTATAACTCTGAGAAATATCCTTTATACGGCAATTATCCGGCGCTAACTTATTGATGTATACTCCATGACAGAAATTTATTTTAAATACAGATTTGAGCCATCCGCATATCAACGTGTTGTGGGTAAGCTGCGCTTCTGCCTCGCTTGGTTCATCGTGTGTTCTTCCGCAGCGCTTGCAGCTGAGAAGGTCGATTTCAGCAGAGATATCAATCCTATTTTATCAGATCGATGCTTTGCCTGTCACGGCCCGGATAGTGAGGCAAGAAAAGCAGATTTGCGCTTCGATGTGGAATCGAATCTCTCAAGAACAGCGGACAGCGGATTTCCCATCATCAAACCGGGCGATGCTGATCACAGTGAATTGTTTCGTAGAATCATGTCAGCAGACGATGATGAGATGATGCCACCTCCAGATTTTCTAGTGCCGGTGACAGATTCCGAAAAAGCCCTTATCAAACGATGGATTGAAGAGGGTGCAGAATGGTCCAGTCACTGGGCATTCAAAAAAATAAAATCACCTTACATGCCTGAGGTCCATGGAGATGCCATCATCAGAAACCCCATCGACCGGTTTGTGGAGTCCAAAGCCCAGCAAAAAGGTTTATCTTCAACGATGGAGGCTTCCAGAGAACGACTTCTCAGGCGGGTCAGCCTCGATCTGACAGGATTGCCCCCTACCCCCGAGCTGAGTGACTCCTTTCTGAAGGACAAACACCCTCAAGCCTATGATAGACTCGTGGATCAGCTGCTTGCTTCTGAACGATTCGGCGAACGCATGGCAATGGACTGGTTGGATATAGCAAGATTTGCCGATACATATGGCTACCAATCTGACCGTTTCAACCATATGTGGCCCTGGCGCGATTGGGTGATCAATGCTTTCAACCGGAATCTTCCCTATGACCAATTCATCACCCAGCAAATGGCGGGGGACCTCATGGAGAATAAAGATCAGGAGACCGTTCTCGCAACTGCATTTCACCGAAACCATCGGCAAACAAATGAGGGCGGGAGTACGAACGAAGAGTTTCGCGTCGAATACAATGCGGACCGCTTGAAAACAACTGCATTGGCTTTTCTGGGGCTGACCATGGAATGCGCCCGCTGTCATGACCATAAATACGACCCCATATCTCAGGCCGACTATTACAGCATGTTTGCCTTTTTTAACAGTACCGACGAATCGGGCCTTTACTCTCACTTCACCGATGCCATCCCCTCACCTACCCATTTCCTGTATCGAGATGGGCAACAGGCAAAGCACTCGGACTTAAAAGGTGAAATCCAGAGGCTTGAATCAATGGAGGATACAATTCGTAAAAACGCGGAAGAAGCTTTCAATCGATGGTGGAAAGAAAATCCAGAGGCAGGCATTGATCCAGATATCAATTTGACAGGCTATTTTAATTTTGAGGACAAAACCAAAGAAGGTTACGTCAACCACGCCAAGGAGAATCACCATGCAAAAGTGAGTGACAATCCATCACAATTTGAAGGTCCCAAGGGCAAGGCACTGCAATTCGATGGAGAAAATTCTATCTCAATTGATCAAGTGGCTGATTTCAATCGAACCCAACCTTTCTCGATGTCTGCATGGATCCACATCCCGAGGGAGAGGGAGCGTATCATCGTGATGCATCATTCAAAGGCTGGCTCAGATGCCGGCAGTCGTGGATATGAACTATTGCTTGAAAATGGGCATGCCGCTTTTGCATTGATTCATTTCTGGCCAGGAAACGCCATTAAAGTACGTACGGTAAATAAATTACCGCTGCAAGAATGGCTCCATCTTGGTTGGACTTACGATGGATCCAGCAAAGCTGAAGGCCTTCACTTTTTCATTAATGGTCGGTCGGTTGACACTGAAATCACAAGGAATTCGCTATACAAGGACATTGCTTACGGAAGTAAAGTGCCCCTTCAGTTGGGAGCAAGATTTCGAGGCAGAGGTTACAAGGATGGGAAGCTGGACGAGCTGCGTATCTTCGATCAGTCACTCTCAGAACCTCAAATGCTTGCTGTTTTCAATGAGGCCGAACTCCCAAAAACAGGCGAGCAACCCAACCTGACAGATGGATGGTTCGACTACTGGCTTACTCGTTATCACGAGCCTTACCAGGACTTGCAAAAGGACCTTCTTCAGGCCCGGTCAGATGAAAACAAGCTCATCAATGGGGTCACCGAAATCATGGCCATGGGAGATGTCAAAGGGGGCCGCAAAACTTATATTTTAAACCGTGGACAGTATGATTTGCCTGGGAAAGAGGTCCAGCCAGGCACTCCTGAAAAAATCTTCCCATTCGATACAACCTGGCCTCAAAATCGTTTGGGCCTGGCCAAATGGCTGACTAGCCGTGATAACCCCCTGACGTCCAGGGTAGTCGTCAATCGTTTCTGGCAGATGTTTTTTGGCAGGGGCATCGTCGAAACCGCTGAGGATTTCGGTAGCCAGGGATCTCAGCCAACTCACCCTGAGCTTTTGGATTGGATGGCTGCCTGGTATGTCGAAAATGAATGGGACACCAAAGCTCTTTGCCGTTTGATTGTCACCTCACACACTTATCGAAAGGAATCCATTCCTACCGAGGAAATGCTGACAATGGACCCTGAAAACAAATGGCTGGCGAGAGGCCCAAAACAACGACTCATGGCGGAAATGATTCGAGACCAGGCACTGAGTGCGGCTGACATCCTTTCCCCGAAACTTGGAGGTCCCAGTGTCAAACCTTACCAGCCACCTGGAGTCTGGAAAGAGGTGTCCGGGGCGACTTACCAGGCATCCAAAGGTGAAGGTTTACACCGACGCAGCCTCTACACCTTCTTGAAACGCACCGCGCCGCCCCCATCCATGCTGACATTCGATGCCACTTCCCGTGAGGATTGTATTTCAAGACGTGTACCAACGAATACTCCTCTTCAGGCGCTTGTGCTTCTCAATGACCCTCAATTCATCGAGGCCGCCCGCATGTTGGCTCAACGAATGCTTCTCGAAGGTGGCGATTCTCTTGAAGATCAAATCAGTTTTGGATTCCGTTTAGTTTTGACAAGAAAACCAAGCAACCGGGAGCTGACTGTGCTTAGTGCAATCTTTTCAGAAAGACTCAAGTCACTCACCGCCCCCACGGAAGTCAATATCGATAAAAAAGAGACTATCGAAACCGTGGGTGAGATAAAATGGAAGGAAGGTTTGGATCGTCGTCAACTTCAGAGTTTGACCGCCGTCTCACTGGCCATCCTGAATGTGGATGAAGCAATCGTTCGCAGATAATTGAAACCTTCGGATTAAAATCATGAATTCACAAAACAATACGGACTGCAATCAATTCGAAACTTATTCCAGTCGGCGCTCTTTTCTTTCGCGCTCAGGAATGGGGCTGGGAGCGATGGCGCTTGGAAAACTGATGGCGGACGACCTGCAGCCCTCCTCCTTTAAGGGCATCATGGATGCGCCTCATCACACCCCGAAGGCCAAGCGTGTGATTTATCTTTTCATGAGCGGTGGACCATCTCAGCTGGACCTGTTTGATCACAAACCCATGCTGAATAAAATGAACGGTGAGGATTTGCCTGATTCAGTGCGCATGGGGCAAAGGCTCACTGGTATGTCCGCGAATCAGGCCAAACTGCCCATGGCTGGTTCTGCATTCAAGTTTTCAAGGAATGGACAATCCGGGTCGGAAATAAGCGAAATTCTCCCTTACACTTCCAAGATTGCAGATGACATCAGCATCATCCGTTCTCTTCACACGGAAGCCATCAACCATGATCCTGCCATTACCTTCTTTCAAACAGGATCACAGCTGGCCGGACGTCCCTCGGTAGGTTCCTGGCTGAGTTACGGCTTGGGGTCGGAAAACGCAAATTTACCTGCTTTCTGCGTCTTGATTACTCGCAACAAAGGAGGCCAGCCGCTTTATGCGCGACTCTGGGGCAATGGATTCCTACCATCGGTGCATCAAGGCGTCCAGTTTCGAGCAGGCAAAGATCCTGTCCTTTATCTGGACAACCCAGCGGGTATCTCCCAAACGCAAAGGCGGTCCATGCTCGATCAGTTGAAACAATTGAATGAGATCCAGTTAGAGAATGAGCAAGACCCGGAAATAGCCACTCGTATTGCCCAGTACGAAATGGCCTACAGAATGCAATCCTCGGTTCCGGATGTCATGGATTTAAGCGACGAACCGGAATCTACTTTCAAGCTCTACGGAGAAGATGCTCGTAAACCAGGAACTTTTGCTGCCAACTGCCTGCTCGCAAGGCGTCTTGCCGAACGAGACGTCAGGTTTATTCAATTATTCCACCAGGGATGGGATCAGCACGGAGGCCTCCCGAAGGGGATTACCAATCAATGCAAAGAAACGGATCAAGCCTCTGCCGCGTTGGTCACAGATTTAAAACGCCGCGGTTTGCTAGATGATACTATCGTGATCTGGGGTGGTGAGTTTGGCCGAACAAATTACTCTCAGGGTAAACTCACCAAAACAGATTACGGACGTGACCACCACCCGCGCTGCTTTACTCAATGGGTAGCTGGAGGAGGTTTCAAAGGTGGAGAAACTTACGGCGCTACTGATGAATTCGGTTACAATGTCGTCAAGGATCCAGTCGAAGTACACGATTTACATGCAACGCTACTCCATCAACTCGGGATTCATCACGAGCGATTGAACTTCAAATATCAGGGAAGAAGATTTCGATTAACAGATATTAAAGGCCACGTTATTAAATCACTGCTGGCCTGATGATTTTCAATGAATATTTCTTGACCTAAATCAAATTTTAGGATTCAAATGAAATCCTCGTTGAACACGCGGGGTCAAAGTTTCTTTCTCAAGAAAGCATCGATAAGGGCGAGTTCAATACTTGAACGAACACTAGTAGTTCATGGTTATCCATGAATGACTGGTGTTTTTTTTTTGACTAGAACGATAACAGCCTTAAAAGGGCATCCCAAAAAAATCCTATGATAGCAACCGCTGAATACATTGAAAAACCAACATACGACGCCATTTCGTTGGACGCCTATTTTCTATGGGAAAAGAATGGCAGACCTCACGGAAGAGACGAAGAATTTTGGTTAAACGCAGAAAGAATGCTGGTCAATCAAATCGAGAGTTTGATTCAAAGAACGCAGAAAGAAGGCAAAACTGTTTCCCGTCAAAAGCGCAAGGGCACCTCGAAAGCCCGAGCGACAAATGCATCTGACAAAGCAAAACCAATAGCAAGGAAAGCAAAAGCAACTCAAAAAGCACGCAAACCTGCAACAGCGAAAGCCACAACAACCACCGAAACCAAGTCGAACGGAAAACGGGGAAAAAAGACACCGAGAGTTCAAGCCAAAAAAGCTATTTAGTCATTATTAAATTACATATCCTGCAGTTCGCTGCGAGCGACCCTGTTCCCACAATTGTGTGAAAGTGACCGTTCACAGGATTGTGTTTTAAAGAAAAAGCCGAAAGGATCCGTTCCTTCGGCTTTTACCGTTCATGCCCATCTTATAAATAAAAGGAATTAATTTATTGAAATAATTGACAAACAATCGGCAATCCAACGAGGGGGAACCAAAATCAGTAAAAACTACCAGTGATATATGGTAGTGGATTTGCTAAATGGGTATTGTACGTGGCTCCGCAAATAAATCAGAACTCTGGAAGCAGTCGTTTGTTGTCACCTTTCGAATTCCTGCCGATGCATTTCCATTACCCGGTTCAAATTGGTGGTGAGATGATTGAGTTGGAATTTTTAAATGGGCTCTTTCATCAACAAGGAAGCAACCCAAATCTTCAGATGATTCTGTTCCAATATCCTGAAATTAAATATCAGGATGATTTTTAAAACTTTGTGACCACACTAGTGAAGAGGATCCTTAGGTCGCGCATCATGATTTGATCCATTACGTTTCGCTTATTCACTGCCTTTATGGTACTTTAAAAATGATGCATCATTATGCATCCAAACTAAATACAAAGAGCAGCGATGAATACCTCAAATTTGTTTATCGTTTTCTTTGCTTTGGCGGTAAGAGGCGGTTAGTTTATCAATGAACAACCAAAATGATGAAGTTTAGTATTATTCTTTTGATAAGTATGTTGCCATGCATAGCCATGGCTCAGAGTGGTGACAAAGCCGGGGAAGCTCAAGCGCCTCTTCCTGAACATTTGCGTCTTCCAGCCTCTCCTCCATTGGCCCCGATAGATGCACTTGCCAGTTTTCAGCTACCCCCTGAATTCGAAATAGAACTCGTAGTTTCCGAACCCTTGATAGGCGATCCAGTTGCGATGGAATTCGATCCAGACGGTAGAATCTGGGTGGTAGAAATGCGGGGATACATGCCCAACATCCAGGGCACTGATGAAGATGCCCCTGTGGGCCGCATTGTAGTGCTTGAGGATGCCAACAATGATGGTCAAATGGACAAATCTACGGTTTTTCTGGACGACCTGGTCATGCCGAGAGCCATTGCACTTATTGACGGCGGACTGGTCGTAGCCGAACCCCCTCGCCTTTGGTTTTGCAAGGATCTCGATGGAGATTTGAAGTGTGATGAAAAGATCGAAATAGCTGGTGACTACGCAACTCAGAATGATCCAAAACACGGGCTTAGATCCAACCCAGAACATGCCTCCAATGGTTTGATGTGGGCTCTTGATAATTGGATTTACAGTGCCAACCACACAACGCGATTCCGTTATTCGAAGGGGGCGTGGGACCGTGAACAAACACATTCCAGAGGTCAGTGGGGCATTAGCCAGGATGATTATGGTCGGGTGTTTTACAACTCAAACAGTGATCAGTTACGCGGAGATCTGATTCCTTCCGAATATTTGAAACGGAATTCAAATTACAGTGGAGCAAGGGGAGCAAGTGTCCGTCTGGCGAAGGATCAATCTGTCTGGCCTGCCCGCATCAATCCAGGTGTAAATCGCGGATACCGCAAGGGAACCTTGCGAGAGGACGGTAAGCTTGCCCGATACACGGGCGCGTGCGGCCCTGTGATTTACAGAGGAAACCAATTTCCATCCGAATATGTCGGTAACGCCTTCGTGTGCGAACCAACGGGTAATTTTGTTCGTCGAAATATTCTGAACGAGTCGCAGGGCGCAATCAATGCTGTCAACGCCTATGATCGCATGGAGTTCCTGACATCTACTGATGAAAGGTTTCGTCCTGTAAATGCATACAATGGCCCTGATGGTTCTTTGTATATTGTCGATTTTTACCGGGGTTTGATTCAGCACCGTATTTATCTTACTTCATTCCTAAGAAAACAGATTGAGGATCGTGGCCTCTACGAACCCATTGGCCTCGGGCGCATTTACCGTGTGACTTACAAGGGGAAGGATGCAAAGCAGCCACCACCCATGTCCTCAATGAGCAGTGCAAAACTTGCCAAACAACTGGGACACCTCAATGGATGGAACAGAAGTACGGCTCAAAGACTACTTGTTGAGAAAAACGACCCTAGCGTCCGACCGCTGATTGAGCAGATGGCTTCCAGCAACCGAAACCACCTGGCTCAACTCCATTCCCTCTGGACCCTGGATGGCATGGGTGGTGTCGATTGGAGCATCCTCAAAGAGGCTCTTAAGTCGACTCACCCAAAAGTCCGCTCGGCCGCGATACGCTTGTCTGAGCCTCAATTAAAGACATCATTAAGGCCGATCGTGCTGGAGCAATTGCTGAGCCATCAATATGATATACCAGAAGTTCAATTACAATTGGTATTAAGCCTGGGGCAAACCAGCAGTAGCAAAGCAATCAAGGCGGCAGCTTCCATACTGACTCAGAATCTGGAGCACCCTTACATGCGCAGTGCTGTTCTCTCTGGAATGAAAGGGAAAGAAGTTGATCTTCTGAGTGAAATCATCAACCGATCCAACTGGTGGGCAAAGAAAAGTGAAAAGGCCGCGAGCCAGATCTACACAGAAATCGCGAAGTGCATCATACGATCGAGAGACGCAGAAGCAATCGAGACAGCCATTCAATTGGCTGCCAAGGCAGAGGTCGGTACATCATTCGCTTTACTGACCGGATTTCGTGAATCAGCCTTCAAAAGATCTCAGGGAAAATGGATACTCGATGGCAAACAAATCGTCCTTAACAAAAAAGTGGAAGCGCTAAATGATCTGCTCGCTTCTCCCGATGAGGAACGAGCAGTGCTTGCAAAGGAGCTTTACAAGGCGTTCTCATGGCCTGGCAAGGCTGAGTTGAAAAAAGTGAGTCCTGAACTGGTCGCGCTCACCTCAGAACAGCAAGCTCGTTTCGATACTGGCCGTGACCTCTACGCGATCAGTTGCGGTGCATGCCACCAGCCACATGGACTTGGACAGGATGGACTAGCTCCTCCGTTGAAAGACTCCGATTGGTCAACGGGCTCGAAGGAGCGCATGATAAGGATAGTACTCCACGGACTGCAGGGCCCAATCGAGGTTCATGGTAAGAAGTGGGAACTTATCATGCCCGGATTGTCTGTTTTTGACGATGAGCAGATTGCCTCGATCATGACATATGTCAGGCGTGAATGGGGACACACGGCCAGCCCTGTGGATCCTTCAGAAGTGAAATCCATCCGCACTCAATATCCAGGACGTGAAGACATGTGGACTGTAAAAGATTTACTGAAGATCCAGTGACATGTTTCGACTTGACGATAAAATCACATTGGTGACAGGCGCAGGTTCCGGAATTGGCGAGTCAATCGCAAAACTCTTCGGTCAATCCGGAGCTTTTGTCGGTGTCATTGATCGGGATCAGTCATCAGCAGAAGCAACCTCAAAATCCATCCAGGAGTCAGGCGGCAAATCAGAAGCATTTCATTTAGACGTATGCAATGCAAAAGCCTGCAATGATCTTGCCGAGTCATTACAGGAGAGGTTTGGACGCATTGATATCCTGGTAAACAACGCAGGAATTGGCCATGTTGGCACTTTGCTCGATACCGAAGCTGAAGATCTTGATCGAATGTATGATGTCAATGTGAAAGGCATTTTCAACATGACCAAGGCCGTACTGTTGGACATGGTGGGTTGCGGTAAGGGAAACATCATCAACCTGGCATCCATCGGAGGTATCGTTGCCGTGCGGGACAGGCTAGCCTACTGCACTACTAAATTCGCTGTCGTTGGCTTCACAAAATGTATCGCCTTGGATCATGCAAGCGAGGGCATTCGCTGCAACTGCATTTGTCCTGGACGCGTGGAAACACCTTTTGTGAAATCCAGGCTTGCCGAGTATCCTGATCCGGAAAAAGCATATCAGGACATGGCATCCACTCAGGCGCTGGGTCGCATGGCTAAACCTGAGGAAATTGCTTCCGCGGCTCTATATTTGGCAAGTGATGAATCGTCGTTTGTTACAGGGACTCCATTTCTCATTGATGGTGGATGGAGTGCAGGAAAGTAATGCTCCGACCTACCTCTTGGCACTTTTCCCCTTCATATCCGAATAAACGAACATCCATCATAACTCCACTATTGGGAGTCTATCATTGATACCCCCTGAACCGTATAGGTATTTAAAGACTCCCTTTGTTATCCAAATGTGGAAGTGTGTCAGGAATCACGTAAACTCCTGTTGTCATCTTCAGTGGTACAGGAGATTTCGGGTGTTTGAATGTAAATTCGAGCATGAAAGCACGCCATCCTTTTTCAGGGCTATCCATTTGTATATTATAATTTAACCCAGAAGCATCCGTTGGCAGCACGTCTTGAGAAACCCAATTACGCCCAATTGTATCCACTCGGAAATCTCTGGCCTGAGGATTATCTGCATGCCATATCTTCACGGCTTTCGGGCTGGCACCTGTCACTTTGGCAGTTAAATGCCCAGGAGAAGCAGATTCCCACTCCAGTTCAGGAATGGCTAAATCATGAATGATTGAAAAATAGCCAGCCATTAATGTTTCCCAGGCATCGGTATCCCTCAGACTGTGTTCACCATTCGGCACGTAACGAATATTTTTAGGGCCTTCGAGCTGATCATAGTAAAAGCGCCAGGAATCAGGCAAAAAGAATTGATCGCCTGTTGCATTGATCATGAATTTGGGCATCGTCAAACGATCACGATACTCAAAAGGCTCAACAATTTTCATTAGTTTCTGGTATTCAGGTGAATCCTGCCAGTCCATGATACCCATTGCCTCGTAGTCCCCAACCGCAGGCGCGTAAAATCCATAGGCGTTGAAATGATGCTTGAAAGAGGGCACGACATTAAGCATATCAATCACGATTGGAAAAATAGCTCGCACCCGTTTATCCACTGCTGCTGTTGTCCATGTAGTCCATCCACGTTTGGAACCACCAGCAACCACAAAATCACGCACAGAAATTTGCCCCCCCTTGTCTGTAGAACAAAATTCAGTGACGGTATCCATGGCTCGAACCGCCGCTTTTGTCATGGGAAGACGGGCCGGCCACTTGTCATCGCCCGTCTTCAGGTATTTGTCCCAGGAATATGCGATCAAAGCATCCTCATAACGCTCTTCACCATCATCAGCAAAAACCAGAGGTTGATTCGGCACCATTTTCAATTCAGAGACAACCGAACCGCTCGCTGCCGCTATTGTTGCCAATTTTTCATCTGGTTCATCAATAGAGTCACTTTTATTGCTCCCCCCGCCGATGAATAACAGAGAGGTATCTGAAAGCACATTTTTAGGAACCACTATATTGAGCCAATGCTTCCATATGGGCCTGTCAACCTCATCGGCGGTGAGCCATTTCTGAGAAGTCAGCTCCAGAACATGCACATGCACTTTCCCTGCATCCATGGACCTCACCAGTCGATATTCAAAGTGAGCATCCGATTGATAAACATAACGATCGAGCGCAGTACCTTCGGGCACTCTTGCGTTAGGATGATGGGCTGCTGAGATTTTAATGATCATTAAAAATGAGCCAAGAACCAAGCCTCCGTATAAACGTTTTTGTAGGAATCTTCCAAGTTTCATGATTATAAAGAAAAAATTTGATAAGCGTTCTAATGCATTTCAACATCACAATGACCGACACCACCAATATAAAAATTAAATTGAACGTTTGGATGGCCTGCAAGCAGCGACATCGGGACGGCACTGTCCGCGATACCCTTGGCTATCATTAACGTTGTTAAACGCTGGCCAAATGGATTGTCGTGTGCACCGGCATGCCAGATGGAAACCTTATCAGCCATCCAGGTCTCCCTGGGCCCAACGGTTACGGCCTGGGTCGGCACCATCGAAATATTACCTCCTCCTGAAGTTCTGGCGTTCTGTGCTATGGTCAGTGGATGAAGCTCGACTACACGGGTGGAAAGTTTTCGATAGACATCAGCACTGGGAGGCTCTGATTTGTATTTGCCTTTTCTGCGAGGAGGGTCATTGAATGCCCAATGCTTAACATCACCCTGTCCGCCCTGCATGACCGCACATCGAATGCCATCCCATGACTTTTTATAACTTGTGGAATCAGCCTTGGGAAAGTGCAGGTTCTGATCGGGCAATCTCAAGGATTTCTGAATTCGGTTAAAACATAAATCCTTATCGGCACGCTCGAAACTCAAGGGATGAGTGATATCCACTTCCTTCCCATCCACACACCACTCATCCATTCCCCAAAAATGACCGGAACGGATATCGATTCCCAGATCATTCACAAGTCTGGCAACCAGGGGCAACTGCTCCGTTGGGCCGATAGGCCCACAAATGCCAACTGGATTGTCTATTGTGGATTGTTTCCAAGCATGTATGTATTCAAGTGCTTCAGCCAAATAGAATTCTTCAAGAGTATCATAAAAAACAATTTTGAAGCCCGGGCGTGACAATCCTTTTAGTTTTCGGGCCGTCAGAGACGCAGCATCCTTGATCAACGCATCATCCAGAGTGGTATAATCCCACCAATCCGGAGCAATTTGGCTCAGTTTACGTGACATGAGTGCCATTGTTCATTTACCCAGCAAATAGGTCAAGGTTCTGTTGATGAGATGATTGTGATCTACAGGAAGCTTCGTTCGCTTGGTTCAGATAAATCTCAATCTCTTTGAAATCAATATTTCCACACCAGTGGGGAGCTTTTGTTCCCCCTTCATTTCAGCGAAAAGGGTATTTCAATCGCTTCGATTGCAATGGTGTACCCACCGTTCCCGTCTTTTTGCCTGACAAGCGATAAAGATTTTTAGATTTGAGGTATTCTACCACCAAATCGGGTCTGTCAGATTGAATGTAGTCTGCACCTGCCTCCACCGCTATTTCCATGCAGTGGGGCGTATCGGCCCGTCCAAGACAATTGACAAACGCCTGACAGCCGTGGGTGTGCGCCAGACGTATCGCCCGTTCACTGACACCATGCCAATCCATATTGATCAGCGAAGGTCTTAGTGTCCGGGCTAACTCGGGCACCTGTAGAGGGTAGTCGGCAGTAGGACGTATGCGCATTCGAGGTTCGAGCTGACTGATCGCACGGCAACGATCCCACGAACCGTACATGGTCGATTGCTCAATCATTTCTGCATCCATGACGAGTTGGATAAGCTTCGAAATATCACCTTCCTTGTAATCCAAGTCCGGATCAATCCTGCCTTTCATGGCGCCCAGGGCTTCTTTGAGTGTTGGAACACGAATTATTCCGATGCCTTCATGCTTGATTGCCAGTGCGCGAATTTCGTCCAAGGTCAGTCTGTCTACACGCCCGCTGCCGTTTGTCGTTCGATCGACTGTCTCATCATGCATCAGTACAAGATAGCCGTCACTCGTTTGTCGAATATCCACTTCGATCAAATCCGCACCTACTTCAATGGCTTTTTCAATCGCTGGCAATGTGTTCTCAGGCGGTCCCAGTAAAGCTCCCCCGCGGTGCGCGACGACTCGGACACCCGGCCATTGATACACAATATGTAAATTTGAGTCCCGTTCGTGATAAATACGCAATAAACGTCCATGCACGGCTTCAACCCAACCTACAAACAATTGATCCCCTGCTCGACCAGATACCTCGTAATATGTCCCTTGGTCAGAAGTCATCACATTACTGACCTTTTCAACAACCCCTCCAGTATGGATTTCAATAACGTGTATCGCTTCCAAGCGAGAGACTTGGGCGGACAATAAGGATGAGAACAGAAAATAAACAACACTACCAAAAAACAACAATCTCGATTGATTTCTTCTGCCTTGCATGGTCAGAACACTACTGCAAAAAATGGTTTTGGTCCATTTCCGTTTATTTGTATTGATATGAAAATGATTGTGTTGAAAGCAAAAGCTTCCTATGGATGTGAAGTGTGCAGCGGCAGCATTGAATGAGAGGTATTTGAGATGGATTTCAGTATGGAACATTTAGACAGGTAAAAAGGCCAGTGAAACTCACGGACTTAAGAGGCATTTTGCAGTATATCCCACGCTTCAGAGACAAGATTTTTGTGATCAGTCTTGATGGAGCGGTCGTGGCTGGGGAGAATTTTTCCAATCTTTTGTTGGATATCGCTCTCCTGCGCTCACTCAACATACGCCCTGTACTGGTCCATGGTGCGGCTCATCAAATTGAATCATGCTCCAAACAAACCCGTCACTCCCCGAGTAATACCGATGGAACGGGCATCACCGATGAAAGCACACTCCAAGTGGCGATACAGGCCTCTACAATGGTAACGCACCAGATACTTGAGAAGTTATCCATCTCTGATCTACGGGGAGCTTCAACGAACGCCATCGTTGCGCACCCAAAAGGTATTATCCAGGGAGTAGATCAGCAACACACCGGTAAGATAGAAAGGGTAGACGAACGCTTACTTGAGCTATTGATTGGGCGGGATATCATTCCAGTTATTTCGCCTCTGGGTTTTGATGGTGAAGGAAAAACTTTCAGGGTAAATTCAGATGCAGTTGCCCTTGCAGTAGCCAAGTCATTGAAGGCAGCAAAACTCATTTATATCACGACACAGGACGGGCTTGTTTTCAATGGGCAACTCATCCGACAAATGGCAGTCAATGAACTCGATGAAAGGCTGTCCAGCGAGGAGAGCCTTTTTTCACCTCAAAGCCTCTCCAAAGCTCAACATGCAGCAGAGGCCTGCCGCTGGCATGTGCCAAGAGCTCACATCATCAATGGTTGCGTAGCAGAGGGGCTTCTGGCGGAAGTTTTCTCCAATGAGGGCATTGGTACTTTGATTTACGCCAACAAATATCAGCAAATACGACCGGCCAAGAAACGAGACATTTCAATATTGCTGCAGATGACTCGTGGTTCGGTTGCCAATGATGAATTAATGAAGCGAACCCGCGCTGCCATTGAAAAGAATATTGACGACTATTTTATTTTTGAAATCGATCATCATCCCATTGGATGTGTGGCCTTGCATGCATATCCTGCACAGCAAAAAGGGGAACTTGCTTTCCTTTACGTGAATCCATCTCACGAGAATCAGGGTATCGGAGTCAAGCTGATCCAGTTTGTAGAGGATCAGGCACTGGCTGCGGGATTGAATTCCCTTTTCCTGCTCTCAACTCAGGCTTTTGCCTATTTTCACACGAAGGCAGCATATCAGGAAGGACGTCCAGAGGATCTTCCTGAAGAAAGACTCAAAAAATACATCAAAACCGGGAGGAACTCCCGGATCCTGACCAAATCTCTACGTTGAATCGACTACGTGCACTGTGCCTTGTGCCGTAGAGCGTGATCCATCAAAACCAGGGCAGTCATGGCTTCCACCATAGGAACAGCCCGCGGCAAAACGCATGGATCGTGGCGTCCACGCCCTTTCAAAGTGGTGTTCTTCGATGAGCTATCCACAGTATCCTGCTCATGCATCACGGTAGCCGTCGGTTTGAAAGCAACTCGGAAATAAACTGGTTGGCCGTTGGAAATACCGCCCTGGACACCCCCTGAACGATTGGAAGTCGTAAACACATTACCTTCATCATCAGCGCGGTAATGGTCATTGTGCTGGATTCCGGTGAAACGAATACCGTCAAACCCAGAACCAACGTCAAATCCCTTGGAAGCTGGTAAACTCAACATTGCTTTTGCCAAATCAGCCTCTAATCGGTCAAACACAGGACTCCCCCAACCCACTGGCACTCCGCGTGCAATGCCCTCTACAATACCTCCAACACTATCTCCAGCTTTCCGTATCGATTCAATCCGATCGATCATTTTTTCGGCACAAGCACTATCGGGACAGCGAACCATGTTGGATTCAATTTGTTCAAGAGTGACTGAATCAAGGTTCACTTCGGATACAATGTCCTGAACCTGCTTCACATAAGCTAGCACCTCGACCCCATGACGTTCCTTCAATACTTTTTTTGCAACAGCACCCGCAGCAACTCGACCAATGGTTTCACGAGCGCTGCTTCGACCTCCGCCTTGCCAGTTACGAATACCGTATTTGGTTTGATAGGTGAAATCGGCATGAGATGGGCGAAATTTCTCTGCCATTTCAGAATAAGCTTCTGGTCTGGCATCTTTGTTCTTTACCCACATCATGATCGGAGTTCCCAGGGTTTTGCCCTCAAATACGCCCGAAAGGATTTCAACACGGTCTTTTTCGTCTCGAGGCGTCACTATTTTTGATTGTCCGGGACGGCGCCGGTCCAAGTCAGGCTGTATATCCTCCTTTGATAATTCAATACAAGGAGGACAACCATCAAGCACTACGCCGACACCACCGCCATGCGATTCACCCCACGTTGTGATTCGAAACAATTGTCCGAAAGTATTTCCCATTCCTCAACAATGCTCAAAAAGTCAATCGAGGTCAAATACTGCGAAGACAAAGGTGGTTGGAAAGATGATCAAACAACCGCAACTCTCATTTGAAAACCGATGCTTACTTGAGGCTTTGTCACGAGCATAAATAAACGTGAGATGTGCATGACATAGACCAGACACATCACGATAAAGTGGTCGCGCACGAAGGAATTGCGGCTTTACCTTACCTTGAAGGCTGAGTCGTTGAATATGCACATGACCTTATGAATCAACTGAATGACCTGTCTGCTTGATAAGAAAAACCAAGGTATATGGACAAGTAATCTCCCGATCAATCAATGATTTGAGGGATCATCTAGAGGACTCTTGGATTTTGATTAATCGTGTCTGACCTTCGTCTCGAAAGAATATGAACCCACATCCATGCAGGATTCATAAGATAAACTGCATTAAACAATAAATCCGTCTGCGTCTCGCCCTTGAACCTTGATACGATTTTTCCCGTGATCCTTGCTTTCGAAAAGGCATTGATCAGCTTGAGCAAGCAGAGAACGTTTATCTTCTGCGTCCTCGGGAAAAGTCGCTACCCCAAATGAAGCGGTCAAATGCAAGTCAATACCCTCTTTCTGTAGATAAGGCGTATTTGCAACCCTCTCTTTGATGCGCACTGTCTTACGAATGGCTTCGGCTTTGGATTGCCGAGGAAGAATAACGACAAATTCATCCCCTCCATATCGAACGATACGATCATGTGTATTCAGGCAGCTATGCACAGCCTCTGCTATTTCCTTGAGCGTTTTTGCCCCCAGCAAATGCCCATGAGAATCCACGACGGATTTAAAGTCATCGATATCGAAAAAAACCAGCGAATGTTCCCGCTTGTCTTTCGCGTTTTTGGCGAGAAGCCTATCAAGGTGGCGATGCAGGTAGCGGCTGTTATGAAAACCACTGACATCATCTGTGACAGAAAGCCGCGCAACCTGGTCATGCTTTTTCTTCAGGTCCTGAGACATTCTTCGGATTCGAAGCAAGTTTTTGACACGCGCATTAAGCTCATCTTTAACGAAGGGATGAATCAATACATCATCCACTGTTTTCCCTAGTAATTTATTTGGAATTCGTGAGGTTTTCAAAGGAAGTAAAAGCAGACTTGGCAGGAAGACAGGATGAGCATCTTCGCGCAGTTTTTGAATTTGCGTAGAGTGCTTTGTAAGGTGAATACGATCCAGCAGTAACAAATCAAACAGTTCCTCCTGGATATCGCAGTCACCCCAATTGGAATCCAAGTTACACTCGTCCTGCAGAAAACGTTTGATCATTCGATCGAAACGCGGATTCTCAATCAGCATGAGGACGCGACTTGGAGGCATGAGGACATCCTCCTCTACTCGGAATTACTTGGCAATCTCTATTCAGAACAATAGAGATGAAACAGTGTCACAACAACCCAGACACTTTCCCATCAGCGGACAATTAAACTCGAAGGTAAACCATCTGATCCGTATTTGATGGTAATTCCCGCACTGTCGTTGTCCAAACTCATTCTCCCAGCTTGGAGAATGGCGGTGACGAGGAAGGTATCGTGGATGGTCGCCAACTTCAAATTCCAATCACTCGCACGCGTCTCTCCTTTTTCCACCGAAATAGCTGCATCGATGAAGTCGGAGATGCTTCGATACCCATAGCATTGTTGGCCTGAAAAGTTTCCTTGAGCATCAGGGCCGTACTTCATAAATAGTGGGTTGGGAGATTGAAACCCTTTCTGATCATCGGCAACAGAATAACCGCGATGCGCTTGGTCCACGGTAACCTCACCGCGGTGACCCTGGTAAAAAAAACGTTGTTGCGAATGCACATCACTTTGTGGAGCAATCCATGAAGCCGTACATACGGCAGTGCCCAGAGATTTCGAGGTCATATTCTGCCATCTTGAAGTCAAGGTGATGCTGTCCTCTGTCTCTATCGATTTCATTTGGGCCACTCCATTGGACGCCATGGCCGTGACAAGCAAGGGTCTGGCTTTTCCGTGCAATGAGTTGCAAAGAAAATCAAGATGATGCGCATTTAAATAGTAACTAATATCGCTGGATTTCCCGGCCCAGGCCTTAAAACTATCAAGCTGAGATTTAGGCTGACTCATGTAGGCATGAAACAGACTGAAATCTCCTAAACTGCGTATCCGCTCACCCGCATCCGTGTATATGGGATCCCACCTCTTGTGGACTTCCATGCAAACCAGTAGATTGGTATTGGCTGCAATTTCAGCAAGTGATCGATGTTGATCCATTGTTTTGACCATTGGCTTTGCAATCAAAACATGCAAGCGCCGCTTGGTTGCCTGTATGGCTATTTCAAAATGCGTACTGTCCGGGGTGAAAACGATAACCGCATCACCTGGCTGCAGTTGATCCATGGCTTGAAGGTATGCAGAAGGATCGGAGGGCTCATTATCATCCGGATATGTCTCAATAGAGCTATCGAGCCCGTAACTATCCGTGATCTTTTCATGCAGATGCTTCCTTATTCCGGGGAACTTTGTTCCGTTCGTCCCGGCCATCAAAAGACGCCCGACTTTACCGGACGCCCTCAGGTCAAAAAGTGTTAAAGCCACGACACCAGCACTTTTATCGGATCTACTGGCAGCGCCGTGCACATATCCGGTTGTGTACTCGCCCGACCCTACTATCAACACGTTCGGCAAATGTTTCATGTCACTGAGCAGCAATCTGTTTCCCTGAATCGAACTAGGATTGCCCTTCACTCACAGTCCACCCTCCATCGACCGAAAGCACTTGTCCCGTGATAAAACGTGCGCCATCAGAGAGTAAAAGCGCAGCCGCATCGTCCAGATCCTGCGGCACCCCAATACGCCCACCGTCCAGAGGTTGTTTTGTCCGGATGAAGTCCATGATGGGTTGGTTTTTCTGGGCGCGTTCTGACATGGGGGTGGCTATCAATCCGGGACAAAGCAGATTCACTCGAATCCCTTCTTTGGCATAATAGGCAGCACTCGATTTTACCATGCCAACCATGGCCGCCTTGGAAGTGGCATAGGCATGTGTTGAGAAAAAATGAGGTGACGGAGAAAACCCCAGAACTGAACCACAATTGAGAATACTTCCGCCCTGCCCCTGCTCCAAAAAGACACGCAACGCCGCACGATTGCTGTAAAAAACGGAATCCAAATTCAAGCGTAAGGTATGAAGCCAACCTTCATCGGTGATTTCATGCATGGGACCATCGCCAAACCTGCGACCACTTCCACCTGCCACATGATACAGACCGTGCAAGTCCCCGAAACGTTCTCTTACTTCATTAAAGACTCGATCGACCTGGACCGGATCAGCCGCATCACTTTGAATCGCCACCCCGTCATCTCCCAACCATTGGGAAGCAGACTGAATTTTGGGTTCACTCCGCCCCGTGACTGCCACCTTGGCTCCATACTGCAGGAATTTCCTGGCAGCTGACTCACCCAATCCGCTGGTGCCACCGACGATCAGAATGACTTTATGATTGAGGTCCATGCTTGTGTTGGAGAATTCGAATTACCTCTATTTGATACCAAGTTTTTTAAACCGGGCTTTAATCTGTTTGTAATGAAAATCGGTAGAACAAAGTTTGTCCAGTTCGCCCTTCTTGAAATGCTCGGCCACTTCCGGGTCAGCCATTAATTGCTTCTTGAAATCCGCATCCACATCGCCTGCATGCTTGTTTTTCCAGGTCTGCATGGCATTTCTTTGAACCAATCCATAGGCATCCTCGCGTGTCAGCCCCTTCTGAATCAAGGCCAGCAGGACCGTCTGGGAATTCCACATACCCAATGAAAGCTTCATGTTTCGATCCATGTTTTCAGGGTAAACGATCAAGCCCTCGGTCAAATCACTGAGTTTATGAAGCATGTAATCCAACAAGGTGCAGGAATCCGGAAAGATGACGCGCTCGACAGAACTGTGACTGATATCGCGTTCGTGCCACAAGGCCACGTTCTCCATTGCAGCAACGGCATTGCCTCTCAGGACACGGGCCAACCCGGTCAATCGCTCGCCTGTGATCGGGTTGCGTTTATGAGGCATGGCGCTGGAGCCTTTCTGACCTTTGGCAAAGAACTCTTCAGCTTCCAGCACCTCGGTGCGCTGAAGGTGACGGAACTCAGTTGCCCAGCGTTCGATGCTTGCACCAATGAGAGCGATGGTTGAAATAAATTCAGCATGCACATCCCGCTGGATGACTTGTGTAGCAATGGGCGCAGGTTTCAGCCCAAGCTTGCGGCAAACAAAAGATTCAATTTTAGGAGAAAGGTGGGCATTGGTTCCAACGGCCCCAGACAGTTTACCAAATGCCACGTGTTTCCGAAGCTCCTTCAAACGTCTCTCGGCGCGGCCAAACTCATCAAACATAAGCGCCATCTTCAAGCCAAAGGTGGTTGGCTCAGCATGGATACCATGACTGCGGCCAATCATGGGCGTGAATTGATGTTTCTTGGCCTTGCGACCAATCACTTTCCGCAAAGCAACAACATCCTTGATGAGGATATCCACTGATTCCACCATCTGAACCCCGAATGCCGTATCAATCAAGTCACTGCTGGTGAGCCCGTAATGCAGCCAACGTGAGGCTCGATCATTGATGTTTTCGGCGACATTCGTTGTGAAGGCGATAACGTCATGGTTCAAGGTTTTTTCAAGTTCCCGGCAACGCTCGATCGTAAAGGACGAACGGGATTTCATTTTTTTGAAATCTTTTGCAGGAACTGTCCCTTGCTCAACTAAAGCTTCCGTGGCCAGTAACTCAATCTGAAGCCAGATTTCAAGTTTTCTCTGCTCGGTCCAAATGTCCCGCATGGCGGGGCGTGAATAACGCGATATCATATAGACCATGAAAAAAACCGATTTCAGTCCCAAACGAAAGCAAAAACGTCACTCAATCCAATAAAGATGAGTTCTTTTTTGTTTCATTCATCTTTTGCAACACTGGCACGCCCCGATTCGAAGCATGGGATCATACTGCAGTAATCAAAGCACCCAATCGATCGAAGTGATGGGCAATTTAACTGTGAAGACACTCTTTTTGAAACCGGACAGCAAACCAATCCAGCGGTTCATCAAATATCAGGCATGCTCCAATACGGACCAGTACATCGGGCCCCAGCCTGATTGTGAATCAGGAAGAATTTGCCAACCGAATTCGGTTGCCTCTCCATAGACAGGACTGAATTCGGTATGACATTGAAACCGATCACCTTTCTTTTTGATGAGCCGGCGAATCGTTTCATCATTTTCAAGCATGGACAGACTGCAGGTAGAATAAACAATCCGCCCACCTGGCTTGCAGGACATCAAAGCCGAACAAAGCAAGGCATATTGTCTACGAGCTAGCTGCTTGGACCGACTGGGTTTCCATTTCTTCAATTCGGCTGTTTGATGCAACACATGTCGTTCCGAAGAACAAGGCGCATCCAACAGAATTCGGTTGTATTGATCGGGCTCAAACAAACCCCATTTGGAGGCATCATGTCCGGTGACGCGGATGTTGCTGAAAGTCGTTTTCGGGATGTACGCTTTCAGGACACTCCGAAGCTTTTCCTTTCTTGCGCGGCTCCATTCATTCGTCGTTAAATGGCCGTTGTCACCCAATGCTTCTGCTAGAATCAATGCTTTCCCTCCAGGAGCTGAACACATGTCCAACACGCGATCTCCTTCTTTCACATCCAATGCCAAGGCAGGAATGACGGATGCTGGATCCATGCGATAATAATCCATCACTCCCGAAGGCTGAAGTGATGGTTCAAAATCATTTGAAGGATAAATACAGTGAGGCATTTCAGGAAGTTGCTCCTCTTCCCCACTGACCTCGCAACCGCTGAATCCATTCAGTCGCAGACACCTGGAAGGCGCTTGCATCAGGGCATGCAACAGACCTTCCCAACGGATTCCATACTGGGCATGATAAAATGTCTGAAACGCATCTGGTATCATCCGCTCGTTTATCTCTTTTCCAATGTTATTTAACAAGAGAAGAGTAGAAAAAGCGATGAATATCCTTGAGTCCAGGCAAGGATTGAAAATAATTGAACTGTGAAATCCATTGTCACTTCTGTATGCATCAGCCTTTCCTTGATCATTGAGGCACAAGCCTTGTCTTGGAAAAAGCATCTCATCATGGAACAAGGGCATTGCAACACGGCCGTCGCCTTGGACATAAATGGTGACAGGGATCTGGACGTCATTGCCAGTTACAATGGAAAGGTAAGCCTCTTGCTGGCTCCCGACTGGAACATGGAAGTCGTGCTTCATCAATTTGAAGGAGGCCAGGGACAGTGTATTCACAGCGCTTTGATCGATGTTGATCAAGATGGAGACTTGGACTGGGCAGGCTCTTTGTCCAACGACCATCCATTCTGGTTGGAAAACCCCGGCCAATCAGAGATCCTCAAAGGGGCATGGACACCGCGTTTAATAGATCCAGTGATCACAGGTATCCATTGCTTGACCACAGCCGATATCAACAACGATGGAAAAGAAGATCTGGTTATTAATAACTTTGAACCGTCACGAGGACTCTCGGACTCTATGGCCTGGTTTTCTGTGCCCAGCAATCCACTCAGCGCCACACACTGGAACAGGCATGTTTTCGCAGCAGGAGATGCCAGAGGCGGCAGTCATTACATGGGCGTGGGGGATATTGATGGAGATGGGTGGATGGAAATAGCAGTGGGCGCCAAAGGTAGACCATTTGCGAATGGCAATTGGTTTGCTTTCTGGAAAAACCCGGGGGAAGAAAAAACAACGACTCCATGGAAAAAAACAATGCTTGCTGAAAACCAGCCTGGCGCAACCAACATTCTCCCAGCAGATGTCAATGGAGATGGGAAAACCGATTGGCTGGCATCAAGAGGACATGGAGTTGGCTTGATTTGGTTTAAAAACCCTGATTGGAAAATGCACGACATTGATAAGGAAATTTTATCACCCCACAGTTTGACCGTTGCCGATCATGATCAGGATGGCGATATCGATGCTTCAAGTTGCGGATATGAGAGCGAATGGTTGAGATGGTACGAGAATGATGGCAGCGGGAATTTCAAAATCCATACGATTGACGATGCCCAGCAAAGTTATGATCTCAAATCAATCGACATGGATGGCGATGGAGATTTGGATCTTCTCAACGCGGGTCGAGGCAGCCAGAATGTTGTCTGGTATGAAAACCTCCTGAGATGAAAAGAGGATGATCCATTCCAAGACGATTGTTTGCTCTATCAATCAAACACGGCGATAGGCTGTGAAACCAGATCGGCCGGATTAAGGACAACATGCTTCACTCGTTTCCGGTTCCAGGTATAGGTCATGTGAACGAGTCCGTCCCGGGTTTGAATCATGGACGGATAAGAAAACTCTCCCGTATCAGCTTGCTCCACGATAGCGGCTGCTTTCCACCTTTGACCATCTTCACTGATCGCCAGATGAAGGATATTCCGCTTCCCCCAACCTTCGCTGCGTCGCCCGCCTCCCATGTGATTATACAACAGCAAATGCCTGCCATCTTGAAGGGTCAATGCCTCAACACCTGAATTATTATTGGGAAGTTCCGTCCTTTCCAATGGACTCCATGTTTTGCCTTGATCCTTTGAAAATGTCTGAACAATCTTCTCATGCTTGGATCGGCAAAGGGCCTGAATTGTTCCATCGGCATGTTGCAGGAAAGAAGGCTGAATGACTTGAAATGACTGTTCATCCTGCTCGGTGCGGGTCCACGAATCTCCTGATTCAGGTTGATCAAAATTATTGAGCGTTTCAAAGTGAATACGCCAGTCATTTCCGTGTTCTGTCGAGGATGGACAAAGTAAATTCCCGCCGGATAACAGCAGGGGCTTGGACCGAACCGGACCATCGATACTCTCGGGCAATCTTCGACGATCCCGGAAGGATCTGCCTGCATCATAACTGACCATGACCTCTCCCCACCAATGACGCGGGTCGGGCCCTACTTTGAAAAAGAGCATCAGAGGGGAATCGCCCGGAGGCTGAAATAAGACCGGATTCCATGTCGGATAGCGAAGATTCGCATGCTGAACACCATCCGCCCATTCTTTGGGTGAGGACCACCCATCGCCATCATGGTAACTCGACCAAATACCCACATCTGGATTTTTCTCTTCAGTACCCCCAAACCATGATGCAACCAGACCTCTTTTTGTTTCAGTGATCGTAGATGCGTGACATTCAGGGAAAGGCACTTTTCCAAAAATAAAGGATTCGTTTACCAAACCGGAAAATCGCGGAGCAGCTGACAGCCGGGGTTCTCGCGCTTCCAGCTTCTCTGCCGGATACTTGATGCAGTCATCGTGTGCGATGTAGTAGATTCTTCCATTCTCAGCACCAATCAATAGATCAGGTTTACCATCCTTGTTAAAGTCACAAGTAGATGGACTTGAGGTATGCCCTGCAACATTGCGCTTGGCCAGATTGCCAATTTTCTTCAGCACGATCTTTCCTTCCCTTTCCTCGCAGTTGCGATACCAGGCTGCATTTTCAGAATTCACCAGTATGTCCAATCTGCCATCCTGATCCCAATCGACAACATCCAGTTTGTAACGACCACTGCTTCCTGCCGTCCTTGCGTTCAATCGAATGAGCTTGTTGTCCTCATCTATGAAGATGCGCGATTCAGTGGAGGAACGACTCTGGCAAGTCAGATAACCCTCCTGATCCAGAATTACCAGATCGAGTTGTCCATCTTGATCAAAGTCCACGGCAAAGGGCGTCGTGCGCCATTGTGTCTGCAGGTTTTCAGCTCTTGTCTGTCTCCAGTAGAATTCCGGAGGTTTCTCTTGGGTCCAGAAGGGAAGGGGTTGCCGAGTGAATCCAGATTCTGTATTTTTCAACAACATGAGCTCAGCCATGATTGAATTGACAATGAAGTCATCACGTCCATCGCCGTCCCAATCAGCAACGGAAAAAGTAGTGTAACCCCATTTGGCTTCGGCTGGACCTTGTATAGAGCCATTGCTACCAGCCATGATTCGAAAGGGTTCGCCATCAACTTGGAGCAGCTCGGGCCTGGACCATCTGGTCCCCTTGCCATCCATGTTCGTGATCACGCCTATCTGGCCAGCAGTATTACCGGAAAGAATATCTTCATCGCCATCCTTATCCCAATCATATGCAAACGGAGTGGCAAGTGCGCCAAATTTCAACGTATCGGCTTCTTGCTGGAAATACCTGGGTTGATGAAGACGGGGTAACAAATCGTGAGGCTGAGTCACGTTTTCAATCAACGCCACGCGCCCGTCCTCATCTCCTACGATTAAGTCGTCATCCCCATCGCCATCCCAATCCAGCGCGGTAGGAGTGATCATTTGAAGATCCATTTTGAGGGGTTCACCGTCGGTTCCAGTCAAACGTATTCCTGTCGCAAAATCAGGTTCAAATCGGGTGCCTATATTTTGAAAGTAGGTAAAGCCATCCAAAAACTCACCGCACAACAAGTCGAAATCTCCATCACCATCAAAATCAGCCAGATTGGGACTTGGCCAGCCATAGACGTCCACAGTTGAACCGTTGGCTTTGATTTTCACAGGTCTCGTATTGTATTCACCTTGGATATTCTCAATGAGGTATACCCAACCATGCAACGGCCCATTGCGCCAGTTCCCCTTCGAATCATAGGCCTGATCCCACACATAATCTTCCCAGTCCCCCACTCCTACAATCAGATCCTGATCCCCGTCCCCTTCCCAATCAGCATATCGCCACATCCCGCCTCGCGATCGATTTGCCAGAAACTTTGACACGGGAAAGATCCTGGTCCCCTGGCTGAAGCCTTTGTGTTCAAAGTCCACAAACTCCACATTTTCAAGGAGCACCCTCGGTTTTCCATCGACGAAACTCACCTGCAAATTATGATTGCCTTGCCCTATCCGAATGCCGGGCTTGAATACCGGAAGCTTTTCCCTCTTTTCAGTTCCTGGATTTTCAAAGAAGTAAGTCCCATTGGAAGGTTTGTCAGGACAGGAAACCAATAAATCCATGTCTCCATCGCTATCATAATCCATGGGCAGAGGCCACGCCCACAGTCCTACCCCCAGGTCCACGGTAAGCCCGGGATTGTCATAGGCCAGTTCCTTAAGTTTCCAATCCTCGGCAATGGTCATTCCACCAGCGGTAAATAGAAAACAGACTGCGAACGATAATGACTTTTTCATTTGAATTAAAGTTATGGTGATCAGCCACATCTTGACGAAAGAATGCCTTCAATAGCAAGCCATCTCACAAAGGACATCTTTTTCTTCCTTTCATGTAATTTCAACTGCAAGACTGTTGACACATTTCTTTTTATCATTGAGGTTGAATTTATTCATGCACCGATTGTTGACCGACATCTCATCTTGTTTGGATAGTCTGCCCCATGTGCAGAAAAACTCTCTATCCATTTTAATTGCTGCCCTTTCAGGAATTTTTTCGGATGCAGCGGAACTATCAGCAGATAAGAAACGACCGAACGTACTATTTATTATCGTGGATGACCAATCACCCCTGGATCTTGGCATCTATAACCCCAGATCGATCTTGCAGACTCCCAATATAGATCGGATCGCAAGAGCAGGTATGATTCTGGACAATGCCCATCACATGGGCGCTTGGATCGGAGGTGTATGCACGCCTTCACGACACATGATCATGTCTGGCAGAACAGTCTGGCATATTCCAGGCCGAAAAACTAACAAGGCAAGCGCCAACCCGAACGAGTCTAATCCAAGACTCGTTCCCCGGGACCTGGCCACACATACAATGGGCGCAATCTTCAACCGCGCTGGATACGACACCATGCGGACCTGCAAACGGGGTAATAGTTACGCTGCTGCCAACAAACAGTTTACCGTCGTTCGCGATGCGACTAAACGAGGCGGCACTGCTGAATCGGGAAGTGAATGGCACGCAGATCAAGTGCTCGATTTTTTGACCAAACGTGAATCGAACAACGATCAAAACCCCTTCTTCATTTATTTTGGTTTCTCACACCCACACGACACCCGCAATGGCACCCCTGAACTTTTAAAAAAATATGGGGCCATCAATCACATGGACAAAAGCTCTCTGCCCCCTGCCAATCGAGCACAGCCACCGTTGCCATTGAACTACCTCCAACAACACCCTTTTCACCATGGGCATCCCAATCTACGTGATGAGGTCAACGTAAAAGGTGTCTGGGAAAAACGTGACGAACGCACCATACGCAACGAGTTGGGACGTGAATTTGCATGCAGCGAGAATATTGATATCCAGATTGGGCGAGTCCTGAGTCACCTTGAAAAAAACGGCGAACTGGAGAACACGTATGTGATCTACACAGCCGATCACGGCATGGCCATCGGACGACATGGACTTCAGGGGAAGCAAAACCTTTATGAACATACATGGAAAGTACCCTACATCGTGATGGGCCCCGGCATTCAGTCCGGCACACGCGCGAATGGGAACATTTACCTCCTGGACACTCTCAGCATGCTTTGTGACTTAACGGATGTGACCACTCCCTCAACAAATGAAGGTATCAGCTTTACGCCTGTTTTGTTCGGAGAAAAAGACATCATTCGTGACACTCTTTACGGCGTGTATTGCGGTGGCAGCAAACCCGGGATGCGATGCGTCAAAAAAGGTAATTGGAAGCTGATCAAGTATGACGTAATGGATGGCCAGGTCAGGGAGACTCAGCTTTTCAATCTGACCTTTAACCCACATGAGTATTTGCCCGAACACCAGAAGAACGCCCCCTTGATGACAAATCTTGCTGATATTCCTGAGTTCGCAGATAAACGGGCAGAAATGGAATCACTGCTTCACTCGGAAATGGTTCGATTGAACGATCCCTACCGACTTTGGGATCAGTAGAATTGACTATTCCCAGGTCACCAGGAACTCGACTAGGTCCCTTAATTCAAAAGGCGTGAGAATACCGAGCATGGGTGGCATGGAAGACGCCTTGACAACTGTCCTCGTCATTACATCCGATTTAACATACCGAACGGTTTCACCAGTTACCTTGATAAACGTCAGATCGGTTGAATTTTCAGCGACCACACGACCCGCATGTGAACCCCCTGCCTTCAAGCCGATCATGGTGAGAGCATACCCCTCAGCTAGCGTTGCCGATGGATTTAGAAGCGCCTCCAACAAATAGGTTCTGTCCCTGGTTTTCCCGATACCTTTCAGTTCTGGACCTACTTGTTTGTCTGCCCCTCCAGCGTCATGACAACGGATACACTGACCCGCTACATGATTATCAAAAATATTTCGACCTCTATCCGCATTGCCTCCTTGAAGCAACCCAGGTTGATTATTGATCCCTCGGCTATCAGTAAGAGTTTGACGATAGTTTTTGACCAAGGATTTCAAACCAGGATTCCCTTGCTTCTCAGACGCAGACAAAACGTCTAGCTCCAGTTTTGAATCCAATGTTCCTTGTTGCAACTCTACCATTATGTCACTCAATATTTCTGCACTGAGTTCCGTTTGCATTCCTCCTAACAATTCCAATCCAACCTGTTTTTCAGCCACAGACCATTTAGAACGGTTCATTTTAAAATGATTTCCAAATAGAGTTTCATCCGCTTCAGCCAACGAACGCATTGCCTGAATCCTCAGCTCTAGCTTATTTGAATATAAAACTCGGTTGATGATATTCAACAAATCTGGATAATTCGAATCCGTCAAACTCGACAAGGCCCTTACCCTTGTCACAGAATCCATTTCATCTGAAACTACCCATTCGGCTAGAATGAAATGATCCACTTCAATCCCGTGGCGTGCGGCCAGTTTTAATAAATCACTTCGAAACTCACCTTCAGCCCGATTCACAATGGATTGAAATTTCGCCTTCAACACCGTTTCAGCAGCTGATGGATTGCGCCCCTTTAACTCCCGAACTCTCCCCACGACACGATCGATAAATGGAAACGCATTCCAAGTCGCCAGCGATTCCAATGCTTCAAGTCTCATGGCAGAAGGAGCGGCACTTAATTCAGCAAAACGCAGCAATTGCTCTGCATGTTCTATCTGCCCCAATCGTAAATTGGCACTGATGGAACGGCGGACGACAGCTTCATCCTTTTGTAAAGAATCCGATAAATCCAACAGTAAGGCCGCTAGATCTGGTAAAGCCGATGGAATTGAAAAATCATCGTGAATCGCTCTTGCTGCTTCACGTATGACAAATGGATGTTTATCATTTAAAAACCGCCTCACTGTCGGATCCTTTAGGCGCCGTAAGGAAACCACAGCAGCCAGACGTACATCGAGATTTGCATGATCCAACAACTGGTTCAACGCACCGCTATCATTCATTCCAACCCACCCCATGACACTTGCGTGCCGAATATAAGGATCATTGCCTACATTTTTTTCAAGCAATTGAGTAACAGCATCGAAAGCTCGAAAATCTCCAATTTTTCCGAGAGCAATGCTTGCCATGAATCTTACTCGAGGGCTTTCGTCCTGAAGCAATTTGATAAGTGTTTGAATTTGTGAGGACGCTTTGAGAACACCTGCAATCTTAGCACTTTGAGCACGAATTTCACTATCTTCATCCGAAAACGGCAATCGGGACACAAGAGATACTGACACCAGATCCTCTAATTGCCCCAATCCCCATAAAGCGTGGATGCGCGCCATCTGAGATTCCGACTTGTTTTCTGCTACATTAAGCAAGGTTTCCACTTTGCCACGTTTGACTAATTCAAATTGTGCTTTCAATCGAATACGCTGATCCGCGTGACCTAGCAAACGTTTCAATTTGGATTCAGGCGATGAGTGAAAGGGTTCAGCCAATAAAACTTTCACTTCCTTCCGAATATCAGATCCAGCAATATCTGGATCATCGATCTTGTAAATCGCACCTTTGTCATTCGGCTGCCACATGCCATCCCAATCGGCAATGTAGGCCGCTCCATCTGGGCCAAAATTGAGGGCACTCGCCATGAGGCCTTGATGAAAAATGTGTTCATCCGTCATCTCAAAGTAGGCACCTTTAGTCTTCACACGAAAGGCTGTGATTTTTTTGACAGGGAATTGAGCAAGAAAAAAGAAACCTTTGTAAGCTTCATTCAATGCTGTTCCCGGGTTGTATTTGAATCCACCTGGCCCCACGGAGTAATTGGAAAGTGGTGGCGTGATATGAGCGGGTTGCCCTGTATGATGAGGAACCCACATTTTCTCCTCAATCCATGGACTGTATATGGGCATCCCTGTATACGGGCTCCAACCCTTAGTTCTAAATTGCCAATTTAATCGCCATCCAGAATCTGAACCTTCAGTTATATAAACAAATCGCTCACGTTCTCCCCGAACGTCACCATCATTGTCCACTGAAAACAGATTTCCAAAATCATCAAATGCGATCTCTTGAACGTTACGTAGCCCCGTGGCAAAAAATTCAAGATCTGATCCGTCAGGATTCATCCGTAAAACTCCTCCTGTATTTGGATAGTGCAAATGCTTGCCCTCTTGAGTCACCACAGATGTCCCATTATCACCGACGGAAAAATAGATCTTGCCATCGGGCCCCACAGTCAATCCATGGATGTCGTGACCATCATAGGCTGCATGCACGCCAAATCCGCGAAACATACTGACGTTTCGATCAGAAACACCATCCCCATCGGTATCTTCTAATCGCCAAATGTCTGGATAAACTGTGTAATAAACGTGATCAGCAAATGGCATAACACCCGCTGCCGCACCATTATTTTCCCTATTAAAACCCTCCGCAAACACGCGACTCTTATCAGCCAATCCATCGCCATCTATATCTTCAATCAAATGCACACGTTCCTTAACCGTCGTTAAATCACGCCAATCATGACTACCATCTCCATTTCTATCTTTGAGCCAAGGTCGATTTTTACGACTGTTCCCAGGCGACATCCATTTTCTGAACAGCTCTATTTGACGAGGAATTGAAACTGAACCGAGGTCCTCTTTCACCCACTCCTTGTGGGCACGAATGTCAATATCAACGGTTCCTCTGCGTGCTGTTTCCACTACATAAAGGCGCCCCTGATCATCAAAACTCAATGCAACGGGATTGATCAGCATGGGCTCTCTTGCCCACAGATCCATTTGTAATCCACGATCAATCAAAGGCTCGTATGGCGGAGAGACCACTTCATTGGATTGTCCGAGAACAGCAGGAATGATCGACAAAACAATGCAGCTGCGGATCCATGCTTCAGAGGCCGAGCAAGCATGCTTGATGAAAGATTTTTTTACGATTTTCATGGAGTAAGGATGGGGAAATCTGAATCAAGAAGAAAGCAAATGATACTTTTGATACGACTTAAATATGCAGGCCATCTGGCTGAGCAACCTTCTTGCGCTTATTCCCTCAATCGTATGGGAGTATCGTCCCGTTTATCCAGCAGGGCTTGAAGCTGTTCTGAATGAACTCTTCCAGAGTCATTCAGGAGCAACTGAGGGCTTTGTGCCTCAGGAAATGCATTTCCTTGCTTCTCCCAGATTACAACAGCACGCGATTGAGCTTCCTGCAGCTGCTTGTCGCTGGCCACATAATCATACCCAAATGATTCAAACCCGGAAAAACTCTTCAGGGCCTTGTAAGCGACATATCTGACGGCAGCATAAGGATCATCCAATAATTCTGCCAAAAAACGAGGTTGCCAATGATGACCAGAAACATCTTTGGAGGATGGCCACCCCAGATGCCAGGCGGCTAGCGCCCTTTGTCCGGCGTCTCCCTGCAAGAGATGTTTTAAAACAGATGATATTTCCTGATCTTCATTGGCCACTTCGGGAATGGGCTTTTCATACCACTCATTCAAAAACTCTGCCGTCCATTGGAGAGATTGATCCGCATGACAAAGATTACATGCGTTAGGCCGCCCTGTGGCCGCGCTGGCAGCCACGTCCGGGCTATCTACTTGATGGCTCCGAATGGCACTTAGCAGTGCGAAACTCGTATGCGGCATGTGGCAGTTGTAACACTGACTTCCCTGAGATTCTTCAGCATGATGTGTATGGGCTGAGAGATTCTTTTTATAGGAGGAATGACATTGAATGCAGGCCTGATTGGTTTCCATTTTCTTTGCCAGCATATCGTCAGGATCACTCTTATGCATCGAATGACATGACACACAGGACATGTCGCCGTCCTGGTGGCACGCAGTCTCCAGTAATCCGTTATATTCCCTTCCAGAAACACGCATCATGCCATCAGGCCAGAAAAAATCCCGGAGCAAACTTGGGTTTTTCTCAACGATTTGTTGTAACCAGGGTAACTCATCCATCTTCGTGGGTTGAATGATTGGCGTCGTCGCAGTGAGATCATCGCCGGGACGATAGTCAAAACCTGTTTGCCGCCATTCTTCCTTTTCATCCCACCACTTCATTCCATGGCATTGCCCACATACCTGTGTGGATCGCTCGGCACTCAAACTGTCGGGTTGAATGATAGGGTCCTTTCCTTCAGGAAGACCATTTTCGGACGCCTTGGCTTCCGCAACTTGATCATGCCACTGAACATGTCCCTCACCTGGTCCATGACAAGCTTCACATGAAATCCCGAGATCGGCAGCTGTAGAAAGGATTTGATCTGTATTTCGATCGTGTCCGGGGACGCCGGCTGTGACATGGCACCGAATGCATGATAAATTCCATATTTCCGGACTGGCAGCAGAGTGGGGGTCCCGAATAAATGTTGAATCTCTGGGAACCCACCGCTCATCTCTGATAAGCCAGGTAAACGGAAAGCCAATCTGCATATTTCCATGATAGGCAGGCAACCAGAAGACCTGCATGTGATGCGAACCCGTTACCATGCCCATACGGAGCTCGATACCTTGGGGACCACTGGAAGGAGTAAGCGCCGAAGCATCGGGCTGCCGGTCCGTGATCCGAACCCAATATTCCTTACCTTTTTTGAACAAGGTAAACATCTCTTCTCCCATCTCCAGCTCAACATCGTCAAAATCGGCTTGAACCGTCTCTGGAGTCATGAGCTGAGTCATTGAACGGTGATACGAGTGATGCCAACTGGCATGCTCACTTTCATGACAATTCATACAAGCATCGCTACCAAGATAACCTTGTGGGCCTTGCTTGAGTGGAAGTGTATTTCGATGTATCTCGACCGGGTCAATACTTGCATTCCCACTTTTTTGGCTGAATTCAATGGGGTTAACAATCTCAGGTAAATGATTAGAATCAGCCATATTCGATGGTGAAATCTCCGGCTCCTTACTGAACCAATTGTAAAGCAGAACAACAATCAGCAAGAGGAATAGAATGCCCCAGCGAATGAAATGTGAGCTTCTATTAAATTCACGATCAATTTTCAAAATGCTTCCTTGATGGACAAGATAAAGAAGTTCAGCTGAACAGAAAAAGGGCAGCCCTTAGGGGCTGCCCTTGAATTTGAATATTCAATACATGTGCACTAATAAATTAGCGACCCGATCTTTGGCGCATGAGGCGCACTTGGTTCATGGTCTGATATGCTTTGGTAGCATTCGCATCCCCTGAAGCCATCGCATCTGTGACTTCATCAGTCACCATCCCGTATGCCACACGTTGATCAGCAGGATCCATTTGGGTTTTCAGGACAATGTCCACAGCAGCGGTGTAATTGCCAGCATCCAGAGCGGCTTCCACTTTTGCCAATGCTGATTTTACGGCAGGATTACTTCCCGCTTCTCCCGATCCTCCGCCAGTTGTACGACGGGCCGAGGTCTTTTTGGACTGTGTTTTTGCTTCTCCGACACTGACATCCGTGTTGACTTCTGGCACTTCTGAAGTGGCTGAGTCGTCACTTCCGCACGCAACAAGAAGTATGGACAGGGTTATGAGAACAAGAAGACTTGCGAACCTATGGATATTTCTCATGAGAAAAGGTCTATCAGGTGGTAAAAATCTCAGTATCCACCTCGTGGCTTACCTGGCACGCAGTACAAATCATTGGCTGGATCAATCCTCAATGGAACACTCAAGCCACTGCGAGGTCCTACCATTTCGTAAAACTTCTGGAAAGTTAAATTCTGGGCTGCCCCCATGATCAAGCCGACTGCCGACCTACCGCCTACATTGGTGCGGTTATCCTCCGAGCGACCACCGCCGTGGCGCTGAGAGATACCTTCATGGGGTTGATTGCCCGCATCGTTAAAGTAGAATGGATCGTTCTCATCTGTTTCCCACTGTAGAATGTTCGTAGGACGGAAATCCGTCACTTTGTAGGTTTTCCCATTGGGTAATTGTGAAGTCAAACCACTGATGGAGCCATTCCAGGTGTAGCTGGTTACCTTGATTGGTCGTGCAAGATACTTGGATTTCTTTGAACCACGTGACTCGACAGCATCTTTGGGGCAGATCAATACTTTTGCGGCGTTACCAAGGTAACTGGCCAACTGTCCATTTTGAAATGCTCGAGTTTGGCCGACCATTTGCTCATCCACGTTCGCCATGGTGGCCGTTCGTGCAAAGGTAGGCATGATGGAAGTGTCGTATGCCCAGTTTGCCGGACCGCCGCCATTACCACCCCAGCTTGGATGAGGCATATACTCTTCGTTGTCTCCAGTATACATCTGAGTAGCAAGCATGATTTGTTTGACGTTGTTAAAATCAAGTGTGTTTTGGGCCTTGTCTTTTGCTTTGCTGAGTGCAGGCAGCAACATACCGGCAAGGATTGCTATGATGGCTATAACCACCAACAACTCGATCAGTGTAAACGCTTTACTGAAAGCGCTTTTCAACTGACCCGCTTTGAATGAATGTGTCATACGGTTGTTCATAAATATTTTGATCGGGAAATGATCTGCTTATTTCATCAAAAAGTAGGATTTTCGTCAAATAAGTAATGGACTTTTCTTATTTGTTTCGAGAGATCTTGTTTTCTGGTTTTAATAAAAATAGCATCCAGTATCCAGTTCTCGAATTGGACCTGATAATTCATTTACCAAATTATCGCTTGATAAGGCGATAAAATGCGGACTTGCCAATGGTTACCTGAAGTGACTGACTTTCACCCTGAGTACCAGGAACATCTCGCCATTGTGCATCCTTCAGAGTCGCTTTGGCTTGCAAAACTAATCCGTCCTCCCCTGCCCATCTGAGAAGGATGCCACCGTCCTGAAAAGCGATGGAACTAATGAAAATGTCGGAAACGAGTTCTTCAGAGACCGTCAATATTGCAACATCACTTTCAGTCTTGGCTCCTGAATCATCAGTCACGATGACGCTGTAACTGCCCGCATCTGCCTCCTGCACATTGCTGATTGAAAATTGGGGTAATCTTGCTCCGGGAATGTTGAATCCATTCACTCTCCACTGATAAACCAAGGGAGGAAGGCCTCTGGCCTCTACTTCGAGTCGAATCGATTGACCAGCCACTGCAGCGATCGATTGTGGCTGAGATGTAAATACGGGAGCCTGACTTACGGTAATGACTGCAATCTCACTGGTGAGGCTCCCTTCCGAATTGGTAACTACAACTTTGTAATTACCCGAGTCCTCAGTTTGAGCATTGGGTATGATAAACTCCGTGCTGGAAGCTCCTGGAATGTTGAAATTGTTAAACTGCCAGCGATATGAGATGGGATCATCACCTGTCGCTTCCACTGACAAACGAAGCTCTGAACCGACAGCCAGCGTCTGAGAAAGAGGTTGTCGAGTGATTACAGGAGCCTCCGAAGCCACTGGAGTCGAAGCATCAACAGTCACAACGCTCGATTCACTCACTACTGTGCCTCCCTGTGTTGTTGCGATTACTCGATATTGACCCGCATGAGTCAATTGCACAGTCTCAATTATCAATTCCTTCGAATTTTGATCACCGAGATCATTTTGATTGTATTGCCATTGGTATTGAATGGTGCCCGTCCCAGCCACTTCAACGTTTAGACTCAATGCATCTCCTACCTTGATATCTTGATTGGCTGGATGAGCAGTGATCACAGGTGGTGTATGAACAATCAATGCAGCTGCCTGACTCGTGACAACACCGCCCCTATTACCAACCAAGACGCGATAGCTGCCATCATTAGCCGGTTGTGCATCGTTGAATTCTAACCTCTGGCCCGTGGCTGCATCAATATCCTCTTCATTGAATTGCCATTGGTATTCGAAAGGTTCCTCACCTGTTGCAGCAATGCTGAAGACGGCCGGGTCGCCCTGTTTTACTTCTAGATCTGCAGGCTGTTGTTTAATAACGGGAGGATCAGGCAAAGGTGTCGAACCGGCAGGCGCCAGTGGTGCAAAGAAGTCAACCCATGCAAAGTAAAACTCGGTGTCCTCCAAGGGAAATGAGGTGTCATTTTCGTAATACCGCGATTCTACAATGAATTTTCCTTCTGCCGTTTCTTCGTAAGATAAAAACGATCGAGAGGCAGCGATGGTATCTCTATTATTAAACTGATAACGACCGGTGGCCTGCAGTAGTACCATCCCATCTTTGCCGGTTTTGTTCGGAACAGTCAGTTCATATTGCCCAGTTCCCAAACGGTTCATGGTAAATCCGCCACGTCCATTGATGACAGCACCATCATTTCCGCGAATATGTCCCCCTATCAAACGATCGGCATCGTAGGGAACATATAGGAAGGAAAAGTCCAGATTGGCTTCTTCTTGAAACAAACCATCTGCCTCTGTGTTGCGCCGCCCCCAAAGATCCCAGCCACTTCCATCTTCATTGGCAGCAACGGAAATCATCATCAACCCAACCTTGTCGGGTTCGACCGAAGTGGTAAAAAGCATCCCATCGCTCTTGGAATTTACTCCAGGCAATTTGAACCGACCAGGTACAAGCCAAGTGGCAAATTCTCGTGTCCACTCAAGTAATTCACCGCCGTCACCCGGAAGATTACTGCTATGAAATTCAGGATCGATCCATGAACCCAATTCAGAGTCAATATTTGCGGATGCCATGTAGCCTCCGGTCCAGCCCTGATCAAATGGAAACCAGGCCGCACTGAAATCAATGGAAGCAAACGAATTGAGCCCCGCCTTATCTGTCACAATATCCATGTCGCCCACGCCGAAACTCCCATCTACCATACTGTACCCCTCCCCTTCGGATTGACGGTAAGGTACTGACAGCACTCCATGAAAGCGTGGTGTTCCATCATTCCATTCTTGCCCGTTCTTGCGAATAGACCCGAGCATGACACCTTTGGATGGATGAGGTCTCCAGGCCGCCGCTGATGGAGCCCAGAAGGTCAAATCAAATTCCCACTCATACCTGAAGCCATTAAAAACAATATCAAAAGGAACCACCCCTAAATTACTGGTACTGGCTTCGTCGTTAATTGCCCCAATGCGAGGTGATACATAGGTTCTTCCATAACTGGGCAAAGTCCATGGAACAGGTCCTTGACCTTCAATGCCAAAAACAATGTCGTTCTGATCATTACCGTTGTGGAATTTCACTTTTGATGCATCCACAGTGTAACTCACCGCTGTCACACTGCCGTTGGGGTATGCCCCCGGGGCAAGGGCTTCGGGATCACTTGGGATTTGCGGTGTGGGCCCGGCTGGCACCTCTGCGGATCGGATCAGCTGTGTGAAACTAGTAATCAGTATCGAAATAGCTAACGTTTGAGGAAACATATTTTGCCTGAAAATATTCATAAGCTTGAATCGCTGTGTTGGTATTTGGATGGTTTCATTTTCAATGATTTCATCTATTGAGCAAGCATTTCTCTTGGTAGAAATGTAGTAAAACCATTTTGAATGACATTCTAAAGCTAACTGCAGCCAGATAAAGCCATGCGAACCAGTGAAAATCAATCTTCCTCCTTGGCTTCTCTGGATAAAAGATCCTCGACCGCTTGCCTCAAAGGTTTATCCTCATGCAACATGGCGTGTACCTCTCGAATGATAGGGGCGTCAACGCCTTTGTCTCTTGCAAGTTTCCAGGCGGACTTAGCTGTATGATAACCTTCGACCACGGACGCAGTTGATTCAAGTATGAAGGTAGCTTTCTCTCCCGATCCGATTTTTTCACCGAATGTTCTGTTTCGACTCAATTTTGAAAAGCAGGTCACGACTAGGTCTCCCAGCCCGCCCAAACCGCTGAAAGTCTCCGGCATCGCTCCACAAGCAACTCCAAGCCGCCTGATTTCAGCGATCGCGCGGGTTACCAAGGCGGCTTTCGAATTATCACCGAATCCAAGGCCTTGACAAATACCTGCGGCAATCGCAATCACGTTCTTCAGGGCCCCTCCCAATTCAACCCCAACCGGATCGTTTGAGCTGTAAACACGAAAATGAGGCAAATGAAAAAGCGTTTGAATTTGCTTGGCATCGCCGATTTGATCTGCAGCAGCCACGATAGCAGTCGGCATCCGCTGTGCAACTTCCGCAGCCAGCGTTGGCCCTGAGAGCGCTACCGCGCGGGCACGCGGCATGCACTCTTGAATCAATCCTGTCATTGTTTTACCTGATGAAAACTCAATCCCCTTGGTCACACTGACAGCACACCCTTCGAACTTGCTCAATTCTGTCACGACTCCACGGAATCCACCCGAGGGAACTGCTAGAATGACCACGGATGCTTTACTGACCGCTTCTTGTAGATTTGAGGTTAAGCACCAGGATGGCCCTAAGGATATTCCGGGAAGATATCGTTCGTTGTATCCTGTGTTTTGTATCTGCTTCAACAAGGAGGGATCTCTACCCCATAGGGTAATCGAATGTCCATTCTCGTCCAGCACCTTGGCCAGCGCGGTTCCCCAGGCCCCCGAACCTATCACACTTACCTGCACGTTTTTTCTCCCTCCCCTTTGGATTTTGCCCCCCCTATTCTGGGCTCCTGCCCAGCTATGATGCGTCCAATATTCGTTCGGTGTTTAATCACAGCCATGGTTCCCATTAAGATGCAGATGTATAAGATTGGTTTGGGTTCAGCCCTGCCCCACACGGCCACCGGTAAAACAATGCCTGCCATAATTGAACCAAGCGATACATACCGTGAGATGCTCGTCGCAATCAGAAAGGCTAGCAAGGCCATTAAAAACCCCCAAGGAGTCAAGGCAATCAATACACCCGCAGACGTAGCTATCCCTTTCCCGCCTTTAAAACGCAACCACGGAGTGTAATTATGCCCCAGGACACTGGCGAACCCGCCGGCGATCAAAAGCAAAACAGGATCGGCTGTACTTGTGTCCAGAAAGAATACGGCGCATCGACACCCCAGCCAGCCCTTGAAGGCATCCATCAAAAGAACAAAGGTTCCCGCTTTCCACCCAAGATTGCGAAATACATTAGTCGCTCCAATGTTCCCACTTCCCTTGGAGCGAATGTCCACTCCTCTTTGTCTTGCGACAAGAAAACCTGTGGGTATCGAACCCAATAAAAATCCAGTAAGGGCTGCCAGAAAATAAACCATCACGATGTTGTTTAAACTGAGGACCATGGTTGCCTGTATTTGAGGACAACATCAAGGGGCAATTACCGCAGCTTGTTCTCATATATCCTGGCGTGTGGCAGCTCCTGATGCGCGTCGCGGCAAATTTGTCGTAAATCCAGTGCTGACATTTCTGCAGTTCAAGTTATGATGTTGATTTATGAGTCATCAGAATCGATCAATTCCAAAAGAATCCGTCCCTGATGAAGGGATAACCAAGCTAAATTTAAATGACGCGAGTTCTTCCGGGCAACCCGATTCCACCACAGGATCTGCCCCACAGAAAAAATTGAGTAAGGAAGAACAAATGGCAAAATTTGAGGAAGCCATGAAAAATGAGGACTGGGGACACCAACCTTGTTGAGATGTCTGTTATCCCTGCGTCAAACTTTTAACCGACGCAATCTTGACTCGACCGCATGCGATTCCTACATTACACGGCTCATGTGGTGTATGTAAACCACAAGAAAACGTGGTGTTTTGAACCTTCCTGAGATTGAACAAAAACATCGCGTCATTGAATAGAAGGATTTGAATAGTGAATATATCGATAGAAAATTTGGCTCCATGTAAGCAATTGATCCGTGTAGACATACCGGAAGAAACGGTGAAGCAGAAAATGGATGTCATCACCGGGGAATTCAGAAAGCAAGCCAACTTGCCAGGCTTTCGAGCAGGCAAGGCCCCCAAGCATATGGTCATCAAATCTTACGGGGATCGCATCGAGCAAGAAGTGCGAAAGGATCTTGTTAATGAAGGTTACCGTAAAGCGATTAAAGACAATGACCTACACACAGTAGGGAACCCGGATGTCGAAGAAATTCAATTTGGTCAGGATCTTCCTTTTCAGTTTGCGGTAACCGTGGAAACGGCACCGACCTTTGAACTGCCTGACTACAAGGGAATCAAGATCCAAAAAGAGATCCGCAGTGTGACGGACGAAGACATCGACAAGGCAATGGGCGTACTCCAGGATCGCCAGGCTAAATTTGAAAATGTCGAACGCAGCATTCAGGAAAATGACTATGCGGTCATTGATTATACTGGTCAGTGCGACGGAAAACCCATTACTGAAACGGCTCCAAAAGCCGAAAGCCTGGCTAAAAAAGATGCTTTTTGGATTCATGTCCATGCAGGCCATTTTATTGATGGTTTCCCTGAGCAATTGGTAGGCCTCGGCGTCGGAGATAAAAAAGATATTCCCCTTAAACTTGCAGAAGATTTCGTCATCAAGGAGTTGGCCTCCAAAGATGTCATCTTCTCAGTTGAGATCAAAGAGGTAAAGACAAAGCAATCACCCGAAATCGACGACGCGTTTGCGAAAGAGTTTGGGGCCGAGGATGTTGCAGGTTTACGTGAAGGCGTCGCCAATGATCTTGAGAATGAACTTAAGACAAACCATAAGCGCAGCACACGTGATCAGCTGGTAAAACATTTACTGACAAATGTGCATTGCGATCTCCCTGAATCCATCGTGGATCAGGAGACGAAAAATGTTGTCTATGATTTGGTTCGCGAAAATCAACAACGAGGCATAGCCAAGGAAACCATTGATGAGAAAAAAGATGAAATTTACACAGCAGCCACGAGCAGCGCAAAGGAGCGGGTGAAAGTCGCATTTATCATTGGGAAGATCGCTGCCAAAGAAGGAGTGAAGGTTACCAATGAAGAAATCAGTCAAAGAGTTGTTCAGATGGCACAATCATACAACATGCCACCCGAACAGCTTGCCAAGAAGCTCAAGGAACGCAATGGTGTCGCGGAGATACAGGAGCAAATATTGACATCCAAGGTCTTGGACTTACTTGAACTGCAGGCTGAAGTCGAAGAAGTGTTACCCAAGGTCGAAGAAGAGACCGAGCATACACATTAAGGTTCTTTCTTACATCGAAAGGCCCAAGCCGTTTGGTTTGGGCCTTTTTAAATGAAATAAGAGTTTCTTTTGAATTAAATTGGGGCTTGGAACAAATAAGGCTGTTTTTCTTATTCAGCAATAAGGCCCCGAGGATACCTGCGCTCACGGGGACGCCCTGCGCCAAACCATCCTGGAACATTACAGATGTCACGCCATCGCAGGCAAAACCAAGCGCTAAAAACAAGACCCTGTTGTCGCCGCTTTGCTTCCGGATGGAATGCTTTGCGATCAGCAGCCAGCAGATCCATCATTGCAACCGCATGCATGATAATTCTTAAAAATAGTATCCTTTTGCAGTTCGTCGTTGCAAATCGACTCCTTATCATTCACTTTTAGAAATATGGCAAACGTTCCAAACAACCGCCAAAAGGATACCAAAGCGATGTTGCTGGGCGTCGGACTAGATTCCGACGGACACAAGCGTATCACCAAAGGAGATAACTTCGCAATGGTAGGCGGAACAGAAGAAACGCACGACGGCATGGTTGAGAAAGCCGTTAAAATCAATGAGAAACTCGCCCGCAAAGGAAAAAACCTGAACAATGTGACACGGGAAGAGTTTGACGATGTTGCCCAATCGGTTGGGCTTGTGCGACCTGCCCCGGATCAAAACAATTAGTTTAAAACATCCCCGGAAAAAAACTCTGGAATCATTTAAGAGGAAACCAAGCATGGCTTACCACCCACTTTTGTTCATAGGAGTCTTCACTCTTTCGGCTCTGATGATGGGCTTGCTACCAGTTATGATTTCCTATCTCTGGACACACTGGAGCGGTACAGCACGCCCCGATTCCGTCAAAGAGTCGGTATACGAATGCGGACTTGAAACGCATGATCAAAAGTGGATTCCGCTGAAATCAGAGTATTATATTTTTGGCATCATATTCCTTGTTTTCGACGTGGAAATTCTTTTTCTACTTCCGATAGCCAGCGTTTACCGAGACCTTCCTCATGGAGCTATAGTTTCGTTATTGATTTTTGTTTTCCTTTTGATGGAAGGCCTCGCCTGGGCTTGGGCGAAGGGTCTTCTGAAATGGCAATTCTTCAAGCCTGCTTCCGCCAGATCAAACTAAAACCAAATCATCAAAAAAATGGACGAAGGGCTGAAAAGTGAATTACAGAAAGCGGGCATTTTTACCACGACTCTCGACGGCTTGTATAATTGGGGTCGCAAAAACTCACTGTGGCCTCTTCAATTTGGCCTTGCATGCTGTGCCATCGAAATGATTGCAACCTCCATGGCGAGATACGACCTGGCCCGTTTTGGGGCTGAAGTTTTTCGCCCATCGCCGCGTCAGGCGGATTTGATGATTGTTGCGGGCACCGTCACCAAGAAAATGGCACCTCAGGTTGTGAGGCTTTATCGCCAGATGCCTTCTCCGAAATACGTCATTGCCATGGGAGCCTGTGCCATCTCAGGAGGCCCATTCAAACAGGGATACAATGTCCTGAAAGGGATAGATCGCTTCATTCCTGTTGATGTACACATTCCAGGCTGCCCACCAAGACCCGAGGCACTGCTGCATTCTATCATGACCTTGCAGCGCAAAATCACTGAAGACAGCCTGGCCAAGAACAGAGCAAAGGAAGAAAAAGAACGCTTGAAAAGTGAATTACCCATCCCCGTGCATGGAGCACAAGATCTAGAACCGGCACAAAACCCTAAAATTTGGAAAGCGCCGGCGGCAAGAAAGGCGTAACGCCTGCTTTCATCCAGTAAACGCCTCACTAGAACTCAATGGAGAACGAAAAAGTCATATTGCCCGAAGTTCAGCAAATTGCAGATGCAATCAATGCTGCCGTGAAAAATGCGGGCGTCACTGTCTCCATCAACCCCTCCCCTGCCGAGCAACATTCACTGCTGCTCTTTCCGACGAAAGCCAGAGAGTGCGCGCAGTGGTTGAAAGATGAATCACCCTGGCAATTGGATTACCTTTCAAACGTGAGCGGCAACGATTGGCCCGAGGACGCAATTACCAAACAAACTCCCAAAAAACCCGTAAAGGATGACGGCGAGAAGACTATGCATCCATGCCTGGAAGCAGTCTATCACCTTTATTCCATCCGACAGTCGTTGGGCCCGGTTATCATACGCATGCGCACGGAAAACCGCAGCGACAAGGTGGAACTGCCATCACTTACCCCCATCTGGCGCAGCGCCGAATTGCAGGAGCGGGAAATATTCGATCTCTACGGCATACACTTTGAGGGCCACCCCGATCTTCGTCGATTACTCATGTGGGATGAATTTGAAGATCATCCCATGCGAAGAGATTACGTCGAACCCGATGACTATGACTACGAGCCAACGCCCCATGGCGACGTTTTAAAGAAGAGTCTGACACAGCAGGGAGGTGCTGAATGACCCCTTCACCAAGTCACCCATCGGAAACGATGCCTCAATTTGAAATGCACGCTAAAGGAGGAAAGGGGGCCACTGAAGGAACTGAGCGCATGGAGGTATCCATGGGCCCTCACCATCCTTCAACGCACGGGGTGTTCAGGATGGACGTCGAACTGGAGGGTGAAACCATCACCAAGTTAAAACCTGTTTTCGGCTACCTCCATCGCAACCATGAGAAAATTGCTGAAAGCACCAGCTATCTTGGTTCGATGCCCTATACAGATCGTCTGGATTATTTCAATTCAATGACAAACAACTGGGCCTATGCGTTGTCAGTCGAAAAACTGGCAGGTATTGAAGTTCCAGAAAGGGCTGAATACATCAGGGTCATCACAGCTGAATTAACCAGACTTCAGAATCATGTCAGTTTGATTGGTTTCCTAGTGCAGGACATGGGGGCCTTAGGGACGCCTTTGATGTATGCTTTTCGAGAACGTGAGCGGATACTCGACCTTTTTGAGTCATTGAGTGGCGCACGTATGATGTGTAATTACATGCGCTTTGGAGGTTGCCGATGCGATGTCTCGGCTGACTGGACCAAACAAGCACAATCTGTTGTCGAAGCCTTCCCTCAGTTCCTCGATGAGTTTGAAGCTCTCATCTCTGGAAATGAGGTCTTGATGGCTCGCTCTCAGCATATAGGGATTCTAAAACCCGAGCTTGCAATTGATGCAGGGGTCACGGGTCCTGTACTGAGAGCAACCGGCGTGAATTATGATCTCCGTAAAGTTGACGGATATGGCATTTACGATCGTTTTCAATTTCGAGTCCCATTGGGAGACCATGGAGATGTTTACGATCGCTACATGATTCGTGTGCTCGAAATGCGAGAATCCGTTAAAATACTCCAAAAGGCACTTGCAGAGATTCCAAATGGTGACTATGTGAACCCAAAGGCGAAGTTACGTGGCTTCAGACCCCCTCAGGGAGAGGCCTATGGTAGAATCGAAGCGCCCAAAGGCGAGCTCGGTTTTTATCTGATCAGTGATGGCTCGCCCAAGCCGTATCGATACCGCGTAAGGCCACCAAGTTTGATTAATCTGACCATTCTTGAGGATATGTGTCTGGGCCAAACCATTGCAGATGCCGTCATTATTCTTGGGAGCATTGATATAGTATTGGGAGAGGTAGACCGATGAAAAAAGAAAGAACGCAAATATGATCGGAAAAGGTATCCTCAAGGGCATGGTAGAAACTGCCCGCAATCTTACAGGTAGTTTTCACGATCCGGATAGACTGACAACGGTGGAGTATCCTGAGCAAAAGATTCCGGCCAAGGAAAGCGCAAGGAACTTTCCTTTCCTCATCTATGATGGAGATGATTGGGAAACTGGCCTGAGGTGTGTTTCTTGCCAGATCTGTGAAAAAGAATGCCCACCACAATGCATTTACATTGAAAAGGACAAAGAGAAAAAACCCGATTTTCTGGGCAAAATGCAAATGCAACCCAAGATATTCGATATCGATGTTTCGGTCTGCATGGGCTGCCAAATCTGTGTTGAGGTTTGCCCTTTTGAGTCCATCCGAATGGATAACGATTTTGAATACGCGGGCTCAGACCGTTTCAAGTCTTTGTTACTGACAAAAGATCAACTAGCCAAGTCAAACAATTACTATCACAGCATCCACCCTACCGAGGCGCAAGAAACAGATGAGATTCGGGTGCAAAAGCGAAAAGATCATTTGGCAAAAGAAAAAGCCAAAGCGGAAAAGTTAGCCAAGGCAAAAAAGGAAGCCGCCTCGAAAGCAGCTCTCTCAAAGGCTGAAAAAGCTAAAGAAGAATAGTCATGTGGTTTGAGGAACTTTTAATCACCATCAAATATTATTTGGTCCTGCAAATGCCAGGATCACTACAACCTGTCGGGTCAGCTTTTCTATCCTGTCTTCCTATCATGACCAGCTTTGGAGGATTGTTTGCGTTGGCAACATTGCTCGAGAGAAAAATGCTTGGCCGCATTCAAAATCGCTACGGCCCAAACCGAGTTGGACCAGGCGGTCTGTTACAACCTGTGGCAGACGGCATCAAGATGTTAACCAAAGAGGATATTGTCCCGAAAAATGCGGATCATTTGATTCATTTTCTGGCTCCACTGGGCTTGTTAGTTTCAGCCATGCTCGGACTTTCTGTCATTCCTTTCGGTCACCGTCTCATTGCGCTGGACATTGAAACAGGAATCCTGTTCTTTTTCGCGGTGGGTGCAGCCTCTGAATTGGCCATTTTTATGGCTGGATGGGGTAGCCGAAACAAATACGCGCTCCTCGGAGCATTGAGGGCTATTGCTCAAATGATTAGTTACGAGATACCGCTTATTCTTTCTGCCTTATCCGTCTTGATGGTGGTTGGGTCTCTTTCCCTGTCAGATGTGGCTCAAGCCCAGTCAGGGGGAATTCACACCTGGCACATCTTCACCCCATGGGGTTTCCTCGGATGTATCTTATTTCTTATTTCAACCCTCGCAGAAATTAATCGATCACCTTTTGACATACCGGAAGCAGAATCTGAATTGATCGCTGGTCACATGACCGAGTACTCGGGGTTTAAATATGCACTTTTTTTCATGGCTGAGGGTGTTGCGATGTTTGCCATGTGTGCTTTGACCGCCACTTTATTCCTTGGAGGTTACCACGCACCATTCCCTATCCTCAGCTTTATTCCCGGCCCTGTATGGTTATTTGGTAAACTTACGAGCCTGGTATTGCTGTTCATTTGGATTCGAGGCACCATGCCTCGCCTCCGTGCTGATCAACTCATGGAATTTGCATGGAAATTCATGTTACCCATGTCCGTTGTGAATTTAATTGCTGCCGGAGTCTGGGTGGCACTTGATGGAGGTGTTGCCGCATGGATCTTAAGTGGATTATTGAACTTCGTGGCCTATTTTGGATGGAGTCGAATCTTGAGTCAGGCTTCCAGATTCAATCCACGCACTTATCGATATGCTGAAGAAGCGGGGGTGAGCGAATGAGTTTATTTTTTATCATCACAGCATTAATCACCATGACCTCCGCCATTGCTGCTATGGCGTTGCGGAACCTGGTTCATTGTGTCTTGTGCCTGACTGTCACCTTTGCGGGCATCGCACTAGTGTTCCTTCAATTAGGCGCAGATTTCGTAGGGTTTTCGCAAATACTTGTATACATCGGCGCCGTCTCAATTCTTATGCTCTTTGCTCTTTTGATGACTCGAGGTGGCACTGAATTAACTCTGAGGCGCTGGGATCCTGTTCACTGGATAACCGGCACGCTCATTGGTATCGCAGGTTTCGGGATAATGTCATTCTCCATCTTCAATTCCTCACTGAGACAGTCAAAAATCCCCGAAGTGAAAGCAGATTCACTGCATGCACTCGGAAACAGCTTATTGTCACAATATGTATTACCGCTCGAGGTCATGGCTCTCCTTTTGACTGTGGCACTTATTGGAGCAGCATTGATTGCATTACCTGAAAAAAACGTATCCAGGAGAAATGCATCATTTTCAAGAAATCAGGAACCGGGCAATAAATGATCATGGATTCACTCACACCTTATTTATTATTGAGTGCTGGCCTTTTTTGCACCGGGCTCATGGGAGTGCTACTGCGTCGGAACATCATCATCATGCTGGCCGGGGTGGAATTGATGCTTAACGCGGCCAATATCAATTTTGTCGCCTTTTGGAGATTCCATCCAAGTTCTGAGGAAGTTTCAGGTCTGGCCATGGTTGTTTTTGCTATGGCAATTGCAGCGGCCGAAGCTGCTGTCGGACTAGCTCTGGCCATATCTATTTACCGCCACTACCGGTCTACAAACCCTGAAAATATGGGGGACCTCAAGGGATGAGTGATTGGATATCATACATCTGGCTGATACCTGGATTGCCTGTCTTATCGGCATTGATCTTGAGCTTTTTCCCTGCTACATCGCGTAAAGGTGCTGCTTGTTTTGCATGCGGATCAATGGCTCTGAGCTTCATTGCTTCACTCATTTGCTTTTCAATTGCAAATGATTCCTCTGGCGAAGTTTCAGTAGAAAGACTGACCCACAACTTCACATGGTTTGACGTAGGGTCAACCACCGTAAGGATTGGTTGGCTTCTGGACCCACTGAACGCAGTCATGCTCGTTATGGTGACGTTTATCTCTTTGCTTGTCTTCATCTACAGTATCGGATACATGAAGAAAGATCCGCGCATTGTGAGATTCTACGCCTTCCTCTCCCTTTTTGCGGGTGCCATGCTGGGATTGTTGATATCCAACCATCTTCTGATTTTATTCATGTGCTGGGAAGTTGTTGGTCTCGCCTCATATTTACTGATAGGATTCTGGTATGAGAAGCCAGCAGCTGCTGCTGCTTCCAAAAAAGCATTTATCACAACTCGGATTGGTGATCTAGGGTTCTTTATAGGTATACTATGGCTATATCAAGAAGCAGGAACACTGCTTTTTTATGATGCTGGTCAAGGTTGTTTGGAAACTACAGCCCTGGGATGGATGACCAGTGCGGCCGGTTTTGCTGGCCTGACGGCTGCAACTTCAATTGGTAGCCTGATCTTCGTGGGTGCTATGGGTAAATCAGGACAGTTTCCATTGCACGTCTGGTTGCCTGATGCCATGGAGGGTCCCACCCCGGTCAGTGCATTAATCCATGCAGCCACGATGGTAGCTGCCGGTGTTTTCTTGATGGCAAGGGTATACCCCCTGCTCTCTATACCTGGAGCAGGAACTCAGGCTCTGACACTGATCACTTGGGTTGGCGCCATCACAGCTTTGGTAGGCGCTTTGGCCGCCTGCGCCCAGTCTGATCTCAAACGTATTCTGGCATTTTCAACCATTTCACAGTTGGGCTATATGATGCTCGGTCTGGGAACTGGTGGGGTCGCAGTTGCTATGTTCCATCTGATCACACATGCGTTTTTTAAAGCTTTGCTCTTCCTTGGTGCAGGTTCCGTCATCCATGGCTGTCATGGAGAACAGGACACCCGTTACATGGGTGGTCTGCGAAAAACAATGCCAGTAACCTTCGCAACATACGGAATCGGCATGCTGGCATTAGCAGGCTTTCCACTGGTCACCTCTGGGTTCTGGAGTAAGGATGAAATCCTTCATGCCAGCCTTTACTGGCATGGGAACTATATACCTTTCCTCATCGCACTTGCCGGTGCCTTTCTGACTGCTTTTTACATGTCTCGGCAGATGTGCATGGTCTTTTTTGGAACAAACCGATTGGCCCGCAAAAAACACCCGAACATGGACAAGCTTGAAGTTCCCCATGAAAGTGCTTCTTCCATGCTTATCCCTCTGCGTTTCCTCGCTTTTTTTGCCATATTTGCAGGATTCATGGGAACTCCAGTTTTCCCTTGGTTCAAATCTTTCCTCGAAGGAGGTATCGTAGAATGGGATCTAGGAGCACTATTGCATGGTTCAGCCCTAATCCTGGCATTCGGATCCTCGGTAATCGTGTTGTTGGGTATAGCCTGTGGTTGGTGGTATTACAGTAGTCTGGTTTTTGATCCATTACGAGATCCCGATCCATTGGAGGAACGGCTTCCTTCCGGCTGGTTCAGCGTATTGAATGGTAAATTTTTCCTCGACGAACTCTATGAGAAAACAATCATCCAATGGACACGTGACCTTGCAAATGCAAGCGCTTGGTTTGAAAAAAACTGCATATTCCCCATGATGGACGGTATTGTATTCATTAGTAAGATGACTTCATGGATCGGTCGCCTCTGGGATGAATGGATCATTAATGCCGGTTTTGACCGAATTTGCAAAAGCATCCGAAATCACTCTAATCGCGTTTCCAAAGCACACAACGGTAGTGTTCAATTCTATTTGCAGGTGCTCGCTCTGGGCTTCGTTTTGCTGACTATTTTCTGGATTTGGGGAGGTAAGCAATGACTCAATTACCCTGGCTTAGTCTGATCATATGGATCCCCCTGATTACAGGAATCCTGTTCTTGTTCATTAACTCGGCAAAAAGCAAGAGTACACGTCACTTCGGAATGCTTGTCAGTTCCCTTGTTTCTGTAATTTCTACCGTCCTGTGGGCAACAGCTACAACAGAGGATGCATTGGGCTCATATGCCGAGCGAGTGACATGGATTCCCACGCTGGGTGTGGACTATTCTCTCAGTATGGACGGGCTCAGCGGATTGATGGTATTACTAACTGGATTGATAATGCCCTTTGCTTATGGCGCTTCCATGGGATGTTGGAAAGCCTACAAAAACAAAAATGAAGCACGTTACTTCGGATGCCTTCTCATCATTCAAGGAAGCTTACTGGGAGTGTTCACTGCCACTAACTTTTTCCTTTGGTTTTGCTTCTATGAGATCAGTTTAGTGCCAGCGTTTTTCCTGGTCAAAATATGGGGGTCCGCTGGTAAGGACCGTTCATCAATGAGATTTTTTGTATACTCCATGGCTGGAAGTATTGCACTCCTTCTGGGTTTCCTGGCGCTTGCCGGCGCCACTGGTTCCTTTGAGTTTGATGAGATTGCTGCACAATCCAGCGCTGGTAACCTGGCGGATCTCATCGGCTCGAATTTGGGTTGGTTTGACATGCCTATCGGTTGGTTATGCGCCCTCATTTTCCTGCTTATTTTTGTTGGCCTAGCCGTCAAAGTGCCATGGGTTCCCTTGCATGGCTGGTTACCAGACACATATGATCACGCCCCCAGCCCCGTAACCATGGTCTTGACCGGGCTAATGTCCAAAATGGGACTCTATGGACTGATCAGGATGGGGCTCCCCATGATGCCCTACGCTTTACCCAAATTACTAACGTCACTTCTTGTGCTCACCGTTTTTGGTATTATTTATTCCGCTTTTGCCGCCATGGGACAGCGCAGTATCAAACGCATGTTTGCTTATTCGTCCATCAATCATCTAGGATATTGCATGCTGGGAATCCTTTCCCTTGGTGTAGTCACCAATGGGGACATGAGCCTTGAAATCCAGAAATCATCGGTACTGGGTGGTGTCATGCTGCAAATGTTCGCTCATGGAATCATTGCCTCAGTGCTCTTTTATTTTGTCAACGCCATGGAAAACAGGATTGGCAGGAAGATACTGATGGATGAGCATGGAGGTCTCCGTAAAGTTGCACCGCTGATGGCAGGGACCATGGGTTTGGCAGTGTTCGCATCCATAGGATTGCCTGGCTTGAACGGTTTCGTAGGCGAGTTCCTGATTTTCAAAGGAGTATTTGCGCTTGTTCCCTGGGCTGCTTGCATTGCGGTAGCAGGTCTTCTCATCACTGCTGTTTTTCTGCTCAGATTCCTTCAAGTCGTTTTTCACGGCCAGGTCGGAAAATCAGCGCCTAAATTCAAGGATTTATCCTTGATGGATACCATTCTCGTATCTCCTTTTATTGTCCTCATGGTCATTCTTGGATTTTTCCCTCATTTGCTGCTGAGCGGATTGAATCCAGTCATTAATAATATTATCAGAGCAATGCAATTCTAGTTATGCTGGGCTGGACCGTTTACATTTCATTTATAAGCGCACTGGGCTGTTTCCTGTGCCCGTCGAAGCGTCCTGACCTCAGCCGACATCTAGCGCTATTTGGTACAGTTGTTTCTGCCCTCGTTGCCCTTTTCTGCGCTGCGTCCTACACCCCTATCGATGGCAATCCAGTGGTGGATGTCACCAAATGGAATTGGATCCCCTCATTGGGAATATCCTATTATCTGGCTGCTGATGGAATCAGCATTGTCATGGTAGTTTTGACTGGAATTGCTTCGGTCGCCGCTGTCCTTTTCTCGTGGAATATAGAAGATAGAGCAAACGAGTTCTTTGGGTTTTTCCTTACACTGATTGGTGGAGTCTATGGAGTCTTTATCAGCTTCGATCTTTTTCTACTTTTTGTATTCTACGAGATAGCCATCATTCCGAAATACTTCCTGATCGCCATATGGGGATCCACAAAAAAGTCCTACGGAGCGATGAAGCTGGTGTTGTACAGCTTTGTAGGAAGTTCCCTGGCTCTGATAGGTATTATGGGAGCATTTATTGTTTCAGGTGGTGTTTCTTTTGATTTAAATCAATTGATCCTTCACCCCTATACCCCCGAGTTTCAGGAATGGGCTTTTCCGGTTACTTTTATTGGATTCGTCATCCTGGCTGGACTTTGGCCATTTCATACTTGGGCTCCCACCGGCCATGTTGCGGCGCCAACCGGTGCATCCATGTTGCTTGCAGGGGTCGTCATGAAGCTTGGTGCATACGGAGCTTTGAGAGTTCCCATGACACTTTTCCCGATGGGTGCTGCCATGTGGCGCGAGGAATTGGCTTTGTTGGCTGCCATTGGTATTGTAGCTGGTGCTCTTGTAGCGCTGGTGCAGAATGACTTCAAGTTTATCATTGGATATTCCAGTGTCAGCCACATGGGGTTTGTGCTGCTGGGATTGTTAGCGACAACCGAAACGGGGCTAAATGGCGCAGTTTTACAGATGTTTTCCCATGGTATACTGGCAGGATTGCTGTTCGCAGTCGTCGGACGCATGATCTATTCTCGAACTCACACGAGGGATATCAACAAACTCGAAACGATGCAACTCGGCAGACAGTTTCCGTTTACCGCCACCGTCTTTCTCATCGCCTCACTTGCATCAGTGGGCTTGCCTGGTTTCAGCGGTTTTGTAGCAGAACTTCACATAATCACTGGTGCATGGGCCTCTTATTCTTACCTTGCGTTGATGGCAGGAACTGGCGTTGTTATTGGAGTTGCCTACTCAATGCGAGCGTTGATGCGTGTTTTCTGGAGCTCCGATTCGGACTCCAATACACCCTTGCAAACAACTCTCCCGGGATTAACAATCCAGGAAAAAGCTGGTGCAATCTTGTTAATCATTACAAGTCTCGTAGTTGGCATTTATCCAAGATTGTTGTTGGATATTATTGCACCAAGCCTGCAATCACCGCTTTTGAAACCCCTGCTGGATCAAGGAAACACGCTGTAATTAAATCATGGAATCATTGATTCATACGACGACCTATGGAGACATTCTCAGACTAACAGGTCCAGAGTGGATACTTGTCATGACGGCTCTGGTCGTGTTGGCGGCGTCATTCATTCGATCGAGTTCATCACCTGAGTCCTCTTCCACACGAACATTGACGTGGATTTCTTTAGCTGGAACCGTGCTTGCCGGCGGAGTTCTTCTTTTCAATCAACCTCTGGGTATGGTCAAAGGAGACGTTTTCTTCGTGAGCGAAGCTACTCGATGGGTGAAGCTGGGAATCCTGTTACTATCTGTACTTTCTTTATGGCTCCATTTGGGAACCGAGAAAAGATTGAACCATCAAGGCGAGTTTCATGCTCTGCTATTGTTTGCTGTGGTGGGTATGTTGCTGCTGGTTGGAGCGGATCATTTAATCCTGGTTTTTATTGCGCTCGAGTTAACTGCACTTTCTCTCTACGTCTTGACTGGTTTTGAAAAAAACAAATCTATCAGTTCACAGACGGCCTATAAATATTTCTTGATCGGGAGTGTTTCAGCTGCCCTCCTTCTTTATGGATTCAGCTTGATTTATGGCGTCTCAGGACACATGCACCTGACGGATATCCAATTGGCCATTGCATCGAAACCTGCCGACTCCTTGCTTGCTCTGGGGCTTGTTATGGCGTTGGCCGGGTTTGGTTTTAAGATTGCAGCAGCTCCTTTTCATATGTGGGCCCCGGATGTATACCAAACGGCACCTACCCCTGTTTCCAGTTTAATCGCCTCCGCATCGAAAGTAGCGGGGTTTTTCGTTCTTGGACGTTTTCTTTGGGGAGGGTTCGCTGGGCATGCAGGCTCTATCCATTGGACTAATTGGACTACGGGTTGGCTACCTCTGCTTGGATTACTCGCATGCCTTTCAATGTTGATAGGAAATTTATCCGCATTGAAGCAAATGAACTTGAGACGGTTGCTGGCATATTCTGCCGTGGCGCACTCAGGCTATGCATTGCTGGGAATCACCTCCCCTGAACCTTTGGGTCCCAGTTCCGTATCTTTTTACATGCTTACTTACGGTATCTCAATTGTTGGAATGTTCGGCCTTTTGCAGATCCTTGACCAGAATGGTGGAGCAGGTGATTTTAAGTCGCTGGAAGGTTTAAGGTTCAAATCAGGTTGGATGGCCGCATGTTTAATGATCCTGATTTTGTCCATGGCTGGCATTCCTCCCATGGTGGGTTTCCTGGCTAAGTTCAACTTATTCATCGCAGCACTCAAAGGATCAAGTCAACCAATGGGTTTGATCCTACTGGTTGTCCTGGCGCTGGGAGCCAGTGCAGTCTCGCTTTATTATTACCTCAAAATCCTCAAAGCAGCCTTCTGCACTGACCAAACAGAAGGCGATCATTCCATCCAAATCAATACTTATCAATTTACGCTCGTCAGCTTCACCGTGATAGGAGTGATTATCCTTGGCCTTTTCCCCGGGCCCATCCTGTCACGCCTGACGCATGCCATTGGTATCTAGCATTTATGCCGTCCATGGCATAGATAAATGCTATCGAGAAATAAGGGGGAAGTCCTGATTGGAGCCTCTGACAAACAGGTTGGTTCTCGGATATTCTAAAGGAACAGCCTAGACTTGTCACATCGGCCACGCAATGCCCATACTTAACACAAACAGTCATGAAAAAGCTTTCCTCCCAGTTTTATTATCGGTTCAAAAACAATTGCATTTTCCCATTCATTCAATCGGCAATTTGCTTAGGTCTTCTTTTACCTTCGTTTTCCGCAGTCAGTTTAGAGGCCAGAAAACCGAATGTTATTCTCATATATACGGATGACCAAGGGAGCATTGATTTAAATTGCTACGGAGCAAAGGATTTGTATACACCTCACTTGGATCAGCTTGCCAAAAAAGGTATCAAGTTTTCGCAATTCTATTCAGCAGCTCCAGTTTGTTCTCCCTCAAGGGCCGCCGTTCTGACAGGTCGATTCCCCCAACATGCCGGTGTGCCTGGAAACGTCAGTTCAGCGCAGGGACACGCTGGAATGCCATCGAGTCAGACTACGATTGCGGAAATGATGAAATCTGCAGGGTATGCAACCGCGCATATTGGCAAGTGGCATCTTGGTTACACCCCGGACACCATGCCGAACGGACAAGGCTTTGACACTTCCTTCGGGCATATGGGCGGCTGTATCGACAACTGGTCGCACTTTTTTTATTGGAATGGACCCAATCGCCACGACTTGTGGAGAAACGGGGAAGAGATCTGGGAAGATGGACAATTCTTCCCGGACTTGATGGTGCGAGAAACGGACGAGTTCATCTCTCAAAACACGGAAAAACCATTTTTTATTTATTGGGCGATTAACGTGCCTCATTATCCATTGCAAGGGACGGATGGATGGAGGACATTTTACGACAACCTGCCCGAACCTCGGAAAATGTATGCTGCATTTGTTTCGACGATGGACGAAAAAATTGGTGAAGTTATCAAGTCTGTGGGGCGACATGGATTAACCAGGGACACCATCATCATATTCCAGTCAGATCACGGTCACTCGAACGAAGCCCGTACTTTTGGAGGTGGTGGCGATGCTGGGCCTTACAGAGGAGCGAAGTTCAGTTTATTCGAGGGAGGGATCCGCGTTCCAGCAATCATCAGTTGGCCCGGTCACGTAAAGGAAGATCTTACCCGCAATCAACTCGCAACCTCCATCGACTGGTTTCCTACTATTGCTGATCTTTGTGACATCCCACTTCCAGCCACCTCCATCGATGGAGCAAGTTTGACCCCTATTCTGGAATCCATGGATGCTCCGGGATCACATGCAACCTTTCATTGGCAAACCGGCAGCCGGAACAAGCCTCAGTGGGCAGTCAGAGAGGGAAACTGGAAGCTACTGGGCAATCCAAATGATACGAGCAACAAGGCCCTCATTCAAGATGGAGACAACAGGTATTTGGTAAATCTGCAAAAAGACGTTGCTGAAATGAATAACGTAGCATCTGATCACCCTGATATCGTAAGGAAACTTTCAAAACTACATCAGGACTGGGCGAGACAGTGGAAATAAACCCGCCCTGGCGAGCAGGTGGTAAAACAGCTCAACGGAAGTTTATGTGCGAAACCGGTTTTGCACCACAGCCCAAGCAAAGAAGCACATCCCTATGAGACACCCCATGGTGATTGCAGTGGGTGCATGCAACCATTTGGCTAGTGCACCAGATATGAAATTGCCAAATGGGCTCAATCCTATGAAACAGAAGGAGTAAATCCCCATAACCCGGCCACGCAATGAATCCGAGACATGGCTCTGTACGAGCGTGTTCGATGTTGCAAAGAAGATGATCATCCCCCAGCCGGCGAAGACAAGTATAGCGCTTGATAACAGTGCATTTCGACTCCAGGCAAAAAGTATCATGCAAACCAGAAAGACTCCTAATCCAATCAGGGATAAACGGCTGCGATTAACTTGATTCCCAGTAGCAGCAAGGGTGAATGATCCGACAAGCGCCCCAATGCCGTTGGCTGTCAACAACCATCCAAAGCCTTCAGGTCCAATATTAAGTATGTCCTTGGCAAAAACAGGCATAAGAGCAATGTAAGCCATACCAAACAGGCTCATCATGGATACAAGTATAAAGACAACCCTGACTTCACTATGCTTCCAGATCCACCGTAAAGCCTCGCCTGTAACCGTCCTTACATTGCGTTTATCCGCCTGATTGGCTTTCAGCGGCAGTCGCATCATCAAATACCCCAGGATAACAGCAGCATACGAAAAAGCGTTGATTAAAAAACAAGCTGCCACGCTGATTCGGCTCAATATGATACCTGCAATCGCTGGCCCGATGATACGCGCTGAATTGAAAACGGAAGAATTCAATGCAATGGCATTGGTCAAGTCCTTCTTCCCCACCATATCGACGACAAAGCTTTGACGCGCGGGAATGTCAAAGGCATTCGTTACCCCAAGTCCAAAAGCGATCATGCCCACCTGCCAGACACGAATGTCTCCTTGCGATGCCAAAAGGTAAAGAATCACTGATAGCAACAAAGCGAAGCATTGAGTCACCACAAGAATGCTGCGTTTTTCAAACCGATCTGCAAGAACACCTCCGTAGAACGTAAACATAGTAACTGGAATGGTGTGCAGAAACCGCATGATCCCCAAGGCAAGCGGCGAGCGAGTGATTTCGTAAATCAGCCACGCTTCGGCAACCATCTGCATCCAGGTACCTGTCAGTGAGATAATTTGCCCAAAGAAAAATATCCTGTAGTTTCTGTGCTGCAGTGAGGCCAGCATGGCCGCTCGTGAAACCGCGCCTGCAGGCATGCGCTTTGGTTGCTCCAATGCATCACCGGGAACGGAAGTGATTTCCGCTTTTCTTGGTGATTTGTGATCGGGCATTTCACGCATGTACGAGTTAACCAATCAAACCTGCAGCGAGGTAGCAATCCCTAAAGCATAATCAAGCTGAATTGTTTCTCATGGACTGTGGTCTGAAGACAGATAGGTTACGTTTGAGAGATCGCCATATCATAAGATTGTGTGATAGGATTTACCATACATGGATCAAGTAATGCCCATTCCAAACGCGGTAATGAAACTGCTGGATTTACTTCCTGAAAATGCCACCCCCTACCTGGTCGGCGGTTGTGTGCGCGATTGGCTTCTTGGCATTGCCATCAAAGATTTCGATATCGAGGTATTTAATATTTCCATGGACAAGTTGATCCGAGTCCTTTCAAAGCACGGACGCACGGATACGGTTGGGCGTTCGTTTGGTGTGATTAAATGGACTCCTTGCAAAGGCGAAACATACGACATTGCCATACCTCGCAAGGAAACTAAAAATGGCGATGGTCACCAGGGATTTGATGTCGAAACAGATCCCCAGCTTGATCCCAGAATTGCTGCTTCTCGTCGTGATTATACGATTAATTCAATCATGTACGATCCCAGAAAACATGCGATTATAGATGCATTCGGAGGCCAGAGAGATTTAGAAAACAGACGATTGAAACATACATCGGATGCATTTTCGGAAGATCCATTGCGCGTCATGCGAGGAGTACAATTTGCAGGTAGGTTTGGAATGTACGGTGATCCAGCCACATTGGAACTCTGCAAATCCATACGCAACCAATTCAGCCAGCTACCACCAGAGCGCTTGTGGAATGAGTGGTATAAATGGGCGGGTCAAAGTCGATTCCCATCAAAAGGCCTGCAGTTTCTTGCAGACTCCGGATGGTTGGAAAACTTTCCTGAACTCGCAGCCTTGCGCCACACACCTCAGGACCCTGAGTGGCATCCAGAGGGAAATGTCTGGAATCACACAAATCATTGTTGCGATTCGCTTGTCGGAGAGCTCGACCGGATATCAGCGACTTCTCAAGAGGACCGGGCAGTATGGATGTTTGCCGTTCTTTTGCATGATATAGGCAAACCCGACACAACCGAAAGAACAATGAGGAAAGGACTGGAAAGGATTGTATCGCCGGGCCATGACAGAATCGGAGCAAAGATAGCCGATCTGTTCCTGGAAAGGCTTAAAGCTCCCAACTTATTGAGAACAAGGGTATACCCGCTCGTATCGGAACATATGATCCATCTGCAAACGATCACGAATCGAGCAGTCCGCCGCCTCGCGAAACGATTGGAACCCGAATCCATTCCATCGCTATGCCTTATCATGGCTTCCGACGCAATGGGGCGCCCTCCCCTTGAACCCGATATCCCGAAATTCATCGAACAACTCCGCATTAAAGCGGCAGAACTGGAGGTTCTGACAAAAGCCCCCATTCCATTTCTCCGAGGAAATGACCTGATAGAGATGGGGCTTCCTTCCGGCAAGGAAATAGGCACCCTGCTCAATCAAGCCTATGAACTACAAATCGAAGGAGAATTAGAAGACCGCTCACAAGCGCTCCAATGGGCACGCCAATGCATCAGCCCGCGATAAGCATCAATACCCAACTAATGAAACTTGATTTGATACAAATAGACGCGTTTGCGGAGAAAGTTTTCCAGGGTAATCCCGCAGCCGTTTGCCCACTATCAAACCGCCTGGAGGATTCTGTCATGCAATCCATCGCATCTGAAAACAATCTTTCGGAAACAGCATTCATCCTGAAATCAGGCGTGGATCAATATGAGATACGATGGTTTACACCTAACGGTGAGGTTGATCTTTGCGGACACGCGACACTGGCATCTGCACATTTCCTTTTTGAACGTGAACTTGTAGATGGCAGAACAGTTGTTTTCAACTCTAGAAGCGGCCATTTGCCTGTTTGCAGACACGCTGATGGCCTGTTGGAGATGGATTTCCCTGCCCAAACTTTTGCACCTTGCGAAGCACCGCCTCGATTGCTGAGTGGGTTAGGCGTGGGTATGAAGGAAACTTATCGGTCCATGGATTATCTGGTAATCCTGGAAAACCAGCAACAGGTCCTCAATTGCACTCCCGACATGAATCAGTTAATGACGCTCGATCTAAGAGGTGTTATCGTTTCTGCCAGAGGTCATTGCTCTGACTTTGTCAGTCGTTTTTTTGCTCCCAAATATGGTATCCATGAAGATCCAGTTACAGGGTCGGCTCATTGCATCTTGGCACCTTACTGGGCAAAGACATTGGACAAAGCAATACTGAAAGCAAGACAGCTTTCCAAACGAGGAGGGCAACTGTTTTGCGAAATGAATGGCAAACGCGTTCTTTTAAAAGGGAGAGCCGTGACCTACATGACTGGAGAAATTACAATATGATTGTCGACACCATCAACAACGCTTCCGAATATTTCAGACTGGGAAACCACATTAAAACCGCACTTCTCCACCTTTCGCAAACAGACTTCAGTTCAATCAAACCTGGCAGATACGAGATTGAAGGAGAGCAGGTGTTTGCCTTGGTGGAAAACTACCTCCCCAAGCCACCCAAGGAAGGCTTCTGGGAGGCTCACAAAAAGCATCTGGACGTTCAATATATCGTTTCAGGACAGGAAAGGATAGGATACGCACCGGTATCCACAATGGAACCTGGCCCTTACAATCCAAACAAAGATTTCTACAAACTAAAGGGTCAGGGGGACTTTGTTACTTTACATACTGGACAGTTTGCCATCTTGAAACCGCAGGATGCTCACATGCCAGGTATTGAGACAGCTGAACGACAACAAGTAAAAAAAGTAGTCATCAAACTACGAATATAAACCATCTTCACGCACAAAAGCCCTCTTCAATACGAAAAGGGCTTTTGTTGAACAAGATTAAGAGTAAGTGTCTATTTTTTCTCTTTTGCTCGCGCCTCAATGATCGCCTCAGAGATCGAAGAAGGGCATTCAGCGTAATGTGAGAATTCCATGGAGAATTGGCCACGACCAGAGGTCATGGAACGCAGGTCACCAATATATCCGAACATCTCACTCAAGGGAGCTTCAGCCTTGATGCGCACACCGGTTGGACCTGAATCCTGCCCCTGAATCATACCACGACGTCGGCTTAAATCACCAATGGTGTCGCCTACGTTGTCTTCAGGGGTAAACACATCTATTTTCATGATGGGTTCAAGCAACACTGGTTTGGCTTTTGGAATCGATTGTCGATAAGCCGATTTTGCAGCAATTTCAAAGGCGATTGCAGAGGAATCCACTGCATGAAATGCTCCATCATTAAGGATAAAACGAATGTCCTCCAATGGGTATTTAGCCAGAACACCTTCCACACAAGATCTTTTAAAACCCTTGTCTACAGCAGGCCAGTATTCTTTGGGAACGTTACCTCCAACGACTTTAGACTCGAAGAAATAACCCGTACCAACTTCGCCTGGTTCAATCGTGTAGTCAATGCGGCCGAATTGCCCTGATCCACCCGATTGCTTTTTGTGGGTATAGGTGTCTTGAATTATTTTCCGGATTGTCTCGCGGTAGGCCACTTGAGGTTTACCCACGTTTACCTCGACTCCATAGGTACGCTTAAGGATGTCCACTTTGATATCCAAGTGGAGTTCTCCCATTCCTTTCAAGATAGTTTCACCAGACTCCTCATCTGTTTCCACACGAAAAGAAGGGTCTTCCGCAACCATTTTACCGATAGCCGTACTTAATTTATCCACAAGACCTTTGTCTTTGGGGTCGATAGCGATTGAAATCACAGGATCCGGAAACACCATGGGTTCCAGAGTAGCTGGATTATCAGGGTCTGCCAGGGTATGACCGGTGTGAGTGTTCTTCATACCAAGCAATGCCACTATATCACCCGCTTGAGCAGAGTCCAATTCCTCACGGCTGTCAGCATGCATCCTGACTATACGGCTCACGCGCTCTTCTTTGCCCGTGTATGTATTGAGGATGTTTTGACCTTTTTTAATGCTTCCTGTGTAAATGCGCACGAATGTCAGTGCACCGTAGCGATCATCCATGATCTTAAAAGCCAATGACCGCAATGGTTTATTCGAGTCTACGATGGCAAATTCCCCGGTTTCAACACCTGCCAAATCAACTTCGGGTTGAGGCTTCACTTCGGTTGGGTTCGGGAGATAATCCACGACAGCGTCCAGGACAAGCTGCACACCTTTGTTCTTGAAGGCAGAACCACAATAGGCGGGGAAAAAGTCCAAATTGATAGTACCCTTGCGAATGCACTTCTTGAGTGTGTCGATATCTGGCTCATTACCCTCCAGATAAGATTCCATCACATCATCGTCCACTTCAACGGCGGTTTCGATCAACTCAGCTCGGTATTTTTCAACTTTATCAACCATGTCAGCTGGGACATCTTCGATCTTAAAGTCCATCGGATCTCCCGTATTAGCCCAAACCCATGCCTTACGAGTCAGCAGATCAACAACTCCAACGAAATTTTCCTGTTCGCCAATCGGAAGAACCATGACGAGAGGTTTGGCAGCCAAAATATTTTTAACCTGATCGATCACCCTATAGAAGTCAGCGCCCACCCGGTCCAATTTATTGACAAAAATGACACGAGCAACTTCCGATTCATTGGCATATCTCCAGTTGGTTTCAGATTGAGGCTCCACACCACCAGAACCACAAAAGACCCCTACACCACCATCTAGCACCTTCAGTGAACGATATACTTCAATAGTGAAGTCAACGTGTCCCGGAGTGTCGATGATATTGAGTGTGTGGTCATCCCAATCGCAAGATGTTGCGGCTGACTGGATCGTGATGCCACGTTCTTTCTCCTGGTCCATGAAGTCGGTGGTAGCGGCACCATCATGCACTTCACCAAGTTTATGGATCTTGCCCGTCAATTTGAGGATACGCTCGGTCGTCGTGGTCTTTCCGGCATCCACATGTGCGAAAATACCGATATTTCTGTATCGGGAGAGGTCTGTCATTTTAATCTTTCTGTTTCCTAAGTCTGGCGATGGTATCAACGCAGATGGACCTTGGTATAGATTTATCAGGATTTGGCAATATTAGATTTTCTTTTTTTGAATATTTTTTACGCAAAACGAAGACGAAAACTACCTATGCAAGGAAGTTAAAACCACATATTACGAGGTTTTTAGGGCATTTTTTACGTTTTATTTCGATCTGGCGAAACATGACCTCGCAAATAGAAATCTAGAAAAAAAACATTCATCGAATGGTGAAGAAGGAAAAAAGCCAGGAAGTGATTAACTCCCTGGCTCGAGATGTGTCATGTCTTGAAATGGAAACTGACAGCAATTGAATCGTTCAATTAGCTAATCTTTGTTTAGAAACGGTTGGCCTGCGTAAAGAGAGGAAGGATCACTTCACTGAAATCTCAGAAGCTGTGAATTCCAACTTGCCGTTCATATTAGCAATTGTTCCTTGAGCAACAACTGCAACAGTCGATTGACATACTTTGCTGTGGAATGAGCGACTGACTTTGTTTTGGTCCAGCGCATAGATCAAATCCTTGCCGTCCACTGAGACTCTGATGGCATTCTGGCATGTCCTTGCTTGTTTGAGCTCACATTTGAGGCACAAGGCCTCTCCTGTCAGGGTTTTTTTCTCCTGAAGTTTAAGACTGGTTGGGGTGAAGATGGATTGATCTCCCTCTTCAGCCAGAGTGCCAATGGCGACAATCTCCGCCTGAGCAGAGCAAAGATTCTTGTGAAAACCGTTACTGCATTCGTTTTTTGCAAAAACGTAAAGTTTTTCTTTGCCGTTAATGCTTGTAGTCAGTGCATTTTGACAGGTATCAGATTTTTTGAGTGCACATTTCAAGCAGCTGCCAGTGCCTTTGATGGTCAAACTCGCCGGGACTTTTTTCTTTCCCGTGTCGACTTTCGACTGCTTGCCAGAAGCCTCTTCTATTTTGGATGCCGTAATTTTCTTGACACCGCCAACTTCCGTGAGCTTACCGTAAACGACAGTGGGAGTTGATTTTTGACAAACTTTTTCATGATAAGCCTTGCTCACATCGTTGTGTTCGAGGAAGTGTAATTTGCCGTCGATGATGATACCGTTTTGACAAGCGCTGGTCAATTTACTGATGCACTTGGTGCAGACCCCTGTTCCTTTGAACGTTTGATCGCCTGATGCTTTCTTCTCAGCTACCTCTGATTTTGCTACATCCCCTGCAAGACTGATTTTGGTAGCCACAAGAACTTTCTTACCCTTGACGTCCTTGACAGAACCAACTGCAGTAATGTTGGCGGTTCCAGAACAAAGGTTTTTGTGAAATGCCTTACTAACGGCGTTATGCTCGAGCAAATAGAGGGTATCACCTGATTTCAGCGCATTCTGACATGCATCCGTTTGTTTCAATTTGCATTTGGCACAGCTACCAGTGCCGGAAAGAGTTACCTCAACGGGATCAGCAAAAACGCTGGATTGGTAGCCCATCACAAGAGCCATGGCACACGAGAGTGCAAGAAGTGTCTTTTTCATAATGTGTAATAATCTTTGGAGCAAGCCGCCTGTGAAAGAAACAGGCTATTTTAATCTATGGTTTTCCTTATGCCTCGTCGTGAGGGTATCTGTATCAAAAGATTGAGTGTAGGAATTGTATCATGGCATACCACTTTGGCAATCAATAAATTGCAAGCTGAGTCACCCGTTGATTTATATTGCTAAGACAAGCGTTGCCCTCATCGCGAATAAATTGGCCCATTGAAGAGCACGTTGGGAATCGGATCTTTGTTGATAATTTTGTAAGTAGTGATCCATTTAACCATTTCAGCACTGCCTCCAAAGGTCCCAACCACTGCACCACCGGGCAAATTGTCTATAGTGCTTTGACCATTTTTATTATCGAGTTCCCACCATGTAGCAAGACCTGCATGGCGAATGGAAACACCGTTACCCGTGTTGCCAGGAGGGGGTACGTTGGATGCATCGTTGAAATTCAATGGATCGAGCTCGTTCTGCTCCCACAGTTGCCAGTCAGTCGCGTTGTAATTGGTCAACTTATAGGTTTTCCCACTCGGTAGAGCGGGTTTTCCTATATTGTTATAACCACCAATAGTGCCATTCCAGCAATAGGATGTAATTTTGACCGGGCGAGCCAGCCATAAATCCTTGAGCTTACCTCGGCGACGGGATGAAACATCCTTGGGGCACCAAAGAACTTTCTGATCTGAAATGTACGATCCCAGTTGACTTATTTGAAAAAAGGCCAATTGATTTTCAAACGCTTGAGAGTCCACGTCCTTGCCTGCGGCAGACCCAGGTGCGTTCGGACGCCCCGGCAATCTGCCTTTGTTACTTGTTGCATAAAGCCAGTTTTCCGGACCGCTCAAATTCCCTCCCCATGACGGATGGGCAATATAATCCTCATTATCTCCAGCATACATATGGCTTGCTAGAAGCACTTGTTTGACGTTGTTCAAATCCAAAGTCAATTGAGCTTTGTCTTTCGCCCTCCCCAGTGCCGGCAATAGCATTCCTGCAAGAATGGCGATAATGGCGATGACGACTAGCAGCTCGATCAGAGTAAATGCTCTGATTGCAGCCTCCTCCTTGATCACGCATTTTTTAGCGGAATTAGCATTTTTCATATTAGCATTAATTAAGGGTTTTATATTAGGGAGAACATTGTATTTGAACAGTACATAATGATCGAGTGCCCGTGGGGGACATGAACTATTGAGCATGAGGCATGCCAAGCTGTTTTCACGGGAGGGTAAAAAGAATGCAATATATACGGGTACAACAGGTAGAGCCTATTGCATTTACTGGGTGATCACAAAGATACAAGGTTAACGTGATTAAGAATCAACAGTTGTTAAGATTTTACTCACTCTTCAAAAACAAACGGATTCAGTGTCTGTATTTAGTCTGATACTACGACGCCATGGGGTTCATGGGGCACCCTTTCATTGTGCCCCCGGTAACAGGAATGAAACATTCAGATTCCAAGGTTGAACTCATTTCAAAACTACGTAAGCCCGCCTGAAGCAGAAACTTCAGGGGCTCAGGATTTCCAGAAAAATAAGGAAGCTACCCTTTTAAGATGCTGCTCTCCTGATTTTCAAGCAAAAGTGGGGGGCGCAAAACCATCACGGTATTCACGACCGACGATTTCCTTGTTTGCCTCGTCATGATTTGTAAACAGGTGGGTTTTGGCATTCCAAAGCAGTTCCTGGCCGGGATAACGGGTTGCTTTCACTGCAAGAAGAGCAGGTTCAGTAATTCTGACTCCGACATTAAATGGAGCCCAGACGAAGCGGTCTTCTCCCAGACAGAGCTCGGCCCAGTCCTCCCAATGATGACGTGGCTCAACCTTTGGCAGCGGTTCGTTTTCCGCAACTTTACCATTACGAAATATTGTGATCCCCCCATTAGCTTCCAACAGCAACGTTCCTTCTTCACAAACAACCATTGTTCGATTGGCCCCTACTTTCATTGGCGGTAATCCAAGTGCCGAGAATGAAGGTAGCAAGCCAGAGTCGTTGTATTGCACTACGAATTTGTCGCGTGCGAATTGATCGCCGCCAGGGTAGGTAAGCGTACTCTGATTATGAGAAGAGTGTCCGGCATTTGAAGCTCGATGAGTGTGGGTAATCACCGATTCAGGTGAAGGCAGGTCATAGGCAAAGTAGAGCAGGTCTAAAAGATGGCAACCCCAGTCAGCCAACTGCCCACCGCCGGTGTCCCAGTATGCCCGCCAGCGACGAGGCGCCAGATCGTCACTGTACCCGATATCCTTGTTGATAGGGCCTCTCCATAAATCCCAATTCAAATTATCAGGCACAGGTTTCGCCGCAGGCAAATCACTGTAAGGGGCGGAGAAATAATGTCCTCTCTTGATTCCTCCAGTCCAGACGTAAGCTGCCACCGGTTTACCTAATTGATTGCGCCGTAGCATTTCAACGGATTGCATGCGCCCTGTACGACATGCCCGTTGATTCCCCATTTGAGTGACGAGTTCGGGACGAGCTGCCAACCCTTCACGGATCATTCGGAGTTCATCCAATTGCTGAACCAATGGCTTTTGACCGTAAATATGTTTACGGTGTTTCATCGCCGTCAGCATCATCGGGGCATGGTGAAAGTCAGGCGTGTCCACAATCACAGCATCGAACGTATCTGCGCGATTGGCAAAAGCTTCGCGATAATCAGAAACCGTCCAGGCACCGCCGTAATCAGCAGCGACCTTCTTCATGATGTTTCTATCGATATCACAAAAGCCAACAAATTTGGAACGTTTGTGTTTTTTTAAACCATTTCGCTGCATACCACCAATACCGCCCACACCAATTTGAAAAATCTGGAGATGACTGTTCTTGTTGGCCTGGAGGCGTGTTGTCAGTGAAGGAGCAGCCATGAGCGTAGTGGCGATCACGCCATTGCGAAGGAAGGTTCGCCGAGTCACAGTTCCAGCAGGTTTAGCAGTGTTTTTTGTTTTCATAGGGATTAACAAACTATGCACGCACTCCGTCAAATCTCAAGCCCTAGTATTGATCGTGGATATCAAGACAGGATCACTGCGGAAGCCAGAACACCGGTTGTTCAGTTTATTGTATTTTTTCATGAAATCTAATCGGAAAGAACCTTTTAAAGTTGCCAGTCAGGGATTGAAACCCAGCCGGCAAATGCTTATGGTGACCTGATGATTTCACGTTTACTGAAACCATGGATAGGTTCCATGCATATTTTTCTGGGGATGCTTTTATGTTTCGCAACTCAAGGTGCCAATCTCAAATCTGACATAAAGAACTTATCTTCCCCTTACAATGACACTCCAAACATTATCGAAACCAAGGATGGATTACTCCTTGTCTGGGCAAGTGGCTCACGCCCCGGATATGCGGACGTCACTATTCAGCAATCCCGTTGGGACGGAAAAACATGGTCTCTCCCCACTATGGTAGCGTCTCACACTACAAAAAAAACAGGCGCTCAGCAAGCTTGCTGGAATCCGGTCTTAACCAAAGTTTCCAATGGTCAGTTGGCCCTGTTTTATCAGGTGGGACTTTCGCGTGAAACATGGTCGGGCCGCATGAAAATCTCATATGATGGAGGTCATTCGTGGACAAAGGAGAGAAAGTTGAGGAAAGGCATTCACGGCCCTATCAAAAACAAGGCCATCGAGCTTAAGGATGGGAGATTACTCTGCCCATCAGCAACAGCAAACGCGGGTTGGCGTGTCCACCTTGAATTTGTCACTCCTTTCAGAGAAAACTGGGGATTCATGAAAACAAAACCCTTGAATTTCCCCGGTGAGTATAGAGCTACGGAACCCTCAATATTGATGCATGATGATCAAAATATTCAGGTTTTGTGTCGAACCAAACAAGGTTACCTGACCGAATTCTGGAGCTACAACGGTGCCAAGAGCTGGCAACCCATGGAACGTTTAGCCATACCTGCGCCTAACAGTGGATTTGACGCCGTAAAATTGAACGACGGGAGATTTGCCATCGTTTACAACCATAGCCCGAAGTTAACCGACCGTATCAATCTGGCGATCAGTCCAAATGGAAAAGATTGGGAAGCTATTGAAGTCCTTGATCAGGGCCCATCCGAACATTTTCAAAACCCATCTATTATTCAAACAAAGAACAATCAAGTGCATATTGTTTATACGATCAACCAAAACCGATTCCAACACGTGCAAATGGATCCGACCCTTTTCAGGGGAAAACCGATTGCCAACGGAATCTGGCCCATCCTGTAACAGACTGAAATGACGAATCCGGAATCCAAAATAACAGAACTTAACCTCACACTGCCACCTGCCCCGGCCCCGGCCGGCGTTTACAAGCCGTTGGTCATCCATGGCAATCTTGCCTATGTGTCCGGGCATGGTCCGGTTACCCTTGATGGCTCCCTACTCACTGGACGAGTCGGAGCTGATGTGGATAAAGAGCAAGGTAAACTGGCAGCAAGGCAGGTGGGTTTAACAATGCTGGCCACGCTCAAGAGCCAACTTGGAAGTCTGGACAGAGTTGCACGCGTGATCAAGCTGCTGGGAATGGTGAATGCCAATCCCGATTTTGAAGAGCATCCCTATGTCATCAATGGCTGTAGTGAATTATTTGCTGAGGTTTTTGGTCCCGAATATGGAATCGGCTCAAGAAGCGCCATAGGCATGGGATCATTGCCCGGAAATATTACCGTAGAGATAGAGGCCATGTTCGAAATCACCGACTGATCCTTTGTGAGGTCCGTGCTGTTTATAATCAACATCCATGTCACCAGCAAATCAACCATGGTATCAAATCATGAATGTGGAAGAAATCCCTTCCCCAGCCTTGCTGTTGTTTCCTGACCGGGTTCAGAGCAATATCCAGGGCATGCTTGACATGGTTGATGGCGATACAGAACGTCTTTGCCCTCATGTAAAAACCATCAAGACGGAGGCAATCATCCGCATGATGGTTCGTTCAGGAATCAAGCAATTCAAATGCGCCACCATCGCTGAAGGTGAAACTGCAATCAAGGCTGGTGCCGCATCTGTGCTGCTCGCAATTCAACCCACCACATCCAATGCAAAACGATGGATCAACCTTGCAAAGGCACATCCCGATCGTGATTTTGGAACAATTGTTGACTGCAAGGAATCCATCGAGTCCTTGAGCGAATTAAGCAAACAAAACCGGATCTCCCTCAAGTTATGGATCGACCTTAACATTGGGATGAACCGAACGGGAATTCTTCCCGGTGAAGAGGCAGTGAAACTGGGAGAATGGATTCAGTCACATGGGAATGTAGAATTAGGAGGAATCCACGCTTACGATGGCCACCTGCACCAATCTTCGATTCAAGAAAGACAAGAGGCCTGCGAATGCTGGCATTCCAAATTGGGCGCATTCGTCAGTTTGTTGAAAAAAAACGGATTCGATCGCTTGCCCATTATTGCCGGTGGCACCCCTACGTTTTCAATGCAGGCAGCCAATCCGGAATTCATTTGCAGTCCGGGTACCACAGTTCTTTGGGATGCAGGTTACGCCTCGCAATATGCTGATCTGGACTTTTCTTGGGCATGCGTCGTTTTGGCAAGAGTAATATCAAAACCTGCACCCGACCTTCTCTGTCTTGATCTGGGACACAAGGCCGTTGCATCAGAAATGGCGCCTCCCAGAATGAATTGCCTCAACTTGAAGGTAGATGAATGGGTTTCACACAGCGAAGAGCACCTTGTCGTTCGCTCCTCTGATGCCAGTCTATTTTCAGTAGGAGACACTGTTTATGCCATTCCCTGGCACATCTGCCCAACGGTGGCCCTGCATCAACACTTCCATGTCGTCGAAAATAGCCTCGCAAAAGAAAAATGGATGATTGAATCCAGAAACCGTATGCTGACATTTTGATCTACCAACCTGGTCTTGTCACATGTGAACAGTATCAGGCTATTCATTCACTGTCTTTAAGAAGAACTTTGAATCTGCAAAGTTCAAGGTTCGGCGCAGGCATTATTCGACGATCACCGCTGTTAAGAGTGAATGCATTCTCCTTTGTTTTCCTGACTTCATGGATAACGAATGTTCAGCTGAGCGCTTCCAATGTTATTTTCTGTATTCAAGACCTTGAGGAAACTCGACTGTTGGCAAAAGAGGAAAGAAAACCACTCCTGATCATTTTCCGTTGCGAGCCTTGAATTGATGATCAACTTTTGGTGGCCAGCTTGTCTGAGAAAATGAATAAAAACGGACAGGCCGCCACCTGTTCTATCACCGTAAAATGAACTCTGGGCAAGCACATCTAAAGCATGCATCACGAAGGCTCTGGTCGCCCAGCGAACATGATATTTCGCCGGCATGGGCCCACTTGATAAGTGCAACGACAAAACCATCCCTCCAATTGTTGAATGGCGGTATTGAGCCGATGTGAATTCATGAGGGCACGGTATCATTCCCCCAAAAAACACAAATTACAGACCAGGATCATTTTATTATCCAGCTAGGCCGGTATGCAGATGTTTGAGATGAACTCTGTTGTTATGAATTAACATCAAGTATTTACAGCGATAGGAACACGCCGGACTTTTTCAAATATATGGGCAAGCCCCAACTTAGTAAAAGCAGTTGAAAATTTTGATGGCAGAAAAATATTAATCGGAACGAATCCTCCGCAGCTGAGGAGCCCTCCAGACAATCAAAGCCAATGCAGCCAAGGCCAGCAACATTCCAAATCCAAATATAGGTCTGAGGGAGTTGTCGGCATTTTCGGAAAGCCTGCCTGCCACAAAATTTGAAAGCATGGGTCCCATTCCAGAGCCAAAAACAACAAGTAAAGTCTGAGCTGTTGCCCTGACTGATTTCCCTGCAATCATGTTGACGAGGATACTGAGTCCGATATGGAAAAAGACGATCACCATCCCCGTCAACAAATAGCTCAAAGCAAGCACCCAGGGGTTAGTGAAATAGTAATAGAGAAAGTGACGCAACACCAGACAAACACAACCGGTCACTAGCGAAGATACAAACCCCCACCGTCGTATATAGTAACGCAGGAAAGGAAAAAGCGCGACCTCCAATGCCACGCCTATGCATTGAATGGGCCCGATCCAGGCTTTGGGAACTCCATTTGACTGGAGATAAGGAGTGCCATAATAAACCACAAAAGAAAAAGAGCCTGACACCAGAAAAAAAGCACCTAGCAGGGTCATGTAATCCTTATTGCAGAACAGTTCCCTGACGCAGCGCCAGTAATCCAATTTATCCTGTTCGTTGACTTCATCTTCACTTTTTTGAATACGAGGCAACAGCAAAGTGCTACAAGAGGTGAGCAAAGAGGCCGCCATTCCCAGATAAAGCACAAACTGCATCGAACTCCCTTCATGGATAAACAGCCACCCGAAAATGATCACTGAAGGAACCATCCACCCAATGGACCCCCATGCTCTCAGAAAACCGAACTGCTCTTGAGGATCTTTCAGGTAATGAAAACTCAGCGCGTTGATCAAGGTGAAGGTTGGATGGTAAAAGGAGTAAAAAAGAACGAAGCTTAGAAGCAATCCACCAAAGGTAGTTTGAAACTGCATGAACAACAGGGACAAACAAGCCATGATGTTCAAAAAGGTAAATACCTTCTGGATCGGAACATACCGATCAGAGATCATTCCCCACACAAACGGAAACACGAGAAACGTGGAGGATGCGATTGAAAAAATAGTACCAATGGATGCAAAACTTAAGCCTTTTTCCTGCAACCAGATTGACATGAAAGGCAACACCGAGCCACCCACACAAAACTGAATGAGCATGACGATGAAGAGTGACGAAGGCACGTCCTTCCAGGGCGGAGCCTTCATAAGGTTTGGATTGGAGCATCAGGAATCGCATCAAGGAACCGTTGCCCATAGCGTTTGAGCAAAACCCGATTGTCCAGAACCGCAATAATGCCTTGATCGGTCTGAGTACGGATCAAACGTCCCACTCCTTGCCGGAATTTCAGGATAGCCTCAGGCAAGGAATACTCAAAGAACGCATCGCCTCCCCTGGCAGTAATCCGTTCCACCCGGGCTTCCGTCAGTGGATGATCCGGGACGGCGAATGGAAGCCGCGTAATGATCACGTTACGCAAGGCATCTCCGGGAACATCCACTCCCTGCCAGAAACTGTCAGCACCAAAAAGCACGGAAGAGGTGTCCTCTTTGAATCGCTCAAGCATGGTTGATCTCGGCAAACCAGTGCCTTGAACATACAGCGTCATATCCTTGGAATCGAAATAGGGCAGCATTTCTTCCGCAACATTTCTCATGAGCTTGAGATTCGTAAACAGAACGAAAGCACTCCCTTTTGTCATCGTGGTAAAGTGCTCGATCCAATGACATAGATCTTTCTGGTAATCAGCATGCCTGGGATCCACCATTTTGGAGACGACATACACTTTCATCTGACGATTAAAATCGTAAGGTGACCCCAATTGCAGGGTTTGAGCATCGTAACCCCCGATGCGGGCTACAAAGTAATCCATGCCTCGCATCGTACTCATCCTTTTATTTTTTCGCGAATGAGATAGTGATTCCTGATCGTTGGATTCTTTACCGGCCATGGACAAGGTGGCACTCGTCATGATAATCGAAGTACCACTGTCAAATAGTCGATGTCGTATAAATTCTGAAACGTCAATGGGAGCAGCATTGAGTGACAAATTCTTACCCGTCCTCCCCCCCCGTTCCACCCAGTAGACGTAAGGATCATATTCCTGGCTGAGGAACATCGCGATGGTCTCTTTCAATTCCGCTATTCTGCGGTTGCAATCCTGTAATTCCTGACCTACCTCACGATCATCTGATTGCTTGATCAACTCGTTCAGCGATACTCTCAATCGCTGCAGCGGCAGGGTCAGGCAGTCCTCTACAAGGTCCGGATTGCGAATGCGCAATTCCTTCCAGAACCGTGATGTTTTCCATGAACTTTTCTCTTCTTTTCCTGCTTGAGATCGCTCAAGGATTTCGTTGCATGCATCTTCAACTTCAGAAAAAAAAGTCTCAGCCGTTTGATGCACTTCACCGACTTGCTGAACTACTTTCCCCTTCTGTAAGACCGTAAGTAATCCCTTCTTGGTGGAAGGGTTCCAAAGTTTATTCAGGGCAAAATGGATCTGGCCCGTGGAAATACCCAGACCAATATGTCGGGATGCCACTTGTTCTACCGTATGGGCTTCATCGAATATGACGAAATCATTCCTGAACAGAACGCCCCCTTCTGCGGGTTCTTCCACCGAGTTTAACAAAGTGAAGAAAAGGGTATGATTCAGCACAACAACATCTGCAGACATGATGCGTTGCCTTGCTTTTTGAAAGAAACAGGCATGATTTGTCTGCGCAAAATCCGATTTGCAGCCACACATCTTGGGTGAGCAGAGCCCTCTTTCCGAGCAGACTTGAGACCATACCTTGGGATTGGGCTCCTCATCAAAATCAGACAAACTCCCGTCAACTGTTTCTTTGGACCATTCCAGGATACGCTGGAGTTCGGCACTTTCCGGAGTCGTAAAAAGTCCGTCTGCCATTTGCACGGCCTTGTGAAGTCGTTTGGTACAAAGATAATTATGTCTCCCCTTCAGCATGGTGAAGTTGAATGAGACAGGAAGAATTTCCTGCAACATCGGAAGGTCTTTCTCAACAAGTTGCTCCTGAAGGTTAATCGTATGCGTACTGATGATAGCCCGTTTACCCTCTGAAACCGCGTAAAGGATGGCAGGGATAAGATAACCCAGGCTTTTGCCAACGCCGGTGCCGGCCTCTACGATGAGGTGCTCCTGATCGTTCAGAGCTTCCGCCACCGCATGAGCCATTTGCTGTTGCTCGGGCCGGTATTCAAAATTGCTTGCCCTGGAGAGCAGGCCGCTTTCAGAAAAGATGGTCGACACGTGGTCGGCCAATTCAAGGCCGCCGTAACCACCAGGCTCCCCTTCAGAAACCCTGATCATATTTCAAGTTGCTTATCCACCATTAATATTTCCGTGGATGCCATATCGCGACATCCTGTTGCGCACGGTTTTTGACAATCATCTTATCGGGAAGAATGCCCCTCCAGCAGACATTCGGATAAATAATACCATGGCGCCCAATGAGACTACCAGGGTTGAGCACGGCATTACACCCTATCTCAGCGTAATCGCCGATGATGGCTCCCAGTTTCCTCAAACCAGTATCGACGGGCATTCCACGTTGGTCAATCTCATCAATATAAATGGAATCCTGCGTCAGCTTGAAGTTGGAAATTTTGACCCCTGCACCCAGATGGGAATGAAATCCAAGAATGGAATCACCCACATAGTTGAAATGCGGAGCAACAGCGTGGTCGAACAGGAGACTGTGCTTGACCTCGGTAGCATTTCCAATCACACAATGATCGCCAATAATAACGTAATCCCTGATGTAAGCATTGCTTCGGATCTGGCAATTTTTACCGATGATAGCCGGCCCTTTGATGACCGCGCCCGCCTCCACCACCGTGCCTTCACCTATGGAAACATTTTCACCGATAAAGGCAGGCTCTCCTATCGTCGTATGGCGCTGATCAGCACCTACGTTTTCGTCGATATAGCTTTTCAAGCATTTCAAAGCTTCCCACACCCGGGACTTTCCATCAAAAAGAACGGCATGATCGGTCTCCTGCAGATTCAAATAGTGATCTGGGCTCAGCATAACTTTATTTTAACTGACTAGATGGCATTGAAAAGTGAAATCAGAAAATATCGGGTTAATTATGAATCAATCCCTCAGTTGACTTATTATCTCAAATGAGAAAAAAAAAGAAAGATGGCTTGCCTGAAACAAGCAATCCAAAATAGATTTCCATTTAACGTTTCCTGTTCTTCCTGTTTTACTTACAATATTTAACCATACTTAATCGACTGAACATTTATTTTCTCGTCCCACATTGGCAATGTAATTGCTGTTTTATGAACAGTTATTACTTTTGAACCAGGCTTAGAGGAAAGACACCATTGATCGCATTTTTAAAAATTATGAAACCATTCGGTTTGCGAGTGCTGATAGATTTACGTTACCTGAAGGCATTGCTTTTACTTCCAGCGATGATTTCATGGCATCAGGCACAATCGCAATTATCAACATTTGTTTTACCTGCTCCACAGGAACTGCAGGTTGTTCCAGGAGATGGTAACATCCTGTTGACGTGGAAACCTCCCCTTACCCAAACTGGCCTCACGGGATATCTCGTCAAGCGCTTCAATGGCGCAGTCCTGGAAAATACTTGGAACCTTGGCCTGGATGATCCCCGTGAAATCAGGGATATCGATCTCATTAACGGGACTTTGTATCGTTATGCCATAAGCGCTCAGGTTTCACTTGTCGAAGGACTTGAATCAACGGCTCAGGCAACACCTCGAGCCACAGTTTCCTCTCTGGTTGCCCCTGTCCATTTGACCGCGATAATTGAAAATGGCGGCGTCAGCCTGTCCTGGACCTATCCGGACACAATCGAGCTGAATGGATTTGAGTTGAATAGAAATTTAAGTGATGGTCAAGAGAGCATCATCATGCTTCCTCCCGATGCAAATGGCTATTTTGACAATCAGATTACTGTTGGACAAACGGCGGCTTACCATCTCAGTGCCCTTACAGCAAACCAGAAAAGCCCCTCTGCCTCATTCGAAATCACCATCCCTCATTTGCAGCTAGATCCAGCTAAAATGCCCCGCATTGTCAGGCAAAGCAATTTCATCGAAGGAGTCGCCGGTGCCAATGTACAACTTTTCGCTGAAGTTGAGGGAAGCAATCCTCTTCAATACATCTGGTATTATAACGGACGAAAAATGCCCGGAGTTAATGAGCCGGGAATTCAGATATTCGATTTATCATCAGAACACGTGGGAACCTATTTTGTTGAAGTAAGCAACCCTTTTGGAAGCATATTTTCAGGTCCCATTAAAGTTGAAATAAACCCAGCCAACCTCGGAGGTGTCGACATCGAATGGAATGCGCGTTTTGAAAGTAATGTCGGTTTTGAAAGCAGATCCGTTGGGGTCTATCACGAAGGTAATACCGGTGCGATTGTCGCAGGCCAATTCACTCCGGATGGCAGCAAGAACAGTGATCTGATGGTGGTTTCGTATGGTGACGCAGGAAATCAACTTTGGTCTACGAGAGCTTCCTTCAGTAAGACAAGTCAGGAGTTTGCGCATAAATCAATTCAGGATCATCAGGGAAATGTGATCATCGGTGGAACTTCGCGCGTGAACCCGGCTGAACTTGTCGATGATATCACTCCTGATCTTCCAAGAAATCCGGTTGATTTGCCATTCCTCGCCTCGATTGCGAGAGATGGCAGCATAAACTGGAAATCTACGCCCCCCACTATCTTCGACGGAAACCATTTTATTGAAGACATGCTGAGCGATGGCGACGGGACCGTCTACTTGCTTGGGAATATGGAATACAATGATTATAAAGGGATGGTTATTCAACCATTGTCTGCAGAGACCGGGAAGTCACTAGATCAGATTTTGACAAACGATGCCACACAATTTACTGCTGCGGCTTTCAATATCTCCAAGGACAAGCGCATTTATGTCGTAGGACAATCCAATGAGGCCAGAGACAGTGCATCTGGACTTCAAATAAGATGCTACGGCATCAACGGAAAACTCGACTGGAAAACTGATTTTGGGACAATAGGTGTCAATAACTTCTCCCCTGTATCCGTTCATTTGAGCGAAAAAGACAGTATTTATGTAGTAGGTTCTTCCTACAAAAGCGACCCTGCAGGAGACATTCATGTCGTATGCTTCGATACTCAAGGTAAAGGTAAATGGCAAAACACACTCGGACTGCCTGATGGAGACGAGGATATCCCCGTGAAGGCTGTCGTTGATCATGCGGGATCCATTATCATTGCAGGAGACACTACGCCTCTGATGGAAAGCACCCGCATTATTCTTGGTAAATTTTCAAATACCGGGAAAGCCGATTGGTCTACTTTGATACCTTCATCGATCCCTGGAATGAACGATCATATCACTGACATGGACATCGACAGAACAGGGAACATCTATCTAGCAGCTATTCGACATGCTCAAGGCACAGGACAGGATTTTGCCAGTCTGCGATTCAATACAAATGGCCTTCTCATCTGGGAAGCCAGCTTCAAACAACAGGGGCTTTTGGTAGAAGAGTCAACTTGCATCGATGCGGACGACCTGGGAAATGTAATCCTTAGCGGGATCAGCTACATCAACACCAAGCAGCAAATTGTATCCATAAGGCAAACATCTGTTGAGGCCATCGAAAACGTTTTACCGGAAATCAAATTTAATGACAAACCCTTCAAAAATCCAGTATACGCTCCCGGTCGATGGACTATTGAAGTGGAAGCTGAGGATCCAGATGGAGAGGTGACCAAAGTGGAATTTCTCGACGGAGCAAAAGTTAGAGGAATCGATACGGAAGCTCCCTTCACTTTTGAACTTGCATCAGACATACCGACTACAGCGCGCGTGTTTGCACGCGCTTATGACAACCTTGGAGGCGTTGCTATCTCTGAAGAATTAACAATAGTTATAGCTGAGAAGCCAGATGGAAGCCCTTCAGGAACCCTTTCACAGGAGGATTCATTTCTGCCGGAAGGATCTGATTTGACGTTGGATTTCAGGGTCACTGGCGCGGAACCAATCCGTTATCAATGGTTCCTGAATGGAGAAAGATTGAAAAGAGCAAATCAGCCCACCTTACCGATACTTCCAAATGTCACCCGAGTTAATGCTGGCAGCTACGTTTTACGAGCACAAAACAATGAAGGTAAGATTTTATCCGAACCTGTGGTCGTTTCGCTGGATTGGCAAGTTGTGGAGGGTGCTGACAATTTCGAGGAGGCTACTGTAATAAGAGGAAATACAGGATTCATCAGGGCCTCTAATACGGGAGCCACCATGGAAAACGCTGAACCCAGACATGGTAAAAAAAGGAGTGGTCATAGTGTCTGGTATCGCTGGCGACCAGACATATCGGGCTTGACAACTTTATCACTGCAAGGTTCCAGCTTCGATACCCTTCTGAGTGTTTATGCCGGGCCTTCATTAACACAGCTCAGCGAAATTGAATCGGATGACGATCGTGGGGGATTTTCAACCAGCAGACTTGAGTTCAATGCAGTCGCTGGTGTGGATTACATGATAGCCATTGCAGGCTTCAACGAAGCCAATGGTAACATTCTTTTCAGTTGGCAACTGGATCCCAATCAAGCCATCATTTTACCAAAAATCAGCATCTCGCCTGACAAAAACACAGTAAATATCGGTGAACCCTATCAACTGCAGACCTCTATCTCAGGAGATTTGCAAGGAACAATACTGCAGTGGTTTCGCAATGGGAAAGCCATACCGAACGCAAATGGAACTACTTTTGATATCGGATCGGCAAAACCAGAGGATGCGGGGATCTATTGGATCAGCATCAATGCAGGCAACGTCAATGCACGCACAAAACCAGCACATTTAACAGTCAACATCCCCAGAAGAGGAAAGATCATACGTGAACTTGTTCTTGAGGAAAAATTCGCAGATCTGTTTTTCTTTGTGCAGGATTTCAGTCCAGTTCCCCAGTTCCAGCCTCAAGCCTTTGCCTCGCCTTTCCAGGCAAAGGCGGCTTCCCTTGCCACAGGGTTTACTGGAGCACAAATTTTTAACACATTTGGTGCAACCAAGGAGGCCGGCGAGCCTGACCACTGTGGCGTTGCCGGAGGTGCATCCCAATGGTTCGCCTATCAGTCACCGACTAATGGTGAATTAAGCATTTCAACTGACGGTAGTGACTTTGATACCGTGTTGGCAGTTTATACTTCCACAGGCAGTAGCTTTGACGATCTTACTGAAGTCTCCTGTGATAATGACAGTGGCAACGATGGACAGGATAGCACGGTCAAATTCAATGCAACAGAAGGTACTATTTATTATATAGCAGTTGACGGTGTCGAAGCCGCTACAGGCACTGTCAACCTCGCTTATGAATTGGAAGTTGGGCTTACTGTTCAAGGGGTGACCATTGCTGACTTAGGCATGCAATTTGAAATAACAACGGTTCCAAACATTACCTTTGTCATTGAGGGCACTGAGGATTTTAACAATTGGGTAAAGCTCATTTCAACAAGTTCAGTCGATGGTAATTTTGTTTATATTGATAATGAGGCACTTACTGGTAAACAAAGATTCTACCGAATCTATGTAACAGAGTAGAGTTTAGAATGTCAGCCATTCGCATGAAGCGAAAACAAGCAGTAACAAGCATCATTCCGACGATCAATACCGGAATAGAAAACACCTTCAAAGCACTCACTCAAGCTGTAAACTCACTCTAAATCTGCACTTTTCCTATGCATTGCATGCCCATTGTTGGAAAAAATGAGAAATTGATAAGGACGCCATCACGGATAAACTTCACCGACTTTTTTCATGATTTCCATTTCAGCAGTGCCGCTCCCACAAGTAACACAAGGATGCAAATGAGTTTGGGAACGAAGTTCTTTTCCCTGAAGGCGAGCACTCCGCCAATGAAGGTGATTAAAACAGCGCAGCGTCTGAGTGGTGAAATGACTGATATCAATGAATCAGACTGGCTGAGAGCTTGGAAATAGAAAAAGTCAGCCACAAGCAAAAGTATTCCAATCATCGGGATACACCACCTCCATTCAAATTGAGACTGTCCAAAGCGTCTCAGTTTCCAAAACAGTAAAAGAGGAAACATGACCACAACGAGGTATATTGAAAACCAGCATTGAAGTGTTGCCACTTCAACGCACCTGATCTGCAGCAAATACTTGTCGTAAATCGCACTCAATGCCCCAAGCCATGTTGCTATCAACATGAACCCCACCCAGCGATTTCGTAGAAAGTGAATACCCTCCATTCGCCCCACCAGTGAGAGGGCATAAAATCCTACCATGATCACCCCTGCCCCCAGCCATTGCATCAATGCCGGCCGTTCCCCCATCAATCCGACAGCAATCAATATGGTCCAGAATGGCGCTGTTGCACGAACGGGGGCAGATACTGAGACGGGAAGATGTTTGACCGCAAAATAATTGAATATCCAGGAGCAGGATACAAGCAAAGCTTTACTCAAAACCAGTCCATGATCGCTCCAGGACATGGAGTGTACTTTTAAGGTTAACCAGGGATAAGATTCAGGAAACCATTTTGACCAGCATAAGAGCGGAAGCCAGACTGCAGCACCTGCCAACACACTGATGAATAATACCGGTGGAACGGCGTTATCGCGGACTCCAGCTTTTTTAAAAAGATCGTAAAACCCCAGAAACAAAGCCGACAATAGGGAGAGGACCACCCAAGTCATGGACTTCTTTCTAACAAGATTGCATCAGCCTCCCAGATATCGATATTGATTGATTGAAGTCGCAAGCAGCTAAGAATGAGCTTTTGCATTGGAATACATTCGATGGCGAAAAAGATCCACCACGGGAAAATGCTCAATCAGCCAGTCCGTTCGGGTTGAAGTCAAAGACAAAAAACATCCCAGCCAACCCATACCATGGTGTTCTCCTCCAGTATTGGGTTTTCACCCTCTTGGGCGCCGCAAGGAACGAATAAGTTGATTACTTGGATACTGTTTACGAACGGGAGCATTCCAAATATTTTCGTCCGTATCGCCATACATTTCTTTGGTTTTCCAAAAGCTGGCTTTCATCTCTTCGAGCTTCGAGGCATAAGCCGCATTCTGGGCAAGATTTCTCATTTCTTGAGGATCTGCCATGAGATCAAATAACTCCCAACGACTTGCCATTTCAGCGGGTGTACGTGGATGATCAAAATACAGCAATTTGTATTGCTCACTACGAATGGCGCTATGCTTGGCAACTCCATGACCACCGTCAATGTAGCGGTAATATAAGGTGTCCCTCCACTTTTCAGGCGAATGTCCTCCGTTCGTGAGGATGGGGAGAAAGCTGATACCGTGAACCTTCCAGTCGGGTTTCACCCCTGCAGCATCAAGGAAGGTAGGTGCATAATCGATATTCTGCACCATAGCCTTGGCTCGCGAGCCTGCTTGAATTTTACCAGGCCAGCGAATGATCAATGGCATTTTCATGGATTCTTCATAGGCCCAACGTTTGTCAAACCAACCATGCTCACCCAGATAAAATCCTTGATCGGCGCAGTAAATAACCATGGTATTTTCTGCCAGCCCCATTTCATCCAATCGATCCATTACTCGCCCAACATTGCGATCCACACCCGCAACGCAACGAAGATAGTTACGCATGTAACGCTGGTATTTCCAGCGCACAAGGTCTTTGCCCTTGGGAGGATTCGCCAGGAACGCCTTATTTTCTTCTTCAAAGGCTGCGATGTAAGCTTTGCGCTGGTCCGGAGTAAAGCGAGAAATCACATTTAAGTCTCTTTCGGTTTCAAAAAGCATCAAGTCACTGGCCATGCGCATGTGTCCGTCGATCCCCATCTTGTGATTCGCCGCCGAGACGCGCGTATCGTAATCGTCAAACAGGCTGGGTGGTTCAGGAAAGGTGATATCACGATAAATTTCGAGTTCCCTGAGACTGGGTTTCCAGTTCCGATGGGGCGCCTTGTGTTGAATCATGAGTGCGAAGGGCTTGGAATCATCGCGTTCTTTCAACCAATCCAGCGCTAGATCGGTAATCACATCGGTCGAATGCCCTTTGATTTCACGACTTCCTTCAGCATTATACATATGAGGGTTGTAGTAACTCCCCTGCCCGCTCAACACATCCCATGCATCAAACCCGACCGGTCTTGTTTTCATATGCCATTTGCCAAAAATAGCTGTAGTGTAACCATTTTTCTTCAATGCTTTGGGCCAGGTAGGTCGTTCAGGGTCCAAGGCACCACTGAGGTTCACAATCCCGTTCTTGTGACTGTGCAAGCCGGTCATAACCGTTCCACGCGAGGGCGTACAGATGCTGTTTCCGCAGAAACTGTTCTCAAAAAGCATTCCCTCATTGGCAATACGATCGATGTTAGGTGTAGGAGGAAGATCCATCCCGTAGCGATAAGATGAAATCGCTTGAGTGGTCAGATCATCGCTGAAAAAGAAGAGGATATTAGGTCGATCTTTTGACGGCCCGGCCCCCAGCGTCTGTAAACTGCTGAACAATCCCCAGACAACCAAAATACAGCTTCCTGCAGTAGTTAAGATTTTCATGGCAAGATTTAATGTAACCAAACCATGCCTTTAATAAAAGAAAAAGCGAATCCGCTCCACTTTAGTGAAACCCATTTCAGAACACCTCCAAGGAAAGTTTCGAACAAACATGCTGCGAATTGATATCACAAGATTTGGCAATCGCATGACTCGACGATTCATCGTTCCGTCCCTACCCAATAGGAAATTGTAACTTTGTTGCCAGATTCACTGTCAGTATTTATAAATAGCCGATAGCAATGCAAACTACAGCAACTCAATCTGATTGTGAACAAACTATAGGCACGGGGATTTTATATGTCTTGTGGGCTTCTTTGTTTTTCAACCTTATTCCATGCCAAGCAACGGCTGGGAACCTCAAAGCGGAGGATCTCTTCAGGCAGGATCATTTACTCGATGTTCAAATCAAGATGGCTCCTGAAGATTTTGAAAAACTTCGCAGCCAGAGCGATCGCAGCAATTCGGGAATGGCATTCCTGTTTGGAGGAGAGATACCGACCGAGCGCTTCAGTCAGTTCAAAGCGGATGTAAGCGTCGATGGAACAAAGATCAAAGAAGTTGGCATTCGAACCAAAGGATTTATCGGTTCGCTGAATCCAGATCGCCCTTCTTTGAAGATAAAATTCGACGAATATCGGAAACAATCGCCTGTGGAAGGCCTGGATCGAATAACACTCAACAACAACATACAGGATGAATCGCTGGCCAGTCAGTATCTGACCTACAAATTATTTAACAAAGCAGGCATCCCGGCTCCGCGCGTCAGTTTCGCCAAGGTAACCGTAAACGACGAATACCTGGGTGTGTATTCGCATGTGGAGTCGGTTCGGAGTCCATTTCTTAAACACCACTTTGGGGATGATTCGGGTGAATTCTATGAAGGAACGATTGCCGATTTTTATCCGAAGGCCGTAGACCGGATCGAAGCCAAAAACAAGCGAACAAGGAAAGACAGATCCCGGGCCAATAAATTGGCACAATCACTTGAAAATCAAGAGACTTTCAATCTCACTGAGGTTGAAAAACTTGTCAATATAGATCAATTCATTCGATTCTGGGCTATGGAAAACTTGATTGCCTTCTGGGATGGTTACTCCAACAATCAGAACAATTACTTTGCTTACACCAATCCCAAGGACAAAAACCGTTTTCACTTCATGCCATGGGGCGCTGATGGTGCATTTGTGGATATTTCAGGACCCTTTGGTAGAATGAGACGAGGAGAAGGGCCCAGAGCGATTTATTCACAGGGTATGTTGAATAATCGCCTTTACCAATCGAAGGGTGTTCCAGCACGTTACAAGGCCGTGATGGAGGATCTTCTGAAAAACGTTTGGAATGAATCTGAAATCATGGAAGACATTGCCCGCATTCAGAAATTAACCCGCGACCACCTTCACGAGAAACAGGATAGATTGGAAGACGGCACCGAAAAAGTCACAGAACTAGTTCGGTTACGACGATCTGATATTGAAAAGGAGCTGAAAGATTGGCCAATTGAAATCGGGGAAGCACGTGTTCCTCTCCATAATGTGCAAGTAGGAAAACTGAAAGGTTCCTTTTCAACCGACTGGAATAATGAACGAATGGAAAGTGTCCTGAACATGGGGGAAACCAACATTCAGTTGGTTTTGGAAGGTGAGACAATTGCATTGAAGAGCATCGGTATGGCAGCGCAGCCCGAGGAGCAAAGAAACTTTGGGCGCAGACGCCGCGGGGCCTCGGAAAATCAGCCAAGGGAACCCCGCCCCACACTCACATTTCAAGGAATTAGAGAAAGCGACGGTTACCTCATGAACATCACCTTTGTGGTTGCGAATGAAGACTTCGCCAAGAGCAATGACGAAGGAACACCTTTTCAAGGCATGCTCATGGCAATCAACCCAGAGAACAGCGGAAATCGTTTTGGAGGGTTTGGAATGATGCCAAAATCATTGATTGGAAAACTTACCTTGAAAGAAGCATCTCGCAGACAGAATGCGCCTGTCGTTGGTGAATTTGATGGGATCATTCAAGAATCAAGAGGTGGCATGTTTGGCGGGAAGCGCAACCGTGGTGGTAGAGGCCCCGGTCGCGGGCGGCCTCCGGAAAGATAATTGATCATGCATCTGTTGTTAAGAAGTAATGTAAAGACCTTCTCAAAACAGTTTTCCCACAGCTAATCGAAATCGGTCATCGCCCCCTGAATAATGCTTCACCTCTTTTGTTTAAAGGGGTGAAGCATTATCCAGAGAATCTTTTACGCTCAGGTCATACTGCAAACCCTTGTTCTTTCGAAGGATAAAGGAGGTAGTAATTATTAAAGCACTCTCCCAAGACATTGACTTTGAACCGAAGCTTGATCTAGGTTGTCAAATCTAAGTGAGATGTAACGGTCGTGCCGTCATCAAAACGATAGTTGATTGCAAGTTTATGTCAGAAAAAAAGGGTACAGAGGTCGATAAATCTTTGCGAGAGTTATATGCCAAAGGAAAATTAGCATACCAACGCAACAACTTGGATTATGCCGTCACCCTTTTTCAGTCGGTTCTTAGAAAAGAACCAGGGTTTTATGATTGCCGCGAAGCCTTGAGAGCCACGCAGTTCAAGAAGCATACGGGTGGCACCAGTTTTTTTCGAAAAGTTTTGGGATCAGCAGGAAGCTCCCCTCAATTAGCGAAAGCCCAGATAGCGCTTCGCAGCCAGCCAGCGGAGGCGCTGGATTTTGCAGAATCCGTATTGAATGGAGATCCTAACAGCGTCGCTGCTCATAAAGTATTGGCGAGTGCTGCCATGAAACTGGAAATGTTCCGGACTGCCGTGCTCTCTCTTGAAATAGCTTACAAGAATGCAACCAAGGACAAGGAGATAGGCATGAAATTTGGCGAAGCTCTCATTGAGGCTGAACAAACAGCAAAGGCCGAGAAAATCCTTAAAGACCTCGCAGCGGAGTACCCTCAGGATCAGGACCTGTATCAGGCCTACAAGAATGCGTCAGCCAAACATACCATGAGGGAAGGGCGTTATGATACGGCGGAATCCGCTGAAGGATCTTACCGGGACAGCCTCAGGAACAAGGACGAGGCGGTTCGCCTGGAACAGGAACAGCGCCAGGTTAAAACTGATGATGTCGCTGAGATGTTGATCCAGGATCAATTATCGCAATTAGAGGCGAATCCAGATCATATAAAAGTTTTGCAGAAGCTAGCTGAACTATACACACAGAAAAACGATTTGGAAAAAGCCGGAGTTTTTTACAAGCGTTTGCTGAGCTGCATCGAAGGCACCCCGGATGCGACTATCCAAAAGGCAGTGGATGACTTGAAACTCCGAGCCATTGACCAGCAGATCCATACATTGGACCCTGATGATGCAGATTATGAATCCTGCAGGGAATCACTTAATTCCCAGAAGCACTTCATTGCGTTTGAAAACTGCCTTACCCGCTGTGAGCGGTATCCAAACGATCTGGTTATCAAGTTTGAGTTGGGGGTCATGCACTACGAACGAGCTGAGTATAAGGAGGCGATCAAACTTTTCCAGAAATCGCAGGCAAACCCACATATCCGAATCAGGGCCTTGCATTATCTTGGGCGCTGCTTTCTGCAGCGTGGCATCTTTGATCTCGCCATTCGCCCCATTCAAAATGCCATTAATGAAAAGGAAGTATTCGATGAGCAGCGTAAGGATTTAGCTTACGACCTTGCGCTGATTTATGAAAAAATGAACAAGCCAGAGGAAGCAATCGAACAGTTCAAGCAGATCTACGAAGTAGACATCGATTACAAAGATGTCAGCGAGAAGGTGGACGACTATTATGCGAATCTGTGAAATCTCGGGATAGATCTTTTTTCGGATCGCATTTCACTCTCCCTGCAATTTTCTGCCGGCGGCTGACACATACGCTTTTTTTGCCATACTGAATTAAACCGATGAGTGGTCGAAGCGAATCCCTTACGATTCCATTATACTGATTGGGCGAGGAAAGCATTTCAAATCCTTCAATTTAATTGCATTCCACCAAGACCGGGCTATGGTCCAAGCAAACATCATGGGGACGTTTAATCTAAATCGGATACGCCTGACATCCGTGCTGCATGTCTGGGCTGCTGTAATTCCATTACTTTCGACGTCGTTCACCCCTACCCTTCACGCTGATGCCTACGCTGACGCGCTCAGCGAATCATTGAAAGGCGAATATACCGAAAGTCTGGAAGCTTGTGAAGAGCAGTTGGGGGACAATCAGGGATTCAATGAAAAATGGTATCTGCTGGGTATCGAAAATTGCATGCGTCTCGGGCATTACGAGCGGGCTTTCGAGATCCTGCAGGATGGACTGGAAGATCGACGAGTCAGCGGCATCAAACTATATCCGGTTGGACATGAAGTAGCACTTTTCAACAACAAACCGGACCTTGCTCAGGAGTATCTGGACAAAAGCGCCCCTTACATCAATAGTGTTAAATGGTCCAATGTAAGCGCTGAAAACCGAGTTTACCTGGGACAAGCCGCATTGAAACTGGCAGTGGATCCGCGAGTAGTTCTGGAACTATTTTACGATGAGGGTATGAAGGCAAGCCCTCCCTTGCGGGAAGCCTTTATTGCCGCTGCCGAGCTTGCTCTCACTAAAGAAGACTTTGCTGTCGCCGAGTCAACTGTCAAACAGGGATTGCAACATTATCCAGAGGACGCAGATTTATTGTTTCAATGGGCTAGGGCCCTGGGTGGATCAGGAAATGACCAAATGGGCGATTTTCTGACCCGAACTCTGGAAGCCAATCCGAATCACGCTGGCGCCTTGCTGATGTTTATCGATAACTCCATCGATGCTGAAAACTATGATCAAGCCCGTGAGTTGCTTGATCAAGTCAAAGAGATCAATCCTGACCATCCCAAGGCATGGGCCTATGATGCTGTGATCGCTCACCTTCACAGCGATAGAGCAAGGGAACTGGAATCAAGAGAAAAAGCATTGACCTTCTGGTCGCAAAACCCCGAGGTAGATCATTTGATCGGCAAGAAACTCTCGCAGAAATACCGTTTTGCAGAAGGCTCAAAATACCAACAGACTTCACTTAATCTAAAGAATGATTACGCTCCGACCCGGCTGCAACTGGCGCAGGACTTTCTTCGCTTGGGTGACGAAGCGCAGGGTTGGGAACTCGCAGAAGAGATCCATGAAACCGATGGATACAATGTCACAGCCTACAATCTTATCCAGCTGCGTTCTGTGATCGATGGATTTGCCACGCTCAGGAACAACGATTTTATTCTCAGGATGAATACCACAGAGGCAGATATCTTTGGCGAGCAGGCCATGGAACTGTTGATGGAAGCCAAGCAAGTGATTTGTAAGAAATACGGGATCGCATTGGACCACCCCATCACGGTGGAAATTTTCCCAAACCAGAGCGATTTTGGTGTTCGTACGTTTGGCATGCCGCACAACCCAGGCTTTCTGGGTGTCTGCTTTGGAGATGTTATTACCGCCAACAGCCCTTCCTCCGCGATCGGCAAGGACTCCAACTGGAAGGCTGTTCTCTGGCATGAGTTCTGCCATGTGGTGACCTTGAACCTGACAAAGAACAAAATGCCACGGTGGCTGAGTGAAGGAATTTCGGTATATGAAGAAATCCAGAGAAACCCTTCCTGGGGACAACACATGTCCCCCGCTTACCGCCAGAGAATTTTGCGTAATGAGATGACCCCCATTGGTGAATTGAGCGGGGCCTTCATGAATGCCGAATCAGGTGAGGACATGCAGTTCGCTTACTATCAGTCGTCTCTTGTAGTGGCTTACATCGTCGAAAAATACGGGCAATCCTCACTACGTAACATACTGGTCGATCTTGCAACCGGGATTCCTATCAACCAAGCCATCGAAACCCACACTGCCAGTGTCGATAACATTGATGAAGCATTTATTGACTGGGCTCAGGCACATGCTTCGGAACTCGGGAAGTCACTGAATTGGGATGAACCTGACCCCAGTCTAATAGGACCGAACGATGTCACCGAGTTTCTCTCCACAAACCCGGACAATTACTATCTCCTGATCGCTTCGGCTCGACAGCATGTCAATCAGGAAAACTGGGAACAAGCCTCCGTGTTGCTTGACCAATTGATCGAAGCTTATCCGGACCAGCGAGGAACCGGGGGGGCGTTGTATCTGGCAGCCATCGTGGCAAAGCAACAGAAAGATACAGAGAAAGAAATGCGGTTGCTTGAACAACTGGCAGCCATCGATGGCGATGTCACAGACGCCTACCTCCGTCTCATGCAACTGACGCTGGAAAATGAGGACTGGAAAGCATTGAGAAAAAATGCCGAGAGATACATGGCAGTGAATCCGCTTGTCGCGCGTCCTTATGAAGCATTGGCGTTTGCCTGCTCGGCGCTTGGAGACACAGAAACAGCCATCAAAGCACGCCAAACGGTGCTTAAACTAAACCCAATTGACCCGGCACTCGCTCATTATCAACTGGCGAGACTACTCCATGATGAAGGAAGTCCGGATGCAAAACGTCACCTTCTTCAAGCACTCGAAGAAGCCCCTAGATACAGAGAAGCACAAAAATTATTATTGAGTCTGATCAAGAATCCATCCAGTTCGACGATTCCTGACACAATAGAAGCCTCGAATGATTCCACCGAAAAGCAAGTAGAGCTACCAGAACAACCATAGCAGTATGCCTCATGACCTTTTCATCCCCACTGTCTGTATGAGCCGTTTACGCTTACCGCAGTCACCTTTGGACAAACGGTGGCTGACCACATTATTGGCTCTCACCTTGCTCGCATCATCACTAGACCTGAACGCTCAATACGGACGACGATTTGGCAAACCCGAAGGTGAACGAGCGGGAGTGCCTGAATGGAATTTACAAGCCGCATTTCGCCCAGATGTCTTTACCTTTGTCAGAATTTTTTACGGTTCCTATTCAGACAGCTACGGAAGATGGGGAAAAAAATGCATGATTGATCACCCTGAAAGTGACCTCAATTTTTCTTATCGCCTCGAAGAATTAACCTCTCTCAAAGTGGACCCAGACGGGAAAGTCGTTTCTCTGACAGATCCAGATCTGTTCAACTACCCTTTTGTCTATTTGATTGAACCCGGGGAAATGGTCCTTCAAAAAGAGGAGCGCAATGCGTTGCGAAAGTATCTGCTGGGTGGAGGTTTCATGATGATCGATGATTTCTGGGGACCAAGCGAGTATGAGAATCTGAGGCTTGAGTTGAGCCGGGTGTTTCCTGATCGTGAACCGAAAGAAATTCCAATCGAGCATCCCATTTTCAATTTTGTATTTCCATTGGAAGAAAAACCACAGATCCCAAACGTGGGGCGTGGCACCGAAAGTCAGTTTGACGGCATCACATTCGAGCGATGGGATGCCCAGACGCCCTTTTATAAGGGGATGTGGGATGACAAGGAGCGGCTCATGATGGTGATCTGTCATAATACCGATCTTGGAGACGGCTGGGAATGGGAAGGCGCCAATCAGTATTATTTTAAAGAATTTTCGGAAAAAAAGGCATACCCTTTGGGCATCAACATCGTCATGTATGCCCTCACACATTAAATCAAAACAACGTATTGAACAGAGAGGATCATTGTGGAGGCAGAATCAGCACCGGCAAATCAAGAATGGCCTAACGAAGAGCACACCGTCGAGCAGTTGGCTCAGAGTCGTGCCCGTATCGAGAAGGAATTGAGTAAAGTCATCGTGGGTCAGAAGGGCCCCATTGAGGAGATCCTCATTGCACTTCTGGCTGGAGGCCACTGCTTGATTACAGGTGCACCTGGATTGGCCAAAACACTACTTGTCAAATCCGTTGCACAAATCTTTCATCTGAAATTTCAGCGTATTCAATTCACTCCTGACCTCATGCCAGCTGATATTACTGGAACGGAGATATTGCAGGAGACAGATGAAGGGCGACACTTGAATTTCGTGAAGGGCCCCATTTTTGCCAATATGGTTCTGGCAGATGAAATCAATCGTACTCCACCAAAAACTCAGGCCGCATTGCTGGAGGCCATGCAGGAGCATCAAATCACGGCTTCCGGTGTGCGTCACCCATTGGAAGAACCTTTTTTCGTCCTGGCCACGCAAAACCCCATTGAAATGGAGGGAACCTATCCCCTCCCCGAGGCGCAGCTCGACCGCTTCATGTTCAACGTTGTGATTGATTACTTGCCGGAAGATGAAGAAGTGGAGGTGGTCAAACAGACAACATCGAAAAAGCCTGAGCCCATCAAACCGATCTTCACAGGCGAAGATGTGCTGCGTTTCCATCAAACCGTTCGTGCCGTTCCCGTAGCAGATGAAATGGTGCGATATGCGGTTCGGCTGGCCGCTGCATCCAGGCCCAATCAAAAGGAAACACCCGATTTTGTGAATCAATGGATCAGCTGGGGTGCCGGTTTGCGCGCTGCACAGTTTTTAATCCTTGGAGCCAAGGTGCGAGCTGTCCTGCACGGTAGATCTCACGTGATCAACGAAGACATACAAAAGCTGGCCAACCCTACCCTGAGACACCGTATTCTGACGAATTACCGGGCAGAGGCAGAAGGTATCAGCGTCGAAGACATCATCCAGAAACTATTGGATCAGGTTAAATCAATTTGACCTGAAAACGATTGCCAGAGCTTAACAAGCAACGATCCACATGGCCGAACCGAGCATAGAAACAACCTCCAGTGAGGGATTGACACAGCACCGTTTCATTGACCCGCGGACTCTGATGTCAATCAAGCATCTTGAGTTGCGAGCCAAAGTCGTCGTCGAAGGTTTCTGGAATGGCCTGCACCGGAGCCCTTACCATGGATTCTCAGTTGAATTTACCGAATACAGACAATACACACCGGGTGACGATCCTCGGTATCTCGACTGGAAGCTCTATGCCCGCAGCGATCGTTACTACATCAAAAAATTTGAAGACGAGACCAACCTTCGCTGTTTCCTCCTGATGGATCGAAGCAGGTCGATGGAGTTCGGGTCTGAAGGTTTCAGCAAACAGGATTACGCGAACACGCTGGCCGCCACATTGGGCTATTTCCTGAGCAGGCAGGGTGATGCTGTGGGTCTCATGTCGTTTGATGAAGTGATTCAGGAATACATGCCTGCGCGTAATCGACCTGGACATCTGCGTCAACTCATGCAGACCTTGGAAAAACCATGCCAAGGAGAGAGTACGGACATCAAAAAACCGATCAAGCGCATCATGGACCTAATTAAATCCCGCGGTCTGATCGTTCTGATCTCTGATTTTCTGGCACCTCTGGACGAGCTGGAAGACAACCTTGCAACACTCACCGCCTATGGTCATGAGGTTCAGGTCTTCCATATTCTGGATCCGGCCGAACGCCATTTCACCTTTGAAGAAGCAATTAAATTTGAAGATCAGGAAACCGGGCAATTGATGTATGTCGATCCGGCAACAGCCAAAAGGGGCTATATGGAGCAGATGGAGAATCATCTGGAAAAACTCAAAAATGCCTGCGACAAGTCGGGCATCGGCTACACACTTCTCACGACAGATCAGCCATTGGAAAAGGGGTTATTCGATTTCCTGAAAGCAAGGATTCACCGAGGAAGGGCGGTCCAAAGGAAAGCACACGCAGGGTAACAACGTATGAGCTTTTTATATCCATTATTCCTGCTGGGAGGGGCGGCTATTGCTGGGCCTATCCTCTTTCACCTCATCAGGCGGGTTACCCGAGAAAAAAAATCTTTCAGTACGTTGATGTTTCTGAAAGCTTCACCGCCAAAACTAACCCGCAAAAGTCGCATTGAACATTGGTTCCTGATGTTACTTAGATGCCTGGTGTTCCTATTGCTGGCACTGGCTTTTTCAAGACCCTATCTATCCAGTGAACAAACCATACAATTGGAATCAGATGAGCGCGTCAGGCATTGTCTCTTGATCGACAAAAGTGCGAGCATGCGTCGGGATGGTCTTTGGGAGGAATCACTTTCTAAAGCTGAAAATTGGTTAACACAATGGAAGCAAGAGGCCTACGCTTCTGTTTACCTCTTTGATGAAAGTATCCATCAAGTTGTTTCTTTTGAGGACTGGAGTGGGTTAAACCCTGACATACGAACGTCTGAAATCCTCAATCGCATCAAAGCTCAACCGCCGAGCTGGAAGGCCACATCCATTGATGATGCACTTCTGGAATCACTCAACCGAATGGAAGAGGGAGCAAGAGAACAGGAAAAAGAAAACAACCAGCAAGCCTGGGAATTAGTCGTTATTTCCGACCTCCAATCCGGCAGTCGATACGAAGGTCTGCGCGGACAGGACTGGCCGAAGCATGCCTATGTCGTTTTCGACGGGACTGAGCCGAGAAATTCCAGCAATGCCGGATTGCAGGCACTTCAATCCGACTGGCAAATTGCTGAAGATGAGTCATTTATTGCCCCACGTGTCCGAGTATCTAATGCTCAAGATTCTGATCAGGAACAGTTTGAGATACAATGGAAAACGGAAGACAACAGTCTTGAAACCAACGGAAACCTTCCTATGTATGTGACTCCCGGACAAACGAGAATCACGACGGCTCCCAAGTGGCCAGAAGACCAGAGGGTGAATCAGTTGGTATTAACCGGAGATTCCGAGACGTTCGATAACACCATTTGGATCGCTCCCTTCAAACCAAGAACGAGCCGTATCGTATTACTCGCTCCAAAGGGTCAAAAACAAGATAGTGAACTTGAGTATTATATCGAGCGCGCTTTTCAGTCTATCCCTGAGCATCGTATTGAGTTAATACAATCCCAGACGGAAGCATGGGAACCGTTGGCTGCACTTAAAGGGATTGATCTTTGGATTGTGACCCGCCCACTGAACGATTCAGTGGCCGAAGGATTGCGTGAGCAGGTCAAAAAAGGAGGCATCATCCTCATGCCAATCACATCGGTTACAATGCAAAACACTCTCCAGGTCATATGGGAAGACCCTGTTCTTGAAATAGAAGAAGCAACAGTAACCGATTATTCCTTGATTGGTAAGATCGATTTCCAGCACCCTCTTTTCGCGCCTTTTGCCGATCCCAGGTTCAGCAACTTCAGTAAAATACATTTTTGGAAGCATCGTCGAATTTTAAACTTGGATCTTTCACAGGAAGAACTACGGATCGCCGCTTACCTCGATAATGATGAGCCTGCGATTATCACGCGTAGCCAGGGTTTAGGGCGGATCATATTGATTAGTTCTTCATGGACACCCAAAGACAGTCAATTGGCCTTATCCACCAAGTTTGTTCCATGGCTTTACACCGCCCTCAACTGGGGAAGGAGTTATCAGGAACTCAGAACGCAGTATTCCATTGGGGAAGCCGTGGACTTGAGCAGCATACCCACTGAAGATAAATTAGCGATTCGAAATCCTAATGGAGAAGTGGAGAAAAAAAGCGCTGACAAACTTTACCGCAACACGAATCTTCCCGGTATTTATGAAATTGAGGCGGACAATGATTTTCGCTGGACTTTTGCAGTGAATCTACATCCTGATGAAAGCCGTACCTCTGTGCTGCCCCTGGAGACACTGGAAAGCTTGGGAGTGCCTACCCGTGATCCTGAGAATGCCGCTGAAGAAACTCCAGAATCACGTCAACAAAAGGCTGAGGACTCAAGACTGCTTCAATCTCAGGAGATTGAACAAGGTCAGAAGTATTGGCGTTGGATGCTTTTAGCGGTTTTGGCATTGGTCCTTGTCGAGAGCCTTGTTGCATCGAAAGCCAGTCCCAAGCAATTCGCCTGACTCTGGAACCGCTTCAGCGCAATGATCTGGATCCGTCCCTTTGCTGGAAAGTAGGGCGTTACAGTGAGACTGCCTTCCGAAAAGGGGTCAACCTAAAGCAAGCTTCAATACATCAAGACATCGCTGATTTTCTTTTGCTAAGCCCACGCTAATCCTGAGCCACTCAGGAAGTTGATAACCCGCCATAGGACGAGTGATAACTCCATTTTTCTGCAGGAAATCAAACACCTGCTTCCCATCCCCCACTTTTACCAGGACAAAATTCGCATGTGAGGGAACATGTTCCAAACCCATTTGTACGAAAGCTTTCTGGAAAAACTCGACTCCTTCCGCATTATTAAGACGAGTTCGATCCACATGCTCCTGATCATCAAGTGCAGCCAAAGCTCCAGCTTGCGCAATCGCATTCACATTGAATGGTTGCCTCACCTTCTCCATTCTCTGGATGAGTTCCGGCGAACCAACGCCGTATCCAATACGCAAACCTGATAAACCATATATTTTGGAAAAGGTGCGCATGAGCAGCAGGTTGGGTTTCTTTCCTGAACGAATCAGCGGTAATAGGTCAGAAGGATCAGAAAGGTATTCAAAATAAGCTTCATCCATGACGATAAGTACATCGTCTGGAATTCGGCCCAGAAAATCTGTCACCGTGCCTTTACTGGCAAGTGTTCCAGTAGGATTATTTGGATTCGCAACAAAAACGACTCGAGTGCGCTGATCTACCGCCTCAGCCATTGCGTGTAGGTCATGTCCATAATGTTTTGCGGACACGGTCTTGGTTTGCGCACCAAACATGGCTGCGATAATGGGGTAAATTGCAAAACAGTATTGGGATACGACGATATTTGATTTCTCACTCAATAGTACATGCCCTATCCATTCAATCAATTCATTTGAACCATTGCCGAAAACAAGAGATTTTGGCGATACATCAAGATGATTCGCCATTTTATTTTTCAGATAAAACACATTCCCATCCGGATATAAGTGAACCGAAGGAAGGGCATCCTGCATTGCTTGAATTGCCTTGGGTGAAGGCCCAAGTGGGTTCTCATTGGATGCCAACTTGATGACCTCATTGAAAGGGATCTTTAATTCTCTGGCAACTTCCTCAATCGGACGACCAGGTTGGTATGTTGCTAAGGATTTTAAATGGTCAAGTATGGGCAATTTCATAATTTTTTAAGTAAAGGCGCAACATTCAACGAATAGTCTGGTCAACAATAGAACTCACATGGACGTGTGTCTTTACCAAATCTCTTATCAATGCAATTTTGGCAGCATCTCCGGGACGAGTCTTTACAATCAAATCATGGACGGTTGAAGCGACTTGATAGCTGTCCTCAGGTGTCATGAGCACGGGGTAAGGCATGCTTTCTATTATTTTCATCACGCGATTGGAGGGCCTGATATCATCAGTCAAAACGACGCCTGACAATTTGGTTGGAGCGCCGGTTTCATTGGGAGCAGCAGCTGTCTCGATCAGGTCTTCGCGATCTGCGGGCATGATCATTAATGAGCCTGGACGAAAAAATTTCCTTGCATTGGGTGCACTCATTGCACCAACAACCACATTATCCACGATATTATGGATTTCCTTGGTTTGATTGAGAACCTTTGCTTGCAATGCATCGCGAATGAGCTCCATGGTCGGACTTGAAAGCATTCGTTGGTGAGGTATCACTCCCAGCAGGTTGAGTCCACGGCGCTCCAGTCCCTTGCGCGCAAACTCTGAGATATAATCCACTTTATCCTGTCGAACTTTATTGAGGATAACACCTATGATTTCAACTCCGTCCTTTTCAAACAAAGCCTGATTCAGTGCAACTTCATCAATCGGCCGCCCAATCCCGCCCTGAGTGACCAGAATGACTTTTGCATTTAAAATTTTTGCCACCCTCGCGTTGGATAAGTCGAAAACGGACCCCACACCCGCATGCCCCGTTCCTTCGCACAATACAAAATCCTTTTCCCATGCAACCCGGTCGAATGCCTGTTGTACGCGTTTCACCAGTTTGGGGTTGTTTGAGGATTTTAGATACTTGCGAGTAAAATCCGATGCAACCGCAATAGGACTCATTTCAGGCAAAGGACAATTCAGTCGAAAGACCTTATCCATCAGGAAAGAATCTTCATCAATCTTGTGATCCTCAACATCCACAAACCGTTGACCGACCGGCTTGATGTATCCAACTCTAGGATAGTAGCGCTTGATGGCTGACAACAATCCCAACGAAGTCGTTGTCTTGCCATCATTTTGCCGAGTGGCTGCGATAAAAACGCGGGGAGTGATAATGTTTTTCATCTTTTTCTCGTAGCTTGGACATTATTCACCTGGCAGATTCAGACCAGCATCAGGAAACGACATATTGTATTCAATGGATTGCAGTCCCACGATTGCCGCGACACCTAGAATATCATGGGCATTCGATCCTCTGGAGACATCAGCAGCAGGTCGGTCCAGACCTAGCAGAATTTGACCATAAGCATTGGCTCTTGCCATGTGTTTAAGCAACTTACTCGCGATGTTCCCTGAATTGAGATCTGGGAAAATCAATACATTTGCATGGCCTGCCACTCGAGAATCCAGTGATTTGACTCTGGCGACATCGGGAACCAGAGCAGCGTCCACCTGAATTTCACCGTCAAAATCTGCATCAAGATCCGTTTCGGCAGCTTTTGCTTTAGCCAAATGAGTGGCCGTTTGTATTTTCTCAATTCCCGGATGCCCCGCACTTCCTTTGGTCGAATACGAAAGCATGGCGACACGCGGCTTGATGCCCATCAGATGCTTGGCAAGATTTGCGGTTGAGACAGCAATATCCGCCAGTTGCTCTGAACTGGGGTCAGGAATCACTCCACAGTCCGCAAAGAAAAGCACTCCATCTTCACCAAAACGAGTATCATCCACCTCCATGATCATGCAACTTGAGGCCGTGGAGGTATTGGGGGCGACTTTAATGATCCGGAAAAGAGGGCGCAAAACACTTCCTGAAAACTCAGATGTCCCTGAAACCAGTCCATCTGCCTGATGCATGGCCACCATCATGGAGCCATAATAGTTTGGATCCTTCATGGCTTTGATCGCTTCCTCCTCACTCACACCTTTTGAACGTCTCATTTTCATGTAACGTTCCGCAAAGTGTCCCAAATCCTCGCTCGTATCGGGATTGATGATACGAATCCCGTCCAGCGATAAATTCAAGGCTGCGGCAGATTCTTTGATTCGCGTCCGATCGCCCAGCAGAATCGGCACCCCCAGTTTCAAAGCTCTATACTGCCGTGCTGTCTGCAATACTCTCGGCTCCTGCCCCTCCGGAAGCACTATCCGTTTGGGGTGACGCTGAAGCTTTTCAATGATGGTTCCGATAAACCGCATAGAAAAGAACTAACCAATCAGAATAAAATCTTCAACTGGGAAGGACACTAAAAGGCATTTTGTTTACCCATTGCCACCATTTTCCAACAAGCGAAGATAAAGCCTATGAATCGATTCCACCATGGTCTGAACAGTAAAGCGTTTCTTTACCAGATCTTTTCCTGCGTGGCCAAGTCGTTTTCGGAGGGTCGGATTTTCGAAAAGAGTCACCATCGCATTGATTAATGCGCGCTGATCACCTGGTTGAAGCAAAAACCCGGTTTTACCCGTGATGCAGACTTCCGGTGAACCGTCTAAGTCATATGCGACCACGGGTTTTCCCGCAGCCATAGCCTGCGGAAGGGCTCTTGGCAACCCTTCCCGTTGAGATAAATGGGTCAGCACATCCATGATACCGACCCATTGCGGCACCTCTTCAGGTTTGATCAAGCCAGAGAAAACAACCCTGTTCCTCAATCCCATTTGGTTCAATTGATTGATAAATAATTTCTTATGAGGCCCTCCGCCTATCAAAAGCAATTTAAGGTTCGGGATTTTTTGAATCAGACGAGGTAAAACAGAAAATAGTTCCTGATGCCCTTTGAGATCGAAGAGTCTTGCAATCTTACCAATAACAAAGTCTGTTTCAAGGATTCCAAGTTTGGCGCGCAGTGCGGCATTGGGATTGGTGGATAAGAATGCATTCAGGTCGAATCCGCTGTATATCGTCGAATAATTCGAGGGATTCCCTATACCTGCCTGTTGATACTGACGGCACATCGCATCCGCAACACCAATAAAGTGATGAGTGGCCCTGCCAGCCATCCGTTCCGCGTTAACAAAAAAAGCATTGGAGAGCGCGTTTTGATAGGAGCCAAAAGAAGGGCCATGAATTGTATGGATGATGCATTTTACTCCTGCAGCTTTAGCCGCTAATCTGCCGATAAAACCGGCTTTTCCGCTGTGAGTGTGAACAATATCAGGAAGCGTCTCCTGATACCTTCTTTTGAGAGAAATGTAGGCTCGAAAATCATGAAGCAGAGACACCGGCCGAATCAGATGAGGTTCAATATGGAAGCGATTCGGAATCTTGCTTAGTTTGAAGTCCAATGATCCTTCCGAAAGGGATGCGTCTGTGGGACCGGAAATTAACTCGACATCAACGTCGGAGCTCTCATGGAGCCCAAGAACAGTGGATATGGTATTTTCCTGAGCGCCACCTACGATGAGACGCGTGATGACATGAGATACAAACATTCCCATTCCCGATTCTCTGGGTCATTCAGCTTTGAGAGCTGCCAGCGTGGCCTTCACTTTTCCGAATTCACTGGTACCCTTGGGCGCTATTTCAAGGTAAGACTCGTAATGCTTAATCGCTTCAGCAGTATTATTTTTCTGACGGGCAATTTCAGCCAGGCCATAATGAACGGCATGACTGTTTTCGATGCGTTCAGAGAGCGTTTTATAGTCAAGGGCAGCTTCATCCAACTGCTCTAATTTAAAGTGACAAATCGCTTTGTTGAGCAGAGCAATATTGTTGTTTGGATTTTTTACAAGTGCTTCGGTCAAAGTCTTCACCGCACTTTCAAAATCACCAGCACGCATCTGTGAAACTGCTTTGGTTTGTCGCGCATTGACGGAACTTGAATTCAAGTTCAAGTGAGTATCACACATGGCTGCAGCTTCTTGATATCTCTCGGTAAACAAATACACTTGAGCCAAGGTTTCGATAATGGGCTCCGATTTAGGGAAATCCTCACGAGCTTTCAGTAGCAACCCCTCTGCAAGCTCAAATTCCTTGGCACCCAATGCGTCCTCCTTGTTTGCGTAATATTTATTACCCACACCATAATGCGCGAGAGCTGTCAATCGAGTCACTTCCGCTTTTTGGGATTCGTCCAGATCATTACCTGATTGCTCAAGCTGTTTCAAAGTTTCAAGTAGCTCGACAGGTGAACCTAGATTTAACAAAGCTTGTGAGTTTGCCAGCCAAAAATCTGTATTGGAAGGGTCCAATTCAATACCTCTCCTGAACCTCAGCGCCGCTTGACGAAAGTTACCTCCAGTGAAGAGTTGGATTCCCATTTCATTTTGAAAACGGACTACATCAATTTCACCGTTTGCTTTGAGGATCTGAGCTATCGACCTGAACTTGCCCTGCATCTTGTTCCATTCCTGATCATCGATGATCCCTACAACAGGCTGCTGATTGGAAAGCAGTTCATTTGCTTCGAGATTGAAATCCGCAGAGGAAATTTTGCTGGAGTATTGTTTGGCAGCAATAAATGCGGCCTTTGCGTCATCCAATCGCCCCATACGCTGCAACTTGACACCCCAGTTGTTTCTTTCCATGGCAACCATTCCACCTATGGCGACACACAGCGGCACATCCGATGCAATTCCGTCAAGGAGAACCTTGAATTCGGTATCGAACGATGCCCAATAAGATTGCATTCTATCAGCATCCTCCTCCGAAAGAGAGGGTGGATAGGGGCTTTTATCTTGCTCTGTGTAAGCCTGTAACTCCATGATCAGGCCATGATTCCTTGGAAATAAATATTCAAAGTAAATCCCAAAACTCGATTGCATGTAATAAACCGGAGACTGCTTGATGACGGCTGCAACCAGGTTCAGGACAGACCCTAAACTGATCCTAGGGGGAATATTTTCAGCCCCTAGTGTTTCTTGCCAATCGTTCTTGATATTTTCATGGGCAATTTTCTGATAAAAACCTGTCGATAATCCTGACGTATCGACGACGGTATAGTTGGATTTTTCATGATCAGGCGACGTTTCCAATGCAAATTTAATCATCATCGACCTGAACGGATCATCGACGATCAAAAGTGATTTTTCTTTGGGCAAAGGCTCAATCACCGTGCGAGCGTAGCTTGACAATACATCTCCGTTTGTCAGCTGAATCGAACTCCAGTTTTTCGCGAGCAAACCAGCAGGCACGCCAATAGCGGCCAACAAAACAAGCCCTTTACATGTCACATTGATAAAGTTTTCACTTCCTGAGGAACGCTGCTGTCTTGATTTTCTTCGCGAGGGAGCTCCGGTGAAGATAAGTAAAGCGTATCCTGAATAATATCCTACTGCTAATGCACCCAGGAAATAAAAGGAAAGGAAAGGTAAGCCCAGACCGCGTACTCGAGGACTGAATGGAGGGTCGAAAGCTACCCAGATGCAGACAGCCAAAAAGACCATGTGAATGAGCTTGAACATGAAATTAGTGAGCATGGCTCCCGCAGCGCTCGTATCACCAAAGGTCGAAGGCCACCGAACCCCAATGGCAACAACAGGAACAATGGACGTCAGAGAAAGTATCAGCACCACACTGCGCTTGAATCCTGTCAGAACTACTTTCTGATTCCCAAGTTGTAACTTTAAATAATCCCAGATACCTCCTGAGTCAGGATACTGACCTGAAAGCAATACTGGCAGCAGCAGGTACAAACCCAACCCAAGTAACCCAAGAAATGTTGACTTGAGTAAAAATCGCCCCTGAAAAAACGCAATTCCCTTTATCCATATCACTGCTCCCAGAAAAAGAGGAAAATAGGCAATCATCGCCCAATTATTGGTAATGGAAGCGCCATATAAAAACGCAAAGCGAGTCATCCACTTCTCATTTTCCCCAATACGGTATTCCAGCAAACAACGAATGAGGTAAGCAAACATCAGCAGATCAATCATTTCACCTGTCGCTGATGTAGCATGCTCCCAGAAACTGAGCTGCAAGCCGCATATTAACGCGGCAAATATGGGAGGTACCCACGCCAAAGGTGAGCTAAGCAGCGAAAAATCACTTTGCTCGCGAACACGTTGATCGCGTGTTCTGTCATGCGGTAGCAGAGAAACTGCTTTAGCCAGATTAAACAGGGTCAACGCAGCCAGAATAACGGTCAATACATTCATTGCACCGGGCTGCGAGCTGATGGAAAGAAAACTAATCGGCAAGGTCAACAAATAGAATACGGGTGCCTGAATACTTGGCGACCAATCCCAACCTGTTACTTTCCCTATGACAGGCAGGCTGGAGGTCGTCACGGATTGACTCATGGTTAACAGGAAAAATACCAATGCTACTCCCCCAATAATCCAAGGCAGTTTCCTTTGTACAAAATTCATCGGTGTTGATTCAGTCTGGTCCATAATGCTATTGATGTTAAGAAAAACCCATGTGGTTCATCTTGGCAAGGCTATCTTGAGTCTAAAAATATTGATTTTACTGACTTTTCAGTTGTAGGAATCTAGCGTCAATCATGGAATTAGAGATCCAGCAAGACCGCACATGTAAGCTTCAATAAGCTCTGCCAGAGCATCGCTATATCCTCCCTCAAGAACACTGAAAGCGGGTATGCCTGCATCCGAAATTTGCTTTCCTATCCATTCGAAGTCTTCCTTCTCCAATAGCTCTTGAGCAATGGGATCGTCAGCAAACGCATCAAATCCGGCAGACACGCCCAACAAATCTGGTTTGAATGCTTTGATATCCTCCAGGGCCTGCACAAGGCCTTTTCTGTATTCAAGAGGAGGAGTGAATGGTTTTTGCGGGTAATTGCGGCAATTCGGTGGGCGATGCTGTAATCCAGTACCTGGATAACAGGGTGATTGGTGAATAGAGGCAAAAAGAACATTTTCATTTCCGTGTAAAATATCTTCAGTGCCGTTGCCGTGATGCACATCAAAATCCAATACCGCCGTGCGCAGGCCGTAACTGTTCATTCCATTGAGGATCGCAATGGCCATTGAGCCCAAATAGCAAAAACCCATGGCTCTTTCCCTTGTCGCATGGTGTCCCGGCGGACGCATTAGACTGAAAGCATGCCGCCCCTTACGAGCTGATTCCATGGCGTCCAGAGCCGCACCTGCGGCTCTGAGTGCGTGTCTCTCTATGTCCTCATACCAAGGCGTATCTCGATCAAAATCATGATTCGATTCTCGCAAGTTTTTTAAGTGCACAGCTGAATGAGCCAAACGAATTGCAGCCTCAGGAGCTGCCGCAGGTAGACGCCATTCTAAAGACAAGCTTGACTGCTTCTTAAGTCTTTTGGCAGTCATGGTGACTCGATCAGGCCGCTCGGGGTGTCCAGGTGAGGCGTAGTCTGCACAACGCTCGTCATAAAACACGATCATTGATTCATCATTCATCAGGCAAATCATAGACTTGTTTCCGCTGCATGACGATCTCAGATGAAATCATACAATTTCCGAGCAATCACGATAACTAGGACATTTTCCTGCTGGATGTTGATGCTAATTCAAGATTAAATGCACTCAAAGATGTTCTATCCGGAGACAAAACAATTCATCGATCTTGCCGAAAAGGGAAATTTGATTCCTGTTACACGAACTGTGTTGGCCGATTTTGACACCCCTTGCTCTGCCTACCAGAAATTGAGAGGACAGGGTGAATCCTTTCTGTTTGAATCTGTTGAGGGAGGAGAACACCTGGGGCGATATTCCTTCGTAGGTTGCAATCCAAGAGCTGTCATCAAACAAAAAGGAGATCAAATTGAGGTCATTCAGAATGGCAAGGTTCTCAATCATTATCAAGTGGTGGGAGCACTGGCTTCCTCCCTCAAGGAAAATGAGGTTCGTGACGGACTTGAGGCAGTTGAGAAAACTCTCAAACAGTTTCGCTATGTTCCAACGACTGAATCAGATTTCCGTTTCTCAGGTGGAGCGATTGGTTTTCTGGGTTATGAATATATTCATGATATCGAACCTATCGTCCCCCGCCCTGCTCACAACGAGCTAAACACGCCAACAATGTATTTCTTGATTGCGGATCAACTACTGGTTTTCGATCGTGTCTCACAGACCATCACAGTCATCGTCAACGCTTACGTTAAAAACCCTCAGAATGCGCTGGATGAATATGAAAATGCCTGCGAGGAAATTAACAGGCTCCTTTCCCTTCTGGAGCAACCCTGTCAATACAAACCCGCCACCTTCCTGAAATCGCCTGAGCCTGCATCATTTGAGTCCAATATGGAGAAAGACCGTTTTCTTGATAACGTGGACCAAGCCAAAAAGTATATTACTGCGGGCGACATCATTCAGGTCGTCGGATCGCAAAGGTTTTCGGCCCCTCTCAACGCCTCACCTCTGGAAGTCTATCGTGCTGCAAGGTCCATTAATCCTTCCCCTTACATGTTTCTGCTTGAGTTGGATGAATTCTCGCTCGTAGGTGCCTCACCTGAGATACATGTGCGTTGTGAGGATAAGCGAGTTGAAATCCGCCCCATAGCAGGCACCCGCCCACGAGGAGCCACGCGACAACAGGATCTTGCTCATGAGAAAGATTTACTGGCCGATCCAAAGGAACGAGCCGAACACGTCATGCTCGTGGATTTAGCGAGAAACGATATTGGCCGAGTTTGTGATTTCAGTTCCGTCGAGGTCAAAGACCTGATGATCATAGAACGCTACAGCCACGTGATGCACATCGTGTCCCAGGTTGAGGGCTGCTTATCAGAGGGGAAAACACCTTATGACCTGATCCGAGCCACGTTCCCTGCCGGAACCTTGAGTGGTGCTCCCAAGATTCGTGCGATGCAAATCATTTCGGAAATGGAGCAAACAACCCGTGGACCATACGGAGGCTGTGTGGGTTATTTTTCTTTCAGCGGAAATCTTGACTGCTGTATCACGATTCGAACGGCATTGATCAAGGATGACCGGATATACGTTCAGGCAGGAGGCGGTTGGGTCAGCGATTCTGTCCCTGAAAGCGAGTATGAGGAAACCGTCAACAAGGCCAAAGCCATGCTGAAAGCCGTTGCACTTGCCGAATCTTTCACTGAGAAATGAGATCTCACTCCCAAAGGAATGGTTGGCAAGTCGCGCTGACGATGATCGTTCTTCTGATTGCAGCAGGCATTGCCTATCTCCTACTCGAATCCGGCCCGAAAGTACTGCCAGATGATGAAACTCCGGTTGCAAAAATGGTGAAGGTGCGGAAGATTTTGCCTGACCGCTATCCTATTTTTATTTCCGCATACGGTACGGTCATACCCGCGCGGAGATTGACCATAGAACCTGAAGTCACCGGACTTGTCACCCGCCAGCATCAAAGCCTGACCCCGGGCGGAAAGATCATGGAAGGAGAAGAGTTGTTCGCCATCGACCCCACCATGACGGAACTCGCTGTCAAGGAAAGCAACGCTGCACTGATGCGTGCCGAAGTGAACCTGAAAGAGGCTCAACGAAAATCCAAACAAGCACAGAACCTTGCGAGTAACGCTTTGATTCCAGATACAGAGCTAATTTCCCTCGAAGCCGAAGCACTCGTGCAGGAAGCTGAAGTAGCACGATTAAGCATTGCTAGAGAACGCAATATTGAATTACTCAAACGCCATTTGATCAAGTCACCATTCAATGCCGTTGTCCTCGAAGAAAACCTTGAGATCGGACAACGCATCAACCCCGGCTATTCAGCTGCCACTCTGATTGGCGCTGATGAATATTGGATTCAGGTTTCACTTCCGGTAGATCAGATCCGTCATATCCAACTGCCGAAAGATTCCAAACAAGGAGCCAGAGCCAGTATTTTCCTGACATCAGGTGGGGGGAAGCAATTTGCGGGAAACGGCAGGGTGATCGGTCTTAGAGGCGATTTAGAGCGCGAGGGAAGGATGGCACGGTTACTCATTTCATTCTCTCATAATGAGGCAGCCAGCGCATCCCGCAAAGTAGCCCCGCTACTCATCGGAAGTTACGTGCGTGTCGATATCGAAGCAGGCGAAATCAACGATTGCCTCGCAATTCGCCAGGCTTCCCTTAGATCCAACAATCGCATCTGGGTAGTGGACACTTCCAGTAAATTGCAAATCCGGGATGTTGAAATCCTGTGGAACATGGACGATATGGTCTACGTATCCAATGCGATGCAACCGGGTGAAACATTAATTGTCAGTCCACTTCGTTCTGCTGTACCGGGCACGATCATCAACGCGCAGCCTCTGAACGAATGATGAAACAGGAAAGAGAGGCGAACACATCCGAATCCGGTTTTCAAGGTTTGCTCACCTGGTTTGCCAAAAACCATGTCGCTGCCAATTTACTGATGTTAGCGGTGATTGTCATAGGGCTGATTGTTTCCCTCAATATCCGACAGGAGATCTACCCGACTTTTACTTTGGATGTGGTTGAGATTTCCATGGAGTACCGGGGGGCAAGTCCCGAGGAAGTCGAACAATCCATCATTCTTCCGATCGAATCAGAACTGCGTTCAATGGAGATCGTTCGGGAAATTACAGGCACTGCGAGCGAAGGGAATGCCCGCATTCTGGCTGAGCTGATTCCCGGTTCAGATCGCAATCGGGGCCTTCAGGAAATTACGGCCGCGGTCCAGCGCATCAACCTCTTTCCGGAGGATGCGGAACCTCCCGTCATTGCTCTGGATAACGGCCGACGTCGCGGTGTCATGTATCTTTCAATCTACGGAGATCTGGACGCCAAGGGATTGCTCGAATTTGCCAGGGAGATGGAGGACAAGTTACTCTCACTTCCCGAGATTTCCTTGATCGAATTAAGAGGGGTCCGTAGCCCTGAAGTCCATATTGAGGTCCCACAAGCCAGACTCAGATCCATGGGACTCAGGTTAAATGACATTGCTGAGGCGGTCGATGATGCGGCTTTGGACGTACCTGCGGGTTCCATCAGGACAGCCGGCGGTGATTACCTGCTGAAAACCAAGGAGCGCAAGGAATTGGCTCGAGAATTCGAATCCATTCCGATCATCAGCAGAGCAGATGGCACGAAAGTTCGATTGAAAGATATTGCCCTTGTTAAAGATGATTTTGAGGAATCAGAACGAGAATCCTATTTTAACGGCCGTCCTTCCATCTGGCTGGCTGTCTACAGTTCGGAAACTCAATCTCCACTCACAGTCGCTCGTGCCGTACGTCAATTCATTGAGAGTGAAAAAAATCAACTACCAGACTCGGTTGGCATCACCATTACCTTTGACCGGTCAGATGATTATGAGGAACGCATCAACATGCTTCTCACCAATGGAGCAATCGGCCTCCTCCTGGTGATCCTGGCATTGGGGTTATTCCTGGAGCTTCGGGTTGCTTTTTGGACAACCGCAGGCATTCCGGTTTCAATTCTGGGTTCATTGTTCCTGCTCCCTGCCATGGACGCCAGCATCAACATGATTTCTCTGTTTGGATTCATTGTGACACTCGGGATTGTGGTGGATGATGCCGTCGTTGTGGGAGAAGAGATCTTTCATAAAATGTCTCTGGGTAAGAGCCGCATGCAGGCAGCTGTAGAAGGAGTCCAACTGATGGCCAAACCTGTCTTATTTGCGGTGAGCACCAATATCATTGCGTTCCTTCCACTCCTCTTCGTGCCCGGGGAAACTGGGCGTTTCTTTTACGTACTGCCTGCGGTCGTGATTGCTGTGTTTACCGTTTCCTTGATAGAGTGTCTCCTCATACTGCCTGCCCACCTTGCGCAGAAAAATAAAAGATCCGTTTTCAAGCTTTATAATCAGTTTCATGCCTGGCAGACACGGCTGCGCGTTCGGATCGATGATCTGATCGACCGCTGGTACAACCCGGTGATACATTTGGTCATCAAGCAGAGATATCTGACCTGTGCCTTGTCCATCGGCGCGTTCCTTATCATCCTGGGATATACTTTCAGTGGCCGTATCGACTTCACCTTTCGCCCGTCAATTGAAACTCCCTTTGTGCAGGCGGAGATCGAAATGCCATCCGGCACTCCCACCGAGCGAACACGCGAGGTAGCGTTTCTAATAGAAGAAGCCGCACGCAAAACCATCGATAAACTGGGTGAAGAAGACATATTGATCGGCATCACCACTTCCGTTGCTGAACGAAGCTCAAATGGAGGGGAAGTCTCCGTCCGGCTGGTCCCACAAAGTGAAAGAAAGGTTACTCCTGGAGAGTTCGCCCAGTTGTGGCGAAAAGAGTTCCCAGCCTTACCGGATGTTGAATCGGTCTTTTTTGATTATTTGATCGGCCCTGGCGGTTCAGCTGAAATCGATATTCAAATTTCTCACCCAGAGGTGGAAGTTCTGCGTAAGGCTGCTGCAGAAGTTGCAAAAGCCATAGGGAAATACCCAGGAGTTGAAGACGTGCGAAAGGGGTTTGGCAGGGAAATGCCTCAATTTAATTTCGAAATCACCCCGGAAGGAAGGAGCCTCGGCATCACTGCACGCGAATTGGGGCAACAAATACGTCACGCTTTTTATGGTGCCGAGGCACTTCGCCAGCCGATGGATCGTGAAGAATTACGTGTCATGGTCAAATTCCCCGAATCAGAAAGACGCACACTGAGCGGGCTGGAAAATTTATTGATCCGCGTGCCTCGTGGAGGTGAGATCCCTTTGCGACAGGCAGCAAAAATTGAATTAACAGACGCGCCGGCTCGTATCACGCGTGTCGATGGAGGCAGGGTCATCAATGTCACCGCCAATGTCGTCCCCGGAATTACCACGGGCAATAAAGTGCTTGGTTCTTTTGAAAAAACTGAACTCCCACAAATCCTCAAGCGATATCCACAACTCCGTCACTCTTTCGAAGGGGAACAACGTGAACAACGTGAAGCGATGAACAATCTTTCATGGGGATTGCTGGCTTCCCTTTTTGCCATCTATGCGATCATGGCGTCTCTTCTCAGGAGTTATCTCCAAGCGATGGTCGTCCTGTTGATGCTTCCCTTGAGTCTGGCGGGAGCAGTGCTGGGTCATATTATCATGGGATTTGATCTCAGCGTATTCAGTGTCTTTGGCATGATTGCACTGTGCGGGATGGTGGTGAATGGTGCTTTTGTGCTGGAACTCACCCGGGATCAATACCTCAAACAAGGTAAATCTCCAATAGATGCCGTCATCCTGGCCGCTCAACGTCGATTTCGCCCGATTATGTTGACAGCGCTGACCACATTTCTAGGCTTGGGTCCAATGATTTTTGAAACGAGTATTCAGGCATTATTCCTGGTTCCTATGGCCATTGCGCTGGGAGTCGGGACACTCGTTTCGGCAGTGCTTGTTTTGACGTTTATTCCCGCAGTGATGACATTGATCGAGGATTGGAAATCATAGGTTTATTGAAGAACGGCTGTAAATTTTCAACCCTTTCCCGCATCGGTTACTTTGATCCATGCAGATTTCAAATATTGAGGAGATTGCAGACTTACAGGAAATTCGGGAGGCTGCTGAGCGAAGTAAACCGGATCACAAACAACTCCCCGCCTCATGAGGGTGTGATCAATCGTCTTTTGAAAGTCTCCAGGCATCCATCCAACGGTATTATTGCAAGCCAGAATCACACCCCCTGGCTCGATAATGTCTAATGCCAGATTCAAAAGATCAGGATAATCTCTCTCTGCTTGAAACATTTTTTTACTCTTGGGGGCTTTCGAAAAAGTAGGGGGATCCAGAATGATACCTGAAAAGATCCGTCCTCGGTTACGGAATCTGCGCATCCAGTCAAAAACATCGCCATAAATGAAATCGTGGGTCTCCGGATGTAGCTCATTCAATTGGAAATTCTTTTTCCCCCAATCCAGATATTTTCTGGACAGATCCAGACTCACCGCACGCAGCCCGCTTTTGGCAATACAGACTGAAAAAGGGCATGTGTAGGAAAAGGTATTCAGAATATCTCCAGATTTCAGGGCATCTATATTCAGAGCAAACCGAGAGTTCACTTTTTGCTGCAACCATCGTTGACGGTTTTCGCGCTGATCCAGAAAAATCCCCACTGAATACCCTTCATCAAAACGGATTTGATAATGGACGCCATTTTCAACGATCGTGGTCTCGCTCTGGCCAGCATTCCCCAACCAGATCTTTGGAGAAGAACACTCCTTGTTTGAGTGACGAACATGCTTTTGCAACTGTTTCAGATATACACCTCGGCTTTTCAGTCGAGACATCCACCCTCTCGCTATTTCTTCTTCAGCCAGATCAGGCTTTCCTTCTTTGGATGCCAGCAAATAATCACCAAGTCGATCCAGATGAAACCCCTTAAAACCGTCGCCTGCGCCATGCACAAGTCGGTAGGCATTGGATTTTCCTGACTCGAGCAAGCGTCCTCGTTTTTTAATGATTCGACTAGGTATGTTTTGTTCCATTGAGCATTTGTCCTGAAATCTGATTTACCTCATATTTACTATCCAAAAGAGAGTTGATTGATCAAGAAGCCCTTATAAGTTTTTTCTGGGGAGAAGTTCAACTGGGCAAGACTGAGATTAACTTCATGGGACGCCTCTTGATTTTACGGATATCAACCCCGTAAAACGGGATCTTCGTGAGCCGCGATCAGTTGCCAGAATTGTCGCAAGTTACCGCTTGATTTCATCTGTTAATTGCGCACATTGTAACGAGATATTTCTTATTCTGCTTCAAGCAGCAAAAAAACATTGTTGAGGTGATACATAAAAAACTCAAGGTATTGATGAAAAACAGGAAAGCTTGGCTCACTGCATTTTGCTCCATGTTTGCACTATGCATCTCCAGTTGCAAACAAGGATCACAAGTTGAAATTTACACAGTCTCTAAAAATGAAGCATACAAGCTTCCGGCCAACTGGAAACAAACCCAGAACACAAGTGCCATGCGATTGGCTACTTTTGAGGTGACAGGGAAAAATGAGGAGACGGCGGAGGTAGCCATTCTTCCAATGCCTGACTTAAAGGTTGAAGACCATGAGATCGTGAATTTATGGAGAAGCCAGCTCAAACTCAGCCCCATTTCCAAGGAGGAGGCGAATGAGTCCTCCGAGCTGATAAAAATCGGTCAATTCGATGGGCGCATTTTTGATCTGACGGCCCCGGAGGAAACACCGGGGGAGATGGCGGGAATGAGAATCATTACGGCTTTCGTCAATTCTCCCGTGGGAACCTGGTTTTTCAAGATGACCGGCGCCGATCAACATCTGGAAACAGAGAGACCAGCTTTCACTACCTTTCTGGGTTCCGTCGATCTCAACAAGATGCAGCAGGAAATCAACGCTGCACGCCAAGCCGCAGACCCTCATGCGGGAGTGAACATGGCGAACAAGGGAACAATGCCCACTGGCCCCGCAGGCGCGCCAAAATCCTCAAGCTCGAATAATTTACCTAAATGGCAGATTCCAGCAGGTTGGACATCCAGCGGCCCAAGCTCCATGATTCTCGCAAGTTTCAAAGCTTCTGGAGAGGGTGGCGAAGCAAAGATCACGGTTTCTTCCCTTGGAGGGGCCGCAGGCGGGCTACTGCCGAACATCAATCGTTGGCGCAGGCAGGTGGGGCTGGGACCCGCCGACCAAAGTGAATTGGAGTCCATCACGTCAGCCATCACCTCGAGCGGAGTCGAAGGAAAACTGGTGAGCATCCCCGGCGCCACTCAGGGAATCGATGCGGTCATCCTTCCTCACAATGGACAAACCTGGTTCTTCAAGGTCATGGGACCTGCTGTCGCTGTCCAGCGCGAATCAGAAAATTTCAAAACCTTCGTTCAGTCAATTCAATTCAACGAAAATGCTAGATAATATTGTAAAATTCTTCACCTCGCTCAGATTAACGGTGACATGTCTGACTTTGTTCATGCTCATTGTCTTCGTAGGCACTATTGCACAAGTGGATCAGGGGCTCTACATCGTACAGGAACGCTATTTCAAGAGTGTTTTCGTATACTGGGGTCCTGAGAACGCTGATTGGCAAATACCGGTAATGCCAGGAGGCTACCTGGTGGGTACTTTTTTGTTATTGAACCTTGTCGGTGCCTATATTGCTCGTTTCAAACTCACCAGAAAAAAACTGGGGATCTATATTTCTCATGCTGGACTGATTTTGTTGATACTGGGACAATTGTTCACTGATCTCCTATCAAGAGAAAGCGCCATGGAGATCAAAGAGGGTGAAACCGTTTCTCATTCTTCAGACTTCAGATTGAATGAATTGGCTTTAATTGACCATTCAAACACTGAAGAGGATAAAGTCTATGCGCTTTCGGAATCATTTCTGCAAAGCAAGTCAGGTGCAACAATACCCAGCGGACCTCTCCCCTTCAAAATCAATGTCAAAGATTACTGGCCCAATGTCAATCTAGTGGGCAAAGAGAAGGAGGGTTACACACGCATAGAGGCAAACAGCGGTTTCAATAATGTTTTCTTGAAAGCCATGCCACCGGAAACAGCAATGGACAAGCGGGACGTTGGAGCCGCTGTCCTGGAAATCATGGATGGTGATACCACTCTAGGTGAATGGTTGGTCGCAACTGTTCTGGACCCTCAGAAATTCAACTACCAGGGAAAAGAATTTTCCGTTGGAATGCGAGCCAAACGCTATTATGAAGACTTTTCACTCACACTCCTCAAGGCAACACACGAGAATTACACGGGTACTATGGAACCACGAAACTTTGCAAGCCGTGTGCGTCTGCAAAATGAGGGCACTGGCGAAGATCGAGAGGTGCTCGTCTACATGAATCATCCCTTGAGGTATCACGGACTGACCTTTTTCCAGCATCAGATGTCGGCAAATGAAATGGTTCGCCGTCAAGGTCTGACAGCAACGTCAACATTCCAAGTGGTTCAAAACCCCACCTGGCTTACCCCTTACCTTGCTTGCACCATGGTGGGAGTGGGGTTGACGGTTCAATTTATGGTTCATTTGATTGGATTCACACGTAAGAGAAGAAATTCAAGCCCTTCATCAATCAACACCCGAGCAACAACCCCTAAGACTGCCTGAATACTGATATGAAAAAGCTATTACCTTATTTGTTGCTTGGCTTATTCACCCTTTGGATCGTTTCTGCACTGCGCCCGCCAAAGGCAAAAGGTTACATGGATGATGTCTCCTTCGGTCAGCTGCCAGTATTGCGTGAAGGGAGGCTTCAGCCTCTTGATTCCGTAGGGATGAATGCCCTGATACAAATCCGAGGTACGCGGAAAGTACCACTGGAGGGAAACAACGAAAAAGGCGAGTGGGGAGCTTTCCTGAAGATTCGAGGAGAAGGGTCGGGCCAGTTATCAGAACGGCGATGGTATCAATTCGGCAAACGACCCAAAAAGCTGAACGCATCTGAATGGTTGATGGAGGTCATGATGCATCCTGAAATTGCTGATGAACGTTACATTTTTGCCATCAATCACCCCGACCTTCTGGACGAATTGGGTCTGGATGATCAAGGTGTCGAAAAATCTGGATTATTTTATTTTACGTTTCATGAAATCAGCGAGCATTTCCCGACCATTCGCAGGCATGCACAAAGTGCATTCAATCAGGAAGCAGCGCTGAGGAGTCCATTTGAAAAAGCAGTGATCAAGGTCTGGGTAGGTTTAAACACCTACATGGAATTCAAAAATACAATTGCACCTCAGGATTCACATGATTTCAACAATGACCTGGAAATTTATTTGTCATCGATTGCTCCGGGTCTCGAAGCGTGGCGCAGCCAGAATGCAGGCACTGAACACGATGAAGCTGCGCTGGGTTTGTTTTCTGGTTACATGGATCGGTTCCAGCATCTGAGTTCTGCAGGAACTTTATTAATCCCTCCAAGCAAAGATTCAGGAACAAGCGATCAGTGGAGCACGATGGGGACTAATCTCATACAGGCAATCCAAACCATGGGCGCAATAAGGCCTGAAGTTCGTTCTTACGCAAAAATGGCCAGCGCCTTCCACGGGGATAATTCGGGCAATTTCAACCAAGCAGCCAGTCAATACAAAGAATCCTTGAAACCAGATTTTGGGGCAGAACTCAAACGCACCTCCCTCGAATTTTCATATAACAAGTTTTCTCCTTTTTACAAAAGTACTGTGATGTACCTGATCGCGTTCCTTTTTGCCTGCAGCACCTGGTTCAGCGGCTCTGAATGGACACGTAAAACTGCTTTTTATCTTATTGTGCTGTCAGCTATCGTTCACACGGGAGGATTGATCACTCGAATGTACATCGAAGGGCGCCCCCCTGTCACAAACCTTTACAGCTCTGCTGTTTTTGTTGGGTGGGGAGCAGTGTTGCTAGGTCTGATCATCGAGCGTATTTACAAGGACGGTGTGGGAGCAGCGATCGCTTCCATAGTCGGTGTATTGTCACTCATCGTCGCCCACAATCTTGCGTTGAGTGGAGATACAATGGGCGTATTGCGTGCGGTTTTGGACACGAACTTCTGGCTGGCAACTCACGTAGTCATCATCACGCTAGGATACGCTTCTACCTTCTTTTCAGGATTCCTTGCGATCGTTTACATCATGAGGGGTTTCTTCACCAGATCCCTCGACAAGGATACTTCAAAATCACTGACACGTATGGTGTATGGGGTGGTCTGCTTCTCCACTTTGTTCAGTTTTGTTGGTACCATCCTCGGTGGGATATGGGCAGATCAATCCTGGGGACGATTCTGGGGGTGGGACCCCAAAGAAAACGGGGCTCTACTCATTGTGATTTGGAACGCCATCATTCTCCACGCTCGATGGGGCGGTATGATCCGGGAACGTGGGCTCATGAACCTCGCCGTTTTTGGTAATATTGTCACCGCCTTTTCATGGTTCGGTGTCAACATGCTCAATGTTGGACTCCACAGTTATGGATTCATGGATGCCGCATTCAAGTGGCTTATGATTTTCAATGCATCACAGATATTGATCATGGCAATCGGAATCATGCCACTGAGCACCTGGGCAAGTTTTCGATCTACTCCAACCAAAGCAGCGTGATTACAGAACGCTTTTGGGTATTTCGTTCAGTGTGTAATACGCGACTGGGTTCCAGAGCAGTTCTCCGGATTGAGTAATAATTTCCGAGAGCTTGAGTTCATGAACATGACCAACCTGCAATTGGTCAATTTTAAGCCTGACGGTAGTACCGTCTTCACTCACAGTTGCGGATTGAATGACAGGTGAGGATTGATCTACTTCAGGACTTCCATAGGCGCTCTGGTAGATATAGGTGTAAGTCTCCATGCTGTAAGATGAGGGATCCGAAGCAATCGTTACATTCAGTGGCTGGGTAAAATGTAAGTCGAATCCATCTGGCCTGATCTTCATAGTCTGAATCTCGAAAGGGGTTTTCCCTTTCCAACGAGTGCGTTGAAGTGCAAAAGGTTTTCCACCACGCGCCCCCCAGCCACGATCGGTCCCACCCACAAACAAAGTAGCATCGGTTGAAAACTCAATACTCAGGTTACCTGAATCATATCCTTTTAAAAACGGGAAACATGCACCTTGATACACTCCATTCACCTGCTCCAAATCAACACGCATCACCGTGCTGTGGGTCTGATCACAAACAAGCAACTGATCTTCGAAAGGACCAAATTTTCCATCGTTTTGATCACAGATGATCCCGCTGGCAGATTGTCCCATGGGGCCGTAAGGAAAGTAAACAGCTGTAGGAACCAATTCCGGTATTTTTCCAGCTTCAATATGCATACGACTCCCGCTTACAGGATCCAAGGGCCTGGGTCCTAAGGCCTTTGTTGATTCATACCATCTATTCCCAGTAGGGTTGCCCATGAAACCTCCCGGTTTCAAATGCTTCAGGCCACTTGTCCCGTTCCATACTCCTTGATTATCGGTGTAAAACATATCACCAAGTGCATTCATCCCAATGCCACCGGGAGATCTAATCCCGCTGGAGGTCGGAATCATTTGACCCTCGGGAGTGACGCGCAGACACCAGCCACGATAATCAATCTCACTAGTGAAAGAACCGGTGAGACACAATACAATCCAGATATTTCCATCACGATCAAACTTGGAACTGAAGGCGTACTCGTGATAATCACCCGTGATACCCCAATCGTCATTGACGGTTTCGAATACATCCGCACGACCATCATGATCCAGATCTTTCATGCGGGTTAATTCACAACGTTGAACACAATAGATCCAATCGTCTTTTTTCGCCAGACCAAGCACTTCGTGTAATCCACTGGCAAAGAGATGAAAAGTGGTATCAGCAGGGTTCTCGGCCAGAGCATTATCTACTATGTATATCTCACCTAACCGTGTTGATACAGCTATCTGGTTGTCTCCCAGCCATTGCAGAGCGCCCGCCTCAAGAACAATTCCCTCCGGAACAGGAATAGTATCCGTGCGGTAATAGTCGGATTGTTCGCCACCAAGGATCGCGATTCCCTGACTTAAAGCTACTGCCAGAACGAGTGCTGATAAAAGCCCTTTTATATTCCTGTAATACATTGAGCAATGAGCTATGATGTTAAGAACACTTTTCATAAAAAATTCCTTACCAAATGATTTCCTGAATAATTTTCGCTTTACCATGATCCAGTTCGATGGGGACAAGTAATTCCATGTTACCCTCAACACCGTTGAGAACAGGGCGCTCTTTGCCTGATGTTTCAAATCGCATTCGCAGCTTTTGATCTATCAAGAAGGCACCATCCTGTTCTTCAATAATATCCTGACCAATCGCTGCGCGCATCCAAAGATTAACATAATGGGCTCTTGAATCGAATGTGAGGTAGCGCCGCAGGGACGCATCCAATTCCCCAGGAACAGCAACGGTATAATCCTCAACATCCATGGCCATGAACTGGTATTTAAATTTCGGGCGACGCTTGGAGTCCAACCAATATCCCTTGAACTCATATCCTGCCGCTTTTCCAGCCAGTTTCGGCCATTGGGTATGTTCAGGGTCCACAGAAAATGCAAACGGCGGACCATTGGGAAATTGAACAAGATTATGACCTAATGGAGGTTCAAAACCAGCTCCCCTGCCTGAACTATGACGTGCACCATCCATAAAAGGCCCTTGCCAGATCATGGCCATGCGAACCTGATCCGCATCAAATGCCAGATTCGCCTTTTCAGCGTATCCGACACCAATGGCTCTTGGCCCTGCACCTTCAATGAAATTCCGGTACATCACGGCCTCGCTATTGGCAATAATTTCCTTCTTACCCTGAATCAAGCCGGTGGGTGGATTATTGTCGTCTGCAATGTTTAAATAAGACCAGATGGCATCAATTTGCCTTTGAGTATCACCATCAAAGACATCCCTGTTCACACTTTGACCATCCGGCCAAAAACTCGGCATCCGGGTTCCGGGTCTCAAAGAGGAAGGGTCCTTGAGATAACGAACAAACCAGTCTTTCTGGAGTCTATCTCCAGCCGTCGTCAGATCCAATGCAGGAATCCCCAGTGAACTAAATTTCCCGAATGTGTGACAGGTAATGCAAGCCATCCCACCAACACCGACGAGCTTTCGACCATATTTAGCATCTTCGAGTGAACTTTTTTCTGTAGACGAAACCGTCTCAGAACGCTTGTCTGCCTCGAAAATAAGATCCACCATTCCGTGCACATTATCCTTGCCAAAAACAGGCATGCGCGTGGCCATGTAGGGGCGGACTGAAGCCCCTTCATCTAGCACCTTTTTCATCCATTCCCGTTTCAATTTTCGCCCGACCCCTGTTAGGTTCGGTGGTATCCGTCCTTCATCCCCCAAATCTGCTTCACCCTGAGTAAGGAAAAACTGGTTCCGACCGCTACTGATGCCCCCCACTTCATCACGGGCATGACAGGCAAAACAATTCATCGAAATCATTTTCCTGAGCACTTGATGACGGGCATCAAGCGGGTTCGACAAATTCTCTATTTGAGAAATTGAACTGGTTATCGCCTCTCGCTCGCTTGAGGTCAAATGATACAAGGGCGATGAAATGCCGGGCTCGTCTGATAAACAACCTTTACCAGAATCGATCCCAATGGAAATCAGGGGCTTGGCTTCGGACGCGGCAATGGAGGCAGCTCCTGATTCCAAAATGGTATGGCAGGAGGCACAACCTAATTTACGGAACCATGCCTGACCTTGCGATGCCTTGGTTTTATCGATGGAAAATGTTTCACTCCCCGTAGGAAGCATTGGCTGTCCAAGATGTGATAACCACTCTTCAGGAACAGCCTGTTTATCCATCCCCGGTCCTTCTACATACACGCTCAAACCAGCAGGTCCACCATGATTGAAATATGTCACCTTAAAAGCATGATCCCCTGCGCTCAATATTGCCTTGCCATTGCGTTCGGTCATACCGTGATCACCATCATTGTTCACTACCAATCCAGAACCCACGTAAAGCCGTGATCCATCATCTGAGCTTGTGTAAAACACATACTCGCCGTCCTCAGGTATCGAAATATATCCCGAAAAAACTAATGCAATCTGTTCTTGTCTTTCTTTGATAGCATCAGAGATTTCATGAGTAATTCCACTCTTAACAAAATGGGCAGAAGCCGGGAGAGATGCAGGTGCGGTTCCCGGATAATGTTCAACAAAATCCTGAACCGCTCCATGAGGCTCGGCAGTTGGCGATCCTAATTCAAGGTAGGAGTATTTCAAACCACTTGTTTTTTGAAGTTTGGCATCCCCGTCAAACATTCCCCTGGCTTGGCCCCTCAATAAGTACATCGCTAATGAAGTCGCTTCACTGTCTGACAACTTGAAACTTGGCATTTTACCCGAGGGCCGGGTTTCAAGAGGGTTTTTCAAAAAGCGGGCCAATTCACTCACAGTCGTTTTCCCGTCCAGTTTCCCCATGATCACCGAATGTCCCAGGACGGATTCATGCTCACTGTCGAAAAGTGCATCAGGTGAAGGCAAGGTCGGTTGTTTGAGGGCTTCCGCATCTTGATGTGGTTCGTGACAGGCAACACAACCAATTTCATGAAACAATCGACGACCAGCCTGCATGCGAAAGGGATCCGCAGCTGCGGGGGTCTCAGTGATCTCGCCTTGTGCATCAATGAGAAAATGAGTAAGCGCATCCACGATAGCTGTCTTCTCGTCGTTTTCGTATCCGTGTAACATGTCAGGCATGGTGCGTGCTTGACCATTCAATGCGGGATGCATCAGCAACTCCTGAATGTATTGCGGAGTCAAATGAATCCCTTTGGCACCCAGAACGGGGCCTTGTTTTGATGCCAATCTCTTTTGAAGAGTTTCATCTGCCTGATGGCAGCCGATACAATTAAGTTCTCCAATCAGCAGCTCTCCCACGTCTACCCCGCCACGACCGGAGTAGACCTGCATAGTTTGCAACATATCTCCGTGAGGACTTTGAGCCTGCACCGTTGGGAACAAAAGCAAGCCAATTGCCGTGAGTATAGAGCGCGCACTCAGTAATGACTTGGCCATCTTCATCAAGAATAAGTAGAACATCTTCATCTCAGGTATATTTTGTAGCATGCGCAAAAACCCAGAGGTCAAGCAATCCTTAATGCAACCGAATCAAAATTTCTATTCATACGTTAAGGCAATGCTATTAGTAAGGAGTAGTTTCAGATCACCATGATTTCAAAAACAACAGTGTTACTCATGCTACCATTGACAGTCAACCTACTCCTGACGGCACCATGGTTTAAGGGCATGCATCAAAAAAGAACTTTGAAACCAATTTTGCTGATACCGAGATCTCAGCTTCCAGCAATAGATTTCCGCTAAATGCGCACTCTATGAATTCTTCCTCCTTGAAGGGGCCATCCGAGATTTCATAGAAGCGGACCTGGATAAGCAATATGGCTCCAAACTGAAGGGTTTGCCCCCGAAAAGAAACCGCTTAAGTATTTGGAAGACCACTTAAAATTGAATGTCGATATTGCAGCCTGACCAGGTAACGCTAGAACACAAAATATGCTGAAAAGCTTGTCATTCAATGATTATCAAACAAAACCGGATTGCCTGAGCTGCATGCCCCCGATCGATCAAAAGCTGAATTCCCTTTTTCAGCCAAAAAAGGCAGTAATCACTGAGGGCTACCAGCAATTTGGCATCAGTCATTATTTGATAATAATGAATGAAGCAAGAAGAGTAAGCAGACAAACGGTAAATTCTCTTCGGTGAATACAAGGTGGGACAGGATTATCATTTCCAAGGGCTAAAAAGTGTCCATGAAAGCTAAGTTGCTGATGGTAGCGCGCAGCCAAAGAACTCTTTACGTCGATGCAAGCAGCTGCTCGGGTGGCTTGCAATACGGCAGATGTGCATTAGTCCAGATAACGGAAGATATTAAACGAAAGTCAGGGGAAAACCGAATGCGCGCTGGTTGAGTCATCCGGCTAGAAAGGATTTCGGAAACACGGAGGGAAAAACCATGCTGCATGCTTGCACCAATAAGATTTGGGATACAAAGATGTAAAGATCATGGAAGAATTCATAGCGCAGCAAATGGCCTTTGAGGGGCGCGTTGACTGCCTAAAAGCGAAGTAGTGACAGATTAAAAGAATTTAATCTCTGGTCATATCCCAGGCAACCAGCCACTCCTCACGATTCCTCTGAAATCCTCTAAGCATCAAACGTTTGTCCATATCTGGCATATGACCCGCACCGTAGAATATTCCGATGCGTTTTTTACCCTGACGAATGACTTCATCCAAAACCTCAAATGCTTTTTCATTTCGCCCGCGAAGAATGACAGAACCTTTGCCGTCAACGCCCTGATCCATCCCCGCCATCATGGATTCCAACTCGTTCAACTGCTGGGCAAACATCCACTTCATTGTGTGTTCACGATCACCGCTCGCTAATGCCATCAACAAACCAATACCGTCAAAGCTTTGGAGCTGCCCACTGGCAATCATACGTTTTTCCTGAAAAAATGACTGTAATGCTAAAGTAAAGAAACTCTCCCCTTTCTCACCCTGTAACTTTGAAAACGTTGCTGGATCCAAGTCAGCGTGGACGAGATTTTTTACCGAGTAGTCAATGCCTTCAAGTTGGAATTCAAGGCCTAGCAGAGATTTCATTCCTAGCTGCATCTGGCTGATAGGATGTCCTCCCCCTGATAATTCAGAAGGATCCACCTCGGCATCTTTGATCATCTCATAGAGAACAGCATCATACGATGTAAAACGTTTATTGAGTGCAACATAATAACCCTTGTCGCCAATATGGACGGCGCCAATCAAGGCGACTTCGACGCCCGACGGGTGACGGTAGGTTTGAATCGCTGTGTCCACATGCCCCTCATCATTCGCCGTTTTGACAAACCGCATGAAAGAAATGTCTGATTCCGCACAAGTCGCACAAGTAATCCCAAAAATCATTACCAGACCTGCAAGGAGCGACAGAGCTAATCTGCCAAGCTTGGCTTCCATCCTTGAAACAGCAGCATACTCAATGCCATTCAATAGCGATTTGTGCTTCATGTGATGAAAATACTCCAATTACCAAGTTCTAGCAAATCGTAGAATCTTTGCGAGCGAAGGTTGAGTGATAGACAAGTTACTGGATCGTTTCGATGGATACAGACTTTCCGATCGGCACTTATCCAAAATCACCCGTCTCTGTGGAATTTAAAATGAATTCTCGAAGATCCGCGCGCGTCTCTGGATGGCGCTGTGAGTATCTGATATCTGTTTAAGCCAAACCTTTGCACGCGGAAGGAATTGGAGTAATGTGGCAAGTAGCTTTCAATGACAAATCAAAGCAAGAGAAACAAAAATATCTGGATGAGTGCGGGAGCAATCCTGGCAATGATATTCATCTACAGCCTTGTCCCTTCAACATCAAGTGGCGATGAGGCAACCTTCACTGCCATCAGGGGCACCATGTCCATTGACGTACTCGAAGGAGGAACCATCGAGGCTACTCAGGCTCAAATCATTAAATCCAAAGTGGAGGGCCGTGATGGTACAACCATTTTGAAAATTATTGATGAAGGATATCAGGTTACCGAGGAAGACGTAAAAAACGAGTTGATTCTGGTCGAGTTGGATTCGTCTGCCATCGTCGAGCGTATCAAATCCCAGGAAACAGAAGTTCAGGGGGCACTTGCCAACCTGATGGAATACGTCAAACAAAGAGAGATCCGCGAAAGCGCAAATCTCAGCAGTATCAAGGATGCAAGTGTAAAAGCCAAATTTGCCCTGATGGATTTCCAGAAATACCTGGGTGAGTCAGCCGCTCAAAAAATTCTGGATGACATAGGGATTTCAGCTGATTCAATTGAAGAGGAAGCCGGTGAACGTTCTGCCGCAGGTGCTTCCTTATTTGCGTCCAGTCTATTGGATGCAGCCAACGGCAATGATATCAAAGGTGATGGGGACGAAGTACTCATGGATGGGTTGAGCGACCCTGATCCATTATTGAACCAGTGGGGAGACACTAATGAACAAGATCTACTGCCGGAAATTCGGGAATATGATGTCGATTTCGGAAAATTCGCTCAGGAAGGAAATGAGAAATTGCTGGGCGATGGCGATGCACGTCAGGAGTTGCGCAAACTCAAGGATGCTGTCCTGATTGCAGAAGCGGAATTCGCCCTTAAAAAGAAAACTTACGAGGGTGCAGTTCGCTTGGCGGACAAGGGATTTATCACTCCAAACGAACTCCAGAATAAGAAAATCGATTTTGATAAAAGCCAGAACTCACTGGCATCAAGCAAAGCCACTTTAAAACTATTCCAAACCTACAATATTCAGAAGGAAGCGGAGCAGTTCCTGCTCAACTATGAGCAGGCGCTCATGCGTTTGAGTCGTGCGAAAAAAGACGCCATCGCTGAAATGGCAGACAGTGTGGGTGATCTCAATCGTGCAGAACGATATTACAGGTGGGAGAAAAAGCAGTTGAATGATCTGCGAGAACAATACATCGCCTGCACTATCAAGGCTGAGCGTCCAGGTCTGGTCGTTTACGGTGACGGAAGTGATCGATGGGACCCGGATGAAATCATTCGAGAAGGCGCCAAGGTGAGGGAACGTCAGGCGATCATTACGATTCCTGATATGCGACACATGGCCGTCAAGGTTCGCATACACGAGTCTCAAGTCAAACGCGTACGCAAGGGAATGCCAGTAAAAATTTCAGTGGACGCAGAACCGGATAAAGCACTGACTGGAGAAGTAGACAATGTGGGAGTCTTGCCTGACTCAGAAAACCGTCGATTCAATCCGGATCAAAAAGTTTACAAGACGTCCATTAAAATTACCGGAATCCATGATTGGCTGAAACCTGGCATGGCCGCTGAGGGAAGGATCATCATTCGTATCATTCCTGATATCGTCATGATTCCCGTTCAAGCCGTTTTCAACCACAAAAACATGACCTTCTGCTGCATTAAATCCGGATCCAACATCGAAACGAGAGTGATTCAAATCGATGATTACAATAATCGTTTTGCCGCAATAAAGAGCGGAGTGGAGGAAGGGGAAGTCATCTTGCTTCAGAAACCCGAAGAATTAGATCTCACCGGGATCAAAGCGCTGCGCCCAGCGGATAAGCCTAAAGCACAATCGATCGAATCATAGAAATCATGTTTTCTTTTTCGATTGCACGTACAAGCCATATTTTAAAGCTTGGACTTAAAAGCCTGCTTCTTCATCGCCTCAGATCCATTCTCACCACTTTGGGCATGGTGTTCGGTGTGGCCTCGGTGATCGCTATGCTGGCCATCGGAGAAGGTGCCAACTTCGAAGCACAACAACAGATCCAAGCATTGGGAAGTCAGAATATCATTCTGCGAACAATCAAGCCCCCAGAGGAAGCCAGTAAACAACAGCGCCAGGGTAGTTATATTCTTGACTACGGTTTAAAGTATGAAGACGTGCTGGGTATTCGTGAAACCATTTCGGGGATTACACTGGTGGTTGAGGATCGCAAGGAACGAAGAGAAGCTTACCACGGCAGACAAAATGCCAATATCGAAATGGTCGGCACTGTGCCCTGGTATGGTGACTTGAGACAAATGACTTTGACTCGAGGGCGTTTCCTGACACAGCGAGATCTTGAACAGAATGCTAAAGTATGCGTCATCGAAGACTCACTTGAAGAGACACTTTTCCCCATTCACCAGGTCTTGGGTAGCTCCATTCGGATTGGCAGTCAATATTTCGAGGTTATTGGCATATTAAAACCTCCTGTTAACAAGACAAAATCTGCAAAAAAATCGGACTCAGAAGAAATCGAGGATGCTGACACCCCACCCCGCGTGTTTATCCCCATCACCACAGCCAAAAGATTTTTTGGTGAAACGAGCGTCAAGCGCATTGGAAAATACTTTCAGGCAGAGGCAGTAGAGCTGCATGAAGTCACTCTTCGCGTTGAAAAACTCGAGGAAGTAGAAAGCATCGCAAATGCCATCAAGGCCCGATTGTCGCAAACGCATGAGAAGAATGATTTTGAAGTAGTAGTCCCTCTGATGCTGATGCGTCAGGCGTTGCGAACAAAACGTATCTTTAACACGGTCCTGGGGTCTATTGCGGGTATTTCGCTGCTGGTCGGCGGGATAGGTATCATGAATATCATGTTGGCTAGTGTTTCGGAGCGCACCCGCGAGATCGGTATTCGTCGTGCACTGGGAGCTACCAGAAAAGATATCCTTTCTCAGTTCATGACCGAAACCACCTTACTGGCCAGTTCAGGCGGATTACTGGGTGTATCATTGGGTATCATGATTCCCTGGATTGTAGGTATGTTGACCAACATGGTCACCATCGTCACCTGGTGGTCTCCACTGCTGGCTTTTTCTGTATCGGCGGCCACAGGATTGATCTTTGGCATTTATCCCGCCAACAAAGCCGCTTGCCTGAGTCCGGTCGAGGCCGTTCGGCAGGAGTAAACAATTAGGATTTATTTTGGAAAGAATGAGAAAAATCTTGTCAACGATCAGACAATCAAAACCAGAAGTATCTCCTGTCCCTTCCTGGACCCGTATGATGGTCTACGTAATTATCTTGATGTTGGGAACATTTTTAAATGGGTGTTCCACGAAACATTATGAAAGGAGTGCCAACCGTGAGGCAGCTTCACTGATAGCTGAAAAGACGCCGCTTGTCGCCAACATGGACTCTGGATTCAAACTGGAAAAATCAGATCCCACGGACCTCATCGATTTACCCAAGCATGAAACAATTGAACCATTTCTCGGACCCACTGGGGAATCTGAGCTGGGAGCGCGCATCATATCACTGGAGAAAGCAGTCGAACTGGCCACTAAATACAACCGGAGATTTCTCTCCCAGAAAGAGGATTTGTATCTGCAAGCCCTTGACCTTTCTCTCGCAAGGTTCCAATACACGCCTATTTTCGGTGGAGGTGCTGACATTGCTTACACCGACCGCCAGCGTATAGCCGAAAACACAGCAACTGGAGTCGATAATATTACACGTGAAAAAACCGTCAACAGCAACGCTGGTCTGGGTTTTAACTGGTTACTGCGTACGGGGGGGCGAATCGCCACCGATTTCTCAACCGATTTTGTGAGATTCGTTTCAAACGATTCTGAATGGTTCACTTCTTCCGCTTTAGGGGCTACCTTTACACAACCTTTCTTGAGGGGCGCAGGCTATCGCATAGCGATTGAAAACCTCACACAGGCTGAACGAAACCTACTTTATGCTCTCCGAGATTTCACACGTTTCCGAAAGGAATTCACGGTGGATATTGTGGCAAATTATTATCAAATCCTGCAGAATCGAGACAGAGTACGTAATGCTTTCCAAGGTTACGAAAGTTTCAAAGTCAGCGTCGAAAGGGAACAGGCAAGGGCTGCCGAAGGAGAAACCCCTTTGTCCGAATTGAATCGTTTGAAGGAGTCTCTACTCTCAACGGAGCAGGGTTGGATCAGTGCCATCAGGAATTACCAGCTGTCCAGAGATCGATTCAAAATCGATTTGGGTTTATCCATGGATACGTCGCTCATTCTGGATGAAAGCGAACTAGATAACCTGGTTATTCACCACCCTTCGATCACGGCCAGCCAGGCGATTAAAGCATCAGTGGAAACACGATTGGATCTGGAAAATGTCCGTGACCGTTTACAGGATGTAGAACGTCGCATTCGCATCGCGGCCGATGGACTTCAAGCAGATCTCGATCTCACCGTTTCAGGAAATGTATCAAGTCGTCCAGGCAGTGGATTTCAGTTACCTGATCTGGACCAACGTTCATGGACGGCTTCACTTGGCATCGATCTTCCCATCAACAGGAAACGAGAACGTAATAATTATCGTTCCGCACTCATCGCCTTCGATCGTGCCCAGCGCCAATACGATCAATTTGTAGACCAGATGAAATTAGACATTCAGGATGGTTGGAGGAATCTGGAACAGCGTCGCCGTGAATTCGAAATCAGTGAAGTAAGGGTCGAATTAAGTCAAAACCGCAGAGAGGAAGAACTTCTCAAACGTGAACTTGGACTGGGTTTGGCATTGGATTTAGTAGATGCACAAAACGATCTGATCAACTCTCAGAACCAGCGCACCAGCGCATTGATCAGCCACACGATTGCAAGACTTGGGTTCTGGCGGGATATGGGAATTTTGTTCATCAAAGAAAACGGTCAATGGGAAGAGCTTGGTTACGAGACGCTCGAATAGGATAAGTGGATCGTCAATGCCTGGTACGACTTGTTCTCCCCTCTTCACATTGAGTATCCTCGTGCTTGCCTGAAGTCTTGAACCAAGCGGGTGTGAGACGAAGCCTGAGCGGGTTTTCACTCGCGTTTACCGGGCATGTGGTTCATGCTCCCTGACCTTGTGAACCTGTTTGAATTAATTAAAAAACACTTCCCCAACACAGCGGAAGCAACCAGTGAACGTTTATTGGAAGTATTCATGGATTATGTCATGGAGCTCAACCTTGAGCTCTACCCCGCTCAGGAAGAAGGCATCCTGGAACTCTTCGATGAAAACAATGTCATCCTGAATACTCCGACAGGGTCAGGCAAATCTCTCGTTGCAATGGCCCTTCACTTCAAGTCGCTGGCGCAAGGTCGTAAATCGGTTTACACCTCCCCTATCAAAGCACTGGTCAATGAAAAATTCCTGGACTTATGCAGTCGCTTCGGAGCCGATCAAGTGGGTTTGATGACAGGTGATGCAACGGTCAATCGCAAAGCCCCCATCCTTTGCTGCACAGCTGAAATCCTCGCCAATATAGCCCTCCATGAGGGAGAAACGGCCGAAGTGCACGATATCATCATCGATGAGTTTCACTATTACTCAGACCGAGATCGAGGCGGAGCCTGGCAAACACCCTTGTTAACTCTCTCTCAATCCCGTTTCCTCCTGATGTCCGCCACCATGGGTAACGTGGAGTTTTTTGTTAACGCACTGACAAATCTCACAGGGGTGACCACAAGCCTCGTGCAATCCTTCGATCGCCCGGTACCACTTGAATTCAGCTATGAGGAAACCCCCATGGAACAGGTCGTAGAAAATCTGATTGAGGATAACAAAGCGCCTGTTTATATCGTCCATTTTACTCAGATGGAGGCAGCACAAAATGCCCAGAATTTTACCAGTATCAATGTTTGCACCAAGGAGGAAAAAAAGCAGATTGCCGAATTACTGAGAGAAGTTCGCTTCACGAGTCCCTATGGAAAAGATATTAAGAAGTATCTACGCCATGGGATAGGAATTCATCATGCTGGTTTATTGCCGAAATATCGCATCCTTGTGGAACGCATGGCTCAGAAGGGACTCTTAAAACTCATTTGTGGAACCGATACCTTGGGTGTTGGTGTGAATGTTCCCATTCGTACGGTACTTTTAACCAGATTATGCAAATACGATGGACAGAAGACAGGCATTTTGACTGTCCGCGATTTTCATCAAATTTGTGGCCGGGCCGGAAGGAAGGGATTTGATGATCAAGGTTGGGTCATATCAATGGCTCCGGATCATGTCATTGAGAACCTTAAAATGGAACGTAAGGCGGCGGACAATCCCAAAAAGAAAAAGAAATTCGTTAAAAAACAGCCACCTCAAAAAGGCTATGTGCCATGGGATAAGAAAACTTTTGAGCGCTTAATCCAGGCAACTCCCGAATCCCTCACTTCACGGTTCCAGATTTCACATGGAACTTTGCTGAACGTTCTCAGTCGCCCTGGAGATGGATGCGCCGTTCTAAGAAAACTAATTCGTGACTGCCATGAAACGGATGCTTCCAAAAGAGCACTTCGTCGCAGAGCTTGGCAATTATTTCGATCTCTGCTGGATCGAGGTATTATCGAGTGGATTGAACCTGAAGCCAATCAAGGAGCTCACGTTCGCGTCAATATGGATCTCCAAGAGGATTTTTCCCTGAACCAGATCCTTGCTCTTTACATGATCGATACGCTGCCAGCGCTCGACAAGGAAAGTCCGACTTATGTGCTGGATCTGATCACGTTGGCAGAATCTATTCTTGAAGATCCAATCCACGTTCTGCGAAAACAACTGGATAAGGTCAAGGATCGCAAAATTGCTGAATGGAAGGCTGAGGGCATGGAATATGATCAGCGCATGGAGGAACTGGAAAAGCTGGAGCATCCAAAACCAAACCGCGAATTCATTTACGAAACGTTCAACCAATTTGCCAAAACTCACCCCTGGATTGGCGAAGAAAACATACGCCCCAAATCCGTCGCACGCGAAATGGTGGAATCCTTTCTATCATTCGATGATTATATCCGAAATTACAGCCTGCAACGAGTCGAAGGTGTACTGCTGAGATACGTCACGGAGGTTTACAAAGTACTGACGCAAACGATCCCCGATGAATTTAATACTCCCGAAGTACGGGAAGCGGTTCTTTTTCTCGAACTGATGATTCGTCAAACAGATTCAAGCCTCCTCGATGAATGGGAGAAAATGCGGGATCCACAAGCCTTTGCCAAAAAGAAAGAAACGACTACCGATACCAAAGACAATTCGAGTTCAAATGCTGAGGAAGACTATTTGGATCCAGTCCGCAATAGAAAGGCCTTTGAGGTCGTTCTTCGAAATCAGATGTTTTCTATTGTCAGGCTTTTGGCATTGGATCAACTCGATGAGGCGGGCCAACGCTTAGCTGAATTTTCCAACCAGGAAAAGATCGAATGGCCCACTCCTCGTCTTGAGGATGCACTTGCCTCTTACTTTGAGGAATATGATCAAATTCGTTTGGACGCCGACGCTCGCAGTCTAAAATGGATACAAATAAGTACCATTTCGCAAGAAGTCTGGAAAGTGAGACAAACCCTTCTTGATCCAAATGATAACGCGGAATGGGCTCTTTGTTTTGAAGTCGACATTCCCAAATCAAAGAAAGAATCCCGCCCCATCATGCGATTGATCGAATTCCAACATAGTTGATTGACTCACGCCAGCCGACAGGGATTGGAACGGTTACAATTAAAAATTCAGGTCCAGATCTGCCGATCCAGTTCCCTGAACTGAATCGCTTCCATGACATGATCTGAATGGATGTGTTCTTGTTGAGCGAGATCGGCGATCGTTCTGGCGACTTTTAAAATGCGATCATAAGCGCGCGCGGAAAGACCTACGTGCGCCATGGCCTGCTTCATCAAATCAAGCGAGGCCTCGTCCAGTTGACAACAAACCTTCAATGCACGTGAGGACATATTGGCATTACTCATGATGGCTTTCGATTGGGCGAAACGTCGAAGCTGGATATTCCTTGCCGCAATCACTCGTTGTCTGATCTGTTCCGATGATTCGCCTGCCTCCATTCCAGAAATTTTATCGAAAGGAACCGTTGGAACTTCAATATGCAAATCGATACGATCCAACAAGGGCCCAGAAATACGTCCTAAATAATTTTGAATTTCTCGCGGACTACAGCGACTTTCATCAGGCATTTTACCGTCAGGAGTGGGATTCATTGCTGCCACCAACATGAAAGATGCCGGAAAGGTCATGGTGCCTGCCGCTCGAGAAATGGTGACCTTCCCCTCCTCCAATGGCTGTCGTAAGGTCTCCAATACACTTCGACGAAATTCAGGGAGTTCATCCAGAAACAAAATCCCGTTGTGAGCCAATGAAATTTCACCCGGAGAAGGATGGACGTTGCCCCCAAGCAACCCTGCGTCACTTGCTGTATGATGAGGTTTACGAAAAGGACGATGTGTTACCAGGGCCTGACCCGATTCCATCAAACCGACGGTGCTGTGGATCTTGGTCGTCTCCAAAGCTTCATCAAGCGTCAATGGTGGTAAGATCCCTGGAAGCCGCTTGGCCAACATGGATTTCCCTGTTCCAGGAGGCCCAATCAACAGGACATTATGCCCCCCTGCCGCAGCGATTTCCAAAGCTCGCTTCACCGATTCCTGGCCCTTTACATCTGAAAAATCGAGATCCATGTCGGTCACATGACCTAAGAGATTCGCAAGATCGACTTTGCATGGAGGGATGCTTACCTGTTCTTCCAGAAAATTCGCTGCTTCTCTTAAATTTTGCACAGGAATCACATCGATCCCCCGCACAACCGCCGCCTCATGCGCATTAACCCGAGGCACGAGGATACCCCGTTTGCCTTCCTTTTGAGCGCGAAGTGCGATGGGCAGTATCCCCTTGACAGGGCGCACTGCACCGGTCAAAGCCAATTCTCCCACAATCATGTAATGTGGCAGCAGACTCGTTTCCATCTGTTCACTGGCCGCCAACATGCCCATCGCAATAGGCAGGTCAAAACTGGGCCCTTCCTTTTTAAGATCCGCAGGAGCCAGGTTGATGGTTGTTCGCCCCTTGGGAAATTTGAACCCGCTATTCTCCAAGGCCGAACCGACTCGATCACGCGATTCGCGCACGGCCGCATCAGGGAGTCCCACGATAACCACACAGGTATCGCTGTAACCCACGTGCACTTCCACTTCCACATTCAGCGCCTCAATTCCCTGCAAGGAAGCAGCATCAATTTTTGCCAGCATAGTATTTTTAGAACTTAGTCGTTTTTAATCGACCCAGTTCACCAGTTATCAGGCAAAGAATGGTGGTAGGCGGGGTGTGATCACAAGATGCCGAGCTTGGTCCCATACATCAATCTGAAAATTCAACGTTGTGCGGTGGATACCAACGCCCGTATAAAAACCTCTGTGTCATCGAATCAAAATAACAAGCTGAATGCTTCAACGTTATACGCAGCGGTATATGGGCATCCCATACGCCACTCAGCATCGCCAGCGATGCAAAATGCCGGCATTGCTGAACAGAGGTTGAATTGGCGATATCTTGCATTCGACGTGTTGCCGGAACAACTTGACGAAGCATTGAATGGAGCCAAGGCAATGCGCTATGTGGGACTTAACTTAACCGTTCCCCACAAACTGCTCGCTCTGAATTGGGTGGACATCGTTGATCCGGCAGCCAGGGAATGGGGTGCGGTCAACACCATTCGATTTGAAGGTCAGATGGAGGATGAGCAGTGGATACCTGTGGGGCAGGCAGACGATCCAACCCATTTCAAACAGATACGCAGCATAGGATTTAACACCGATGCAGACGCCATCTTGAAATCGATTGACGAAGATCTGGGCTTACCTCTCAAAGGACGCACCTGTATCCTTCTGGGAGCAGGCGGTGCTGGGCGCGTGGCCGCATTGAAACTGGCATCAACCGGCATCAAAAGGCTCCATTTGATCAACCGGACTCAATCAAAGGCGAAAGCCGTAGCCCGCGACATTCAGGATAAATTTCCTGAAGTTGAAACCTCATTGGAATATCCCCTGAAAGGAACACCCGTGGATCTGATACTGAATGCAACTTCACTTGGATTGAAAGCGGACGATCCCCTGCCCCTGAATCTCGAATCCATTGACCTGAAGAATGTGTCCCATGTTTATGACATGATCTATCAACCCTCTCAAACCCCATTTTTACGGAAAGCAGAACAAGCCGGATGCCGAACTGCCAATGGGTTAGGTATGCTTCTATACCAAGGCACGGCAGCCCTGGAAATCTGGACAGGACAAACCGCCCCAACCTCAACAATGCGGACCGCACTTCATGAACATGTGTACGGAAAAATTTCGAAGCATTGACATGTTTCCAATCATTGCAACATGACATCTCTTTTCGATCCAGACCACTGGCAAAGCGTGCCTTTCCATTTTTGGACCATCTGCTGGTTCATCCTCGGCAGCATGGTTGGGAGTTTTCTCAATGTCTGCGTTTACCGTATGCCGCGTGGTCTGAGCGTCGTACACCCTCCTTCTCACTGCCCAAACTGTGAATATCGCATTCCTTGGTATTTAAATATGCCTCTGATCACCTGGCTTGTCCTTGGAGGGAAATGTGCTAACTGTAAAATTCCTATCAGCTTTCGCTACTTTGCATTGGAATTGGTAACAGGACTTATCTTTTTGGCAACTTGGTTATCGATTGGCCCCGCTTCAACCGGATTAGCCATTGCCTACGCCACCATCCTCTCTGCTTTCTTGGTGGCAACGCTAATAGATTTTGAACATTTTATTATCCCTGACCAAATCACTCTTGGTGGCATTGGCGCTGGTTTAATCTTTTCGTTTGCTGTCCCAGCACTTCACCTTACCGAGGATCGAGCCACCTCAATGGAACGTAGCGCTACAGGTGCGATCGTCGGTTTGCTTCTAGTATATTCGATTGTCCGTTTGGGAAAACTGATGTTTGGTAAAATGCACATTAAACTGCCCGATTCAGCCAAACTCATTTTTACGGAAACAGAGTTGATCCTTCCTGATGAAGCGGTTCCTTATGAAGAATTATTTTATCGAAAATCTGATAGCATCAAATTCCAAGCAGTACGTCTAGAATTGGTTGATCGATGCTATGCTGGAGTTCAGGTTCAACTTTCCCCCAAGAAATTGATCGTGGATCAGGAATCATTCGATCCAGAAGCGGTGAAACATATGGAAGCCATCTGCCATTCGATCACATTGCCCCGGGAAGCAATGGGGCTTGGAGATGTTAAATTCATGGGCGCCATTGGCGCATTCCTGGGATGGCAATCTACGGTTTTCTCCCTGATGGTAAGCTCAATGATTGGTGCCGCAATCGGGGTTGGCTTAATCCTGATCGGACGTCGTGAATGGTCCAGTCGCCTTCCTTATGGTCCATACATCGCGCTTGCAGCCGTGATCTGGATGTTCATGCCTGACGTCTGGCAAGCTATCTGCCTTGATCATTTGAATTCATTAGTGGAAACCATGCGTCCTCAAGGAGTCCTTTAGGGGGCAGTTTCTTGAGTGACTGCGCAATCCAAAAAAGGTGTATTGCCTGGATCAAACACTCAAAGAGCGGGCAAATAGACATGGCTGAGCTCGACAAAAGGGATCATCTGGGAGATTGATTCCATATCTCGCTCTTCAATGGCCTGAATCTCGCATTCACATTCTAAGTTTATAGAATCAACTTCAGATTTTCAAAAAGTGTTCAAAAGACGCAGAAATCTTCAATTCGGACCATGAAAGACCGGTTTCAAAGTTACTTTTAGATTAAACAAAACCAATGAATGAAGAACATTCTTATGGCAACCAAATCGTAATATCCTTCCAATTCATTATATTTCGAGTCAAACATTCGATCAGGAAGCGCAGGAAGATTACCTTGCACTGAGGTTAGAACGACTGAAGAATAATGCCTAACAATGGTCAGGCCAAGATCGAGGATCGATCCGTTTGTAACATCTATGCAAATAAAACCAATGAATCGATCGAATTTAAATGCACTTCATATGATTCAGGATCCAAGGGTCATACGACTCATCTTTCTTCTGGAAGCGTGCCTCCTGATTCCATTCAAGTGTGACTCCGCAGCGGAGGAGATTGAACCATCCATTACTCAATCTGCCATGATCATTCTCAGAGACCAATGTCTGCCCTGTCACAGCGCTGAAAAATCCAAGGGCGGGTTGAACATGGAAAGTCGTGAGAGCCTTTTACTCGGATCTGACACTGGCACCGTTGTGGTGCCACTGAAACCAAAGGAAAGTTATCTGCTTGAGACATTGCCTGCGGATAGCGATTCCCACATGCCCCCAAAGGGGCAATTGTCAGCATCCCAGACAGCTACTCTCAGAGAATGGATTGCCATGGGCAGCCCTTGGGATATGGACACCTTGAATAAAACTCCTGAAGTCGAACCTGATAAATGGAATCTTCAGCCACTCCCTTCCGAATATGTCCCGGTCCTTGCCATTGCCATCAGTGAAGCAAATGAGGCAATTATCAGTTCTCAAGGCAGAGATTTAATCGTCACACGTCTGGAAAATGAAAAACCAAGCCAAACCAGGTTACCCACTCAGCACAAGGATGTGATTCGGTCTTTGACCATCACTCCAGATCACAAGCAATGGGTTTCAGGTGGTTTTGGAAATATCAATTTCTGGAACATCCAGTCAGGCCAGATAGAGCGATCTATTTCAAAACCTCTGAAGGGAAGAATTACAGCACTGACTTTCACCGTAGATGGATCAAAGTTATTGGTTGGGGAAAGCATTCCAGGTGTATTCGGGAAGATCCATATTTTCCGCGAAGGCAGTTCTGTTCCCGAAGAGAGCTGGCAAGCTCACGATGATGAATTGACTTCATTGCAAGAGTCTAGAAACGGGAGTTTCTGGATGTCTGCTTCCGCAGATCACACCGTCCGCATTTGGGAATCTGACACTTTGCTGGAGGTCGATTGGCTGGAGGGACACGTAGCCCCCATCATGGAATTAGCTCAGAACACCAATGGAACGCTCCTGATTTCAGCTGGAACAGATAACGCAATTAAAGTTTGGGATCAGCAATCCAGAGAAAGGATTTACGATTTGGGGCGTCATCAATTTGGTGTGATGGATTTACTCTGGAAAACGGAAAAATCGGAACTTTTTGCATTAAACCAAAGAGGCACCATCTATCGTTATCAGGACTTGAAAGTTCACACAGGAGCTCAATCCTCAAATACTGGCCGTGAAAAAATGATCAATCGCACAAAGCAACCAGGTTCCTGCCTCGGCTTTTGGGAACAGCATGATCTCCTGGTAATGGGAACATTTGAAGGCGAACTACACGCTTATTCCTCAGAGGGGAAATCGGCCTGGATCACAAAACCTGTCCAGGATGATCTCAAACCGATGGCATCCCAGTGATTCCGGAGTCGACATATTCTCTCATTTCGATTAGTCAATCCACATGCGCATATTATTTTTAAATGGACCCAACTTGAACATGCTTGGGCTGAGAGAGCCTGGTATCTATGGTTCAATAACGCTGGGAGACATTGGTGATGCGATCCAAACTCAGGCGAATAAAACAGGAATTGAAATTAATTTCCGGCAATCTAACCACGAGGGAGAACTCATTACCTGGATTCAGGAGTCCCGCGAACAATTCGATTTTATTGTATTGAATGCCGGGGCTTACACTCATACCAGTATTGCACTGCGTGATGCCATATCGGCTTCAGAAACCCCAACTCTGGAGATTCACTTATCCAACATTCACGCAAGAGAAGGATTCAGGCACACTTCAATAATAGCGCCTGTTTGCGTTGGGCAAATCAGTGGGTTTGGAGAAGACTCATATTATTTGGCACTAGATGCATGCATTCGCCTGGGCAAAGCTGACTGACTAATTGAAGTATCACTTCATTTCATAATGGCAAAAACCGTCGCACGGATGACTCCATGCGACGGTTTTGTCATTTAATTATTAAAGAAAGAAATCTTACTTTCGGGATTTCTTTTTGACTGCTTTCTTGGCGGTTTTAGCCTTGGGCGCGGGTGCATCTTCCAAGGCAGCTTGAGCGGCAGCCAATCGAGCCACAGGAACACGGAATGGAGAACAACTTACATAGTTCAATCCCAGTTTGTGACAGAAGCCCACACTGGATGGATCACCTCCATGTTCTCCGCAGATTCCCAGTTTGATCTCTGGACGAGTGGAGCGACCTTTGGCTGTTGCAATTTCCATCAACTGGCCCACGCCGTCTTGATCCACGCTTGCGAATGGATTCGATTTCACAATTTCAACTTCCTGATAAGCAGGAAGAAAGGTTCCACTGTCATCACGACTCATTCCCAGAGTTGTTTGGGTCAGGTCATTCGTACCAAAACTGAAGAACTGAGCGTGTTTTGCAATTTCATCTGCAGTCAGCGCACCACGAGGCACTTCGATCATGGTTCCAACAAGATAATTGAACTTCACCTTCTTCTCCTTGGAAACTTCCGCTGCAACCCGATGTATCACTTCGATCTGAAGCTCCAGTTCGCGAGCGAAACCGACCAAAGGCACCATGATTTCAGGGCGGCATTTGATTTTCTTCTTCTTCTGAACATTCGCAGCAGCCTCAAAAATGGCACGCGCCTGCATTGCACTGATTTCAGGATAAACCACGCCAAGACGGCAGCCACGATGACCCAGCATAGGGTTGAACTCATGGAGTTCATGGACACGCTTACTGATCAGATCCATGCTTACACCCAAGGTGTCAGCAAGTTGAGACTGGGCAGCCTGGTCATGAGGCAGGAATTCATGCAATGGTGGATCCAGCAAACGAATGGTTGCAGGCAATCCTTTAAGAGCTTTGAAGATACCTTCAAAATCCTCACGTTGATAAGGGAGCAACTTATCGAGAGCTTTTTGACGATCATCCATCTTGTCAGCAAGGATCATTTCACGCACAGCATCGATTCGGTTACCTTCAAAGAACATGTGTTCCGTGCGGGTCAAGCCAATACCAATGGCTCCAAAAGCGACGGCGTTCTCTGTCTGTTCCGGGGTATCAGCGTTGGTGCGAACACCCAGTTTGGTAACTTTTTTACACCATCCCATGAGCTGAGAAAAATCCCTGAAGGTTTTACTCTTTTTGGGATTCAGTGTCTTCTGGACCAGAACTTGAACGACCTCTGAAGGTGATGTGTCTACTTTACCTTCGTAGATATTACCTGAAGTTCCGTCGATGGATACAAACTGACCTTCCTTGAGGACCAACTTACCAACCGTCATGGTCTTGTCATGATAGTCAATTGAAAGCTCATCTGCACCGCAGACGCAAACTTTACCCATCTGACGAGCAACCAAGGCAGCATGTGAGCTGACGCCCCCGCGAGCGGTTAGGATGCCTTCGGATGCAATCATACCTCGTAGATCCTCAGGCGAGGTTTCAATCCGCACCAGCAATACTTTTTCGCCCTTGTCTGCAGCTTCAACAGCCCGGTCGGCATTGAAGTAGATTTGACCTGTGGCAGCACCAGGACCAGCCGGGAGACCATGAGCAATCTTGTTGGCCTTCTTGATCGCCTTGGAGTTAAAAATAGGTGCCAGCAATTGATCCAATTGGTCAGCTGGGACTCGCTGCACAGCGGTTTGCCAATCGATCAGTTTTTCACGCACCATGTCGCAAGCAATGTGAACCGCAGCAACGCCTGTGCGTTTACCATTACGGGTCTGGAGCATGTAAACTTCACCTTCTTCAATGGTGAATTCAAAGTCCTGCATGTCCGTGAAGTGAGATTCAAGCGTATGACGAATCGCATCCAATTCAGCATATGCCTTGGGCATGACTTTCTTTAAATCGGCAACAGGTTCCGGTGTACGAACACCGGCCACCACGTCTTCACCCTGAGCATTGATCAGGAATTCACCGTAGAAAACTTTTTCACCGTTGGCGGGGTCACGAGTGAATGCCACACCTGAACCAGAGTCGTCACCGGTGTTACCAAACACCATGGCCTGGACATTGACAGCTGTCCCCCATTCATGAGGGATACCGTATTTGCGGCGGTAAACATTAGCGCGATCATTATTCCATGAACCGAACACAGCACCTACAGCCCCTTGAAGTTGCTTCCAGGGATCCGAAGGGAATGATTTACGGGTGCGATCTTTGACCAATTTCTTGAATCGGCGCACCAATTCCTTCACCTGATCAGCATCCAAACGAGTATCTTCGGCATGAGGTTCGCCAGGAAACAGCTCTTCCTTGTATTCCTCGATAACGCTCTCGAATGGTTCATGGTCTTCACCTGGACGGCTTTGAACACCCATGACCACGTCACCATACATCTGAATGAAACGACGGTAGCAATCCCAAGCGAACCGCTCATTGCCACTTGCTTTGGCAAGCGCCTTCACGGTCTTGTCATTAAGACCGAGGTTGAGGATAGTATCCATCATTCCGGGCATCGAGTCCCGGGCTCCTGAGCGAACAGCTACCAGAAGCGGGCGATTTTCATCACCAAATTTTTTCTTAAGGATGCGCTCCATATTACGAACGCCATTCTCCATTTGTGCCTGAAGTTCCTTGGGATAGCTGCGTTTGTGGTCGTAGAAATAAGTGCAAACGTCGGTAGAAATGGTAAACCCCGGAGGTACCGGTAAACCGATACGGGTCATTTCCGCCAAGTTGGCTCCTTTGCCCCCTAGGAGCTCCTTCATTTTACCGTTACCATCGGCTTTTTTATTACCGAATTTGTAGACGTACTTTTGTTTTTTTGTTCCTGATGCTTTCTTAGCCATAATTTTCTTTATGCGTGGAATCTGAAAAAATAGATTGTCGGAGTCCGTCCGCGCCCGTTTCCCTTTGCGGCACAAAAAACGAGCGCGGAACTTATCAAAGAATGTCCACAAATGTCAATGTCCGAGTTCAGATCAGATACGAGCATGATTACCTTAACGACAGATTTTGGCACTACTGATTGGTTCGTAGCTGTCATGAAAGGTGTCATTACAGCTTTCAATCCAAAGGCACATTTTACAGATATATCACACCACATTTCCCCCGGAAACATTCGAGAAGCAGCCTTTGTCTTGAAACAGGCGCTTCCCTGGTTCCCTGAGAAAACCATTCACCTGGCAGTTGTTGATCCCGGGGTAGGCACTTCACGCAGGAGTTTGATCATCGAAACAGATTCACAGTATCTGGTCGGGCCTGATAATGGCATTTTCAGTTGGGCTCTTCTTGACATGGAAATAGTCCGTATCATTCGGTTAGATGCTACAAGATTCAGCAGCCCGGTCAGCAGCACTTTCCATGGCCGTGACTTGTTTGCGCCCGCTGCAGCAAGGCTTTCATCGGGAGAAAACCCCTTAAATCTAGGAGAACAGACACACTCGATGATTCAAATCGACTGGCCCCAGCACGAGGTAACAAAAGACGGCTTTCTGGGTCAGGTTCTTCACAAGGACAGATTTGGAAATTTAATCACCAATTTACCAAGCACATGTATTTCAACTGACGACATGAGGAAATTGTTTGAAGTTCGCAGCCACGGCAAGGTTTTACCAATAAAAATCCACTCAACTTATCACCTCGCTTCATCGAACAATCCTGCACTGATATCCGCATCCACTGGCTTTCTTGAGTTTGCCATAAAAGACGGAAGCGCTGCGCATCAAATGGGCTGGGAAGCAGGTCAATCCTTTGAATTGATTCGTTAACTTCACTGTCCCTGCAAGAAACACTGAATTCGGTCAACGATCTTGCCCAGCTTGAAACGAGGACCTTTGCCTGAGCTTTTCCCAAAGTTCCTTTTCTTCACTGGAAATACTTTTGGGAATATCCACCTTGAGCTGGACATGTAGATCTCCTTCACGTCCATCGCTTGAAGGAAGCCCCTTTCCTTTGAGCCTTAATTTCTGCCCGTTTTGACTTCCGGCAGGAATCCTGATTTGAACATGACCGTGCAAAGTAGGCACTTGTAATTGCCCTCCAAGCACGGCGTCCCATGGAGCCAAAGGCAAATCAAATAGCAGGTTCCCATTTTTCACTTTAAAATCAGGATGACGAGCATATCTGACAATAAGAAACAGATCACCCGCCGTGCTGGCTCCATGGCCCATTTCACCTTTTCCGGCCAATCGGAGTTTTTGCCCGTCAGCGACTCCCTTTGGAATTTTTACTTTGAATGGCTGAGGAGCCCCGGAACCACCTCGATCTTTTACGGTAATAGAGCGGAATGAACCGCTTGCCACTTCTTCTAATGTGACCATGAGATCTGCCTGAACATCATTTCCACGCGCTTGCCTTTGGCGTCCCCCACCAAAAGGTGAATGACCGCGCTCACCACTGAAAAACTGTTCGAAAAAATCACTGAAACCGGTTCCACCCAGGTCAAAGTCAGGGTGACTACGCCCAGCTCCCCTGCCCTGCCAGCCTGGAGGCGGCCTGAAACCTGCACCCTGTTGCCAGTTACTGCCCAGAGAATCGTATTTCTGGCGTTTATCTGGATCACCGATTACCTCGTAAGCCTCATTGATCTCTTTGAATTTATCCTCTGCACCAGGTTTATTACCTGAAACATCGGGATGGTATTCACGCGCAAGCTTACGAAAGGCCTTGCGAATATCATCCGCACTAGCCCTTTTGCTCACTCCCAAGGATTTGTAGTAGTCTTTGTATTCCACGTTGTTATGTTAATAGAAAATGCACCAATCAGATCGCTAAATCAACGCGATTCAGAATAATCACCAGAACTGCCAGGCACCTCGGGTGGCAACATGAATCCCAAGCAGAAAATTGGTAATGGCATGCGCGGTGATGGCATCTCCCAATCGGTTTTTACGAATGACCAAGCATTGGTAAAGCAATCCACACAATATACCCGACAACCATTCATTGTGAGCCAAACCGAATAATGCAGAAGTTCCCAGGAACGCACCCCAATGCATTTGACCTAGGGGTATTTTATCGAAATGAGGTTGAACAATGTATCGGTAAATAGTGGATCGATAGAACACTTCCTCAAGAGGAGGCACCACAACGGTCATCCCGAGTATCCGAACCACAATAAACAACCAGGCCAACGCAGTACCTTGACCGAAAAGGGCATGAGGATTCCAGACAAAGGCATCTTCTTTATCTCCTCCACCAAAATCGCTTAAGTGCGGAAAATAAGGATCCAACCCTACCCATAGCACGTAAACGAGAATCCCTACAGCAATGGCTTCCCAGCTAAAATGCCACCTCATCTCTTTCACTCGAGGCCACATCCAGGCTATCAATCCGATGCCCACGACAGATTTAATCAGATAGAGCCAAAAGGCGGAACTATCCCCAAACTGCCCCTGACCACTGGTCAGAATGAGAAAGAGGATGAAAGGTGCCATTCGCACCCCCATCGGAGAATTCACTAATTTTTGGTAAAGGGATGGTTGAGACATGTATAATAAAAGGGGCAATTAATTAAGGAAACTGTATCGCATCGCACGGAAACCCAACATCAATAATCAGCACCGATTGCACTAAGTTTGGTAGATTCTCTCCACGCCTGCAAAGCGGATTTAAGCTGTGCAAGCTTGTTCGGTCTTTTCTCCGCGAGGTTCACGGATTCAGAAATATCTTCATTCAAATCAAACAAATAATCCGTCTTCCCCTGATCAGGGCTGTAGTATTTCAAATTACCTCGCATCCAGGCCACTTGTCTGGCCGATTGAAATCCTATCTCCCGTTTCATGAGATCATCGACTCCCTGGTTCTTGTCTGGATATATCAGGCGCTTGAGACTTGTTCCATCGTAAGGACGATTAGGCAGATCAACACCTAACAGATCGGCAATGGTAGGGAGAAAGTCACTCGTCACAGCTGGCACATTGGAACGTTTGCCTTTTGAAACCGTCCCTTGCCACTCAAGAATAGCAGGCACGCGCACACCACCGTCATGCAGGCTGCGTTTACGCCCTCTCAAGGGCCAGGCTGATCCCGGCCCCTGAAAACTATTCCCTTCGGGCCCATTATCGGCGCAAAACCAAAGGACCGTATCATTGCTAAGTTCCCAGTCCTTGAGTGCTTTTCGCAATCGCCCTACCTGGTGATCTAAGGCGGAGATACAACCATAATAATGTTTATGGTAACCACCTAGAGTATCATATGGAGCTGTCCAACGTTTTCCTGAGACAACCGGCAAATGAGGGGCATGAAACCAAATAACCGTGAAAAAAGGTTGTTCACTATCCAAATTGTTTTCGATGAACTTCATCGCTTGATCCATGATGACTTTCGAATCATCCCCATCCAGCGGTTCCTTTACTTCTCCTTTGGGAGTCCAATAGGCAGTTCCATACGGGGCGCGCTTGTTAGCTGAAACAGGGTCCCACCATTTACCATTGTGTTTAGGTGGTGCCCATAATGGATCCCAGGTTGGTGTTTTGGCTTCTGTACTGAAAAAGGTATCAAATCCATGGTCCGTTGGTGGCGCAAAATGCTGCTGATTGCGATCTCCTCCCCTATTGGAATCGCGCCCGGTTTTGGCCAGTGTTCCCAGATGCCATTTGCCGAAATGACCGGTTTGGTATCCTTGGCTTTTCAACATTTCCGCCAAGGTCCATTCTTCTTTCAGAAGATGGCCAGCATTGGCAGTTAAAATACCATATCGGTAAGGATGCCTTCCCGTGAGGCATGAGCCTCGCGTAGGACTGCAGACGGGAGCCGCTGCGTAAAAACGATCAAAAACCAATCCATGGTCCGCCATCTCATCAAGTGCCGGAGTCTTTACCACTTCATTACCATTGAACCCTGTGTCACTCCAGCCCAAGTCATCCGCCATCAGCAGGATCACATTAGGAGGCTTGGCTTCGCTGGAAAACACCCACATAGCCAAACACAGCAGAAACGCCCTTACCACCCCTTTCAAGGCCACGTTTATTGCATTCCACACATGAGGTGACTGCAAAAAAAGCGTAGCGTGAGACGATAATTCCACTTGTCCATTGTTTGAATTTATCATACCTGTGAACTGCTGATGGCAATCTTGAAAGCAAGTTCATGATGAAAACAATACTAAAATACTCTATCTTACTTACACTGACAACTTTGTTGACTTTGACGACTCAAGCAGCGGATCTGGATCGTCTGGCTGGCAAGTGGGTCGTCGAAAAGACCAACGATGATGGTCAAAAACTCAAGCAAATCATTGAAATAACGGGCGATAAATTCAAATTTTGGATCCAAACACCGGAGGGTCAGACGATGATTTATGCCACTGGTGAAGCCAAGACGGAAAAAGCCGGAGATCTCCGCATATTAAAATTAACGGATATCAAAGCGGGTGAAAGCGAAAATAACATTGCAGATATCTACGACGATCGCACCATCGTTTATCGAACAGGATACCGAACACTGACTCTGGCGACGAATTTTGAAAGTTACCGGGACGAAGAACCCTCCTTGGATGTTTACAAGAAGCAAAACTGAAGAAGGCTGACTCCAATCATTTAAATAAGGCCTGACTGGATGATGCCGGTCGGGCTTTTTTTATTCAGGATATTAGAGGATGATTTTCTGTCTTTTATTTCAGACGATAAAATTTCCGGCTATTGGAGCCCCCGCTGTCATCCACCCAGTCAATGGATCCAGTGGCCCCCAAATCAATTTTATTTTGAGCCACCTGCCATTCACTGAGATCAGATGAAGATTCCAATTGGTAAATGGAATTAGGCTCCCCTTGAAGACGAATCACAAACCCTCCATTAGGTAAATGCCCCAGAGGCAAAAGCGTTGGAGGTGAGGGTGAATCCTCAATAACTTCAATGCGGTAATTATCAAAGACCATGAAGTTATCGCCAGGAGCTTCAGGCTTGAAGATGGCCCAGACCGCATCAATATCACTAAGGTCGCGTTTTAGATTTTGCGTACTCACAGGCAGACCTTCTACCAGAAGCACATCACTCGCCCATGCAGACCATTTGTTAGCATCGAAATCGATATCTATCCTCAAGTTGTAAAATGTTTCGTTATCAAATTCAAAACCCGAAGCTTGCAGTGGCTCAGCATCATCCAGTGCATAGGATATCGCCTTGGTTTCATTGTCAAAATCAAGAGAAAAGAGCCTGAATCCCTCAGTGTTATAAATACTCCACCTGAAATTATCGCGCTCCCCGTTGGTAGAGTCCAGAATCCCCATGGCAACCGTGAACCGAACAAGTTCACCTCCGCGCTCGGCAGGTTCAAAACCCAATGGCTGCAGCAAGCTCAGGAACTCAACACTGGTCTCCTGCTCAGGTTTGACAAATCCGATATAAGCCTGTTGCCCTTCGCTCTCCAGAAAATCGGCCAACAAACCGGATGATCCATCATTGGACATTTCCAGAAATACATCTCCGCCTGCAAACCCAATCCAGCCATTTTGACCTATCAGATCCGCTTCCGTTGAATACCCCTCTTCTTCCTCAAAGGACGTTTCGTAGAGCAATCGGGTAAGCTTACCGTCAGATTGTCCGTTCATGGTTGTAACCAAACAAATCAAAAGGGCTAACACTGACAATCGTGGTAAATCGTTCATGATGCTGCGTCCCGATTCAGATATTTACCGACCTGGCCGACTAGGCCTGCTTGAGGTAGATGATTTGTTTGAAGAAGATGAATTATCCGCAGAAGACGAACTGTTCGACGGCCGACTTCCTCTTGCAGGAACAGATGACCTGAAGGATGGAACAGAGCGGGAGGAAGTAGACGGCATCGACCTTTGACGCACGGATCCACTGGAAGATCTAGAACTCGAGGGAGCAGGCCTCGAAATGCTTCGCGATGGCTGAGCTTGTGACCTCGGCGCGATGCTGCGAGTGCTGGGAGCAGATCGAGACCTCATTGCAGGACGCCGAGACAGTTGAGGTGAAGGTCGATTGTAGATTCCTGGCTCGTTTCTGGTTCGGTTCGACTGAACCCTGATAGATGGTCGACTTGAATTTCTGTATGAAAGGGGGCTAGGGCGGGAGCTGACAGATTCAGAAGCAGATCCTGGTCGTGAATTAAAAGTATTGCGTCTTTGGTTTGTGCTACTTGACCGAGCAGTATTGCTTGGGCGAGGCTTTGCCGCTGGCTTGGCATAAACTGGACGCGCACTTTGATCTGTTTGAGAGGTGCGACTCGACACTGTATTTCTGCTTGGTTGCACTTTGCCGATGCGACTGCTGCGTGAAGAAATACTGCGTGAAGTCGCGGGCCTTGAGCTCGTTTTGAGCGAACTTGAACTTGATGGGCGTTTCAAGTGGGCTTCACTGGATCGATTGCCAGCATTCCGATTGATGCCGCCAACAGATGGACGTTTGCTCAATGATGAAGTTGAAAGCAAGGAATCGGAGGAACCGCGATTCAGCGTGATGCGTTCGGATTGCTTTTGAGGGCGAACCATTGCTACCCGGCTTGATTGCTTATTCAAGATTCGCTGTGGAACGTTACTGGATTGCTTTGGAAGCTTGGGACGGAACACCGGCAAAGACTTGACTTTGCGAGAATCCGTAGATGCCAGACGTGTGCTTTCAGCAGAGGAAACTTCCTTTAATGGAATCCGTTTAATTTCTTGAGTGTTGCCCGCTGAAATTCTCTCAGGCGTGATACCATTATTGATCACCGTATTGTTGTTCACAATATTGTAATTATTGACAACGGTAGTTCGATTATAAATGTTGCGAGACTGATCAGGGCCAAGACCGTGCCTTCCCAGGCGATGATGGGTGAAATGCCGCCGCGAAACGAAAGCATAATGAGTATATCCCAGACCGAAACCGAAGCCCAGGGAGACACGCGATCCTAGATAGGTGAATCCGACACCGCTGCGATAATAAGCAGCGGGAGGCAAGGGAGCCCAGCCACAATAGTCGTTTGAATAACGCCAAGTCACCCACGAGGGGCCCCACACCGTATCGGGAGCCCAGACCCAGCCGAAAGACGTATGACGGGTCCAGCGACCGTAGTGGAAAGGCGCCCAGCCCCAGGAATAGTTGGAATGCCAGTACCAGCCTTGATCACTATAAATCCATCGGCCATTGTCGTAATAAGGCCGCCAGTTCACGTTGGCAACCGCCACGGTAGGTCTCCAGCACCAACCATAATCGTCAACATGCACCCAGGCTCCGTATGGAGCCAACTGTTCATGGAAATATTCATTGGTCACGACACGTGTTTCGGACACTGTCGTCTGGGGTGCGGGTGATGAGGCTGGAGGATTTGTCGCATATACCGGGGGTTGACTGCTGGACACTGCCATCGTGTTTTCAGCAAGGGACGTTGCAGACTCAGCCAAAGGCACTTGTCGCGCATCGGGAGCGTCATTAACACTGACAGTAGACTCACCAGTCAGATATGCATCTCGTTGAATCATAGCACTCAACACCTCCTCGATAACTCCAATATCCTGCAGATATACGATTTGATCAGCAGTCAGATTGAAAGGATATTTGGAGTGATCCACAAAAGTGAGTATGACTGATTCATCCACCATGGATTCATGAAGCTTGACCAGTTCCCGTGCCGTTGGGCTCAGTTTCATTGGATCAGGCGTTTGGATGGTAACTGTCTTTTTTTCTGCACGCGGCTCCGGCATGGAGACAGCTTGCAGATCAGGGGCAGCTTTTGTGGTTGTCTTTGTTGTGGTCACTTCCCTCACCACATGAGGGCGGGGCCCATGGTGTACCACAGTGTGGCGTGAACGTGTCTGGCAACCAACCAAGCTGGGAATCAACAGTAAACTGAACAACGACTGCCAACGCATGGATTTGAGTAACAATTTCATATCTTGCCTCTTTAAAGATTATCGTATCATTGTGTAATAACCGTGCCCATGAGCAAATCATTTAAGATGCCTTTGTTCATCGGAGCCCTGCGACGGAATCATCAGGCCGGATACTATACTAAGCGAGGGCACGCCTCGGAAGGGGACACATAAATTTATTTTTCTTCCTTATCCGCATTTCGCTTTAAAATCTAGTGAATCTTATCTGTCGAATTATTAAGTGTTGATTCATTATCACGGCATTTCGCCAAACTCTCAATGAAATTTAGGACCAATCGAGGATCACCCTACTCATTCAAATGCCCCCAAAGATCAGTGCTTGGGGCAATATCTCTAGTTTACCATTGACCACTTTAATGCCATGATGGTGACTGTTATGGATATCCAATACGAAGCCATGCCTGCAGTGCTGACAGATGAGGAGCTTGCAGACCTCAGAAGAGCTCGCTATCTATTGGAACGTCCAAGTTTTGCTTCTCGTTTGACCAGAACCCTCGGCAAACCCATCGAAGGGGTCTTCAATCAACTTCCACTTGGTTGGAACCGAGCCATACATCGTGCTTCGGGTTCCGCACTTTCCAAGGCAACACGGGTAGCCACATGGACCATGCTCAACCGCAAAGGGAAAGCTTCTACAGAAGGAGCCCATCAATGCGCAGTCATGATTTCAGGAGGGCTGGGAGGTTCTTTGGGATTGGCAACCTTGATGTGGGAATTACCTGTATCCACCACTTTAATGCTGAGATCCATCGCAGATATTGCAAGAAGCGAAGGACATTCGCTGAGGGATCAGGCTACAAGATTATCCTGCCTGGAAGTGTTTGCTTTTGAAGGGAGAAAGTCCAATGGTGATGATCCGGACAAACACTATTGGGCTGTTCGCCTTGCTCTGGCCAAGGCCGTTTCTGAAGCTGCAGCTTTTCAGTTCTCGAGTCGAGTGGCATCAAAATCAATACCTGTGATGACCAGGCTCATAAGCGCCGTGGCCTCAAGGTTCGGGATCATGGTTTCCGAGCAGGTCGCAGCCAAGGCCATTCCAATCATTGGTGCAGCAAGTGGCATGACGATCAATCTGATGTTCATGACTCATTTTCAAACGATCGCCAGAGGTCACTTCGTGATCAAAAGATTAGAAAAAAAATACGGTATTGAAAACGTGCAAAAACTCTATAATTCCATAGCCATGCCATATCAGGTGGAAAAATATTAGGCCTCCAATGACGTGGCCGTCCCCTGTAGCTTTTCCAGGCAAGGCAGCGTCATCCACACCCACAGTGTCCCCATCAGGCACATGCTGCCAAAAATCAACACCAACCAACTGACAGGGATGCCGTGTAACGTGGAGACCAACACTCCGATCAGAATCAGGAAAAACCCAATGATGCTGTTGCTGATGGAAACGTAGTCGGTTCGCTTGTTACCTGACCCTAGATTGATCAAAAAAGTTTTCCGCCCGACCCTTACCCCATCATGAGCAAAGATGAGGAGCATGTAGCAGGCAGGAAAAAGCCACATGGTCATTAAACTTCCGTGAGCCATTCTTATCATGAGCAGCAGAGATAAGCCGGAAAGCCCAGCAAGAAGCGACGCAAGCATGAGAACCCGACGACTTGAAATATCCGCCATTCCACCCCATATCCAACCGCTGATCATGGAAGCTGCAGCACCAGCGAAAACGAACCCGCCCAACTGCCCCATCTGGGGCCCACTGACAGATTGAGAATACAGAACAATGTATGGAGCAAGGAGCGCCGACCCCGTCATCAAGGCGCGTGCAATGACAAAGTTCCTGAAGTTCAGGTCTCGAAAAAGAAGTTTCACCGCATGCTTTAATTGATGGCGTCCACTCCTGGGAGATTCCGTTTCACCTGCTTTTTCCTCGATACTTGCATAAAGAAACCAAGCCAGGCCCCAGCAGAGAAAAGCCATGAAAAGAGGAAGCAAGAGCGAGCCGCTGCTTCTATCATCTCGTAAAAAAAAGAAACCTGCCGCACCAAAAAACAACATCAGCACCCCGGACCCGGATGTCGCAAGACCATTGACCCGCCCTCTTTGAGCCTTGGCAATCGTTTTACCAAGGACATCCTTGCCAGTAATGGAACAAAGTGCGCGGCCTAAAGAAAAAACAACCAAACTGAGCAGCAAGATTCCGCCACCCAACGCACCTGTAAATTTCCAACCGGCAAGAAGCATGGCAAGAACCCCCCCTCCCTGCACACTGGCCCCCAGCAACCAGACAGGCTTGCGATAGACTTCACTGCGGATCCAGCCGGCCATCAGAAATTGGGGCAGCATCGAGAGTGATTCACGAACCGGAACCAACCAGCCTATCAAAAATACCGGCGCTCCCATGGCCCCCATCAACCAGGTAAGCACAGTCTTGGGATTGGCCAATTGGTCCGCTGTTTTACTGAGAAGCATGGCGGTGAGTTGTTTCACCAAATTCCCTGACCATTCAAATCTCTTGGATGATTCGCTCATGTAATGACGCTTGCATGTTCTATCCATCGAACGAGGAAAAAGGAAATCCTTTTTTGAAGCCATGGGACTGGGCCCATGACATATGCTTGACAAGGTTTTTTCTTGACTAAGG